>Ga0115548_1000172_pt1 | contig 39371 bp, 22 predicted proteins | sample COGITO_mtgs_1004_4_FD_87187 | JGI IMG/M metagenome (GOLD analysis project Ga0115548, IMG submission 87187) | Pelagic marine microbial communities from North Sea - COGITO_mtgs_100423 | ecosystem: Environmental > Aquatic > Marine > Epipelagic | place: Germany:Helgoland, sampling site Kabeltonne...
AAGCGTCGATGTAAACCCACGCTCCTTACCATCAACTTCAGTTGTAAATCGGAATGTACGGGATTTGTCAGTCTCAGCCGTTACTTGCTTCATCACGACAAACTCTTTGTCGTTTACAGTTACACGCATAAATTCTTCACTCATAAGATGTTGTATCCTCTGTCTTTGAGTTCTTGGTTACCCTTTTCTTCGTCTTCTGACCTGGCGCGTTGTTGTGCTGCTTCATCATCTAGCTGACGGTTAAAGCTTGGCATATATCCGCCGTCCTGAAGGACATCGTCACGGATGTTTTGGTTGCGCTTCTCCAAGTTGAGTACACGGGTAAAGCTATTAGTGATAGTAGCAGTGTAATAAGCAAACGGATTCAGCGATCGGGCTTCGTTGAACTTGAGTCCAACTTCACTTAGCTGCAACAGTGCTGCACTCTGCATCTCATCGTTGTAGGTATAACCACGCCAGTTACCGCGCATAGCATAGCGTTCGACCAGCTTCATCATCATTTTTGCTAGCTCAGGAGTAAGGCCACCTTGATCCATACGGAATGCACCGTTCTCAAGTCCACCTTCCCAATGACTGCGCAATGCCTCACGCCATTCACCATTAATGTAGCCATAGTGCTTGAATGGTGGGAAATTGAGGCGTGTATGTTTATCAGCTTCAGTCTTAGGATTCTTTTTACGTCCAGGCGTTTCTGGAATATGACCATACGTCATGACACGAAAAACAATATTTTCGATAGGAATATCTGCTGGATCTACACGAAAGTCAGCCTGTTTAGGCTTTGTATTACGTGCGCCATCTGTGTCATGCCAATGATTGATACCATTCTCATATCCTATGCCAGATAATTTGCTGGCTTGGTTTTCCTTGGCGATTTGGATGTTTTCGGGAGTAATTTCACTGACATCATCTACGATAATGTCAAAATGTGTGTAAGCATTATCAATTGATGAACAATATGTAAGTTTGCTCGCGTGTATTTCTTTAAGCATATCCTTGTTATTAAGATATTTTGTTGTCTTTTTTCTAGCCATTTAATGGTTCCTGTTCGATATAAGTATATTATATTAACCTATTGATGTCAAGCCGGTTTTCAAGCTGATAAATATCAGTTAGAAGCAGTGATGGTGTTGGGATTGTGACATTCACATTGGTATTTATCAGGAACTCAAATGACAACAAAATCAGATTTAAGAGCAACATTGAAACCAAGAGGAATATTTCAATCAATTGGTCCAGGGCCTAGTTCTGTTCTTCCAACTTATAATGTACCATTCAGTGGGCCAGGAAGTGCATTGCGGCGTACAAACGGTATATTATTTCCTTACACTCCTAATATTTCAGTCGCACACCAGGTCGAATATAGTCAATATGATCTTGTTCACACAAACTATCAACAGAATTCATACAGCAGAACACGTAACCCACAAATACAAGTTACAGGAACGTTTGCTAGTCAAACCCCTGCTGAAGCAGCTTACACAGTAGGCGTGATGCATTTCCTTCGTGTCACCAGTAAAATGAACTTTGGTTTGCTTGATGATGATGCTGGAACGCCTCCACCTGTATTAGAGTTTAGTGCATATGGAACATACAATTTCCATCGTATTCCGGTTTTACTTGGTAGCTTCAACTTTATCTACGAGGATGGTGTTGATTACATAGAAGTTGAGACGGCTGGTGAAGTTGTGCAGATACCTAGTGTTATGACAATATCAATGGATCTATTACCACAATACAGCGCACAAATTCAAAATGGTTTCAATCTTGAAGAGTTTGCAAACGGACGAGGGTATAGAGGAAATGGTCGCGGAGGATTTATTTAATGGCATATAAAAAGACAAGTCATCTTAGTCAGACAGCAATTGTAAATGGTTATACTAGTGTATACACGCCACCCTTTTCGCCAGACTATACTAAGACTAATGAGTTTACTATCACACAAAAATTCAACAAACGACCAGATTTGTTAGCATATGAGCTATACGATGACGCAGCATATTGGTGGATCTTTGCAGTGTATAATCGTAATCAAATATTAGATCCAATCAATGATTTTACTCTTGGTACAAAAATACTTGTTCCAACTCGCAACTTTGTTTCAGGAATATAATGACCTATTTACCAAACCCACTTAATTCGTACGACACCTACACATATAATATTTCGTTATATATGATTCCTCCTGATGCTGTGCATTTAATGGAAAAAAATATCAGTAACAACAATGCACGATTGGTTGCTGATAATGCTAGATTGGCAGCATACAATATTAATGATTTAGAACAAATTTATGTTGTGGGGCACAACAAAGTAAGATCAACATTTGGAAATCGGTTTAGCATGACAATTGCTGAAGCAAATGGTGTTACGCTGCTTGACACATTGCGAAAATTGGCAAGTGAGTTGGGAATTGTTGATCATAAATTAGCTATATATTTGCTACGTATTGAATTTAATGGCAGGATGCCAACAGGTGCTGCGCGAAAGTACCCACAGATTTTCCATTGGCCAGTCATAATACAAAGTTTTGAATTTAAAGTAGACGCAGGTGGCACACATTATTATATAGAGGCTGTTGAAAATTCTACCAATGCGTATAGCTATTTGAATAACGTTATACGTACACAGATTACTATTGAAGCATCAACTGTTGGTGATTTCTTTGAAAAATTCAACCTTGAAGCAAACATAGCAGCGTCAGACTCTATCGCGTTCGCAACAGATCAACTATATCCAGACACTTTTGAAATTGCATTTGATGATTCTATTCAAAGTTGGACCCAATGGGAATTCCAGGCACTAACAGAAGAAAAAACACAAAACGGTATCAATATTATAGCATCAGGTCCTGGTGGTGAAAGACAACTACAAATCACAGTACCAAACGGTACTAATTTTACTGATTTAGTTAATGTAATTCTTGGACTTACAAAGGAATATAAAAATATTGTACTTTCTGGCAATAGTAATAGTGAGTTTGCAAGAACGAGTCCAAATGAAGATGTACAAAGTACACTTGCAGAATTACCTGTATTTCATAAAGTTATTTCTAATTTAGAGTATAGCGTTTATGATATTTTACGTGGTGAGTATTCAAAAATAATTTCATATCGTGTTGTTCCTTATATTATAGCAGATGAAATTATTAGTCCTACCGCATATGTAACAGGCATAACTGATTCTGGGATACAAACAAAACGACTGGCGAATATTCGAGAATCACAATTGTTGCGCAAACGATATGATTACATTTTTACAGGAAAAAATACTGAAGTATTAGAATTTGAAATTAAATTTAATAGGGCGTATTTTTATGTTACGCCTTATGGCGGCGGCCAGACTGGTGATGCGAATGTACTAGTGCCAGTTGAAAGTCAAGCCCCACCATCATTGACGGCTCGCTTCCAAGCTGAAGCTGACCGTATCAGGCAGAAAATTTCAAGCCTCAATAGTCAAAAGTCGAGGGCAGCAAGCACATACCAGCAACGTGCCAGGTCGCGCGGATCAAACGCACCAACATCGTCACTTGGTGACGAAATTAGTGGTATTAACGCACAGATTCAAGCAGAAATATCTGAATTGCGAGGTGCAGCAGATATCTTTACGCAAGAATTGAGTGAGACAAATGGATACAGTCCAGAAGAAGTGGCGGTACGATTGAGATTTGCACAAGATGTTATCAATGATGATGACGCTGGAGGATCAGACAACGATAACCGGGGTGGTAAGCTACGTTTTGGTGCACTACTAGCCAATATTGATAACCCTGCAGACTTGGTTCAGATTGAGCTAGGTATACGCGGCGACCCATTTTGGCTTGGTAAGCCAAATAGTTTCTATACTACTGGACTTATGGAAAGTGATAGTTTAGCTGATTTTGAAAGAGGAACAAACGGATTCTTCTTGAATATGAATTTACCACAACCTGTTGAGGACATTCAAGGACGGCGCAAACCATCTAGTGAATATGAAGTCAGTGGATACTATACTGTTCGTAACGTGATTTCAAAATACAGAGATGGACAGTTTACTATGTATTTGAGTGCAGTTCGAGATTTAGGAACAAACACACCAACAGTAAAAGATGATTTGTCAGATAATAGTTCTGATTCGACTGGTACAGCAAGTACCAGGCTCAAGTCAACAGTTGACCCAGCCCAAGCAGGCGAAAACGCATTTCGTAATTTAATAAGTAGAATAGGAGGGTCACCATAATGTCTATTAATAGAAGTGTTGATACCCCAAGTAAGAAAGTTAGAGATAATTTTAACCATAATGTTATGGGAAAAGGCTTCAAGATTCCTGCAGGAATCTATCGTGGAGTAGTTGTTAATAATTCAGACCCTGAAAAAAAGGGACGAGTAAGAGTTCATATTATGAAATTTTATGGGCTCTCCCCGCCTGGCCAAGATCCAGGCACGGCGTCTGATGGCAGTGAGTGGAAGGGCGCAATGTGGTGCCGCCAGGCAATGCCATTTGGCGGAACGACAATTCCATCTCAAAATGGTGGACAAGATTCATATGGTGCCTTTGGACCGCCGCCTGACCAAGGTAACGAAGTCTTAGTTGCATTTAGTGGCGATACTCACAGTGGTATCATTATCGGTGTATTGCCTGACATGGATCGCCAGTCTGGTTTAAGTGGTGCTGGTTTAACCAAGACCACTGCGTCTGGTGAAACTACAATTGGACAAGAAACAGCGGAAACAGCTAACGACTCAAGCACGCCACCACCTGAACACCCACAAGCAGAACGTCTGCGTGTTCAGGGAATAGCCGGAGACCGTATTAGAGGACAAAATTACTCAAGCCCATCACGTGATAACTCACCACAAGTGAGTGGTATAAGCAGCCCAGTTGGCCATGCTATTGTTATGGACGATGGTAATCAAGAAGATGGTGATAGCTTGCGTATGCAAATGCGCACAGCCGGTGGCGCACAAATACTGATGGACGATACAAACGGTCTCACATACATCATTAACCGTGAAGGCAATGTGTGGATTGAAATGAACCGTAACGGTGACTTAGACATCTATGCTGCTAGCTCAATCAATTATCACACTGAAGGTGATTTTAACTTACATTGTGGTGGTAATTTTAACCTACAAACAGGTCGTGACATACAGATGAAAGCACTTGGTGCCCAAGGAATCAAATTGGAGGCTAGTAGAGGTAGCTTCAATATGAAATGTGCAGCTAACATGAACCTACAAGCAGATGCAAATGGAAACGTTCGCGTGTCTGGCAACTATCGTGAAACTGCGTCACGTATTGATATGAATGGTGCGCCAGCCGCAGCGGCGGCGGTACCACACATTAACCAACTAGCAGGAAACACATCAGTCACAGAAAGTGTATCGCGACGCGTTCCTGAGGCAGAGCCTTGGGCAGGACACTTGGACGTTAGCACACTAGACAGCGCGTCTGCAAGCGGTGCAGCGCAAAGTAGCCAAAGTTTCTACTACGGCACTCCGTCAGAAGGCCGAGGATATAACGATCAGACTGGGCAATATGAGGATCCATTTGCTGAGGCAGATGACACTTATCCAAACCTCCGCTGGGCACCGGGCAATGATCGTCGTGTCAACCCCCGTGTTCTTACGTTAGCCAATCAAGTTGCAAAACAATTTGGTACTATTTTTACTATTAACTCTGGATTTAGAACCCCTGCCCGTAATACAGCGGCAAGCGGCGCAAAGTTTAGTCAACATATGTTAGGTAATGCTATTGACGTTGGCGCGGCAACCTATACCAATAATGAGAGATTACAAATGATTGCATATGCTAGCTCTATTGGTATTAGGGGAATTGGAATTTATTCAAGCGGCAATCTACACTTTGACGTGCGTGATGGCGCGCGGGCGGCCTGGAATCGCGGACCAAACGGACAATATTCTATCCAATATGTACCACCGTATGCACGCGCGACCGCACAAAAACACGTAGCTGGAGGATTTGCATAATGTTACGCCTGCCAGACGCCAATAGAAGAATACAGTGGGAAACATTTACCATTCAAGATGAATTTGCAGTACAATTCATAATCAACAAAGGAATTGCGATTGTAAGTGAAAAAATGATAGATGTAATCCTGGCTGAAAAAACTTGGAATGGCAGCAAAACTGTAAACCCTGATTCAGGTTTAATTGAAATTGGTTATGGTATTGGTGACGTTGATGATGTTCAAGGATATACAGAATCACAGGCGTATGCTGAATGGGTAGGTTGGTTGCGCAATGAACAGCGGAAGCTTCGTGCGCAACTACCAATTAATGGTATTACACAGACATCATATGACGCACTACTCAGCCTCTATATTGATACAGGTGATTGGCGCCGCGTTGAAGCTGAAGAGGGAACATACGACCTAGCAGATGCAGTTAAAAATGGTAATTGGTTACTAGCTGCTGACATTATCGCTAGAGGAAATGTGAACCCTAACCTCCGTAAAAAAGAGGCAAGAGTTATGCGGCTCGCAGATTATTCTAGCAACAAAAATAGAGATATGCAGGTGGTGTCAGGTATACAACGATTGCGTAAATTATATACCTCAGGTATAACGGATGACTTCATTAAGAAACAGACAGAATTTGTATACTATCGTCAGCTAGGCTCATTTTTGCCAGGCATGAGTGATGTCAGACAGCGTAGAGTGGTGGCACAGGCCACCACTTAGCTAACTTAGCTATATTAAATCTCTGTAAGGGCCACGTTTTGGTTTGCTGCTTTGCTAAGGGAATAACGCTTCCCATCCAACTCAATGATGTCGTCCCAGCTTTGCGCCTTGATAACTAGCTTTTCACGTGGCTCGGATGTAAGTGTGACCGCCAATCCAAACGCCCAAGCCAGCTTGTGACCCATATATGGGAAGTCAATCATTTTCTGGTTACATTCCTGTACAGCCTGATCAACATCTTTACCGTCTTGTTCGGCATGTCCTGCAATTGTGCCAACTTGGAAACGATGGTACATTGTACCGTAACGCTTAGATTCAAATGGCATCGCCATGGTGTCACCTGACTTGTAAACACCATCGCCTTGGATATAGTCTACTGCGGGGTTTGCTTGAATTACAAGTGTCATTTATATAGCCTTTCCAATAAAGCAATCATTGTGAACTTCAATAACTTCAAATTCCATGTTACCAATCATGAAAAACGCAACAAATTTGTCTCCAACATTTTTGGCTTTGCCGCTTACGATATCTTTTTCGAAAAACTTTACAAAATCTAGCATGTCATATCTCCTTTGCTTACAATATCAATCTACAGCAAAACGCCTTGCTTGTCAACCAAAAAAGCACCTTTCCTACAACATAAATACTATTATGGCAACATTTTTAGGTTTCAGCACATACGGTAAACGAACAGGCACAAGGACGCTAGAAGATAAAGCTCTGGCTGTTCGCGACTTACTTAACCATTTTTACACGCGGCGCGGAGAGCGCCTGGGCGAACCAGAGTTTGGTAGTATTCTGCCAGAACTAGTTTTTGAGCCTCTTGATCAAATTGTTATTGATGCAGCAGACGAAGACGTTCGCAGAATCATTTCTTTGGATCCAAGATGGAACCTAATAGATTATCAGCTCACAACTGGCGATCAGAGTATTACAATTACAGTCCAGCTCAGTTATATACCGGATTTGAGCCAAGAAGATCTACTATTAGAGTACACGGGAACAGAAGAGATTTAAAGCATGACACAAAGCGTAAGACAGAGAAATTTATTTGCGGCGGAAGATTATCGCATCGTTTATGATAGCTTCAAGCAGGCAAATTTTCAAGCATACGACTATGACACAATTAGAGGTGCGCTGGTAGATTATATCCAACAGCAATATCCAGAAAATTTTAATGACTGGATTCAAAGTAGTGAATTTGTTGCTCTAATCGAGACACTTTCGTTTCTTGCTCACAGTTTAGCATTTCGAATTGACCAAGCAGGACGTGAAAACTTCCTTAGCACTGCAGAGCGGCGCAGTAGTGTTCTACGTATTGCTGACTTTTTAGGATATACGCCGTCAAGACATCAGCCTGCACGTGGCCAACTTAAAGTGACAGGCATCCGCACAACACAAAATGTTTTTGATATAAACGGCAACAACCTCAAAAATACCGCAGTTGATTTTGAAGATAACTTCCAAAACTTTTTGTTAATTATGAATGAAGTTTTGAGTGACACCAATAAGTTTGGTCGTCCTACTAATAGCACACGAATCGGAAATGTCAAGAATGATATTTACTCAACTAAAGTAGTTGACAACAGAAATGTAACATACAATATAAATGGTGAAGTTAATGGTACCCGCCAGGCTTTTGAAATCCACAGCTTAGAAGTAAACACAGCCAAGAACACACTACAAGAAACAGAGCCAGATCCAAATAGTAGCTTTGACCTCGTTTATAAGAATGACGGACAAGGCTTAGGTAGCAACAGTACAGGCTTCTTTGTTGGATTTAAGCAGGGCACCTTACAATTTACAGATATTAACGCTGACAAAGCGGTTAGTAATCTAATAGTAGATGTGCAATCAACAAATATTAACAATAGCGACATTTGGGTGCAGGCAATTAATAGTGCTGGTGAATTACAAGACTCCTGGACTAAAGTTGATGCAGGCTTTGGTGCTAATACAGTATTCAATAATATTCGTCAGGACAATCGCAAACTTTATACAGTAAAGACAGTAGAGAACGACAACATCAATGTACAATTTGGTGATGGTGTGTTTAGCGAAATCCCACGTGGAATTATTCGTATTTGGTATAGAAATGGTGTAAACCAGACTTATACATTGGACCCTGAAGATATTGGTAGTGCAACCTTTGGCTATAACTACAACGCAAAGGATGGTAACGTTTATCGTGTCACCTTTACTTGTGAATTACAAGAGCCAGTTAATAATGCTGCGAGCCAAGAAAGTGTTACTAGCATTAAAAACAATGCTGGGCGAGTATTTGCTACACAAGATCGTATGATTACTGCTAGCGATTACAGCGTATATCCTCTTACAGTGAGCGAGAATGTTAAGAAAATTAAAGCAATCAACCGTACATACACAGGACACAGCCGCTTTATTAAGCCGCGCGATCCAACAGGCACATATCAAAATGTAGACATTGTGAGTGATGATGGCTACATTTATACTGATGGAATCACATACCGTAGCAGCTTAGACTTACCTTCTACACTCACAAGTGAACAGATATTTGAACGGTTTTTAGCAGACCTTATTGAAAATCCTGAGATTATTAATCTGTTCTACGACAAATATAATGAAACTGATGTTGACTTTAGTGTTAACAGTAGCAGCTATGAGTGGCAGCAAATTACAAGCGGTTACCGCGGATCAACAGGATATATCACACGTAACGGTACAATACAAAAAGTTGGATCATCAGCAATTAATGAGCTGAACCTTGCCCGCCCTGGCTCAATTGTTGAGTTTGTAGAGTCACCATACAATGCAGGTACACTTGGAGTAATAGGCTCCACATTAAATATTGTTAACGCAGGAACTGGATTTACTAGCGCACCTACTGTAACTATTAAAGGTACAGGCACAGGGGCGGCGGCAACTGCTACCATCACTGCCGGACAATTAGGTACAGTAACACTAACAAATGGCGGTACAGGATATCAAAATCCTGTCGTTGTAGAAATTACTGGCGGAAGCGGAAGCGGCGCAGAAGTTGAAGCAACAGCAACTAGCGCATCACGTGGCTGGGCCCGTATTGTAGACATTTCAAATGATGGCCAAGGTGTTAATGACAGCAATGGTAACCCTACAGGACTTACCTCACGTGGGCAGGGTGCAGTTATTCTCAACAAGGCTATCCCTAACACTGCCCGTGTCAGTCGCATATTCCCAGCTTATCATACTGTTTTTAGTTCAGAAGAAAGAGAAGCAATTATTGATGAATTAGTTTCACTTAATACTTTTGGATTACGATTTGACAGTGAACTAGGACAGTGGTTTATTATTAAGGCAGGTGATCTTTCTCCAGCTACTGATAATAGTCCTGATAATTTCAGCCTAGATAATGCAGGCAACGCAAGTAACAGTAATACAGATAACAGCTGGATCATACGTGCAGATTATTCTGCAAGTTCCTGGGGATTTATATCACGCCGAACACGTTATGTATTTGGTAGTGATGAACGAATCCGCTTTTATAATCAGAATGGCGCACGTCGTTTCAACTTAGATACAAACAAACCAGAGCGTGATCGTATATTGATCAATAAAGTAAATACTCGCCCTGGTGGAAGTGTTTACCCAATTGAAGAAACATTGCCATTCTTTACCTTTCGTTACTATACTGAGCCTGACGGCTATACAGATGACCGAAAAGTTATTGTTACCTTAGCTGATATTGATAATGACAATTATCCAGACAACCCACTAGCGTTTTCTACACTGGTAGGAAGCGACAGTATCAATCTCAACACTGTCACTGAAGATGGTTTTACTTACACAGTGCGCAGCGATACTGGAACGGAAGTTAATGGACGTGAAGCCCTTAGTTTTGTATGGCGCCGCGTATCAACATCAAAATATCGAATCGATCCTAGTTTGTCAAATATTATTGACATCTTCGTTCTTAACCAGAATTATGATACTAAATATCGAGAGTGGATTGCAGGAACGCGCAATCTAGCAACAAAGCCGTCTCCGCCTACTGAGGTTGAATTAGGCCAACAGTTTGCTAGTATTGAAACTAAGAAAGCAATCAGCGACAGTGTGGTATATCGTCCAGCAGAATATAAGATTTTGTTTGGTGAATTAGCAGACATAGAGGTACAGGGTAGGTTTAAAATTGTGAAAGTAACAGGCACAACGTTAACAAATAATGAGATTAAATCACGTGTACTGATTGCAATTAATGAATTCTTCAATATTGATAACTGGGACTTCGGTGAAACGTTCTACTTTACAGAGTTGAGCGCATACATTCACCAAGAAATGCCAGGTATTATTAGCAGCGTTGTAATCACACCTATTCAAACTAGCAGCGTATTTGGTGATTTATTTCAAATATCACCAGAGAGCAACGAATTGTTCATCCCAGACGTAACACTACAAGATATCGACATTGTCGACTCATTAAACTCATTGTAAGGTAATTAAATGGCTATAGACTACACTGCCAACCCAACAGACGTAAAGAATTTCACAACAACCTCCGAGGTTAATTTAGATCAAAGCTTCCAAGATTATAGTGAATTTCTACCAAGTATTAACCGTACTGAATCACTACAGCGGTTCTTTGGTGCGACTGTTAATCAGCTTCTTAGCAGCGGTTCAACGCAAACTATTGATGCTTATTGGGGTCGTTTGGCAGGACGTAACTATAACCCAGATAATGAATTATTTCAACCTGAAATATCAGCTAACCGCATTAACTACCAATTCCAGCCTGGCGTTGTTAGCCGTCTTGGTGGGGATGTTGAACAAACAACTTCTTATATTAACTGGTTGGACCGTATTGAAAGCCTTGGTGCAGATCTAGACAATCATGATCGTATATTCAGTGAGCCTGGTTATGTATTAGATCTTCCTATCAATGCAGATATGTTTATCAATTACCGCAACTATTACTGGTTAGAAGGTGAAATTCCCCTAATTGAAATTGAGGCAACAATTACTGATCCAATTGATATTGATGATATCGTTGCGCAAAGCCAATATACAACACCTGACTTGGGTAACTATAAAACAGTAGAATTTGTTAATGGTATTCGCGTTAAATTTACTGGTCTATATGTATCTAGTACAAGTGGTGACTATAACGTTGATTCTATTTACTATGTTGAGAATGTTGGTGGACGCGGCGGCATTAAGCTAGTTGAAATTGAAGACGCGAGTGGAAACATCTTGTTTCCAGAAACTAGCCTCTACCGTGTTGAACCACGTGAAGGTTGGGACACTGTTGATTATGACGCCACCCCTTGGGATGGCACAGCTGATTATGACGATTATGACCTAGCTACCAACGCGAGCCGAGAAGATCTTGCACTTAACAAAAGTTATATTGTTATGGAACGTTGGGCACAAGATAAAAACCCTTGGGCAAGAACAAATAAGTGGTTCAGCATTTATGCACTTCGTGCAGCGACAGAGTATAATGAACTTACTTTAGAAGCTTACCTTAACACACGGACACGAGCAGACCGACCAATCGTCGAATTCCATGCTAACTTAGAGCTTTACAATACATGTAAAACTTATGTTGAAACATTAGATTATGTTATTGACTTGAATCAAGTTACAGACATGATAAGTGGTCGTCCAGACTTTCTTATTGACAGTGAAAACGCTGTTCAAAATGGTGATATTATTCTTGTTGCAAAAGAAGAAATTGGCGGAATTGAACTTGTTGACTTTAATGGTGACTTTAATGACGATTTTGACGCTGGTGCTGCCGTAGGCGGATCATATAGCTCTAGCTTCAGCCTGGCATATAATCTTGGTGTACAGGGAACATTTTATGAGGACGCATTCATAGTAAGCGGTGTTGGCACAAACATTACGCTTTCAGCATATAGCAGCTATAATGAAGATGAATACATTATTGTAGGTAAGGGAACAGAAAAAGGCACAATTTTTTGCTTTAAGAATGGCGAATGGTCTGTAGCACAAAACAAAGAGAATCGTGGAGATGCTCCGCTGTTTAAACTATATGACCAGGATCTAGTAGATCTTGAAGCTTTTGATAATAATGATTTCTTAGGTGATTTAGTATTTGGATATGAAGTTACACCTGGCGCACAATTTGATCGTGAATTAGGATTTTCACCAACATTTACTGATCAAGGTTCGTTTAACAATTTTAAATTCTCTTGGACACTGAGTAATCAACGTTATAACCAGAACGTTACAGTTGATACACAAGAAGAAATTGTAGGCTATTACTTTTATCATAATTGGATAGAGGATGAATACCTAAACGGCTGGAGTAACATTCAAGAAGGACAACGTGTCCCTGTTATCCAAACTCAGATTGCTGACGGTGTTAGCACTGTGGAATTTGAGTTGGGCACTAGTGCAGTTGGGAGATCAACTGAATATACTGTTGCTCTTGAAAATAATAAATTCCGTTGGCATTCACACAGTTATATTGACCGCAATACAATTGGATATGCTAACCCAGACTTTATTTGGAAATATGACACAAACTATACAATAAATGATTTAATCTCTGTAGATGCTAGTAAGTTGGAAATGACTGACCCGTTTGGTAATGCAGATGGTAACATCACTTACAGTGGAACAGATACCCTAAAGACATTTAGTGTTGCTAGCGCATACGTGTATGATAAAGTCCTATATCGCAAGTCAGATGAGACTAATGTTTACGGTGAAATCTTCCTTAGCAATAGCAATCAAAACCGTTACGGGCTAACAAAAAATGGTCAAAGATTGGTTGAAGATGTTGACTTTACATACAGCGGCACAACACTCACAGTTACAGCCACCACAGTAGAAAATGACGTTATTGAATTGCGTTACATTCCTGACTCAGATCTTACGGATGTAGTTTATGATGTTGCACCTGTACATTTTTACAATAACGACAACAACCCATTCAATGGGGCTGGATATGATGATCTAATTAACCACTTTATATTACAGGTCGGGGCAATGCCTGGACTTGAAGGAAAAGTTAGTGGTACCAACAATTATCACAAAACATTTCGCAAGCACACATACGATGGATTGATTCGTCAACAAATTTTCAGGACCAAACATATTCAATATCTACTTGATCAAGAAGATATTAACCCAATCCGCGCACTCAAGTCGTTTAGCCGTGACTATGTTGATTTTAAGAAATCTTTCCGTAGCAAGGTTTCTCAGTTGTGGCAGACAGAGTCCTGGAACACCACCCGCGAGCTAGTAGACCGCGCACTCAGTGATATCAATATTGGTAAAAATGAGTCGTTCAAATATTCACATAGTGACATGCTTTATTATAAGCAAGCCCGCAGCACCACATATATTATTGGCGATAGCACAACTACTTTTGCATTGCCAGAACTAATTAACCGTTACGGCGATACACAAAACCACATCCAGGCTTACCTGACAGAAACAGTAGCAGAAGTTGGCGCAGTAGTTGAACGCCCTCTGACCTTAGGTGTTGACTACACTATCGAAGGACCAAACCTTGAACTAGCAACCGCCGTCGTTAGCACTAACATTGTAAACGCATTAGACAACGTTGTGAACGGCCCAGACAATGTCGTTCTTGAAATCGGTACTAATGACTCTGGAACCTCCGGCGCAATATTAACGATTCGCTGGTATGATTATACACAACACAGTCATGTTCCATTCAGTGCAGTAAAATTAGGATTCTTTAAACCAACCCAAATTGAAATTGTTGATGGTGAATTAATTGGTCATGATGGTAGCAGATATACATTGACTAATACTAATGTATATGATTTAACTAGCGTAGATTTTGATCCAGTTGCCGCAGCACTTTGGGACTTTGAGCTACGTATTATTAATAACCTTGTCCCTGAACATTTTGTAGACGACAAAATGGGTCAAGATATGATTAGCTTCTATCCAAACCCAGTAGGTGAATTTAGCTATAGTGTAGCAGATATGAATGCACGACTTGACGATTGGTACAACCGTTACGCTGTTCGCAATGGTATAACTGAAATTGATCAAGTAGACTATAACGCTGGTGACGAGTTTACATGGAATTACAACACAGTTGGTCCAGAACTTGGCAGCTGGCGCAGCCTATACACTTATGAGTTTGGAACTGATCGACCACATACCCATCCTTGGGAAATGTTAGGTCATCACATCAAGCCGACATGGTGGGATGCAACATATAGCTGGACGGCTGGCGCACTGCGCACCGCACTTGAGGATGCATTGCTTTATGGAATCACAGGCAATGCATTGACGCCTAGCTATTCAGACATCCGTTACGCAAGACCAAATTATGATTGGGCCAATGACACACTAGTAAGTTCTGATGGAAATGCTACCCTAATAGGACCAGTAACAGCTAATGTAGTTGCTACACCAACCGCCGTGGCGGCAGCGCAAGATTTTGTGTTTGGTGATTGGAGTGAGACTGAAAATAGATGGCGCAAGAGTAGTGAATACCTATTTGCACTTGCTGAAGTATATCTACAGCTAAAACCATATCGTCTACACGAAATATTTTGGAAGCTTGATCAATGGAATGTCAATACCAATGTCACACAAGAGCAATGGGTTGACCCAGATACATGTCAGCGTTTGCACATCAATGAACTACATAACCAACTTATTGAAGATGGAATCATTGGTAAGATTTCCGTTGTCACACCTGGCACTGGTTACACATACCTGGACCTAGAATTTAAAACTAATGATTTGGTTTGTTACCGCACTGCGTCAGCCGTAGCGTATACAAATGCTGGTCAAGCAGTTGGCGTTGCAATTACTGATCCAGGACGTGGATTTGACAATGATCCTGTTGTTGAATTGACTGGACCAATTGCTTCTACTGGTGTAGAGTTAGAATACGTATTGGATTTCAATTTCATTGTAACACACTTGGGATTTAATACATTACCGTCAGAAGAATATCGCACACAAGAAAGCACAACTAACGCGCTCAGCGAGCGTCTAGATGGACTTGAAATTAACTATACATTGCATGTTGGTGGATATACTGACAAGCGTATCTTGAATATTGAAATTGATGGTGACTATGAAAGTGGACTTATTCGTATTCCAGAATCAAGCTATGATATTAAAATTGATCGTAATGCACCAATCAAGACAGCATTTTACAGTGGTGTTAAAATTACAAAGATTGAGGGCAGCGGATATCAGGTTGATGGATATGATCTAGACAGTACGTTCTTCAACTTCCTACCTCCAAGCACTGCTGGTACACAAGTTGGTGTAGAAATTGGTGGCACTGAGGTAGTCAAATATCTCAAGTGGCATAATAATCCAACTCGTATTCCATATGGTACACGCTTACTCAAGCGCCAAGAATTGTACCAATTCCTATTAGGACTTGGCAAATATTATGAAAGCCTAGGATTTGATAACTACAGCCGTTGGGAGGAGGAAGCCCGACTCGCTATTATCTGGGCGCTAGACAGTGTTGAGACTGAACCACACTACGTTAACGGTATAGATGGCAGCTTATTTTATAACCAGGGTAGCCGAGGCGTTGTACAGCAAATCGATATAAACTATGATGGTGTTAGCAACGTATTGGACTCAGAATTTAAGAATATTCGACGCAATGAGCTCTTAGTTTTGCGTGATAACGAAATGACAGAAATTAGTATGAAGGGTGGCGACGACCGTATATACGGCGTGGGAGTAAGAGTTGTTGAATTTGAACACATTGTTGCATTTGACAACGTGACTACATTCAATGATCCAATTTACCAACCAGAACTTGGATTGGGCCAAAACCGTGTACGACTTATAGGTGAGCGCACCCGTAATTGGAATGGTCGAGTTGAAGCGCCTGGTTACATGGTACAAGACACTGGACTTATCCTTAACATGGAAAACAGTGTTCATGAATTAGAAACAGAATGGGTGTCGGCAGAAAGTAAAGCACTAGAACGCCTGACACGCCAAACAATTGGCTTTAATGCAGGATACAGCAAACCAACATATATGACCAACCTGTTTATTGGTGATAAAACTGCATACCGTTTTGAAAAAGGTAAGCGCAAATACCAAGGAACCGAATCAGCAATTGCAGCAATGACTCGTAACAAGAATATCTTTGGCAGCGAATTTGAGCATGAACTATATGAAGAATGGCTAGTACGTTTAGGTGAGTATGGTGATGTTAGCGAAAGCAGACCACTTCAGTTTGCAATTGATCCTAACCAAATTAAGACAGATCCACAGCACTTCCGTTTCAGCGAGCAGTTTGTAAGTGATAAGAGTGAAGACCTAATCATTGACTTACATAAAGGCGCAGCAAATTCAATTTCAGGAACATATGATTCACCCTTCAGCATTTATGATGTGTTGCCATTGGACAACACAAGCATTCAAAATCTAGAGCAGTATCAGGACTTTACTCGTGACGCTGGCTTGCCAATTGTTGATGAAGTTGATTATTTCTTAGGAAGTATTGATGATATTGGCGACATTTATGATCCAACAGCGCCCTATGCACTTGTACCAAATTGGAGTTCAACCACTGCATATGTACAAGGTGAATTGGCTCGTCTATATGGAAAAGTTTATCGCCTCGCTATTGATGCAACAGGACTAACTGACGTACAAGGTGATATTGTAGTACGTGGTACTCAGATATTCCCACAGGTTGCTAGCGGCTTAACATTTATTGCTAACGGAACAACGGTTAATTTTAGCAAAGACGGCAGCAGTATTACATACGATAATATACAACTACAAGGTACAGTAGTAAACCCAACAGTACCAAGTGGTGATACACTAGTTCTTGACGGTATTAACGTTAACTTTATTAAAGATGAAACTACTACAACATATAGTGATATTGTTCTTGAAGGTGGGGTAACAGGTCCTGACATACTTAACAGCGCCAGCCGTACATTGGAAATCTATTATGCTAACTCAGCGTCACCTACACTAATGACAACTGTTACAGTGACGTTTAACGAGCTAAATCCAGAACTCACAATGCAGACGATTTGGAACAATGCACTTGGTGATGCTATTACAACAGCAGGCGGCGCAACAGTCAGCCTTACAGAAACAAACGCACGTATTGTAGCACTCGACGCATTACGTGCGGCATATATTGCAGCAGGCAATACTACCACGGCATGGCAAACTCGTATGCTAGAATATTATGATGAAGTACCAGGAATCGCACCTGATCGATTCCTTAACCCAGAATATTGGGGCACGCAGATCCTAGCTGCTGGAGTTCCAACTTGGCAGTCAGAAGCTGAAGCCTTAATGCAATTGGATCTGGATCTGATTGCAGATATTGGTGGTGCACATAGTGAAGACATTGCGTCAATGACGTCAGGATCTCTTAACAGTGCTGGAACTTGGAATACCGCCCGTGACGCAGCAAATGATCTTCTAGACTATAATAATACGGTATCAGACAATAACCAAAACTTACAGGATTACCGAACATTTATAACAATTATCGGTAGTACCTTTAGTGCAGGTCAACTAATTACAGTAACTAATCCTATAAATTATGTATTGGATGACATAACTGCAATTGCTAACAAGATTGCCGCAGCATTAACTCTAGCCGGCGCTCCTGGTGATATTACGGTAAGCCCAGCAGGTAATATTATTACACTTACCCGCACAAACAATGCTGTTGGTTATCGTTTAGGTGTTGAAAATGACACAGATCTAGGATTTACTGGTGTAACTGATGTGCAAACACAAGGCACAACATCAACAATATCAGTTCCTCTTACTTTAAGCGAAGCTGTTATTGCTATCAATAACTTTTCAATAACAGGTGTCACCGCACAAATTGCTAGCAATCAACTACGTATTGTAAGTACAAACGAACAGTTGGTAGTTGGTACTGGTTCAGCAAACAATGACTTTGGAATTAACCAAGGAACTTACAATGCAACTGCTAATACTGTACCTGTTCTGGTAGACTTAGCAATTGGTGATGTTGTGACGCAGATTAACGATGCTAGTATTACTGATCTGGTTGCAAGTCAAGTTGAGGGTGCATTACTATTGAGTTATGCAGGTGATCAGCTTATAATTGGTGATGGAACATCTAATACTGAATTAGGCATTATTGCGCAAACATACGAGAGTCAGACTGACAGTGTTAGCAATGTATTTAATGCTGATGAATGGGACGTTGTACAGGACCCAGCTAACTTTAACGTTTGGACAATTGACAATATTGGAAGTAACACAATAGGGTCTGTAAGTACAACCAACCGTTATGATGTATTACAGACTATGGATTTACAAATTGGTATACTTGAAGTTTGTGCTGGATCTGAAAATGGTGATGATGCGCTTATCCAATGTGATACAGCACATACACTCGCTGTTGGTGACTATGTTTTACTAGTGAACACAACAAGTGTACCAAGCTTGGACGGAATTTATCAGGTAACTACCCTCCAAAGCGATACAGGCTTCTACGTTGATCGTTATATTGAACAAAAAGGATTTACTGGAAAAGTATTCCCAATGCGTTCTGTCCGATTCCCAAGCAGCACGGTTGCAGAAGCAGCAATGTCAGATACAGATTATATTCAGGACGGACTAGGACTGCGCAGCGGAACTTACGTTTATGTGGATGAAGTATTTGATGGTGGCAATAACGGTCTTGGCTACGGTGCAGTTTATCAAGTGCAACGTACAACTGGCGGCGCCGGACTAGTTCTAGTTCGTAACGAAACAGGTAAGACTAATAACAGCACAATTAAGAATGGTGTGCTTTATAGTAATTCAACTGGTGAGACAGTTGTGCGTTTTGAAATTTATGACCCGCTCAAAGGAATTATTCCAGGTATTGCGGCGGCTGAACTTGATCTGCGTAGCGATGTAGACTTTGCTTATTACACTGACTCAACCGATCCAGAACTTGAGATTCGTCCTGAAAACGCATGGGGCAACCGTCAAGTTGGTACAACTTGGTGGGATTTGAGCAATGCAATTTACCTTAATTATGATCAAAGCTCAACAGAATATCGTCAAGAGCAATGGGGCCAACTATTCCCAACAGCAACAATTGATGTTTATGAATGGACAAAGAGCTCAGAAACACCTGATGATTATCTCACAGCCGTACAGGCAGGTACAATTATTGATGGTGTAGAGTTGACAGGACAGCCTTACCAAATTGAGGATCAATTTGGTGATGTACAGTACAATTGGTGCGAAGAGATGGAAGTCAATCGTAATACCAATCAAATTGAAACATACTATTACTTCTGGGTAAAGAACAAAACAACTACACCAACCCTGGAACGTCAATACAGTGTTCTGCAGATAGCTGACATTATTATAGATCCAACGACACAGGCAGTTGACTGGCTTGCAGCAACAAGTGAAAATACACTATTGGTTAGCAGCTTGAGCAAGTCAAATGGATTTGATGACTTGGTTATGCAAGTTAACTATGATGCTAATGCAAGCGATTATCACCAGGAATTTGCATTGCTGGCAGAAAATGACCCAGCACTTGTAATTCCAGAATGGTTGCACATTAGCTTGCGAGATAGCCTAGCAGGATTTACACAAGACACTACAACTCTAGATTATACTGATTGGGACAGTGTTACTACTTACAGTCCTGAAAGTATAGTTTTGAGTGCACTTGGAAAATATTACCGTAGCCACACTGAGTCTACTAATATTAATCCTGATGGCGATACAGACCAAGACTATTGGTCAGTACTCGAATTTAATGAAAATAATCCTGATGGTCTTTATACAGGTGTTGATACTGTAAAGATTAACACACCGCAGACAATTCCAGACAGAAATTTACATCCGAGCGTGCGCTATGGTATTGAAACACGACCACACCAGATTTGGTTCCAGGACCTTGAAAAATCTCGTAAGGTAGCTGTAGACAAGCTTAATGATCAACTCACAAGTATCAACTTGGTAGATAGTGATATACCTTGGCGCGAAGAATTTGAGCGTTCATTCTTTGTAGGTGATCTTGAATATGACATTACTCAGTATTGGAATTTTGTAGATTGGAACCTTGAAGGAACATTATATGAAAACGGCACTGGTGATTATTTTGTTGAATTTGTAAATGATTTATCAGCATTGACTCCAAGTGAAGGTGAATTAGCACAAGTTGAGCGCAGTATTGACCCAGATGGTAGATCACGCCGCAGTGTATGGGTATACAGTGCTGGTGAATGGTCCATAGTTTACAAAGAAAAAGCAACAATTAAGTTTAATAACTTACTTTGGAATAACGAATCAGCTGCAACAGGATGGGATATTGTAGGATGGGACACTGATGAATGGGACAAGAGCTCCAGTGCAGTTATGGTGGAAATCTTTGACAGCTTCTATAATAGAATTTGGGTTGAAGAGCGCCGCAGCTTTTATGCAGACTTGTGGTTTGACATGGTTAAGCATGTGCTGCATGAACAACGCGAGCCAGACTGGATCTTTAAGAGCAGTTATTTCAAGTTGATTGTAGAAGATACACTAGAAAAGCAATACAACAAATATTTCACAGAAAATGCTGATGAATTCTTTGACTTTGTCGATGTTGTTAAGCCATTCCGTAGCAAGCTACGTGATGGAATTGTGCGTAAGGTTGCTGATGATGAAATTAATACGTCACCATTAGACACAATAGAGGTTAGAGTACAAACTAACCCTGTAAATGAAGCAATTGACGAAACAAATACTCGTAGCTTCCGACTAACTGTTGGTAGTGATGGGCTTAACTATTCAAGTCAGATTGTTAATGAGCACAAGGTACTATTAGGAATTGATATTGGTCCTGATGATTTGATCATCCCAATTCTTAATATTGGAACCAATACGATTCCAGAAACATCTGGCGCAATTTGGATTAATAGTGAACGTATTGAATACACAAGTACATCATTCACAGACGCAAGTGGAATTGGTAGCGGATTTACTAGTGGATTTGATGTTGGCTTTGGTGGCGTTACATTACTAGTGGGTATTACTCGTGGTACACAAGGCACATTTGCACGTGGTCACAGCTATGCTGATATTGTTGAAGATGCAACTAACTTAGATCTAGTAGAAAATACAACCCTAAGTGATTATGGAACTACTACAACTGGTGCAACAGATAATCTTGCACCAGCCTGGAATGAACTAGGTGATGGACTATTGGAGGCAGGTAACCTGGATCCAAATGGTATTACTATACGTGGCGAGGCATTTGGTACAATCGATCCATATGGAGAGATTTTGTATGCACAATGGTTGATATTCCAAGAAACAGCTGAAGCAATTGAGAATTTCCAAGGCGAACTTGAACAGTTAATTGAGGAATTTTGGATAGAAAATTATCCGTGGCTATCAGCAGACACTGAATTGCCTAGTGGAACAACTACACGTACCGCAGCGGTACCACATGATTCCGTTACTACATCTGATAGTGATTACTACGGTGTAACGGCTGACGGCACCGCCTACAAAGCAGATAATACTAAGGACTGATGGTCCATAAATACTTGAAACCCATAGGAACAAGAAATGGCAGTAGATCTAAATCAACTTGAAATTACAGTTGCACAACTAGAAGAAGATGCAACAGTAATCGGTAAAATTGTAAATGATGCAGTTGATGCACCAAACGCCGGTGAAGCTGACGGCACAGTTACAACACGCTTAGGCGATGTTGTTAAAAACGTTAATCGTGTCTTAGCTGACTTAACAGCAAGCAATCCGGTTGCAGATTTGTCTAACAGTACAACAACCGACCTAGCTGAAGGCACTAACCTTTATTATACACAAGGCAGATTTGATACGGCATTGACTGCTAAGTCAACTACTGATCTAAGTGAAGGCACTAACCTTTATTACACACAAGGAAGACTTGATACTGCATTTACTGCTAAGTCAACTACTGATCTAAGTGAAGGCACTAACCTTTATTATACAGATGAGAGAGTAGATGATCGTGTTAACGGATTACTAGTTGCAGGCGACGGTATTACACTAGCATATGACGATGGTGCAAACACATTAACAGTTGATGCTGCCATTCCTGCAATTACAACCATTTCAACAAGCAGAACTTTAGCTCTTACCGACGCTTCGGATATTTTAGAAATTGATACAAGTGGCGGCGGCATAATAGTAACAATTCCACTCAATGCAACCGTACCATTTCCTATTGGCACAGTTATTAACTTTACCTTAATCGACGCATCCAACCCTGCAGTAATTACGGCGCCGGTCGGCGGTACACTAAATGGAATCGCTACGGGCGCGGGCGCCATTCTCTCCGTGCAATATAACGTTGTTTCAATGTATAAACGCGCAACAGATGCGTGGGTAATCAGTGGCGATATGGGCACAATTAGTAATATATAATGTATAAACACGGAATCGGAGCAATTGCATAATGGGTGTCTATTTACAACGTATAGCTATGTCTGGCGGTGGTATAATAATACCGCCAGCAACAGAGCCATTATGGAGAGATTTTTCTTCAGCTGATACTGTCTTTTATGCTGATATGGATGGTGGAAACGGCGCCACAGTATACACAGAGAAAAGCCCTAATTTGGCAGTCGGATCGTTTGTAAAGCCAGACGACACAAGACTATCTAACGCGCAGGCAAAATTTGGACCTACATCTTACGAGATTGATTCTAATGCTGGTACAACAGCAAATTTAAGATTCCCAAACGCATCCTATTGGGACATAAGTGGCGATTTTACAATATCACTTTGGTATTATCGCCGCGGCGCAGGCGGCATTTCATACGAGACACTTTTCAACCGTTACAACCCGTCCAACGACAACCGTGCGTTTCAATTACGAATTCTTACAGGGTCAGGCGGCATTGCTTGGACAATCTCAACAGATGGAACAGCTGGAACCTTAATTGACTACATCACTACTGTACCTGGCGATACACACAAGGACGTTGGCTGGCATCACTTATACCTACAGCGCAGCGGAAATGATTTTGGATTATGGTTAGATGGTGCACAACTGATTGACGTAGTAGGCACATACACTAATAACTGGGCTGGCGCTGTAATAGGCACTGAGACAGACATAGGAACATACGGCGTGGACTTCACCCACTTTAACGGTTGGATCGATGAAGTAATACTAGCAGGTTCTGCTTGGAACCTTGGCGGCATTGTGCAACCTGCAGCACTAGACATTCCTGGAATTCCATCCTTTAGAGCTACTAAGAGTGCAACTACACAAACCGTTGTCCGAGTGGGCGACAATAATCAAGAAGTTGTTTTTGATAATGAGGTCTTTGATACTGTTGGTGGATTTGACATTAACAGGTACACAATTCCGGCGATAATCAATGGCAGTTATATTAATTTTGTAGCCAGTGCTGAGACAGTAAGTGGGGAACGCCACAACATCTATATTGAAGTATCAACAAACGGTGGTGGAGCATGGACTGAAATAGCTACATCAGGTGAAGAAACTAGCCAATATATAGTGGCAACGTCTGGTCCGTGGCTTGCTAATACAGGCGACGTGTTTAGGGTTAGGTATGAACTTATTTCAGGCATCAACGCCGTTATTAACAATACTACACAAACATTCTTTAGTGGGTATGTAAGTAACTCATGACACAATGTAGAGAATACCACCTAATAAATATAATAGACGACATTACAAAAATATTCGTTAGTCGGGACACAATATGACAGAATTTCGAGGTGTTGCTGCCGCGACACAAGCCATATCCATTACTACTGTAACAGAAGTAAATTTTGGTACAGAAATAATGGATACTGATTTGGTTTTCGCAAGTAACAGATGCACAATCTCAGGCACCTGGAACGGGCTGATGGGAGAGTTTTACGCGGCATGCAGGTTTAACGCGAGCATAGATGGTTACATAGAGATACAGGTGTCAACAGACGGCGGAACTGGTTGGACACCAGTTGTTCGGTCTAGCTTCGATACTGCAACTGTTGCTTGTGTTCAAACAGGTCCAGTTTTTCTAAACATAAACGATATTTACAGAACGGTTATATACACTACGTCCGCTGTCACAATAGAGAACAATACTCGTACCTATTTCTCAGGTCGTGTGCTTGGAGTAGTACCGCTTGTGGCGCAAGAGCACTTCCGCGCACGGGCAGCAAGCACCCAGGTTATTGCAAACACAACATTAACACCTATTACAACTCTTACAACAGAGGAGTTTGACACTGGGGCAGACCTTGTGTCGGGAGTTTATACTGTTCCACCGGCCCTGTCAGGCGGAAGCGGATTATTTTCAGCTGGCATAGCAAACGACGACGGATTTAGCGGTGAGAATCTTTCACTATATATCACTCGTTCAACAGACGGCGGCAGCAACTATACTGATCTTGTAACAACAAAGTCTGGCATATTTGCTGAAGGCGTAACTATGTCAACTGGACCTTTGCTGCTAGCAGAAGGCGACAAATTTAGGGTAGAAGTATACACCAACTCAGGCGGATTTACACTAGCAAATGCTACTAGAACTTTCTTTTCTGGCGAGGCATATACTATAGTAGCACCAGCACCACCAACGCTTGGAACTGATGCCGCGTTCCGCGCAGTTAAGAGTGCATCAACGCAAATAATTCTCAATCCTAGTACCAACCCGCAGGAAATTGTGTTTGACTCAGAGATATTTGACACACTGAACGCATTTGCTGCTAACAGATTCACAGTGCCTGTAGCAATTGATGGTAGTTATATTAATTTCACTGCTGGATGTCAGACTTCGAGTAACGAATTCCATCGTATATATCTTGAGCGTTCAACAGACGGCGGAACTGGTTGGACAGAAGTAGCAGCAAATGCAGACAGTAGCAATATCTTTTTAAACCTGACTAGCGGTCCAATACTGTGCACAACTGGTCACATTTACCGGATTAGCTACTCAGACGACGATACTGGCGGCGCGGGTGCCACAATACAAAACACAGATTTAACCTTTTTTAGCGGGTATATAAGGACATCATGACAGAATTTAGAGCAACAACATCAACAACCCAGGCTGTGACTATACAGACTTTAACAGAAGTAAATTTTGGTACAGAGTTATTTGATACTGATTCGGTTTTTGCGTCTAATCGTTGTACTGTTCCTGCTGGATGGAACGGAACATACGGAGAGCTCTACGCGGGCTTAGATTTACAGACGCCTGAAAACGGGTACTTAGGAATTCAAGTTTCAACGAACGGCGGCGGCGCATGGACTACAATAGCCCGACAGGATTACGAAGGAACTTCTATTTGCGCAGTGCAAACTGGCGCTCGTCTAATGAACACTAGCGATATTTACAGGGTAGTTATGTTCGCTGGCACTGGATCGTCTGTGGATTTTTCCACCCGTTCGTTTTTTTCAGGTCGCATACATAATATTGGTGGTATCGACTCGCAGTCATACTTTCGCGCATACGCTTCAAGCGGACAAGCTATCCCTGAATCAATTCGAACTCCAGTTGCAATAGATACAACAGTATTCGATACAGGCGTTAATTTAACTGGTGGCGCTTATAAGGTGCCTGTTCCATTAAATGGTGGGCACGGGATTTTTACAGGTGGAATTTCTTCAACTGCTGGTGTCGCTGACGATATAGCAATATATGTCACAAAATCAACAGATGGTGGCAGCACATATCCTGAGGTCCTGTTCACTAAGCTCGCTAATGGTGGTGAAGCTGTTACTGCTTCGACTGGTCCTGTTGCACTCGCAACCGGCGAAAAATACCGGCTGGAAGCTTTTAGCGGATCGGCGGGCGGCTATCCACAAGAGGGCAGCGAAAGAACCTTCTTCTCCGGCGAGGTATATAAAGTTATTCCTACGCAATCAATTAGCGCAATTACACAAGCTAACCCGGCAGTTGTTACTATTGGCTCAACTGCTGACATGATTGAAGGTGAAACGATTACTATTACTGGTGTGAGCGGTATGGTTGAAATTACCGACGGCGACTACACTTGTAGCATTGTTGATGGAACAGACTTCCAACTCACTGGCATTGACTCAACTGGTTACACTGCATACACAACCGGCGGCGTTGTAAGCGGTATCGGCTATGATGCACCTGCCGCGCCTTCAGCAGTAACAGACTTTATGTCTATTGTAGAACAACCTGGTTACGTTGGTGATATGGTTGCTGACATGACAGCAATGGACTCATCAGGAAATGTTTATGTTGCTGCAAACTCAACACTAACTGGTCTCGATGATATATCGTTGACAAAATATGCAGCAGATGGTACTATAACATGGCGTTACAGTTATCCTAATGTAAGCGGCGCAGCAGGTTCGGGCGCTGGATCGTTTGCCGGCTTTGAAGGTCTCAGAGTCTCAGATATGAAGACAGATCCTAGTGGAAATGTATTTGTATGTGTAAGTGATCCGGGCGCAGCCACCCCAGGTGGCTCGGGCGTCTTTGGAGCATACACAATGACACTGATAAAATTCGATTCCGCAGGTGACATATTATGGCAAAGAACATTTGCAGATCCTAGTGGTGAGTTTTACTTCTTTGGTAGTTTAGCAGTTGACATAAACGGCGCTGCATTTGTAATGTTTGCTGGTCGACTAGATGTTTCTATGCAGCAAAGCGCAACAAACACGTATATAGCAAAATACAATGCTGCTGGAAGTTTAATATGGGAACAGGCATGGCGTAACACAGACGATGCTAGCGGCGAATATGTAATGAAGGGCGATATGATAACCGACGGCGCAGGAAATGTTTATGCGCAATGGCTATTGATTCAAAGAGATAATGTTGTAACAGTTAAGTTAAATGGCGCAAGTGGCGCACCAATTTGGGAAAATTACTATCATTCAGCAGCTAATCCGGAGCTCTTAGGCGCTGCGGAAGTTGCCGGCTTAGGTATCTCAGCAGATGGGTCCACGTTAATACACGGTTATTCCTTCTCAGTCCTCGACGATCGCCAATCAATGCTTGTGAAACTTAACGCTAGCACCGGCGCGGAGATTGAAAATAGAACAGTAGGTACTGCCGTCACACCCTTCCATAGTAGAATTTATGACGTAAAGATAGACCCAGCAACTGATTTGGTATATGTATTTGGTAGTATCAATGCTAGCGGCGGACTGCAAGCAACTACCCCATATTTGATGGTAATGGATTTAAGCTTCAGTATACAATATTATCATGAATATACTTTGTCACCACTTGGAACTGGTTCAATCCGTATTGATTATGATCATCAAACATATTCGCACAGGGGCCCTAGAATTTCAATTGGAACTGACGCTGTTGCGATCGCATATCTACACGATGACAACAACGGGGTAAACGGACTTCTCATGCATTTTAATAAAGATGGTTCATCCTTATCAGCAGGTGCATTAATTACAAGTCCAACCGCCGGCACTGCATATTCTCTAGCTACAGTTGGGGCACCTGCCTTAGCAGCGGGCGGCGCATTAACGGACGCAGCCGGAGTACCATCGCCGGCTAATACTGGCGAGATCCAGTCTATTACTTCCGGAGTAACGCAGAGTGCCGCGGCGATATTTGGCGCCAAAGCAGCACTTGGTGCAACAGCACTGCCGGTGATTACTTTACTATAATGGCAGGCAAATCATAATATGAGTTTACTAGGAGCATTTATAGGTTCAAGTGGACGTCGTCGCGCAGGCGCGGGTCCTGAGCAACTAGGCAGGGTAACAGCCTACACAGTGGACCTTTCCACTGCTACGCAAGATGATCTTGACATTGATGTAACTGATTGCCATGAGCTATATGTGCAGTTCTTTGATGGGTGGCGTTCGTCATTGTCCTATGTAACGTCAACATTCCTTGAAGGCAACTTTTTTGACGCAGGGGGCATTATAAACGGCGCGTCTGACTATAATCAGTGGCAGTGGAATGCGTCAGGTGATGGTATAGCAGGAACAGGACGCTCTGAATTTATTATGACTTCGGGCACCACCGCTGTCGGTTTTAACTCTTATATCTTCACAGGTTTTAGCGCAGGTGTGTATGCTTCAGCATATCAATCAGCAGGAATTGGCGATCAGACCGCAGCAATTGTAAACAGCACCACAGAGATTTTAACAGTTCGTGTCATGAAGCTTGCCAACATTCAAGGCGTAGGCAAAATGCAGGTCATTAAGATACTATACGAAGAGCGTATAACAGAGACTGCCATTAACTTTGCAGTGTCTGCTCCTACGTACCAAGATATGGGAGACTCACACTTTGTAAACACAACTTACCAAAACGTTAACAGTAGCCCGGGCGGAAGATTCCAATTTACACCCAGTGACAACAACGGCGCACCTACCACAACGTTTGGCGCTGGGTCCCTGTTGATTTATGACGTTTCCGCCACTGTACAGGGACGGCTTACTAATTTAGGACAAACTGGGGTTAATTTTAGCTTTAGCGCCAGCCCACACTGGGGCGTGCTTAGACACTCTAACTTAAATGTTGCAGATGCCATATTACATAGTTGCGCAATTGTATCTAACACAGCAAGTGTAAACTCCCGGCACCAACAGTCCGGACCTCTTAACTTTACGCATCTTTGGTATTCCAACCTCAATGGCGGTTTACCGTTTGATCAAGGACTTATGACTACAGAAAGGTTGCGAGCGTTTGCGGCAACCCATGAAAAGTTTTCTGGATCAGGGTCAGTATCCAAAGTTGTAATACCGGTCGAAGGTGCTGACAGGATGGAGATTTCAAATGCAGGAATCACACTGTCATCTGGGAACGCGGTAGATGTTGAAGTCTCATACGACGGTGGATCTGTATACGAGACAGTGGCAGTAGAATGGACCTTCCATGATGAAGCTGGGCAAGGCTTTAATGCTGCTGATAACGGATTTCGGGCAGGTGAAGAAAGTACCAATACGTTTATTGGCTTGCAAGCCGGCGCCCACGTGACGCAGATAGGCATGGGCTCGCAAGGTACAGACGCTTTTAATTTTGCAGGCATAGACACTATTAATACTGGAGAAGTGACACATATTCGATATTGCTCCAATACAGGTTCAAGCATTACTAATTGGGACATTGACGTACACCGGTACGATATCAATGCACCATGGGTGGCACCAGCTGGCACGTTCGCTATACCTGCTGGCGTACCTGACCCGGTAATTTGGTATAATCCTGAGTATGTAACTTATGGAACAGGAAGCGAGATTGCAACTATTACAAACCTAGGCACAGGCGGCGCCGAATATGACGCTGTGGCAGGAACAACAAAATCTACTGCCGTAACCGATGTTACATGGGGCAGTAGAACAGTCTTCAAGCCAGCTGTAGGGTCCGAACTTACATTCGCGCCATTGGTCCCTAATGCATGGATTACGATTGCTACATATGGTGACGGCACTGACACAACATTTTCAAGTTATGCCGGACTAGTTGACGGAAACACAGCCTACAGTGGCCTAGTAGGAGATACTGGACAGGGTAGTCTCTTTCTCAATCAACCGGGCATTCCAATTTTAGACGGCATAGACGTCCCCACCCAATCTACAGTTTTGCCTCTGTTAAAAACAACAATCGGCGCCCGCAACGACACTACAACTGGAAATGCATTGAATACTCTTTTTGCGGATGATTTTAGCACTAGCAGATCATGGGGCAATGCAAACGGCGGAACTGTTGGACAAATTCTCATGTGGAACCAAGTTCTCACTGCCCAGCAAGTGGCGGACGTTTCCACCGCGCTAGATGATTATTACTTCACTGCCCCTCTTCCAGCCTTTATAGGCTTCCGCGCTGAGAAGAGCGCAACATCACAGACGCTTGATATTTCTCAGACATTTATTGAGGAAATTGTTTTTGACTTAGAAATATTTGATACACTTGACGCATTCGCTAATAATAGATTTACTGTGCCTGCAGCAATTAATGGTAGTTATATTAATTTTGTAGCAGGGATGGAAGTCCTCGTTCCAAGCCATTCAAGAATATACCTTGAGGTTTCAACAAACGGAGGCGGTGCTTGGACTACTGTATCTGGCAACGGTGATGATGCCAACGAATGGGACAATTATGCCAGCGGCCCATTATTAGCGAATACAGGTGATATTTACCGAATGAGCTTCTCAAAAGAGAGCGGTATTATCGGCAGCGACCCTGTAATGCAAAACACGAGTTTAACATTCTTTAGTGGATATGTGAGTACGTCATGACACAATTTAGAGCAACAACATCAACAACCCAAGCAATAACCGCAAACACGTTAACGGAACTGAACTTTGGGACAGTAGACGCAGATACGGACGGAGTTTTTGCAAGTAACAGATGCACAGTGCCAGCCAGCTGGAACGGTGATTACGGCGAATTCTACACTGGGTTCCGCACCGCCAACACCGAGACAGGGTATATGGATATCCAAGTGTCAACAAACGGTGGCGGTGCTTGGACTACTATAGCACGAAAATCATTTGACACAGTTAATGTCCTTGCAGTGCAATCGGGACCTGTTCTTCTCAACACTGGTGATATTTACAGGGTAACGTATTTTTCCGAAAGCCTTGCATCTATAGAAGACCAAGATCGCACGTTTTTCTCAGGACGTGTTATTGCGATTGCCAGTCCACAGGTGCAAGAACATTTTCGTGCCCACTCTTCAGTTGGCCAGGCAATTCCAAACGGTGGCGCGAACACGACACAACTTGTATTTGGTGCAGAGGACTTTGACAATGGAGCAAATTTTGCCGCTAACATTTACACTGTACCTGCTGATTTAAATGGTGGTTACGGGGTTTTCACAGCAGGAGTTGCTAATAGTCCCCCGGGCATTCTTGAAACTATTTCTATCTATATATCGGTATCTACAGACGGCGGGTCAGTATGGAATACATTATTAACTAAGAATGCAAATAGCGGATCATCTGTAACAGGATCTACAGGCCCTTTCCCCCTAACAACTGGCCATCAATTTCAAGCCTCAACCTACACTAGCACTGGCGGATATACGACATCCGCAACCGACGAGACTTTTTTCGCTGGCGAGCTATACTTGCCGCCACCTGATAACGGCCCTGGTGATGGGGGCTCAGCCTCGTTCCGTCCAGCAGATATTATTGATGGAGGCACTGCATCGTCACGTCCAGTTGACATATATGATAGCGGAAATGCGTCCGGCATAATATGAGTATAAATATGATAAAGGTGTATCTATATCATGCGTAAATCATTTCTCCGTCGCTCGGGCATTATATCAGGATCAGGGACGGCCCCTGTTCTTCCAACAACAGCTTACACGAATGAATACGGTCAAGGTGATCGAACTTCAATCATAACAGGTACCACTAACATGATCATTACTGGGCCACTTAGTAATGCGGTTGACGGTCTCATCGGTATTGACGCTGATGACTCATGGTGGTTCAGCGGTACCTATGCAGTCGCCGGTAATTATGTACGGTTTCAGATGAATGCTCCGCAGTTTATAGATGAGATTTCGTGGCATCAGTTTGGTGCCTCAGGCTTGGGTGTTTGGAAGTGGCAGGCATCAAACGATGCATCTACATGGGTTGACATGTCTGGTGACTTTACATTGGGAGGTTTCTCTGGTGTAACTGCTACAACACTCACTCCAGCAGATGACACTGGCTACATATATTGGCAGTTGCTTGGGGTATCAGGTAACACTTCGAACGCAACCTTCAATCGAGAAATAACATTTAAAACAGTGTCAACTGGACCACCAGTTGACACCTTCTTAGCATTTAGAGCAATAAGAGATTCCGGTACACAAACAACAGGCGGCACTGGCACAACAACTGAAGTGACATTTACGACCGTACAATTTGATACAGCAGGAGCATTTGCAGCTAATCGATTTACTGTTCCCCCTGGACGAGATGGCACATACATGGTCTTTAATGTTGGTGTTGAAGCATTAGCAAATGACAACATGGAACTGCAAATACAACGCTCAACTGACGGCGGAACTAACTTTACGACGATAACTGGAAATAGTACAATCGATGATTATTGGACTGGAACAAGTGGACCAGTACCAGTTGCTGTAGGTGAAGTATACAGATATGCAATATTCATGCACTCTAACAGTGCAGAAATTGACGCAAGCCAACCAAACACATATTTTTCAGGATACACACTACCATGACACAATTTAGAGTAGAATCTACAGGCCAATCAGTTACAGGCGGCGTTATCGAAACCATTACTTTTCAAAGAGAGATCGATGAACTTTTTAATGTTGTATCGGGCGGCGTCTTTACAGTACCAGCAAACTGGAATGGACAATACGCCACCTTTTCTATAGGAATAAGATTAGGCGGCAGCCCGATTGGCTATGTATCACTTCAACTTTCCACCGATGGTGGAAGTGTTTACAACCTCGACCAGCAGACAAACATATCAACCTCACAAAATATGTGGTTAGAGTCAGGACCTAGACTTCTAGTTACTGGACACAAATATCGAGTTCAAGTAAGCAGCAACACTAACCAGACAGTCCAAGATAGTGAAAGATCGTTCTTTACTGGTCGCCTACTTAACCAAACTTGGGAAAATACAGGTTACTTCCGAGCAATTGCTAATAGTACACAATTAATTGCCAGCGGCGGCGCTGTGACACAACCCCTAACAAATCTTAATACTGTACAATTTGATACAACAGCTGGGTTTTCCGCTAGTGTTTATACAGTACCAGGATTTCTTAGTGGAGGGTCCGGTATATTTTACGGAGGAATTGACCATGATGGAGATGTGGGCAGAGATATGACAATATTTATGTCGGTATCTACAGACGGCGGCAGCTCGTATTCTAGCATAACGCAGAACGATCGCGGCCTCAGCCGCGGCGGCAATGTATCTACAGGCATGCGGACGTTAGTAGCTGGGCATAAATATCGCGTAGAAGCATTCAATGCTAGTCTCACCTTTACCGTCGCAGCCAATGCCCAAACCTTTATGGCCGGGGAGATGTGGAGAGCTGGGTTGTAAAGAATCGCTAGGGTGCGGCTTAATGATTCAAATGATATAAATACAGTAACAGGATTAAAAAATGACACAAATTGACCGTACCACACTCAAATCAAACACTACAACGTTGTTTGCAGACAACACTACTGGTGATATTAGTGCCAGCGACATGCGGACACAAATGAATAATATTGCGGATAGTGTCACTTTTCGCTCAACAGGGTATGTACAGGCACCAACAGCAAATGACGACGGCGTTGATACAGCTGGAAATGGTACATTTGGTATAGGCGATATTTGGGTTAATGAATCAACCAATAAAGCTTATGTTTGTGTTGATGCAAGTACAGGCACCGCAATATGGGTTGATATGACTTATATTGATGCTGGTGCACTTTCTGCAACCCTTGCTCCAGCAGTATCTGAATTGGCCGTTTGGGTTGATGGTACAACGTTACGTGGATATAGTGGATTAACGTGGGACAACACTACATTTTCAATTACAGGCAATATTGCTGTTACAGGAAATGTAGATGGAAGAAACGTTTCAGCCGACGGCGCAAAACTTGACGGCATTCCAGTCTCTGCAATTGATGCATTGATTGTTGGTAATGAAAACGTTGGCGGCACAACAGCAGGTTATACTGCAACCACCCTTACAGTTAGAACTGGTGATGGACTACAAGTTACTAACCCAACTGCTGGTGAAGCCCAAATTGAAATTAGAAACAATGACGTCACAGATGACGCAGTTGACCGCACATTAACAGCATCAGATAACTTTTCATATATTACCAACGAGGGTGCCGCAGCAACAGTGACTTGGTCAGTACCACTGTCTACATCACTTGAGAGCTCACCTAGATTGGTAGCAACTTTTATGAAGGTTGCGAATCAAACAATGCAAATTAAAGGTGTATCATCAGTAACAATTAATGGAATACCAGAAGCAGGCGGCAATGAATCACTAATTGAAATCTGCCCAACACCATATGATACCTTTGCAGTCTTATTTTTCTCTGGCACACAAAACACTTATTATGTTTACCAGGGCACAGATATTAAGAAGCTTAACACAGTTGCAAATACCGAGTTAGCGTTTTGGACAGCAGATGGAACAATTGACGGCGCGCCTGAAATGCTTTGGGATGGTAGCGTCCTTAACGTAACTGGTGGTATTGATGCAAGTGGTGAGGTTCTAAGTAACTGGACATTCAACCCACAAATAGGATTAACATATACAGCGGCACTAACAGATCGCGGACGCATTGTAACAATGAATAATGCTGCGGCAAATGTGCTCACCATTCCACCTAATTCAACAACGGCATTCCCAATTGGAACAGAAATTCGTGTTCTTCAAATTGGCGCAGGCGCAACTAGTATTACTGCTGGAGCGGCTGTTACTCTTAATGGTATAGTGACTGGCAGCGGTGCACTTACCGGACAATGGGACGAAGTTCGTCTATATAAAGTTGCCACAGACACCTGGTATGCAACAGGTAGCATTGGAGCGGTAGCATAATGGCAGTAAACACAATTAACCAATTAATTGACCTACTTAACCAGGTTGATGTAGATGGGACAGTTCTTGCGGCGATTGCCAATGACTCAGCACTATCAGTAGCAAATGGACCTTCAGCAGGACTAGTAACAACAAGACTAGGCACCAACGTAAAAAACGTCCAAAAAGTAATTGCAGATATTGAAAATGGCATTGTCACTGGGGTACGCCCAGATGTTCAAGATGAAGGATCAACATTAGTTGTAGGAGCAAGCACCCTTAATTTTGTTGGTAGCAGTGTTTCTGTTACAGACGTCGGCGGCGTGGCAACTATATCGGTGACGACAGGAGCAGGCGGTGGTGATGTAACTAAAATTGGTACACCTGTCGATAATCAAGTTGGTATATGGACAGGCGATGGAACAATTGAAGGTGATGCAACTCTAACGTGGGATGGTACCACATTAGCAGTTACTGGTGCTATAACTGCATCAGGACGTGTAATTGGTTTGAACACACGTTCAAAAAGATATGTCTATATTTTTGTTGACGGTGCGCTTGGAGTTGCTAATCCGGTTGACCCTGAAGGTGCATCTGACCCATTTGATACAATTGAAAATGCACTTACGTATGCAGAAACAACATACGTTGGTATACACAACCTTGAGCTTGAAGTAGCAGCTGGAACATACACCACTGTTGGGGAGCTCGTACCACCAGCAAATGCGCATTACTTTACAGTTTACGGTGCTGGTATAGGTACTACAGTTTTAAACTTTGATCGTATCGCTACCGGAAATAATCAGTATGTTCAGTTGTATAATATGACTGTTAACACTGGTCTCCCTGGCATTGCAGCACTTGGAAACACCCAGACTGGTAACTTTTATCTCGACACTGTTGCTTGGAATACAACGGGCCGCCTATTCTTTGGCGGGAACTCGGACGCGACGTGGGGCTGGTCAGGTTCAGTAATACAAAACTCAACAATTACTTGCACATGGGATACTGGCTTAACCCGCCCAATTATATACTGCACTGGAAATTTACTGTTGCTTGGCACAGTAAACATTAACATTACTAACTCAACTACTAATAATGGAACAAACGGCAGCGACATAATTCAAATAGAAGGCGGTATCTTATCCACAGAGTACGCTTCGGTTCTTAGCACAACTCTTAACCTACAAGATGAACTTGCCAGCGCACCAGTTGCGGGTAATATTGCGTTGTTAGCAGGTTCTTATTTCGCCGAGGGCGCCGGCACTACAATTACAAATGGTACATTTGTAACAAGTGATGCATCAGGTGTGTCACGCAAGGATCTCCGTCCTGAGATTTTAAGCATTGCAGCAAGCAGAGCGTTACTAATTACAGATGCAGCAGATATTCTTGAAGTTGACACAAGTGGTGGTGCAGTTGACGTATCGATACCACTTAATGCAACTGTAGCATTTCCAATTGGAACTATTATTAACTTTACCCTAGTAGACATAACAGCGGCAGCGACACTTACTGGTGTAGTTGGTGTAACACTAAACGGGGTGAGCGGAGGAAGCGGCGCGTTTGACGGCGTGCTTTATGACTCTGTAAGTGTATATAAGAGAGCAACTGATGAATGGATTGTAATTGGTAATATCGGAACCGTCGCATAATGAATAAACGATTAAATCGAATTTTAGGAGAAATGGCTAATGGTTAAACAAATTATAAATGTAGGTACCGTAGCAAACGACGGCACAGGTGATGGTATACGAACTTCGTTTATCAAAGTAAATGATATGACGACTGAAATTTATACTGCATTTGGTGATGGCACTAACCTATTGCCTCCACTGACAGCAGTCGGCACACCAGTTAATAATCAACTTGGTGTATGGACAGGGCCAAGTACACAAGAAGGTGACGCTAACTTAACCTGGAACGGAACAGACCTCTCAATTACAGGAAATATTACTGTTACAGGCACATTAACTGGTGCAGGTGGTGGTGATGTAACCGCCGTCGGCACTCCACTCAATAATCAGGTTGCCGTTTGGACAGGTCCAAACGCACAAGATGGAGATTCAAACCTTACATTTGATGGTACAACACTTATTGTAACAGGCGGAATGACAGTAACAAGCACACTAACCACATCAGTACAGGCTGTTATGAGTTCAGGTATAAATGCTCCTGGCGCGGCAGAAAGTGCCGCAATCAAAATTACTGGCATTTCACCGTCAGTGTTCTTTGAGGACACTACAGCTTCCGAAGATAATACTCTGATTCAATCAGATGCTGGACTTTTAAGGGTATTCAGAAGCCCATTCGGCGATGCGGCGGCAACGCCTGGCACTGAGATTGCTAGGTTTGAGGACGCAGGAACAGCCGTCACAACCGCAACAGCCGTTATGACTAGAGAGAAGGGCGACGCTCGCTATCCTCTCCGTACTGAAAACGCTATGATATTCATCGAAAGCCAAGTCGCAAGCGCAAGCGCAACACTTGATTTTACTGGCTTTGATGCGGCAGCGTATGAAAGCTATGTTTTCACCTTTACTAATGTTGAGCCTGCAAACGACGGTTCAAGTCTTCGAATACTAACCAGCACAGACGCAGGCGCCACGTTCGCTACCGCAGCAAGCGACTACGCCCAGTTCCTAAGGAGAAATCGCCACACTGCCCTCCTAACAGAAGTTACTGATTCGGAGGATGCGAGAGCATTTATCAACTTAGCAGATGGTATAGGTAATGGCGCGGGTGAAACAGGATTTAGTGGAAAATTAAATTTACACTCTGTTGTAACATATCCTGTTATGACGTGGGATGGGTCATATATTGATAATGGCGCGTTCATGTGGGGGGTAGCTGGATCAGCCCGCCGCCTATCAGCAGCTGACGTTGACGCTGTAAGGTTTTTGTTTGACTCTGGCAACATGGCATCTGGCAAAATCACAATGTATGGCATGAGGAACGGTGTGTGATAATGATAGAAAATAAATATCAGACAAAACGAATTGTAGAATTGGATAAGACATGGCAGAAGTAAGCAGAGCAACACTATTGGGCACAATTGCAACTAATTTGCCAGACAACACAAGCGCACTCATCTCCCCGGGGGATGTAAGAGGCGAGATGGTTAATCAGGCTGATAGTACCATTTTCAAGACTACTAGCAAAACTGCTCCCCCAACTGCTAATGATGACGAAGCTGGTACTGCTGGTAACGGTATATTCGGCGTTGGCGACGTATGGATTGATGAAACAAATGACATTGCATACATGGCACTTGATATTACATCAACAGCGGCAATTTGGACATCATTCGGAGGCGGCAGCACTGTAGCAAAAGTCGGAACGGCTGCTAATAACCAGCTTGCAGTTTGGGTTACTGATGGTGAAATTGAAGGCACAAGTGAATTAACGTACACTGGTGGTAAATTGGTAGTACAAGATGCCGCCCCAATTATTGAATTGGATGATAATGATGCGGCAGCAGATGAACAACGATGGTACACCTTGTCGGATGCTGGGACATTTAAAATTCAAGCTATTAATGATGCAGGCACAGCAGGTGACCAATTTCTACAACTATCAAGAACAGGAAATCAGGTCGACGGCTTAGAGTTAACAGCCGCAGGCACATCAAGAACCACTATTTCACCAAATGATATATCCTTTGGAACTGCAAATTCAACTATTGGTACAGTTGGAGCATATGACTTAACATTTAATGTTAATTCAACACCATTGCTCAAATTGGTCAACGGTACTAAAGGTATAACTATGATCGGACAAGGCGCCGCCGCAACAGTAATGAATATCGGCGACCCTGCGATGACGTCTGGTGTTGCTGCATTGCAAGTCGGTAATGGTAGAACTGGTGACGGTAATTCGTATATGGATCTTGTGGCTGACGGTGCGACGTATACTGACTTTGGTTTAAGAATGATTCGCAATTCTGGAGCCAATGGCACAGGACAGATAATTCATCGTGGGACAGGAACATTAAGTGTCATAACAGATGAGGCGGCAACAATTGATTTTCAGACTGATTCAATCAGCCGCCTAACTGTTGGGCCAACCGGCACAGTGACGATGAGAGGCGACGGTCCTACCCCTCTATTGTTAAACATCGGCAGTTCAACACTAACGACTGGTGCAGCAGGTGTCCAAATTGGTACTGGTAGATTTGCCGATGGCGATGCATATATAGATCTTGTAAGTGACACTGCTTCATACGGTGACTATGCGATGCGTTTAATCCGCAGCG
>Ga0115548_1000208_pt1 | contig 35852 bp, 36 predicted proteins | sample COGITO_mtgs_1004_4_FD_87187 | JGI IMG/M metagenome (GOLD analysis project Ga0115548, IMG submission 87187) | Pelagic marine microbial communities from North Sea - COGITO_mtgs_100423 | ecosystem: Environmental > Aquatic > Marine > Epipelagic | place: Germany:Helgoland, sampling site Kabeltonne...
AGAAACAGAAACAGAAACTAAAGAAAGGCAAATCATGCATAAATTAATAGATACGGTTGATTTACACGTTGGTAAGAGAATTCGTCTTCGCCGAAAACAGCTTAATTTATCTCAAAATGGTTTAGGTGTGCAGGTTAAAGTTAAATTCCAACAAATTCAAAAGTATGAGACCGGTGCAAATCGCGTTTCTTGCTCTAAGCTTTGGCATATAGCTCAAGCCTTGCATGTTCCGATGAACTATTTCTTCTTTGGTTTGGAAGGTGAAGCAGAAGGAATAGAGATCCCGACTCCTGAGCACGCTAGGGTGATGGAGATGGTTGCCTCACTTGACTTAGAGGATGTCCGTTTTACTGGTAGGTTTATTGGTAAAATAGCAAAGTAATCAAAAAACCTGTCCAGAATTCTGGGCAGGTTTAAATTTGTTATACTTGCCCTGAAATGACTAAAAAGCAAAAGAAATTTATACAGACTGTCCGAGATTTTTATACAGACAATGGACGGCATGCGCTTCCTTGGAGAAAGACGAAGAATCCGTATAGGATTTTGGTGTCTGAAATTATGCTTCAGCAGACACAGGTGGATCGTGTACTTCCGAAGTACAAAGCATTCCTAAAGACATTTCCAACAGTACAGAAACTCGCAGACGCTTCGCTTGGTGAGGTTTTAATACAATGGCAGGGTTTAGGGTACAACCGACGTGCAAAAATGCTACATAACTGTGCCAAGGAAGTGGTAGAGAATCATAAAGGAAAGTTTCCGATGACACATGAAGGTCTTGTTGATCTTCCTGGTATTGGTGCTTATACTGCAGGAGCAGTTATGGCGTTTTCACATAATCTTCCAGTGCCAATTATTGAAACAAATCTACGGACTGTCTACCTCTATCATTTTTTTAAAGAGAGATCAGATGTGACCGATGGTGAAATATTGCAATTAATTGAAGTAACTTTAGATCAAGAGAGTCCGCGAGAATGGTATTGGGCGTTGATGGACTACGGATCATATTTGAAAAAGGAGTTTGGTAATCCAAACAGTAAGAGCAAAAATTATATTAAGCAGTCAAAGTTTCAGGGAAGTGATCGCCAGATTCGTGGAGCAGTTTTACGTACGCTGTCTGGCACTCAAAAGCTAATGACCAGAGAGCAAATACTTGCAGTACTCAACCAATTTAAAGATATTCGGGTAGATTCACAGATTGAGAAGTTACACGCTGAAGCAATGGTGGGTAAAACAGGGAAGCGGTATCACCTTCCAAATTAAAAGCATGTGTAAGGGTAACCCTTACACATGCTTTTAATTTTCCTCTATCCAGACGATTAGGTGGAGGTGTAGTTGTTTAAGTACAGTGCGACCTTTGGAGAAATTTTCAAGCATCGCATCATAATACCCATCGAACTCTAACTGATTCATGATTATTTTGTATTCGTCCCATTCTTCTTTTTTGCACTCTGACATTTTTCCAAATATACGTTTTGGTACGAGCATGTCATGTTCTTTGGCGATCATATCGTATGGGTATAAATTTTTAATAATATTCCAGTACCTGTAGCTTTTGATTATTTTCTCTCTGTCTTCATCAAAATCTTTATTCTTAGAAAAATTGTCGTACCGTGATTGGTCGGCAAGATATTGTGATTTTACTTTTTCAGATCGTGACATATATTCTATTTGGTATCCTTAAGTGCAATAGTAAAGAAAATTCCTGGAACCATTGCAAACCCAAGCACAATGAAGATTAGTTCAAACGGAAGATAGAGAAGTGCAGTGCTACCCATAAGTGCACCCACAAGCATCGCCAGAGGCCGTGTAAGCCTAAAGAAGCTCATAATATTAGCATCGGTACCTTTTGTGTGTTTAAAGAAGTAACTCTCAGTAGTGGCTTCTACCAGCGATGCACCAATACGACTGATAAACATAAGCACCATCCATCCAGCTACAGGCGCAAGTGCCATAAATGAAATCCATGAAGCAGAAACTGCAAGAATTAAAAATCCGCACGCCATCATTTCCTTCTCTCCAATGTACTTATCAGCAAGAATACCTACAGGGTATTCCAGTAGGACGTAGGCGAAGAGACCAACAGCAATGATTGAACCGATGTCAGTCCACGGAAGTCCAATTTCAGTTGCGAGATACAATGGGAGATAGATCACCATCCATGAAAAGAAGATTTGTAAGGTAAAGTGAGCAAGAAATACATTACGAATATCTTTCTTATCCCAGAAGGATTGGATTGCCTTAAGCACCTCAACTTCTTTGTAAGTTGGGTCATGAAAGGTTTTAAACTTAAAGAGTACTATAAAAATGAAAAGTGAAAATATTCCTGCTGAGACAAGGTAGGTCTTATAAAGATTATTGTCATCGTCACCTACGATAAGCGTCAATGCAATTGGTGCAAATGTAGCCGCTAAACTCATCAGTGTAAGTGTCAGACCACGCTTACTCCCCGTAGAAGTTTCGTTGTTCCCAATGAGACTTTCTGAAAAGATATCGATACTCAGATAGATAAGCGGGTTCAGTGTGATAAATATTACAAAGGCAACAATGGCGGTGGCAGGATTGATAGTGAGTCCAAGCACTACAAGTGCAACGATCTCAAAGACTGCCATGTAGAGTGTGAGACGTACATTACCAATCTTTCGTAAGACCCGAGAAATAAATAGGAAGGAAAATACCGCTAAAGCTGATCCGATGGTATACAGCGCACCAATAACCTCAGGAGTCGCGAATTGTCCCATGTATGTGGAACTGCTGTATGCAACCAAAAGTCCGTGAAAGTTAAAGAGAATTGAGAGTACATAAATAAACCAAAAACTGATAGTGGTTTTTTTAGTACGATGAAGAGCATGCCGGCGGTGTATTCCCATAAGTGTTTATATTGTACCAATGTAAATGATAGACAAGGATTGTTGATGGGGGACAAACAAGATAAAACACCCACAGGATTGTGGATGTTTTTGAGGCAGTTATATGTTTCGATCGTAAATTATAATACCGTTGATTTCGCACTTGCTCACACTTGCAGGATATCCATGAAGCGTTATTGTACTCTCGGTTTGTGGCATGTCTTTGCAATCGTTTTTTTGCAGAGCGTACCTAATATCTTCTCCGTTAGGTGCTTTAATTTCAAGTGCCCAAAATTCAGACCCCGTATCATGAGCTTTTTTAATTATTCCAGAATTTTCTGACATCAGTGTCTCCAATTACATCTGCTTAAAATATACTCATAACTATACAAAAGTAAACACCCGCATGCGGGTGTTTACTTGTATCTGCTAACGAAGTAGATACTTAAATCTGGAGAGTTCCAGCAATTTACTCTAGGAAAAGAGTAAATTGGGAACGCACCCTGGGGGGGGTATTTCTGTTTTTATAGTCGACTGTGGTCTTCTTAAAAACTAGGGCAAATTCAATATATGGTCTTCGACCATTATTTCATTTTTAAATACCGATTAATACCGGAATCACCATAGGGCTCTTGCTTGTCTTTTGCATCAAGAATCCACTTACCGTGTCGGCTAGTTCGTCTTTAACCATATCTAGGTCAATTGGATTCATTCCTTCGGTTCGTTTTTCAACGGTTCGTTTAATAAGTACACGTGCTTCTGAGAGTAACTGTTGGTTCTCTCGCAGGTATACAAATCCTCGTGAAATGATATCTGGAGACTTTCGAAGTTTACCGGTCTTGGTGTTTACTGTCGCAATGATCACAAACATTCCGTCTTCAGAAAGTGATTGTCGATCGCGCAATACAACTTCTTGTCGTGCTCCTACGGTAAACCCGTCTACCATAATAATGTCACTTGGTGCTTTCACTTTCTGTACCTTCAGATCAGTACCATTAGTGATGTCAATAATAGTTCCGTTGTCAGGAACGACAATATTTTCCTTCGGGAAACCATTTTCTACTGAAGCATACATATGACTCTTCAGGTGGTAATGATGTCCGTGCACTGGAAGCAAGAATTTTGGCTTAACGGTTTGTTGTACCCAGATAAGCTCTCCTGCGTTACCGTGTCCTGATGAGTGTACTGCTGCTGATCGGTAGTTGATCACCCGCACATTCTTTCGATAAATATTATCCTTTAGCTTCTGTACTGCAATTTCGTTTCCGGGAATAACTGAAGAAGAAAGTACGAGGGTGTCTCGTTCGGTGAGTTGTACAAACTTATGTTTGTCAGTTGCCATACGCATAAGTGCTGCAAATTCTTCACCTTGTGCTCCTGTAGATAGAATCACAATCTTGTCTGAAGGGTAATCTCCCATGTCGCCCGCATTGATGAAGGTTCCAGGTTGTACCTTAAAGAGTTCGGCAGTCAGAGCAATTTCGATATTGGTCTTGATTGAACGTCCTTCCATTACTACTTTCTTCCCGTACTTCTCACAGGTGTTGATAATACTGATGAGTCGATCAAATTGTGACGCAAATGTTCCGATGATAAGTCGCCCTGTTGCACCACTAATGATTTCTTCAAGTGATGTATATACAAGACCTTCAGGAGCTGACCACCCACTTCGATCTGCGTTAGTTGAGTCACATACTAAGAGAAGGTTGTTGTTCTTTCCAACTCCCTCCCAGTCTTTTCGCTCTTCGGGAATAACTTCGCCATCTTCGTGCGTTAGTTTGATGTCTCCTGTAATAACCACATCTCCGTGCTTTGTCTTTACTGATACTCCCATCGCGTCAGGAATAGAGTGTGTTACTGGGAATGTTTCAAGCTTTGTAGATCCTACAGTAAATGAATCACCCTCTTTAATAACATTCATTGTTACAGGATCAAGGTGTGGGAACTCTTCTTGTCGTTTAAGTACCATCAAAGAAGTCAGGTACTGTGTGTAGATTGGTGGGTTGCCAATTCGTTCCATTACAAATGGAATACCACCGATGTGGTCGAGGTGACCGTGGGTGATGACAAGCGCACGAATTTTGTGCTTTCGTTCTTCTAAATACTGCGTGTTTGGCAGGATGTAGTTGATCCCAGGAGCTTTAGCTTCAGGAGACACAAATTGGAATCCAATGTCGAAGATGATGATATCGTCTTTTGTTTCAACGATCGTCATGTTTCGTCCAATTTGTTCTACTCCAGACATTGGAATAACACGAACGGTGTTTTCGTCAGTTACTTCTGGAATGATTGGAGCTTTGTGGTCCTTCTCAGCCATTCGGTGCGTAAGTGCGGGGTTGGTCATGCTCCGTCGACGATTGTTTCGTCGATTCCCACCACCACGTTTCTTTGGTCCACCATTTGTATTAGGTCGACCGTTTCCACCAGGCCCTCTTCGGTTCTGGTTGTTGTTTCCACCACCCTGACGTTGTCCGCCAGCTCCTCCTGTTCGAGGTGTGTTAGAACGGCTCCGATTTTGATTGTTCCGGTTCCGATTTGGATTCGGGTTCGAACTCGGTGATTGTGGAGTTTTATTGTTTTCTGTGTTCATAATATTGTTCTTTACGTTATATTCTATTAGTGAATAGTTGTAAAAATCCATGTCTCCATCGATACTTGCAACTAATAACTAACCGGTAGCTATTATTTTTTGTTAAATACGGGCCAAAGTTTATTAGCACTCATGTGCCATTGGGCTATGTTGGTAAATCGTTCGCTTGGTTTACTAATTCGAGAGAAAGAAGCTGCTGATACATTGGTATCAAGTGCATAACTAAAAGTTGGGGTAAATAGGAACAGGGCCGGGAGTTCTTCTTTTACAATTGCCTCAAATGCCATTATTACTTCGTTTCGTATTGTTTCGTCTTCTTCAGTGCGGATGTCTTCAAGAAGGGAATCGGTGTCGATGTTGGTGTATTGTGCGATGTTTAACCCAGGGTCATCTTTTTGTGACGAGTGCCAGAATGGATAGAGATCAATCGTCCGCCCAATATCATTTCCAAATAACAACGCTTCGAAACTTCGTGGTCGAATGATGCCTTGCACGAGGTCTGTTTGTTCAAATTGATCAACACTTACTTGGACTCCCAAGTCTTCCCAAGCAGAGGCTACCGCTGTTGCTGTTGCATCAAACAGCTCTGTGTTTGCTGTTGTAAGGGTAACAGATAATGAGATAGTTTCCTCGTCAATTTCCTTGCTCCATGATCCATTATCGCCCTGTGTCCATCCACCGTTTTGTAATATTGTTTTTGCTTGCTCAATCCTTGATTGATCGTCTGTGGTAATTGCTGCTTCTGTATCTTGTGATTCTAGCGTAAGAAAGCCTGGGGGCACAGGGCTGTCTATGGGGATACCGTGACCGTACAACACGGTATCGATTAACGCAACACGATCAATGGCCGTGTTAAGCGCTTCTCTCACCGCGCTGTCTCGTAGAGCACTAGACCGGTTTTGATTGAAGAAAATTGAGAATGTTCGTGGTAATGGCTTTTCAATGATGGTGTATACATCAGTATCGAGAGTCTGCAGTGCGGCAGGTGAAAGACTCGGAGTGCTTGAAATCTGTTGGTCTTCAAGTGCCTCTATAAGTTCCTCCTCATTTTGGTAGAAGTTAAAAACAAGTTTTTGGATATTAGGACGTTGGTCAGCATTCTCTGAAGCAGTGAGTTCGTATGCATTAATAAGACCTGACTTGTTTCGCAGCACGTCACTTACTCGGTATGGTCCGGTCCCTACTGGTTCTGTATTGTTTGCGCTAAACGGAAGTTGTTCAGTTGGCAGTTCGTCCCAAAGTTCTCGCGGAAGAATTCCAACGGTAAAGTTTTCAATGAATGGTGCGTATTCTTCTTCAATAACAATATTAAGTTCGTATTCACCAAGTTCTTCAACAAGAACACCATCCCAATTTCCTCGCAGAGGGCTCTTCAGGTCAGGATTCTGAATAAGGGAAATAGTGTAAGCAACGTCACGCGCCATCAACGTGTCACCATTATGGAAACGAGTACCTTGTTTAAGTACAACATGATACGTGCGTCCGTCCTCAGAGACTTCAACTGACTCAGCTAAATCAGGTACAAGATCTCCTTGGCTATCGATTTTAAGTAATCCACTGTATACCAACGAAACCATGTCATGGTCTGCACGTGTGATTGCAAGTACAGGGTTCACAAACCTAGGTGTCCCTACAATACCTTCAACAAGTGTTCCTCCGGTACTTGGTACCGATGTCAGATACTGTGTGTTAGCAGCGAGTAGTACATAAAAAAGTGATGTAAAAACAGCCAGCAACGCCAGATGGAAAATAAGGGCGTCGCCTTTGCTACGGCGTTCTAGAAACGCAAAATAGCGACTAAGAAATGAACCAGAGTTGGTTTTTTTGATTGTTTTCATGAGTGATACGGTGCAAAAAGCACGGTAAAAGGGCTAAATACCTCATAATTACGTTTGTAATTGAATGAGTGTTAGAAAATAACAGCAATAAGGGCGCTTGCTACAAAAAGAATCGCAAGAACAATAGATGCACGAAACAAAAATTGTTCGCCACCGCGTCGCTTGTGAAACGTTGCACTAAAGTTGTCGCCTCCGAATGCACCACCAAGACTCGATCCGCGTTGCTGAAGCATAATAGATGCAATCAGTAGAATGGAGAGAATGATTTGTACATATGGTAATGCTGGAAGCACTACGTTTTGTATGAATTCCATGTGACAAGGATGATAGCAGAAAGATTCTGCTCAGGCAAGGGTTTTGTTTGTGATAATTCAGGCAAGTTAAAACCCGCACGATAGTGCAGGTTTTTGTATTGAACGCGCATGTCTAATTGTTTCGAAAAAGCATGTAGTTTAGGTCTTCCCAGAATGGCTTGAAATAAACAAAAATCACAAATGCGATAGAAAGACAAACAAATAAATTTACCATAAGAGCGTTTTGCATTAGAAGACCCAAGTCGGTCTGTACAGCTCTCGAACTATCCATTACCAAAAGTAGTTTGAATGTTATTGGGAAACTGGCCGTTTGAATTATCAGAAGAAGGAAACCTTCTGTACGTGGTTTATTTTCTCCATGAAACCAGCCAAGGATAAATGATCCGACGATTAGTATTGCGCCGTCGATTAAAAGTAATGAAGTCATCTTTGTACTCCCTTTTGTTTGTATTGTACTTGGATTCTTGTTCAAATGTACCAAAAATATTCAGTATTGCAATAAATAATCCGCACTTTTAGTGCGGATTACTGTGATTAGATTTATTTTACTTCAAGATCTGTGTTTTGCCATAACAATCAGCGCAATAGCGCAAGAGAGGAGCATTCCAAGAGTAAGTCCAATCCATGTTACATATTCTTCCTGGCTTCCTGTTGTAATTGCTATGACAAATGCTGAAGCAACGCCAGAAAGCAAACCCAGTAGCATGAATGCAAGTACGTGCCGTATTTTTCCTTTGGTGAGCAGGGCATTCTTTATCAATAAATAGACAAAGTATTGCAATAAATAAAGAATGAGTGCCAGTACAATAATTCCAATTATGCTTCCTATCATTTTAACTCTCCATGATGCAATTTATTTTCTACTTGCCACTATGCTCGAGATTGATAAAAATTGCAATCATTCTATGCGAGCGTATAATATGCATTCTGGAACAAAGTGATTAAATACTCTTTGTTGTGGTGATGTTATAGATTGTGTAATTGATTATTTTTATAAAACAGACTTATGTCAGAAATTAAGATACAGCCGCTTGCAGATCGAGTTGTGGTGCGACCACTTACCGAAGAAGAGGCTGGTACAAAATCTGCCTCAGGCATTATTCTTCCTGAGTCAGCAAAGAAAGAACAGGCGGGAGAAGGAATTGTAGTAAAGGTAGGCGCTGGGAAACTGGATGAGGATGGGAAACGAGTGCCTATGGAAGTCAAAGAGGGAGATCGAGTGGTGTATTCAAAGTATGGATTTGATGAAGTGAAGATTGATGATCAAGAATACTTTATTGTGGGAGAACCAAGTATCCTAGCGATCCTCGGATAATTATTAGATATAACGTATACAGTATGGCTAAAGAAGTATTATTTGGTGAAGACGTGAAGAAGAAACTACAGAAAGGAGTGGATACGGTTGCCAATGCAGTAAAAGTAACACTCGGCCCACGAGGACGGAATGTTATTCTGGATAAGGGGTATGGAGGACCATTGATCACAAACGATGGTGTATCTATCGCAAAGGAAATTGTCCTTAAAGACAAGTTTGAGAATATGGGAGCTGAGATTGTTAAAGAAGTTGCTAGCAAGACTAATGATCTTGCTGGTGATGGAACAACAACGGCAACTGTGTTAACGCAGGCGCTTGTTAACGAAGGACTACGACAGACCACACTTGGCCTTAACTCAATGGCAGTACGAATGGGAATGGAACATGCAGCAGAGGATGTGGTGAAAGCACTCCACGAGCAGGCAATGCAAATCTCAACCACTGAAGAGATTAAGCAAGTGGCAACAATTTCTGCTGAAAATGACGAAATTGGTGCAAAGATTGCAGAAACTATTGAGAAAGTAGGGAAGGATGGTGTGGTGACCGTAGAAGAGTCACAGTCATTTGGTATTGAAACAGAACTAACTGAAGGAATGGAATTCGATCGTGGGTATGTGTCCCCGTACATGGTGACAAATCCTGAGCGAATGGAAGCTGAATATAAAGACGCTCAAATTCTCGTAACTGATAAAAAGATTTCAAACGTACAAGAGATTCTTCCACTTCTTGAAAAGATTGCTCAGACAGGGAAGAAGGAGCTGGTTATTATTGCTGACGATATTGAAGGAGAAGCACTTACTACGTTTGTGCTTAACAAACTTAAGGGCGGATTCTCAGTACTTGCAGTGAAAGCACCAGGATATGGTGATCGCAAGAAAGAAGTGCTTGAAGATATTGCCATTACTACAGGAGGACAGCTTATTACTGAAGAACTTGCACATAAGCTTGAGGATGTAGAACTTGAACAGCTTGGAAAAGCATCACGTGTAGTTTCTACTAAAGACAATACAATTATTGTAGGAGGTGAAGGTGAAAAGGGATCTATCGAAGATCGTATTGAAGCACTTCGTGCACAAGAGAAGGCATCAGAGAATAAATTCGATACAGATAAGATCGCAGAACGTATTGCTAAGCTCGGTGGTGGTGTTGGAGTAATCCGTGTAGGAGCTGCAACAGAAACTGAAATGAAGTATCTCAAGCTTAAGATTGAGGATGCGGTAAACGCAACAAAGGCGGCCATCGATGAAGGTATCGTTTCTGGAGGAGGGACATCACTCGCAAAGGCAGCAGCATTTGTTGAGAAAGAAGTCCTTGCAAAGAAAGATCTTGACCGAGAGGAGCTTGTTGGATACAACATTGTACTTAAGGCACTCGAGATGCCATTGCGGCAGATTGTAGATAACACAGGTCGCGACGAAGGGGCAGTTGTCGTACAGAAGGTAAAAGATGCAGGAGGAAACGCTGGATACGACGCAGCTAAAGGTGAAATGGTTGACGATATGATCAAAGCTGGAATCATCGACCCTGTGAAGGTTGAACGTGCAGCCGTTCAACACGCAGTATCAGCATCAGCTATTCTACTTACCAGTGAAGTAGCAATTGCAGATGAGCCAGAACCAGAAGGTGCTGCACCAACTATGCCGGATATGGGCGGTATGGGAGGAGGTATGGGGATGATGTAAGAAATATGAAAAATTTAAAAAGACCCTTACGATACAGTCACGTATCATTTGGGTCTTTTTTCTTTACATAATATATTTTCTGTGGCATTGTAGCGCTAAGATAGTTCCAATTACAAAAGGAGAAGAAGATGAATGTCCAGAAAAAGTGTGAAGTAGAAAAGTTGATGGATGAAATTTTTACTTTTGCAGCAGCAGTGGTTGAAGAATTTGCTGTAAAACTGGTGAGTACTGATGAAAGTGTGCGAACTGGTGGAGCGCTTGACCTACTTATGGCCACTGATTCTTTTCGTCTATGTAAAGCAATCGGTACTGTGTCTGAGATTGATTGCCTACGATATGGAGCTAATGCCGTGAATAAAAATAATGCGATGTCAGAGCATGGGGTGATCATCAGTGAATTGGTTGCTGATGCTGAGGCACAACCACCAGTTTATGGTGGAGGTATACAGTTGTCATGTGGATGTTACCTGTCCTTTTCCGGTTTTCCACCTGAGTGGGATCAGGCATTTTGCTTGATGATTGCAATTCGATTTGATTTGATTACGCCATCTCGAATCAATAGTATTATTGAAAAATCGGGCAATCCACTCCAGGCACGAGCCTATCTTCTAGAGGTTAATCTCTTTTTGGTTGGCTTGGATATCAGTAAGTATAAAATACTTAAAACCTAGAAATAGAAAACGCGAACCCTTTGGGTCCGCGTTTTAATTTTGTTATGCCCGAAATCTATATCCGCCAGCTACTGTGAGTATGATATCTTGCGAATATCCATTTTTACTAAGTTTACTCCTGAGTCTATAGAGGTGGGTTTCAATTGTGTGTGTGATTGTATCTGCTGAATAGTCGGTCTCGGTTAGGAGTTGGTCTTTTGTGACAACATCTCCCTTGGCTCGCATAAGGACGCGGAGCATAAGAGTTTCCTTTGCTGTGAATCTTATATCCGGCATATTCATACTTTTTAGTACTTGACCACAAAGAACCATATCTCCATATTCCATGGAACGAAAACGAGCACCTCCTTGTAGGAAATAATGAATGCGTTCAAAGGTTTCACCAGAAGGATAGTCTATAAAATAAGTGATAACACCACATTTTGTAAGGGCCACAAAAACCTGATCATTGTAGGCAACTTTTTCAAAACGAACATAAATTTTTGTTTTATACGCCGCTTTTAACAAATCCTCAACATTATAAACGAGATGAGAGTTTTCAATCGTATCGTCACAGATAATTGCAATGTATTCGCGGTTTTTCAAGTATTTGATCCCAGATTCGTATGAATTTACAAAAGTAAGTTCAAATGAATTTGCCAAAGTGCTCCAATTTGAAGGTTCACTTGTGGTTATTATAAGAATATTCATCCTGTATCTCCTGCAAAGTTTCTATTTTGCAAGATACCCTCTGAATCTGATTGTGTCAACATACTTACGTGCTAGAATGTCTGTACTTAATTATAGAGGTAAATTTTGAATTTTATGACGACAACTTGGATTATTGTAGGTGTTATAGCAGTAGTTGCGATTTACGCAGTTGCTACCTATAACGCATTTGTGAAGCTAACACAGCGTGCAATTGAAGCATGGGCTGATATTGACGTGCAACTTAAGCGACGATATGACCTTATCCCGAACCTTATTGAAACAGTAAAGGGATACGCAGCACACGAACGAGAGACATTTGACGCTGTAGTAGCAGCTCGGGCAGCTGCAACACAGATTAATGTGGATGCTTCAAACATTAGCGCAGAGCAGATTGCTATGGTTGCTGGAGCTGAAGATGCTCTTGGTGGAGCACTCGGAAAGCTTATGGCTATCGCTGAAGCGTATCCTGACCTTAAGGCGAACCAGAACTTTAGTGAACTGCAAACAGAACTTTCTGACACTGAAAATAAAATTCAGGCAGCACGAAGGTTTTACAACACAAACGTACGTGATCTAGCTATTAAACTACAATCATTCCCATCAAACGTGATTGGAAATATGTTTGGTTTCAAGGAGCGAGAATACTTTGAACTTGCTGAAGGTTCTGAAGAACGAGAAGTTGTTAAAGTAGATTTTTAATTCCGGCTTATGTCTAGAGTTTGCTACTTCCGAGCGATACGAGAATAGTATATAAAATTTATTTTATATACTACCGAGTGAGCGAAGGAAGAAAAATATTTTTGTACAACAGGTTTTATTTTGAAACGTAAATGTCACATACAAAATTATGGAAACAGAAAATTCAAACAAAATATTTTATAATAAACTCGTACGTGACCATGTAAAGTCGAAAATTGAGGCAAAAGGGGAATCGTGCGAGATACGAGAAATTACTGACGAACAAGAGTTTCAACAGGAGCTTTTTAAGAAAATTACCGAGGAATCTCGAGCGCTTTCTCACGTGCGCACCCGCGCCGACTTCCTGAAGGAATACGCAGACTTGATGGTGGTGCTTGATGCACTAACTCAAACAATGGGCTTTTCAGAGGCGGATATTCAGATTGCTATTGAAGAAAACGTTAAGGAAAAAGGATTCTACAAAGACCGTCAATTTTTGCACTGGTCAGATGACTCAGGATACGAGAGTAATGAATCTCCGCAAGGGGTTGCCGACAACTAAGAGCTACACAATGACTACCTTATATACACACCAAGGATCGAATATAGCAAAGACATGGTTTTTAATGGCTATGTTCTTTGTGTTGGTTATGGCAGTGGGATACGCAGTTGCGTGGTATATGCAGACGCCCGCACTCCTGTATATTGCAGTAATTTTTGCACTGGTAATGAATGTGGGGAGTTACTGGTTCTCAGACAAAATTGTGCTGAAAATGACTCACGCAAAGCTGGCAACACTTGAGACTAATCGGGAGCTATACAATATTGTAGAAAATCTTGCTATTACTGCAGGTCTGCCAATGCCAAAGGTATACATTGTTGAAGATCCCTCACCTAACGCGTTTGCAACGGGGCGCAATCCTGAGCACGCGGTGGTTGCAGTAACAACAGGCCTTCTTCAGATTCTTGAAAAGAACGAGCTTGAGGGGGTGGTAGCGCATGAAATGGCACACATTGGTAATCGAGATATACTTGTTATGACTGTCGCTGTGGTCCTTGCAGGTTTTATTGCGATTATTTCTGACATAATGCTCCGTTCAATGATTTGGGGAGGTAATGGGAATAGTAAAGATCGACACCCAGCATTTCTCGTTATCGCGATTGTAGGTATTATTTTAGCGCCAATTGCAGCACAACTTATCAAAATGACGGTCTCACGAAAACGTGAGTATCTTGCTGATGCTACAGGAGCGCTCCTGACACGATATCCAGAAGGACTTGCTTCAGCGCTTGAGAAAATCTCAGGCCACGCACAACCAATGAAACACGCATCAAACGCGACTGCACACCTCTTTATCTCCGATCCATTCCAAGGGGCACCAAAGAAAAGCATGATGCAGAAAATTGGTGGACTGTTTCAAACACACCCACCTGCTCAAGATCGTATTGCGGTCTTGCGAAATATGGACGTCTAGGCTATTGTGCTCAACGTAAGTTACCAAAAGTAGTATCTTGCGATAATAGATACTCGACTCTATAATAAAATTCAACGCAAATACTATTACGTGCGTAGATTAATTACATATATATGAATATACACAAATACGCACTTGGACTATCAATGTTCGCACTTATGCTTGTGGCATCCCCAGTGCTCGCGCAAGAGCCTGAACAGGCGCTAGAAGAAAGTGTCGTTCTGGTGGAAACGTTTGAAAGTCCTCTTGAAGAAGCTGCAACAACCGTAAACAAAGTTATCGGGCGATTCCTAGAAGGTGACCTTACTCGTCTACCCAGCGACGTTGCTTCATTGCGTACGTATGTAGATAGTGCTCCAGAAGATAAAAAACAGATCTTTTTACCTGAATTAGCAACAATGGAAGCATTGGTTGCAAATGACCCTACTATCGCGGTAACTCCGGTTGCATTTCTTTTAGCAACAAACGAACTGTACAAACATTTGAATGATTTCCTGTATGAAACCTCAGAGCAAGAAACTCCAGCATACATGTACCAACTGAAGCATTTAGCACGAAAGTTACAGTACCAGACACTTGATGGTAACTGGAAAGAAATTGAAGAACATACCTCAGAAGATATTACTGACCTTGTTTCAGACATTTACCGAAATCTCGAAGATCCTGAAGTATGGCAAAATACCATTCGTCCTGTAAACGCAAGTTTACTTGATGGAGTTGACGCACAAGATGTGACAGCAGTGTACGGAGCAGGGCAAGCGTACCTTAACGCTGCACCGTTGATTGAAACTGCAACAATGAAGAAGATTGAAAAAGAAGAAATTCAAAAAGCTGTTGAAGAGAAAAAGAAGAATACTACTCTCTTCGTAATTCTAGGACTGCTCGTAGTTCTCATCGGAGGATTTATGGTGGTGCGACGAAAGAAGACTGCCTAGAATAAAACATTTAGACTTTAAAATCCCTCCTGATTGGAGGGATTTTTGTTTGCTGCTTAGGACACTTTTTCAGTTTCTATCAAAACATATGTTTCGATGTATCGAATACGTGCAATTCCAGCTTCTGTTAGTTTGTACTTAAATGGGGTTACTTTGGTTATGTGGCCATGACGCATTCCATCTTTCAGAAATTTTTCCATAAGCACTGGACTACGTAGTAGAAAGAAATATTCTGACCCAAATTTTTCAGGAATTAATTTCTTCACCCTTTCAGAAATTTGTGGTTCAGTTAAAGATTTGGGATAGACTTCCTCAAGTGCCCAAAGTTTGAGTACTGTGCACTTTGACTCATGGGTACCAGCATTTTTATCGTAAAGAGTCATGATAACCTCCATAGATTGTGAAAAGAACTTATTTGCAATGTATCATATATTTTGAAATTTGTATGTGCGGTATACATTTTTCAAGAAAGACATATACTAAAAAGATACTAGTAACTAGATATTAATACTATGAGTAAAAATATTTTGTTAGCCGTAGTGGGATTTGGAGGGCTCGTTCTGGTTACCTCACTACTTTCCAATAATTCCACTGACGTTGCTCTGGATGAACAGGTGAATACAGTTTCTGAAATATCTATTCCTGCTGATATACCTACATTTCCCATGTATCCCAATACAGAGGTTTCAAACGTACGCGATACCGACAGCCAAGAAGCTCGTGATATTTCTGTAAGTCTTAATACAAAAGCAACTAAGAAAGATATCCATGAATGGTATCGAGCTGCACTAAGTCAAAATGGTTGGAATATTACAAGTGACAAAAATGTCGCAGGATATCAGATCATTCAAGCAGAAAAGGACAACCTGTACACATCACTACAGACTGCTAATGGAGCGGAGGGGGACGTAGTAATAAGTCAGCACTTAAAGATACGTAAATAATAAAATACTAAGCGGAGAAGACAGGATTCGAACCTGCGTACAATTGCTCGTAACTCACTTTCCAAGCGAGCGCCTTAAACCACTCAGCCACTTCTCCGCTTATTATTTTATGTGCCGTAACACTCAGCCATCTCTCCAGTTGCGACATGATACCGTATTGCTGGCGCAAGGGAAAGAAAGCTTGCTATACTACCCCTATGACATCACGTGAATATTTCATCTTTGGATTTACCTTCTTTATTGGCATTTGCTCGGGCGCGTATTTATATGTAACTGCCTTTGCACCAGCGTATGTAGATAACGATTCTGTTGTTGAGGTATCTGAAATTGATTTTAGAGTGCAGGGGCAGATGATTGGTGGTTGCCAAATGGGTGGAGCGTGTCCTTCATTTGTACTGGAAGATAACCGTTCTTTTGAATATACTCCTTCGCATGCTTTTCAAGATGTAGCTCCTGACTCGGTGACAGGTAAAATTGATCGTGGCCTTTTTGCTTCGATACATAAACGAGCAAAGGCTTCTGATTTCCAGCAGTTACAAAAGGAAGGTGGTACCTGTGCCGCATCATATGACGGTATTGATTATCAGTACGAGATGGTGCTTGATGGTGAATCGTATGATCTGAATAGTTGTAATACATTATTTGGTGACTCCTTACTCGAAAAAGAACTACAAGAATTATGGCCTTTCTTTAGTGAGACAGATTCATCTGCCGATGGAGAAGATATGGCTGACTTCCTGCGAAATAAACTCGATGAAAGTTTTGAAGATGGATCAAATGAATAAATCTCCGAAGGTCCTATTATAAATTTAGTTCTTAATTTCGCCCCTCGTAGGCGAAATTACTAGAACACTGAGTTACACACGTTGGTATACTTTCATTTTCTTGGGAAAATCGCTGGCGTCTTGAGACGCCATAAACAAAAAAGCGGGAGGCTAGGCTTCTCGTTTTTTTGTATGAAATAAATAATTCACGTCGACGTAGTAATTGATGAAGCGGTTATGCATCATGCAGAAAATGACAGGAATGAATGTGGAAGCTTCATTGGAAAAATAATTGAAATTTAGTTGCAACAAAATACTCAATAATCAAAATACTAATAATTAAAATATACACAGAACATGAACATAAAAGCAAAAGCACTTCTTATTCCCGTAGCAGCATTCGCAGTTACTGTAACTGGAGCAAGTGCATTCAATAGTGAAGTGTTGGAAAAGGCAGGATTAAGTAACACGCAGATCTCAGCATTTGAAGAAGCACACGAGCTTCGTAAAGATGGAGATCGTGAAGCGGCCCGAGAAGTAATTGTAGATGCTGGTATTGACCAAGAGACACTTGAATCAGTACGTGAGGCAATGAAGGAACATAGAGAAGATACTCGTATGGCTATTAAAGAAGCTGTAGACAATGAAGATTATAATGCATTTGTTGATGCAGTAGATGGTTCACCACTGGCTGATATCATCACATCTGAAGATGACTTTGAACAATTTGTTGAAGCACACGAATTACGTGAAGCTGGAGATAAAGAAGCTGCAAAGGAAATTCTTGAAGACTTAGGATTTGAAGGAAAAATGCACATGAAGGGTCACGGTGGTAACGATGAAGGACGTCACGGATTCCAAAGGGGAGACCGAGATGTAGAATAAGCACCTAGACCAATTATGACAAACGCGCGCCAACATGGCGCGTGTTTGCTATTATGTATGGGTGAAAAAGATATTTTATATATTTCTATTCTTTATGTGCTTTCATGTTGCACAGGCAGCAATTTTGAGTGACCCAGAAGATGCGTTTACGATTATTCCCATCGAGAATCCATCACAGGCAAAAACCTACTATGGAACGCTTGATCGATTTCCACACACGTATGATTTTGCAGTAGAGAACACTCTTGAGTTTACGGCAGTACTTGCTACTGCTGAAAAATTAGAAGAATCTGACAGACTTTCAGTTCTTATCACCAAACTAGAAAAAAGAGGAGTGAGTGAAGTCGGACGCGTCACTGGTAGTGCTGTGCAGTGGAACTCCAATTATGATCGAAAACTAGCACTTTCAATGCGAAAAAGTGAAACGTTGGCAGTGTCGCTTGAAAGTGGTGTGTATCGTCTTGAGGTAAGTTCTCCAAATAATGATCGAGCGTATCAGTTGAAGCTCAATGAAGGAAGTCGTGTTACCTACGGCGAGTTATTTACTGCACGAAGTGTATTTGGATTGAGTAACTCCGGAGTGTTGCTGTCTTGGAAAGTTTTTGCACCGCTTTTGATGATTGTGGGTACTGGGTACTTTTATAAGCGAAGGAAAAAATATGCTACTTAAAACAATTATTATTATCGCAGCAGCACTTACGCTTCTGTACTATACCTATTACGCCTCTACTGGTTTGTATTTTGATGTGCCGTATCTAGATTTCATATGAGTCAGTGGCATGTATACATACTTAAATGCTCTGATGGGACATTGTATTGTGGTTCTACGGTAGACGTAGAGCGTCGAGTTATTGAACATAATACAGACGATATTAAAGGTGCAAAATACACGAAACCCCGACGTCCAGTAAAATTGGTTTATAGTGAGGTATGTTCTGATAGAAGTACTGCAGGACAGCGAGAGTGGTCTATTAAACAGTTATCACGACCGAAGAAAATTATACTTATCAAAAATGGAGTATCTTGACAGTGTTAAGTATCTGAGGTAGGGTACTGATTCGTTTGAAATTAAAAAAAGGAGCATTAACATGCCAAAGGATGAAACTATCCGATTTTCTGCTGACAGGCTTGACGATGAGAGTTTGGAACTCATACGTATAAGAAAAAAAGCATTTGAGTGGTGGAAAAAAAGAAATCCTAAAAGAAAAGGAAACCTCGTTGTTCCTACAGTTCATGGCAGATTCTATACACCCGGCTATCAATAATTCAAATGAATACCCTGCAATTAGCGGGGTTTTTGTTTGCCTGAAAGTGCGAAAATAAGCTGGACAAAAGACTTTTAACTGGTATTCTAGTGCGGTATTATTGTCGCACGGTTTAGTGCGGTATTTTTTACTCCTTCGTCCAGGAATTTGCCCAAGGGCAGAACAAATTCGGACGTAAATTCGCAATAGGAGCTTCGCCCCTTTGCTTATTTATTTTTATTCTTAAATTAACAAAACATGAGTCAGGAAATTAGAAACATTGCGATCATCGCACACGTGGACCACGGTAAGACAACACTTACTGATGGTTTAATGGAATTCACTGGAGATCGAGAAGGTGATGCATCAATGGATAATAACGCGATTGAGCTTGAGCGTGGTATTACTATTTATGCAAAGAACACCTCAGTGTCATACAAGGACACAAAGATCAACATTGTGGATACTCCTGGTCACGCGGACTTCGGTTCTGAAGTAGAGCGTGTACTGCGAAGTATTGACTCAGTGCTTTTGGTTGTGGATGCACAAGAAGGCCCCATGCCACAGACTCGTTTTGTACTTAAGAAATCTCTTGAGCTAGGACTGAAGCCGATTGTGGTTATCAACAAAATTGATAAGCCAGCTGCTGATCCTGATAAGTGTGAAGAACAGGTGCTAGAACTCTTTCTAGAGCTTGGGGCAGATGATGAACAGTCAGATTTCCAGGTTGTATACGCTGTAGGGCGTGACGGGAAGGCAAAGCGGAAGCTTGAGGACGAAATGGTAGACCTCGCACCAGTACTCGATTGTATTCTAGAAACCGTACCGCGAGCAAAGGGATATGAAGAAGGTGAAGCACTTCGTGCACAGGTATTCAATCTCGGATATGATAACTTCCTCGGACGACTTGCTGTTGCTCGTATTTATGATGGAAAGGTGAAGAAAGGACAGCAAATCATGATCAAGATGGAAGGAAGTGAAGAAATCAAGAAAGGAAAGATAGTGAAGATGTCTGGATATAAAGGAGTAGCTCAAATCGAGCTTGATGAAGCGTTTGCTGGCGACATCGTACTTATTGCCGGTCTTGAAGATATTAATATTGGTGAAACACTTACTGATTCAGAATCAGCTGAACCACTTCCGGCAATTCATGTAGACGAGCCAACTATCGGAATGCAGTTCTTGGTAAACTCTTCTCCATTTGCAGGACGTGAAGGGAAGTATGTTACTTCACGACAGATTGCTGAGCGACTTGAGAAAGAGCTGGAGATTAACGTAGGACTACAAGTAGACTTCAAAGGTGACATTATGCAGGTATACGGACGTGGAGAAATGCACATCTCAGTACTTCTTGAGAACATGCGCCGAGAAGGGTACGAAGTATCAGTATCTCAGCCACAAGTAATTGTGAAGGAGGTTGATGGCGTAAAGTCGGAACCGTTTGAAGAGGTGACTATTGATATTCCTGGAGAATTCCAAGGGCCTGTTATCGAACGTCTTTCAAACCGAGGATTTATCATGCAGAACATGATTACTAAAGGTGAACAGGTGCGACTTCTCTTTGAAGGTCCAACACGAGGACTTCTTGGATACAAAAACCAGTTTGTGGTAGACACAAAAGGAGAAGGTATCTTAGCGTCACAAGTTATTGGATTCCGTCCATACGCTGGAGATATCAAGAAGCGAAAGGCAGGATCTATGGTTTCCATGGCAGCAGGGAAGTCACTTGGATTCTCACTTGCAAACCTCCAGACACGTGGGGAACTCTACATCGGTCCAGCTACAGAAGTATATGAGGGAATGGTTATCGGAAACACTTCAAAGGGTGAAGAGATGATGGTAAACCCAACGAAGGGTAAACAGCTTACCAACATGCGTACTTCAGGTACTGATGAAGCGATCAACTTGATCAATCCTAAGGTGCTGTCTATTGAGGTGGGGCTAGAAATCATGGCAGACGACGAATATCTCGAAGTATGCCCAGTATCAATTCGATTACGGAAGCAACAGCTGAAGGAAAGTGATCGGAAGAGAGCATAAAGAAATAAAAAGGACCGACATTTGTCGGTCCTTTTTATATTTTCAAAAAAAGTAGCCAACCGTTCAATACAAGTTTATACTGTACCTATGAATAAAATTTTGATTGCGGTTATCGCATTGTTAGTTATTGGAGGAGGAGCGTTTTTATTTTTAAACAGTAGTGGGTCTAAGAGTGATTATAAGGCTGAGCCCAATGAATCAACGGCACAACAACAAGAGGATCGAATTCCAGTTGAGGCCGATGGCGGTATTGGTGATGGAGCGGAATCACTTGATGAAGTACTTGCTGAAGAAGTTGGACCAGTGGAGGTTATCGGTTCATCTGTTGAGGATCGTGCAATTACTGCATATCACTTCGGAGAAGGCGAAAAGGAAGTATTGTTTGTAGGGGGGCTTCATGGAGGATATTCATGGAATACATCACTTCTGGCGTATGAATTGGTAAGTTACCTAGAAGGTAATCCACAAGCGGTACCAGAAGGAGTGAAAGTAACCGTTATCCCAGCGGTAAACCCTGATGGACTGTTTGATGTAACAGGGAAAGAAGGATTGTTTGTGAAGAACGATGTTTCTGGAAGTGCAGTTGAGAAAGTTGCTGCGCGATTTAATGCAAATGATGTTGACCTTAACCGAAACTTCAATTGTCTGTGGGAAGAAAAAGGGACATGGAAGTCACAGAGTGTAAGTGGAGGGTCATCGCCATTCTCAGAACCTGAATCTGCTGCAGTGCGAGATTATGTTGAATCACACGATCTTTCTGCAGTAGTAACGTGGTACGCAGCTGCCGGAGGAGTGTACACATCTAATTGTAATAATGGGGTACTGCCTGAAACTATTGCATTGACCAATGTATATGCAGACGAGTCAGGATATACCGCAAACGAAGAATTTGATTTCTACGAAGTAACGGGAGATATGGTGAACTGGCTTGCTGCAAAGAAAATTCCAGCTATCAGTGTATTACTTACCGATCGAGAGAATGCTGAATGGAGCAAGAACAAGGCTGGAATTGAAGCAGTGCTTAAGCATATCGCAGGATAATGTCACTCAAGCGAAAAGTACAGCTGGTTATCATATCAATCATTCCAATGCTTTTGATTGTCGGTATCTATATATTGATTAAGGTCCCAGCTTCTGTTGAAGAAGAGATGATTACTGAAGAACCAGAAGTTGTTGCTGAAGTCACGGTTCCATTTATTGAGAGAACTATTATCGGAAATTCTGTACAAGGGAGAAGTATTGACGCAGTTACTTTCGGAAATGGTGAAAAACACGTGTTGTTTGTCGGGGGAGTACACGGAGGGTATGAATGGAATAGCTCACTCTTGGCATACAACATAATGGAACATCTTGAATCTAATCCTGAATTAGTACCTACGGATATTACGGTAAGCATCATTCCGACACTTAACCCTGATGGCCTGTATACGGTTACTGGTACTGAAGGAGTGTTTACTGTCGCCGATGTGCCAGATCCTAGTGTACGAGTTGCTGAAGGACGATTTAATGCCAATGAGGTGGACCTCAATCGTAACTTCGACTGTAAATGGGCTCCGGAGAGTTCATGGCGAGGGAATGTGGTAAGTGCAGGAACTTCTGCGTTCTCAGAACCTGAAGCGCAGGCATTACGAAATCACGTAGGAACATTCCGACCTTCAGCAGTAGTCTTTTGGCACAGTAAGGCAAACAATGTGTACGCTTCTGAATGTGAAAATGGGGTATTGCCAGAAACCCTTGCCCTTATGAGTACTTACGCACAAGCGGCTAGTTATGGTGAGGTGCCCGTATTTGATGCATATCCGATCACGGGCGATGCAGAAGGTTGGCTTGCGTCTATCGGTATTCCAGCGGTGACTGTAGAACTAGAGACTGCGAATTCGATTGAATGGACGCGGAATTTGGCTGGAATGAATGCGGTGTTGAACTTGTATTCGCTGATTCAGTAGTAAAATAAGAAAAGACCGGACAAAATGTCCGGTCTTTTCTTATTTCTGGCATTAACCTGAAACTCCTAGCTCCTGCAAAAATGCTTTCAATTCTGGTCCTGCGATCTTTCTGTATTGGTTTGGTTTCATGGTCCCTAATTCTACATTCATAATACGAACCCGTTTAAGGTCTTGCACTTGATAACCCAGCGCCGCACACATTCGTCGGATTTGATGCTTCTTTCCTTCGGTAAGGATGATGTTTACACGAATTTTACTTTTTTGTTTAATGGCCTTACATGGCTTAGTGACATATCCTTCAATATTCACTCCTTTTTCAATTTCTTTAAGAAAAACTCCGTTTATGGGCTTGTCGAGCGTTAATGCATACTCTTTTTCATGATCAGCTTCTGGATCGAGCATTGGAGCAGTGATACGTCCGTCGTTTGAAAGAATCATAAGTCCTTCTGAGTCTTTATCAAGTCGTCCCACAGGAGTTACATCAGTAATACTGTAGTCCTTCTTCAGACGCATCATGATGTCAGTTTCTCCCTCAGCAGGCGAGTGGGTGATAATTCCACGACCTTTGTAGTAAGCGAGGTAGCGCTTTGACTTCGTTTCTCCTTTAAGAGTAACTTTGTCGCCCTCCTCAACCTTTTGTCCCATTAACGCCTTTTTTCCATTTATTAAAATAGCACCCTTTTCAATTAAAGTGTCAGCTTCACGACGTGATGCCCAGCCTTGGTGAGCGACGTATTTGTTAACGCGTATTGGGAATTCCATAGGATGGCATAATACCATAAAAATATCACTTGTACAGTTCTGTACAAGTGATTCCTTTCATATTTTTATCTTTGACAACTCAATTGAGTATTCGACTGGTATGCGCAGGTAAAACACTTTCGATCCGATCACATAGAAAGGAAGGGGGAAGTGGTAATAAACATTAATCAGCTTATCCTCAGCGCTGAGTATGATATCAAATTGGGCTTTGACAATTGATATATGAATGCCCTCTTTCTCACATTTTTTAATGTCCCGCACGATCAGGCCTTCAAATAGCATGTCGCCACTTTCATCGGTTGCGGTATGCACTACAGCAAAATTCTCTGATCTTGAGCACGGAAAATTTGGTGACAAGTAATTTTGTATTGATATTGCTAAATGTGAGCCAAGTACGTCTATAGCTTCAACATTGATCATTGTTTGAACCTCGCTCTAATTTATGTATGCATTCTTTTCTCACTGTAATACATTCCAGCTTTTATTGCTACTGGCTGTCCTGATGCCTTAGTTCCATGCTTAGGATACTAGGTGCTATGAGATCATTGATTTAATATGATTTTATGGTATTATTTCGGCCTTATGTCAACTAATCGAGAACACATCGGAGCTCACTATGACGTTATTGTTATTGGTGGGGGTCCTTCAGGAATGATGGCTGCTGGTCGCGCTGCTGAGCGTGGGAAGCGGGTGTTGCTCGTGGACAAAAACAAGCAGCTTGGAAAGAAGCTCGATATTACTGGTGGCGGCCGGTGCAACATTCTTAATGCTGAGGATGACACGCGAAAGCTTTTGGAGAATTACGGTGAAGCAGCGAAGTACTTACACTCACCATTTGCACAGCACGGTATGAAGGATTCTTGGAAATTCTTTGAAGATCGAGATCTTCCTATTGTGGTTGAGGCGCGAAAGCGCGCTTTCCCTGAGTCACAAGAAGCAAAGGATGTGACACGAGTTATGCGGGAGTATGTTGGAAAGAATGGAGTTACACAACGTCTGGGGACGAAAGTACAAAAATTTATTACCGATGACGACGGGAAAATTCTAGGAATACACACAAATCGTGAATCATTTTCTGGGGATGCATTTATTCTTGCAACCGGAGGATCCGCGCATGCTGAAACTGGAGCTAGTAGTGAAGGTACGTCATGGCTTTCAGAGTTTGGTCACACCGTGCATGAACCGACACCAAACATCGTGCCGCTTAAAGCTGCAGATCAGTGGGTAAAGGATATTTCAGGAACGACTCTGTCGTTTATGAAGATTACGTTTACTGACTACAAAGAAAGTAAGGCAACGCGGTTTTCTCGTACTGGGAAAATGCTCTTTACACACTTTGGTCTCTCTGGCCCGTTGATTCTTAATGCAGCCCACGAGGTAAAAAAACTACTTGCTTCTGGACAGGTACTGGCGACTATTGATATGTATCCTGATACTGAGGTTGGTACATTACGAAATCGGGTACTTGAAGTATTCAATATAAATAAGAATAAAGAGTTACGTAATGTACTTAAGGAATTTGTTCCTGCGGGTATGGCAGAAGCGGTTGCTTCACAGCTTGATCCTGAAATGCAGAAAATGCGTGTGCACAGTGTTGGAAAAGACGAGCGAAATGAATTAGTGAATCGTCTTAAGGCCATGCCGGTGACTATTATAGGAACAATGGGTCTTGATTGGGCAGTAATTTCTGATGGAGGAGTGGATCTTTCGGAGATTGATACAAAGACAATGCGGTCCTTGAAATGTGAGAACTTGTACTTTACAGGGGATCTGATGCATATCAATCGACCTAGTGGGGGCTATAGTCTTCAACTGTGCTGGACTACTGGTTGGGTCGCCGGGAATTCTGTGTAATTTTTATGAAGTTAGTTGAGGTTATAAAACAACGGTACCCGAAAGGGTATCGTTGTTTTGTGATTTAGTAGTGAAATATTTCCCGCAGATATGCGTATGTTTGGGTGTAGCATCCGTATTCTTCAAAGGTATGTGCGTCACCATAGAAAGTGACGTACTATAGTAGGACACATGCACGAACACACTGAACATATGACCGATGAAGAGATAGTATCAATGGCGCTGCGCGACAAGGCCTTTTTTGGCCATATTGTTTTTCGGTATGAAGACAAACTCTCACGATATGTACTTCGCTTGGGTGTTCGCAATGCTGAAGATCGACAAGATGTACTGCAAGATATTTTTATAAAGATTTACAAGAACCTCAATGGGTTTGATACGAGTCTCTCATTCTCGTCATGGGTCTATCGCATTGCGCATAATGAAGCGATTAGTGCATATCGGAAAAAGAATGTGCGTCCAGAAGGACACCTGATTGATGAAGGAGATGAATGGGTCGCGCGTGAATCGGGGGCATTAGATACAGCTGAAGAGTTGTTTGACCAAGATATCAATGCACAAGAACTTCAAAAGGGTATGACACTCCTTGACGATAAGTATCGCAGTGTATTAATTCTCCGTTTCTTTGAACATAAAGAGTACGAAGAAATATCAGATATTCTTAAAATTCCCACAGGATCAGTCGGAACATTGATACACAGAGGTAAAAGTCAGCTTAAGAAGAAACTAGAGGAGGAACATTTACGAATATGAACAAGGACCCAAAACAACAGAATACAAACGATACAAAGTCAGTACTTTCAGAATCAGTATTGAGTCGTATTACTCACGAGCAGGTTTCGCCAATGCCTAAATGGTGTTTTACGTGTTTCAACTATTCTATTTGGGTACTCTGGGCATTTTCGGTACTCATTGGTGCACTATCGGTTGCGGTACTTATATACGTAGGTGACCATGCTCGGTTTGCGTTGTATGAGGCGACTCATGAGACCCCGCTATCATTTTTTGTTGAAATCCTTCCGTATGTTTGGATTGGTGCATTTATCGCCATGAGTGGTATTGCGTACTACAATATGCGTAAGACCAAGACAGGGTATAAGTATCCTATGTGGCATATTTTGATTAGTAGTATTGTGTTCAGTCTCGTGGGAGGAGTAATACTTAACCTGTTTGGAGTGGGGTATCTCATTGATACACAAGTAGGGCGACATATGCCTGCATATCGTTCGTTAGAGCGATTTGAGACTGAAGTATGGCAAAAACCAACGCAGGGAAGGCTGGTGGGTGTATTTAGCACTATGGACGAAGCTGATGTGCTGTATATGTTTACTGACACACAAGAACAAGAATGGAGTATCGATACTGTTGAATTACGAAAACCTGATCGAGAATTACTTAGTTCAGGGCACCAAGTACGTGTATTGGGGACCACAACTGATACTGAAGCACGTATCTTTCATGCATGCGGAGTGTTCCCTTGGATGCTCAACAAAAACCCATCAGTTGCTGATATGCAGAATGATCGAAAGGTATTTCTAGAGCGGATGTATGAACATATGGAGACAGGTGACCGATTGAAGGGTCTGGAACGCGAAGTGTTTGATCAAGAAAAGCACCAGATGCCGTTTAAGGAGGGATTATGTGCTGAGATTGCGGTGATGAAGCGCATGCAGTTTTAGTTTGCTTTTATTGAAATATGTGGCTTAAGTTGCAGAAATGAAATTTAAGGTGTATTGTATACGTACATAGCAGATTTTCTGGTGTGTGGGATTTATAAGGTACATTTAGCCACAACAAACAGTCCACTGACTGTTTGCTTGGGGCTCTTTTAGGGTAATTCTAACTACAATATGAATATATTTACACAAAAAAATGTTGTAACAGGGCAGATTCTTGCAATGATTACGGCTTTTTCGATGATTTTAAGTGCACTTCCGGTGCATATTTTTGTAGCTGAGGCTACGCAAGATATTGAAGGAATTTTAAATTCAATTGAGACTGCGTACACTAATCCAACAGGAACAGTTTCTGTTTGTCATAACGGGGGCTCTATCTCGGTCAATGTTTCGGCTATTGTTGACGGTACAGGGCACGGTGGACATGAGGAGGATATTATCCCCCCATTTTGGCATCAGTTGGATGGTCAAGATCCAATTTTGTATGTAAAACCAAATTGGAATGAGGATACTGAAGAGATCTGGAACGATGGTGCGTGTGATGGCGGTGAACCAGAAACGACACAGAGTTCTGAAACTATTATTGTAACTGGCGACACAATTAGTATTACTGGTGGTTGGTGGTTTAATCGTGACTCCGCTAACGCTACACCTATAGAGTTTAACGATGATGAGGCAAGTATTGGTGACGGTAGTCTTTATGTAGAACCGTTAACCTCTGAGGCGGCACGTAAATTTATTGGTGAGTATTACAGTGGTCAGAATATTGCTGATACACATAGCTTCTCGTACGATTTCTTGATTGGTGCAGGAGGAACTGCAGCAGACGAGAATGAGTTCTATATGAACGTCTATGCAAATTATGGTGAATCAGACCCAGCAAAGTATTACGACTGTAAATATGATGTAGTGCCAACAGTTGGTTCAACAGGAAGCTTTACAACGGTAACGTTTGATCCCACACAAGCGTATCCTGTAACCACACGAACAGGAGGAAGCGCTTCTCCTTACACATGTCCAGCAATCCCAGCAGAAATGGATGACGATAGTGCTGGTTCAGTCTTCCGAATGTTTGCATTAAACATGGGAGATACAAGTGCTGGTGATGAAAATCTTGACGGACACTTCGATAAAGTTGTAAATGTTGTACAAACTGGTTCGAACGTACACACAACGACATTTGATTTTGAACCAGAAGAAGAAGTTATTGAATGTACCGTAACACTCTACTCTGACGATTCAGACTTTGTTGTTCAAACAAACGACACTGCAGAAGAACTTTCGTTCATCCATAACGCATGGACAGCAGTGATTAGCGGAGCAGAATGGATTTGGGGTCATAACCCTGTAGTTAATCCTGTATCAGACGAAATCCAGACATTCCAAAAGAAATTCGGATTTAACGGTCCTGTGACAAGCGCAACACTCTATGTTGCTGCTGATAACAGTTACGAAGCTGAAATTAACGGTGCTGCTGCAGGAGCAGACGCAACTGAAAAGAACTTTACTGCTGCAGGACAAGATGTGCATGATGTACTTGCTCTTATTGACCAAGGAAACAACGAACTAGAAATTTCAGTAAAGAACTGGGGTGGAAATAACAATCCTGCAAGTAATCCAGCCGGATTGCTCTATAAGCTAGAAATTGTAGGTACTGATGAACAGTGTGACGTACCATACGAAGAACCAGCAGTTATCGTTGCACATAAGATTGTTTGCGAAGACGAGTCGATGCTTCCAAACTGGGGTAATGGCGCAGATGATATCTCATCATCAACAGCAACAACATTTGTTGCGGAAAATGATGGTTGCGAATTTGTTGAAGGTTGGGAATTTGAATGGGCGCAAAGTAAAGCTTCAGACCCGGGAGATACGCTTGTGGGTACTGCAGGTTCTGCATGGACAACATTTGGCCCTACCGACGCAAATGGAATGACTTCAACAGAGCTACTTGAGTCTGATATCGACGGAAAGCACGTATGGATGCGTGAAGTGCTACAAGAAGGATATATTCCATTTAGTCACGAAGCTGACAGAGATAATAGTAATGATGTGTCTGCAGAAATGTATTGTCACACCGACGCTAAGAACTACGATAATTACGACCGTGTAGACGGTATTAGTTCAGATAACACATACTACTGTGTTGCGTTTAACGCAGAAACAGATGAACCGAAGCCAGTTTGTGAAATTGGAGAAAATCTTCTGCTAAATGGTTCATTTGAAGATCCAGTAGTTACGGCTCATGGTGGTCAGTGGGAATTGTTTGATGTAATCCCAGGGTGGACTTCAAATATCTCACCAGATGGTATTGAGCTACAGCGAGGTCTCTTCGGAGGTGCTTCAGAGGGTGAACAGCACGTAGAGCTTGATGTGAAAGAGTCAACAGTTTTGACCCAAACAGTTACTACGCTTCCAGGGGCGACGTACGAACTACGGTTCGATTTCTCAGCACGAGATACAAATGCAGCTAATAACAGTGTTGAGGCATTTGCCGACGCAACGCAAGTTACCAGTGCATCCAGTGGCAATCTTGACTGGACTACATATTCAGGAACATTTGTGGCTGATGCGTCTACTGACATTTCATTCTTCGACCAAGGAACGTCTAATGGACACGGGACATTGCTTGATAATGCAGTACTGTGTCTTGTTGAAGAAGCAAAAGCAACACTTGAAATTACAAATCCAGGAGCTGACGGTATGACCCTTTCAGGTGAACATACTTTTGAAGCAGAATACGTGGATGATGATGAAACGGTTGATCATATCAACTGGGCGATTCGAGCGGGAACCTGTGCTGCAGGAACAAACACTGTTGCAGGTAATGTTGATGGATTCAGTGACGCATGGTCATTTACTGGAATTGACTTCACAACAACTATCGACATGTCTTCATGGGATGCTGGAGAGTATTGTCTTGTGGTGAACCCGAATGAAGGAGGTGGTGAAGATCTACGAGAAACACGCTCATTCTTTATTGAAGACACTATTGCATACGCTCCATATTGTGGAGACGGTGTAGTCGGAAGCCTTGTGCTTGACGATGTACAAGATTGGGAACAGTGTGAAATTGGAGAAGAGGGATGTACTGATTACTGTACATTCGATAACATGTGTCAGGATCTGCGTCTTATGCAGATTGTAATGGAACCATCTGACTCTGCTTCATTCGATGACATGGTATACCTTGGTTCATCAACTAACCCGCTTCCAAATGGAACATGGTTTAATTTTGACGAACTTGGTGATGATTCAGTAAATGATATTGCGACAACTGATAATGGTTTAGCTGTCTCAAGAGATACTGTGAATGAAAAGCTGTTCCTTGGTTTCCGAGGAGGGAATCAGTCACGGTCACTTGATATCGCTGCAGGACGAATTAACACATTAGGTATCAATTTTGGTTCAATTGACACCACAGCAATTACAGGGTGGAAACTAGAAGCACCTGGAGAAGGGTTCCCTGACGTATTTGAAAAGGATGGTACAAGTATCGACTTTGATTTACGAGCGGATACCGGAAACGATGCAGTTTCAGTAGAGGTTAACAACGGTGAAGCATACGACTGTCCTGAATGTAAGGCGACCGTGGAAGCACGAGTGATTCGATCTGATGCTGACGGAAGTTTTGGAAATGCAGGAGACGGTAACTTAACCGAGCAAGTGGTGCTTGGAGACGGTTCTGTATACGCATTTGGTGAATGGTTCCCAATTTCAGAAGAACTTGTGGAAGGGGATTCAGCAACATACATCACTGACCCTAATACTGTGACTGACTTTGACGCACCAGGAGATACACAAGGAATCTTCGTGAGTCGAGAAGGCGACGGTGAAGTAAAGCTTGCATTGTACGGATATCACACACCAGGAGGTAACACGAATCACGAATATATCACTGGAACACTTGAATTCCGAGACACTAAAATCGCAGCTGGGTCTGCAGAAGGCCTTAATGGTAACTTTAGACTTGAAAATCATCCAGAAGATGACGATATTGCATCAAACGATGGACGGGACTCTATTTCAGAGAGAGGAGATCTTTCAGGTGTAGACTTTGACTTATGGGTTGACACTAAAGCTGATGGATTCAAGGTTTCAGTTGATGAGAGCGAAACACTTTCTTGTGACGAGGATACTCAGGATATGCATCGTCTGGAAGGAATCAAGTGGAATGATCTAAATGGTAACGGAGAATGGGATGAAGAGCCATTGCTTAAAGATTGGATTATCTACGCATCAAATGGAGAAGGAGAACCACTTTCAACTACTACAGATGAAAACGGATACTATTACTTTGATGTGCCAGAAGGAGAATGGGAAGTGTACGAAGAAGAACGAGAAGGATGGATGCAGACAACCGCAAACGGTGGTGATTTCCATCCGTACTTCTATGATGAATCAGAAGGAGATGAATATCTTTACCAATCGTGCCACTTCTACTTCGGTGAAGAATTGAAGAAACCCACATTCCAGATCATCCCAGCGTTCATCACAAATATATTTGACGGTGGTGATGAAGATGAACATGATGGTTACATTTGTGACTTTGGAAACAAAGAAAATGAAGATAATTCAGGCGGTGATGTTCTTGGATGTTCAATCTCTGCAGATTCACTCTTTGTAACTGAAGGGGACACGGCTGAACTTACGTGGAGTTCAGCCGACGGATCATTCGCTATGATTGATAACGGTATTGGAGATGTGGATCTTTCAGGAGCTACTACAACGGTAGTAGACGTTGATACAACGTTTACTATGACAGTGTACGACCAGCAAGAAAATGAAGAAACATGTTCAGTAACTATTGAAACAGAACCTAAATCACCTTCAACATCAAGTAATGTTGGATCGCGTATTATTCGAGATAGTGCTCCAGGTCAAGTATTAGGAGCTTCTACACAATGTAGTATGTATCTATTCGACTATATGCGAGAAGGTATTGAAAACGATGCGTTTGAAGTGCAAAAACTTCAGATCTTCCTTATTGGTCAAGGATTTATCCTTCTTCCAATTACAGGAGTATTTGATGCTGCAACTGATGCTGCAGTAAAGGAGTTCCAAGCAACACACCAAGCAGATGTCTTAATGCCATGGTTTGAAGCAGGACTTATGTCGCATGCGAATCCAACAGGGTACGTATACAAGACAACACGATGGAAGATCAATAACATTGTGTGTCCAGGGAGTGAAGTATTGCCAGAATTGAATTAAGGGTAGTAAACACCCTGATATAAAATGCAATAAAGTCCCCAGTAGGGGACTTTATTGCGTTTGTGTTGGTAATTCCGTTGTATACTGTAGGAGAATACTGGCATTATGGTAAAGTATTGCTTTTATACCATAAATATGGTATAATACAAGTATAATATGAAAAAACACCTAAAAGACTACTTCATTCCACATGAAGGCAATGAATATAAGCCTCATAGTCTGCGCAAAGCAGCGATGATGGGGATGGTTGCTATGGTGTTGCTCTCATTTACTTTAGCAAACGTACAAGCGCTTTTCTGGGTTACCTCTGACTGGATGGTTTCAACCGTGTTGCCAGCAGTTATTGTTGATCTGACAAATGAAGAACGTGAAGATGTGACGCTCTCTGAACTTAAGCGTAATACGACACTTGATGCTGCAGCACAATTAAAAGCACAGCACATGGCTGACAACGAATACTTTGCGCACTTTAGCCCAACGGGTGTTTCTCCGTGGCACTGGTTCTCTCAAACAGGATACAACTTCGTGCATGCTGGAGAAAACCTTGCAATTCACTTTAATGACTCAGATGAGGTTGTTGATGCATGGATGGACTCACCAACGCATCGTGCGAACATTGTGAACGGTAGTTATACTGAAATTGGTGTTGGTACTGCAGAAGGACGTTTTGAAGGATATAAAACAGTCTATGTGGTACAACTCTTTGGAACTCCTGCTGCTACACCATCTGTTGCTGGTGTAACTGTAGCTGAAGCAGCTGAACCAGAGCCGGAGCCGGTGATAATTCCTACCCCATCACCAACTCCTGTTCTGGTTCCAGAAGCAGAACCTCTTGAAACACCTGTAATTGCAGAAGAAACTGAAGTGCTGGCAGAAGCAGTCGAAATTACAGAAACTGTTGAGATACAAGAAGCAGATCCTGTTCCGGTAATCGTGGAAGCTCCTGAAGATCAGGTGGTCCTTGATGAACTTGAAGTAACTGGTGCTGGCGTCGCACTATTCTCTGATTTTGTTTCTACGTCAACCGGAGGAATTCCAGCATCTATTGATCCAACAAATACTCAGAAATTTGATAACGCTCCGTACTTTCTTGAAGTGCTTACTCAGCCACACTTACTGTTGCAGATGCTCTATGTTGCAATCGGCGCATTTGTATTGCTTGCGTTGGCTCTTTCTACCGTCATTGAAATCCGCCGACATCATCCTGTACAGATTGCCTATAGTCTCGGCCTCTTGCTGCTTATGACCGGGTTATTTTACTTACATGACATCCTTCGTGCCGGAGCGGTGATTGTCTAAATGAAGCAAAATGTGTAAGGGTAGCCCTTGCACATTTTTTGTATCTGCAGGGCTATCTGCGCTATACTACATACAATGTCACAGAAAACTGAAGTTACCGTAAAAGAAGTATCACGGCCGATCTTAGGCACATCAGAAAAAATCCCGTTGTATGCTTCGAGCCCGTCCGCTGGTTTTCCTGCTCCCGGCGATGATCAGGTTGAGCGGGTGCTTGATATTAATGACTTGGTAGTCCAAAATCCTGCATCTACATTCTTTGTGCGTGTCGCAGGGGATTCCATGGAGGGCGCGGGTATTTTTTCTGGAGATGTTTTGGTTGTAGATCGTTCAAAAGACACAAAAGATGGTGTTATTGTTGTTGCGGCAGTAAATGGAGAGATGGTGGTCAAACGACTACTTCTGACCGCTGATGCACAGCTATTGGTTTCAGAAAATGAAGGCTATGCACCGATTACTATAGGTGACGGGGAGGAGTGTACCGTGTGGGGAGTAGTAACCGGAAGCGTCCGTCAGTTTTGAGGCACATGTTTCAGCGATTCGCCCAAGGTGAGAGCTGACTTAATGTCAGTTCGCAAGACCTTGACTAGTGTTTTCTTTAGAAAAGACTGATAAGGTGTACAGTTCCTGTAAGGAAAGGACGAATCGGGAATTAAATTCATAGTAACTCCGGATGATTGAGAGGGTGATTTGAGACTTCCTTGTCCAGCAATTTGCCCTAGGAAGGGACAAATTGGGACATAAATTCGCAATAGTCGCTACACTCCTTTGCTCATTCATCATTTGAAAGAAATGTAATCATAAAACGTCTTAATAAATATATGCAGAAATTATTTAAAACTATTACACTCAGCGTACTGTTTGTAGCTTTTTTGGTACCGCAGGCAGCTGATGCACGATATAAGGGTGATGTTGCAGGTTGGCTACCGTGGTGGTCAGCTTCAGAAGGAATTAAGGATGTAGAAGAAAACATGGATGATATCGACATTCTCTACCCATTTGTATACGAGGTTGATGCTGACGGTGGTCTGCTTGCTAAGGCTGACCTAGAAAGCAACGACTGGGCCGATGTGCTTGATGAAGCACGAGATGAGAACGTGGAGATCATTCCTACAGTAATGTGGTTTGATGGGGATCAAATTCATGCAGTGTTAAGCGACAAGAAGAAACGACGAGCACATATCGATGAAATTGTAGATATGGTAGATGACGGACATTTTGATGGAGTTAATATTGATTACGAAGATAAGAATGCAGAAACAATTGATTACTTCTCAACGTTTCTTAAAGAACTTGAAGACGAATTAGGACGTGATGAGCTGACGTGTACCATTGAGGCACGTACACCACCGGACTCACGATGGAAAGAGATTCCTAGTGTAATTACTTGGGCAAATGACTATAAAGCAATGGATAAGCACTGTGATTGGGTTGAAATTATGACCTACGATCAGCAACGCGCTGACCTAAAGCTCAATGATGAGCGTCGTGGGGTGCCATACATGCCGGTGGCTGATGTGGATTGGGTAGAAAAAGTGCTTGAGTATGCGCTTGAGGATATTGACGAAGATAAGATTATGCTTGGTGTAGCGACGTATGGACGTGCATGGGACGTGACGGTGGCACCTGATTGGTATAAAGACTACACACGTGTCTCAGCTATTAATCACGAGAGTGTTTTGGGTGTTATTAAGAAATACGATACTCCGGTAGGGCGTTCAGAAGGAGGTGAAGCGGTAATTAGTTATTTCCCAGAAGATTCTATCTACAAGGTGTTTAATGCACTAGATACCCCCAAAGGAACTCCCAAAGGTTATGAAGCAGCGGCAAAAGCACTCTTAGTTGCAAATTACACAGGCTTAGAGATTCCTGTACGATTTATCTCATGGAGTGATGCTACAGCTATTGAGGATAAGGTAGATCTAGCAGAAAAATACGATTTGAAGGGAGTGGCTGTGTTTAAGTTCGACGGAGAGGAGGATGAGGATCTGTGGAATCTATTCTAAATACGAAAACCAGCTGTACAGCTGGTTTTTTTACGCATAACTAATTATTGCAATTTACGCAGTACCCAGGATGGTTGATTGGTCTATTTATATGTGAACGACAGGCACCCTGTATGCAATAGTACACTGCACTATTGATATCGAATGTTTGTGCCCAGTCTTGATTAGGAAATTTGCACTGTGTTGG
>Ga0115548_1000232_pt1 | contig 34059 bp, 28 predicted proteins | sample COGITO_mtgs_1004_4_FD_87187 | JGI IMG/M metagenome (GOLD analysis project Ga0115548, IMG submission 87187) | Pelagic marine microbial communities from North Sea - COGITO_mtgs_100423 | ecosystem: Environmental > Aquatic > Marine > Epipelagic | place: Germany:Helgoland, sampling site Kabeltonne...
AAAGATCCGTCATATGGGTTATGATTTTTCAACTTTACAAGATACTATTAAAGAGATGGTTGAAAGATTACCTTTAACTGTTGAAGCAATGAATAAGATGAAAGAAGTTGAATTGCAAGAAGAGCAAATGTTTGATCTTGCTAAATCGTTTCTAGATATTAGAGTAGAAGGTACGGAAAATACCTTTGATGATCAAGCAATTGATGAAGTTTTAAATGTTCAACGTAAAAATGATGAAGGTAATATGCTTTGGGAAGTATTTAATCGTGTCCAGGAGAATATTATTGAAGGTAATTTCGAATATATTACAAAAACAGGAAAAAAACGTCAAGCTCGAGTTATTAAGAATTTCAAACAAGATCAGGACGTAAATAAAAAAATGTTTAGTAAAGCATTAGAATTTGTAGCATAATGGAAAGGATAACAAATAAAGTAGCGAAGGGGTTAATTCCCCTTCGTGAAAATTACGGAAATACCGGTATTGAAAACGCAGCTTTCTTTACCATCACCCCAAGTGAACGAGGTGAGGGATGGGAAGACGTAACGTATTATACCGAAAAAAAATACGGGCTTTATGCCGATCAAGGTGAAGGAGATCAATGGGTATATGTATTATCAAACCCATCATTACCTAAAGAATATCTAAAAATTGGATATACTAAATTAAAACCTGAGGAAAGAGCAATCCAAATATCATCTGCTACTGGTGTTCCTACACCTTATAAAGTAGAATGGGCTTATAAGTGTTTTAATGGTGAAATAGTAGAAAGAATGACTCATGAGAAATTAAAAGCATTTAGAGTCAATAATAGAAAAGAATTTTTCCACATTAGTTTGGAAGAGGCAAAAGATAATATTATATTAATTGGTAATAAATTTAAATAAAAATGAACATAACACAAGAACAATCAGATCAAGATAACACAAAATCAGAATTAATTCAAGATTTAGTAGCAACTTCAACAGTAATGGATGAAATGTGGAGATACCACCCAGAAAATCCAAATAAAAAAGATATTATTAAAGAGTATAATATTTTAAAACAAATCCAAAAGGACATTGAATCTGAATTAGCGGATCTGGAAAAGTAATGTATATTTATAACTAAACGTTATTATGTACATATATAAAGCAAAATGTGATAGGGTAGTAGATGGTGATACCATTGATGCAACCATTGATTTGGGGTTTGATACCTGGAAAAAAATTAGAATCAGATTAGTTGGAATTAATGCAGCTGAATCTCGTACTCGAGATTTAGAAGAAAAAGAAAGAGGGTTGGCTGCTAAACAGTATGTTAAAGATATTTTAAATAAGCATGATAATGAATTTATATTACATTCTCAAGGTGTAGGTAAATATGGTAGATGTTTAGGTGATATATTTTTAGGTGATGTAAAACTGAATGATTTATTAATTACAGAAGGACATGCTGTAGCTTATTATGGTGGTAAAAGATGATAGATAAAAATAAAATATTTAAATTGTTTATAGAAGGTAAAGAAGTGGTAGATGATAAAACTGAAAATGAGATTAAAGATTTCATGAATAGCCCTTATGCTAAAATTGGGATGTTTGTTAAACTTATACAAAACCATGAAACCTTTCATAAAAAACTATCAAAGTTTCTTAAACAAGAACAACCCGATTATAATGTAGAATCAACTAAAGAAGCATCTGAATATACTGTATATTATAGAGCGTGGAGTTATATTAAACATATTAATACAGATAAAGATGAAGATATTAAAGCTATTGTAAGTTTTGATTATGAAATCTTATATAAAGTATTAGATGGTGCCCTTAGTTTTTTTGAAGGTTATGAAGAATATGAAAAATGCACACATTTGTACAAAATAAAAGAAATATTAAAAGAATATTTAGAATAACTAGGTTACCCAAAAATCTATTCGTACATTTGAAATACAGGTTTTGGGAAAAAAAGGGGATGGGAATAAAGGTTTAAAAAGGGGGATAAAATTTACCTCTTATAAAATTACACATATGAGAAATAGAGAATTAATCAACAGAAAATTAGAAACATTAGACCATGTTTTAATTAATCTTCAAAGGATTGTAAACACCAATGAACCACTTCAAACTTACAAAGAAGGTATTGAAAAGGGTAAAAACATTATTGAAGAAATTAGATCTATGGTTGAAAGAGAACCGAGAGTTAATGAATAGATTTAACCAATTAATAAACGCTTTTGGAAACATGCCTGCTATATATGAGGGAATTAAAAACCGAATATTTGTAAAGGAGGATGTTGAACAAATAGCTGCTATTAGATGGTCGATTTGCCAACAATGTACTTACCTAGATAAAAAAGGAAGCAAATGTACCATACCAGGTACTCAACCTTGTTGTTCTTTATGTGGTTGTTCTATGGCAAGTAAAACACGTTCTTTAATATCATCTTGTCCAGATGGAAAATGGGCAAGATTTATAGACGACAAAGAAACAGCAGACGAATTAATTAAAAATTTAAAATAAAAGTTATGAAATTATCAGCAGAACAAATCCAAGCTAATTGGGTCGAATTTAAAACTAATATTGGAACCTATATTACTGGGGATCGTAAAGAAAAATTATTTGATTTTTATAATAGATATGAAGACCGTATCATTTTAATGCCAGCGGCACATAAGAAAGAATACCATTCAGCATTTCCAGGTGGATATGTAGATCATGTTAATAGAGTAGTAAAAGCAGCTTTATCCATGTCCGCTGTATGGGAAGGATTTGGTTGTGATATGACTACATTTACCCAGGAAGAATTAGTATTTTCGGCTATTAATCATGATTTAGGTAAAATGGGGTCTGATACTGAAGAAGCATATATACCTCAGACAGATAATTGGAGACGTGATAAATTAGGTGAAGATTATATGTTTAATAAGGCATTACCCTTCGCAGCCGTTCCAGATCGTGGATTATTTTTACTCCAACAACATGATATTAAATATACTTTTAATGAAATGTTAGCTATTCAGACACATGATGGTTTATATGACTCAGCAAATGAGAAATATTTAAAAGCATTTATGCCAGAACAAAAACCTCGCACCTCTCTTCCATTTATTTTGCACCAAGCTGATATGATGGCGGCGCGTATTGAATTTGAAATTGAATGGTTACCAAAGTTCTCTAAGAATAGCGTGGCTACACCAAAGAAAAATTATACATTGAGTGGAAACATAAAATCATCAAAGACTAAGGCATTAAATAGTGTATCAAGTCCAGGATTAAAGAATATGTTAGATAGTTTATGATATTAACTTTTACAATTATATTAGGAATTTTGGTCGTTATCTTCGGATATACGACCTTTAACCTTTTACGTAAGAATGAAAAGGCAGAAGATATATTAGTTTCACATCAAGAATTTATTAATAAAATAGATGAACATATTACTTTTTCAAATCAAAAATTAAAAGAAATTGATACTAGAGGTGCCTTTAAAAGTGATGATGAAATAGGATGGTTTTTTAATGAAATTAAAATAATCCAAAATGATTTATCCCAATTTAAAAAAGAAAATAACTAATGGCCGAAGTTAGAAAAAGAAAGAAAAAAAGTAAGAATTACTTTACTCAAGAAACTGAAGATTATATAGTTAAATATAATAAACTAGATCCAATCAAAGATCAAAAACAAAGGAGTAAAATATATGAACAGCATATACATTACCCCTATTTTAAACTTACACAAAATATAATTCATACTTTTAAATTTTACCATACTGAAGTTGAGAATTTAGAACATTTACAACATGAAATAATTACTTTTTTATTATCAAAAATACATTTATTTGACCCCACAAGGGGGGCCAAAGCCTATTCTTATTTTGGTACCATAGTTAAACGTTGGTTAATATTATATAATACTAAAAATTATAAAAAGAAAATTAATAAAGTTGGAGTAGAAGTATTAACTGGAGAAAATTCAACTCATACTTACAACCAAGGAGATGAAAAAATAAAAAGTGATTTAGACAAGTATGTAGATATATTTGTTGATCATGTTTCAGAAAATATATTTGAATTATTCCCAAAAAAGAATGATGCTCAAATTGCAGATGCTATTTTAGAATTATTTCGTAAAAGAGAATTATTAGAGGTATTTAATAAAAAGGCATTATATATCTACATAAGAGAAATGGTAGATGTAAAAACCCCAAAAATTACTAAGATAGCAGATAAACTTCATGTTATTTTTAAAACCCAATATATATTTTATTTAGAAAACGGGTACGCTAAATTTTAGGTTTTTTTATATTTATAACAAAATAACATTATGGGATCATTAGATAGTGTTGTATTTGGGAAGAAAAAATTCTCTAATATCTTAGAAGAGATATACAACAATCAAAAAAAGAAAGAAAAACAAATATCGGGTTTAATATCTGAACTTAAGCCTCTTATTAATGATATTGGTGATGCAACTTTAATTGTACCACTTATCAAAGAATATATGGATATTGGCGTTCGTAACGATGAACAATTAATTAAAATGGCTACTATAGTACAGCGTGCGCTTAATAATAGTTCTAGCGAAGATGCATTGGGTATTACCGAAGATGAAAAACAACAATTAATGGAAGAGTTAGATAAGCTTAATACAAATTTCGAAGAAAAAAAAGATGGCAAATAAATATGGCTTTTCTAGTGTAAATAAACAATTAGGAGTTAAGTCAACTAATTCATCCCCTAATTCAAACCCTACAGTAACACCAACCGTTATTTCTGCTAGAGTAACAGACATTATATTAGATGACCAACACCCTCAATTTGAAGTTTTGGGTGGATTTAGTTGTATAGGAACTATTTTTTATGAAATGGTAGAAGGAGCAAGTTTATCTTTTAGTGGAGGAAATACAGCATTACCTCTACTCCCTTATATAAAAAATTACCCTTTAGTAAATGAATTAGTACTTTTATTTTTAGTTCCTAGTAATAAAGTAGGCCAACAATCAAATGTTAAACAATATTTTTATTTAAACCCTATATCAATTTGGAATAGCCCTCACATGAATGGTTATCCAAATCTTTTAGACACGACAACAACACAAAATACTGAAAATAAAAATTATCAACAAATAGAAGAGGGTCAAACACGAAAATCTACAAAAGAAGAAGTAGATTATGATTTTAATTCTCCTGTAGTTGGTGGAACATTTGTAGAAAGAAGTAATTTACACCCACTATTAGCTTTTGCAGGTGATATTATAGTTGAAGGTAGATGGGGTAATTCAATTCGTATTGGTAGCACTGCAAAAACAGGAAATATTCTATTTAATAATAATTGGTCAGATGTAGGTGAAAATGGTGATCCTATTACTATTCTAAGAAATGGTCAACCTTCAGATGCACCTGATAATGGTTTTACTCCTATTATTGAAGATATAAATAAAGATTTATCTTCTATATATTTAACTTCTAAACAAACAATTCCATTAGACTCACCTATTACATCATTTGCTGCTTTTAGTTCACCACCCGAAACTATTACTACCTTTAGTGGAAGTCAAGTTATAATAAACTCAGATAGGTTAGTATTTAATTCAAAATCCAGTGACATTATATTAAATTCTTTTCAAAATGTATCTATATCCGGGGTAAGATCTATTGGCATATATTCTCAAGAAGGAGATATTTCTTTACAACCTGGTAGAGGTAAAGTAAGGTTGGGAGATTATAATGCAAACCAATCAGTAATTTTAGGTGATAATTTTATGGAAGATTTTCAAGATCTTCTAAAAAAACTAAGAAATTTATGTCAATTACTTACAGGGGAACCTAAATTATATATAAGTGGAGGAGCAGCAGGTTCGGTTAAAACTACTATAAATTTAATGTTAGATAATATTGATAGTTATACTTCTAAAATTGTAAAATCTATCTAAAATGACAGAAAAAGCACTACTTGCCTTAGCTGCAAAAGAATTATTATCTGATAAAGGTAAAAAATTATTAGGGGATAAAATAAATATTAAGGAAATAACAAATAGAATATCTTCTTTATCTAGTAAATTTAATATTGATTTAACCACTTTAGCAACTGCGGCAGCAGCAGCCGCCGTTACTGTGGCTGTAAAAGAATCTAATAAAACAGATAAAACTAAAACTGCTAAAGAAAGAATAAATGATAAAAAAGAGTCTGTTAAAAATACTAAAAAGAATTTAGTTGATAAGGCTAAAAAAGAAATAATTGCTTTAAAAAATAAATTAAAAAGCGAAATACCCATTATAGAAGAATTTGAAATCAAGGGTAGAATATTTGATAAAATAACGGGTAATGTATTACAAGGAGTTAAAGTAGAACTTGGACTTAGTGTGGCTGAAGTTGACATTAATACTCCTGAAAATGTATCATTAGATAATCCTACTAATGTACCAGTAGAATTAGTTACCCCGATTCCAAATTTTGATTTTAATGCTGGTGTTTATGCTCCCATACCAAATCAAAAAACAATAACAGATAAACAGGGTAGTTTTTCAATTAAATTAAAACTTCCTATAATTCCTAAAAATCAAAAAACCCCACTTAAATTAGGGTTATTATATACTAAATCTGGGTTTGTACCCTCTAGTGCCCCCATAATTAATGGTGATCAAACTATTAAATCTAATCTTCAAGCTTCAAGTTTAATTAATCTTGATAAAGCAGCTAAAAATATATCTAAAGAATATAATGATACTGTTGATGAAGCTCAAAAATTAGTAAAAGCAATAGCCTTGAACCCCGAATTATTAGTTATTTCATCTGCTAAAATTGGAATCGATATACTAGTAGGTATTATTAAAACTAAAACTATCCCTATGGCTGTAGGAATATTAATAGCCTTCGGTATTTCAAAATTAACCCAATCAAATAGAAAAACATGCCCCACTCCTGAGGAATTAGAAGAACTTATTAGAAAAAGAAATAAATTAGTAAGACAACTTAATCAAATATTTGCTAAAATAGTAGCAACTACAGCATTAGCATATGCCTTTAAAACGTTATCTGCAACATTAAAAGGTGTTAGTTTATCTTTGGATTCAATTCCCTTACCTCAAGCTATAGGTACACCACCAGCTAAAGATTTTGGTGGTTTAATATTTTCACAACCTTATTCTACTACAGCTAAACTAAGAACTATTACTTTACAAATAAAAGAACTAGAAAAAAATTCTAATGAATTAAGTAAGGCAACCTTAGTGGCATTAGTATTTCTAATCGCGGCCGCAGCTACTGTAATAATTTTACTATTAGGTTTAGATAAATTAATGCAAGAATGTGCTGAAGAAAATGGAGTTACACAAGTAGAATTAACTGCTATTAACCAAGAATTATTAGATTTAGCTGAAGAACAAGAAGAAGATGGAAATCCTGTTATTAAAAGTGTTAACGGATTTATCTTTAGTGTAGAAACAGATAACTCAAACCCTATAGGTACTTTAAAAAGAAGATTTGCTGTAGCAAAAGATAATAGAGGTGTTACTTTATTAAAAGGTGAACCTTCATTTAGTTCAAATGATCAAATATTAATCGATGAACTTATATTTTACATACAACAAAACGATTTAAAAGCATTCTAGTTTAATATTTATAATAAATCAATACAACATGAAATTAAGTCAATTAAAAACTATTGTAAAAGAGGCCGTAAAAGAGGCTATACAAGAGGAGATGAAAGACATCCTTATTGAAGCTGTACGTGCTCCTAAATCTGTAGTCTACGAAAATAGTATGGGTGTACCTAATACAAATATAGGAACACCTGGTCCAATGAATCCCGTAGCACAACAAAAAATGCCTGAAGATAAAAGAATGGCAATGAAAGAAAATATCCAAAGCGTATTAGGAGGAATGATGCCCGGAGCAAACGGAACATTATCAGCCACATCCACAGATATTCCTTTACAAGTAGGAAGTGGGGATACAACATCATCCAATGGTAGTTTACCACAAGGGAATGTTAGTATGGATCAAATTATGGGATTAATGAAAAGTAAAGGATAAAAATGGCATTCGGAGCAACAAGAAAATACCCAAATGATTTACGACCTAGAGTCGCTATTGGTGTTGATTTACCATTTAGTGGTCCTGTTGCTTTTATTCCTAACTATCAAACTAAAGATGCCATAAAAAATAATCTAATTAATTATCTATTAACAAACCCAGGAGAAAGAATTGAAAATCCTTTATTTGGGGCGGGTTTAAGAAGATTTCTATTTACCCAAATAACAGATAATGATCTTGATTATATAAAAGAGGATTTACAAAGTAAAATTGAATTAAATTTTCCAACAGTAAAATTAGAAGAAGTAGATGTATTACAAACAGTTAATACAAATACTATAAGAGTAATAATAAGCTACTCAATCCCTAATACAGGTATAAATGATACTTTAGAATTAAATTTTAACTAATGGCAACACAGAATAAAGACATAACATATATTAATAAGGATTTTAATAATATTAGATCCCAACTTATTAATTTTTCACAAACTTATTTTCCAAATACTTATACCGATTTTAGTCCTGCTTCTCCGGGTATGATGTTTATAGAACAAGCAGCTTATGTTAGTGATGTTTTATCCTTTTATTTAGACAATCAAATTCAAGAAACATACTTACAATATGCTAGGAATTTTGATAATTTATATGATCTTGCTTATATGTTTAGTTATAAGCCAAAAACAACAGGATTAGCAATAGTAGATGTTGACTTTTATCAACAATTACCTGCTAAAACAGTAGGTAGTGAAACTGTACCTGATTTTAATTATGCCTTAAGAGTATTAGAAAATACCTCAGTTTCTTCAGATAGTGGTGTTAAGTTTATAACACAAGATCCTATAGATTTTACAGTATCTTCTTCTAGTGATCCTACAACATTATCCATTGCCCAAGTTAATAATGGTGAACCCACTTACTATTTATTAAAGAAAACAAGAAAAGCGGTTTCTGGAAATATCTTATCTAAAAGCTATAGTTTAGGAGCTTATCAAGAATTTCCAACTATAGAATTAACGGGTAACAATTTAGCTAACATTTTAAGCATTACAGATTCAGATAATAATGAATATTATGAAGTTGATTACCTAGCTCAAGATTTAGTATATGATAGTATTAGAAATACAAACGTAAACGATCCTAATAATTATTTAAATACTGATGCTCCTTATATATTAAAAACTAAATCTACAAACCGCAGATTTATTACTAGATTTTTAAATAATCAAACTTTACAAATCCAATTTGGTTCTGGTAAACCCCTTCAAATAGATGAAGAAGTAACCCCTAATCCTGATAATGTAGGTCTAGGTTTACCTTTTGGAGAAAATAAATTAACAACAGCATATAGTCCAACAAATTTCATATTTACAAATACTTATGGAACCGCTCCTAGTAATACAACACTATCAGTACAATACTTAGCAGGTGGAGGAACAAGTGCAAATATTGATGCTAATGCTTTGATTCAAATAGATACTTCTACCGTTCAATTTTTAAATGGAGACATAACTAATACACCAACAGCAGATTTTGTATTTAATTCTATTGCTGTAAACAACCCAATAGCTGCTAGTGGGGGTGGAGATGGTGATACTATAGATGAAATAAGACAAAATTCTTTATCAAATTTTAATACACAACAAAGAAATGTTACGGCAGATGATTATTTAGTAAGAGCCTTAAGTATGCCCCCTAAATTTGGAGTAGTAGCTAAAGCTTTTACAACCAAGGCATCAATTCAAGATCCTGATACTATTTTAGATTTATATATTTTAACTCAAGATATTAATACTAAATTAACAAAATCTTCATCAACTATAAAACAAAACTTAAGATCATATCTTAGTCAATATAGAATGATTGGTGATACTGTTAATATAAAAGATGCTTTTATAGTTAATATAGGGGTAGAATTTGATATTATAACTTTACCTAATTTTAATAATAATGAAATATTAGCTAAATGTATAACTGCTATACAAGATTATTTTGTTACTGATAAGTGGCAAATAAACCAACCTATAGTAATAAGAAATTTAACAATTATTTTAGATAAAATAGATGGGGTACAAACAGTAGCTAATTTACAAATTATAAATAAAGCAGGTACATCCTCAGGATACTCAGAATATGCTTATAGCATACCAAGTGCAACACAAGGAGGTGTAGTTTATCCTTCATTAGATCCTTCAATTTTTGAAGTAAAATATCCTAATGAAGATATAAAAGGAAGGATAGTATCTTTAGGTACTGGAGCCTTTGGTTTTGGAGGATTTTAAAAAATAAAACATGGCAGTATATAAATTATTTCCCTTAAAAGATGCATCAATGTATGCTTTTTATCCCTTTATGAATACAGGGATAGACCCTATTATAGAAGTAGGTAACTTAAATGTAAATATTAACCCTGTACCTCAGGTATTTAGATATGTAATTGAATTTGACCAATCTGAAATTGAGGATGTTGTAGATAATAAAGTAGGAACAGGAAAAACATTTGCTAGTGGGTTAAAAGCTTATATAGCTAGTGCACAAGGTATAATTTTTGATACAAATCTAGAAATATACCCTATATCAGGTTCATGGAACAATGGTAATGGTACATATTTAGATTCACCCTTTACTGAAAATGGTGTAAGTTGGAAAGCCAGAAATTTTTCAGGATCAGCAGCTTCTGGAGCTGAGTATTGGAATTTAAATGTTCCATCATATGCTACTTATGTAACTTCTTCATGGTCATCAAGTATGGAAGGTGGAGGTACCTGGTATACAGGTTCAAATGATCCTAACAATTTAAATGTAACAACTTCAGTTGAATATAAATTAAGATCTAGTAAAGATTTAAATGCCGATGTTTCTGATATAGTAAACATATGGTATTCTAGTTCAAAAAATATAGGAGGATACACTAATATAGTTAATGATGGATTTATAGTAAAATGGGAAGATTCAATCGAATTTAATACCGCTGATGCTATACAACCAATAATGCAGTTTTACTCAGTAGATACCAATACAATTTACCCCCCCGTTCTAGAAATTAAATGGGATGATCAAATATTTGAAACAGGTAGTTTACCATCTTTAGACACATCAGATATATTTGTTGCTTTAGATAATAATCCTGGGGTATTTTATAGTGAAAGTGTAAATAGGTTTAGATTAAATTGCAGACCAGATTATCCTGTAAGGAAGTTTATGACAAGTTCAATAGATACTGTAAATCATTATTTACCAAGTGGTTCCTTATGGGCTATTAAAGATTTAGATACAAATGAATTTATAGTAAATTTTGATGATAATTATACTAAAATAAGTTGTGATTCTACAAGTAATTATTTTGATGTTTATATGGCTGGATTACAACCAGAAAGATATTATAAAATTTTAATACAAACCACTATTAGTGGAAGTACCCTAGTTAAAGATGATAATTATTATTTTAAAGTTGTTAATGGATAATGGCAGAAGAAAGTATAGATCTTAGAAAAGAAGTTTTTAATAAAGCACAATATATTAAAACTATTAATACTAGTTTTGATCAATTTGGGGCTACAACTATAAATGAAGATTTAAAAGCTCAAGTAACTGTTGAAGAATTCTTTGGATTATACAATTCTCTTTTTTATGATATACCCGCTTTAGGTGAGACTAATTCTCATGATTATTTAGTTAAAACTAGTGGTGGTTATATTAATTTTGATGAAATAAATGAAGAAGTAAAAGCATTACAAGCAGAAATTGCTCAATTGAGACAAGATTTACTTAATGCACAAATGGAAAACATTCAACAAACAGCAGCAAGTTCAAATGACCCGGTTACAGATGCATTATTAAAACAAACTAATACTATATTAAATACAGCAAATGCTCAAATAGTAGAAACTAATACAACTTTAGAGGAAAATACTCCTACATCAATAAATAATGGAGGAAGTTATTAATAATATTAGATAAGATATGACATTAGAAACAATAATAAAACCCTTAGACCCTGATACCTTTGAGTATCAGACATATTCTAACTCAGATGAACAACTAATAGTTCAATCTTCTCTTGATACTATATTTACTCCAACTACGGATTATATAGAACATTATGTATATGATCAAAATAAAAAGTTAATATACCCAGCAGTTACAACCCCTTTAATTGACTATAATGTAAAAGAAGGTGATGTATTATTAGATCCTGCTGCCAATTTAGAAGAATTAGGTTTTGATGTTGGTGTTTATAGTATATTGTATTCTTTCTATAGAAAAAGAGGTTCTTCTTCTACTACAAATAAATATTTTATATCTGAAATTTCCTCAGATAGAACTGAAATAAGACTAGATAGTAATGTTATTGAAAATGAAGATATTATTTCTTCTGTTAATGATTTTATCCAATATAGAGAAGAACAAACATATTTTGTTGATTTTTATTTAAACTTTGGTCAAAATAAAACTATTATTGCCAATAATATAAAGTTAGAAACTGAAGAAAACATTGATCCTACAGTTTTAATAAAATTATATGAACCTTTACCTTCTAATTTTAATGTAAAGGATGAGTTATGGTTAGTAGAATTATTATCACTACCTCAGGCATATGAAGTAGATTTTCCATTTGAACCTACGATAGAAGAAGATTTTACTTATATCGCTGGTCCAAATTATAGTTTAAATGTAACAGGACAAACATCAACCCCTGGAGAATTATTTTCCTATAATACTTTACTAAACTCCGATGTAACTAGCTCAATAAACCAAATACAAAGTTTATTAAATGAAAAAGAGATTAATATAAATATTGATTATGAAAAATATTCAAATTTTGTTAATTTTAGTTCAGCAAAAACAAGATTAGAAAATTTCTTTTATAAAGTAGAATTAATTCAATCTTATACACTTCAATTAACTTCACTTAATAATCAAATAACAAGTGATACTACTAATACCTTTGCTTATAGTTCAAGTGAAGCTAATTTAAATAATCAAATAGATACCATTATAAAGAATTTTGATGGTTATGAATATTTTTTATATTTTAATAGTGGATCAACTTCATCATATCCAAAATCTACTACAGAACCTCCATATACTTTATACCCAACTAGCAATACTGAAGTTCAATCTTGGATAACTTCTTCAGCAGCTTCTGCTTCTGCATATGATGATGAAAATAAAGATTGGTTATATTTTTCAATCCCTGAATATTTAAGAGAAGACCCAGCAAATAGGAATTATGAATTATTTGTTGATATGGTTGGTCAATATTATGATAATGTTTGGACTTACACTAAGGATGTAACAAATAAATTTGATGCTGATAACCGTTTAGATTATGGTATTTCTAAAGATTTAGTAGCAGATGCTATTAAAGACTTTGCAGTTAAGTTATATTCAAATAATTTCAATACTGACGATTTATTTACCGCCTTTTTAGGTATAACCCCTTCGGGTAGTTCATTCCCTTTCCCTTATATGACAGGATCAATTGGTGGTGCAGTTGCAACACCTTCTGGGTATGAGTACGTAGATACACAAATATCGGCATCAAATGATATAATTCCATTAGACGATATCAATAAGGGCATATATAAACGAATATACCATAATATACCATATTTACTTAAAACTAAAGGTACAGTAGCTGGTCTAAGAGCATTAATTACCTCTTATGGAATACCAGATACTATTTTAAGAATAAGTGAATTTGGAGGTAAAGATAGAAATGAATCACAGGATTATGACTTAAAACAAGATGTGTTTAATTATGCATTTGATACAGGAGAAGATTCTGATAATTATGTATCATCTTCCATGGTACCAAATACTTTATTTCCAAACCAGGATTCGGGTATCGACCAAGTGGGTACAGTTCAATTTAGATTTAAACCATCAACAATTCCACTACCTATTAATAATGTAGTAAATCCTAATATAAGATATTCACAATCCTTATGGTTAACTGATAGAAATAGTGGTGCACCAACTTGGGATGATGCGGATTTAGGAGCAGCTGTGGTATTAGAATATAATGGAAATGGTCTTATTAGTGGTTCATACTCGGGATCAGTACCAGATGCAAGGGATATTAATGCTACTTTAAAATTTTACCCTGATATTGAATATTCTCCGACAGAATTTTGTGTTGTAGAAGCTCCCTTCTTTAATGATGATTGGTGGTCTTTACAATTAACATATATAGGGGATGGTCCAGCTGGTAACTCTACAGTAACTGCTTCAATGTTTGTAGCTAATGAAATTGATGGGGAAATTGGATTTTCTTTATCATCATCTAAATTAAATCTAGATGGTAGATCTTGGAATAGAAGTAACCATTTTAAAATAAATGATGAAGTTAACCGTGTTATAAATACTAAAACATATACACCATTTTCGGGGTCATTCCAAGAATATAGAATGTATACCCCAATGATTAGTCAAAGTAATTTCTTTGATTATGTAGTTAATCCTTACTCAGATGAAGGTAACGGTATTAATTCAACCCCAAACCAACAATTTTTTAGAGCAGCTTTAGGTAGTCAATTAGATACTGGTAGCAGAACATCTATCCATCCTAGAGTAACGGGGTCAGCAGTACAAATTACACAATCATTTTCAAATGGTGGGAGTTCATTTTACTTACAAACGAGTAATGATGATGCTTGGGTTACCAATATAGAAAATATATACCAAGATCAAGTACCAGCGGGTATAAAAAATAGAATTACAAATAAAATACAAACAGAAAAATTAATATTAGCTGAAGCACCTTATGGTTTTTCAAACCCAACAGCTTCAGTTCCTGATATTTCAAGTGCTGGAAATGATTCGCAAACCATTTCTTCAATGGAATCAATGCAGCAATATTCATTTACTAGTCAAAGTTATACTCCTAATGTTAACTATTTAGAAGTAGCATTTTCACCAGCAAACCAAATAAATGATGATATAAATGCTCAGTTAGGGTATTTTAACTTAGGTGAATTTATTGGAGATCCAAGATTTGTTTCTTCATCCTTATACACATATCCTGATCTAGATAGATTAAGAAATGAGTATTTTGAAAAATATATGGATAGCTATGATATAGTTGATTTTATTAGATTAATTAAATTCTTTGACAATTCATTATTTAAAATGATTAAGGATTTTACACCTGCTAGGTCAAGTTTAGCTGCTGGTGTAGTAGTAAAACAACATATATTAGAAAGAAATAGACAAAGACCTGCTCAATTAACATCATCCCTACATGACTATGAAGGTTTAGTAGTAAATTTACCTAAAGACTACAGTTCAGGTTCATCGGATTTCCCACAATATTCAACAGAAGGTTCTTCTCTATATAAATTTAGTGGTGGAACAGGTGGTTCATTTGAAAAATTTAATGGTTTACAAACGTACCCTTCTGGTTCTAAAGGTTTAGGACCAGATAATAGATTTGAAATAACACAAAGCTGGCAAGATGGAAATGATGAGTCAATATTAAATACAACTAATTTTAATCAAAGTAGTTCACAATATATTAGTGGATCATATTTAGGTCCTAGAACAGGGGAAAAAAATAACCAAGATGAATTTTATACTGGTATATTTAGTGGTTCAGAAATAGTTGTAACTACACAATCATTAAACCCAGGATGTGGTCCTTACCTAAATGCTAATGATACTCCTATAGTATATAAACCTATTTTCTTTACTTTATCTACAGGACTTGATCAGGTAGTTCAACAAGGGGAATTTTTAAATCAGGATAATGTACCACCTAATGGTACTGCTTGGATATCATCAATACAAACTAATAATCCTATATCAGGTCAACAGCAAGTTTATGCCATAAAGTTAAGCCAAGATGATATAAATGGAAATGAAGTTATTAACTATTTAGATGATTTTGATAGTTTAAGACTTATTCTTCCTAATGCCTTACTTCCATTTAACGAAGGGGCGGTAGAATATATTATAACCGGAAGAACTATATATTCGGATCATGCTTTATTATTTGTATCACAAGAATTGGGTATACAAGGTAATAATTATTATAGATCAATACCTCAATTGGTTGGTCCAGATTTAATATATCCTGCTATTACAGGTTCAGTAAATAATGGTGGGTCAGAAAATTGGAGTTTGCTAACTCACACAGATTATAATACTTTAGGTACTGTATTTGTTACTGCAGCCGATACATCCCAACAAGGTGTATTTTTTAACACAGGTATTTCTAATCAAGAACAAACTTGTTTCTATTGGAATGGTAGACCGGCAGAATTAATTGACCCTTTAAATTTTTTCGATACAGGATCAATTAATTCCTTTTCAACCGCTTTTGTTAATACAGAATCAGCATATACAATTCCATATACACCAAATGTACCATGGATTATATCCGCATCGATTACATTATCCTCTTCTTTTGATGTTAATGCAGCTTCAATCATAGAAGATGATGGGGTATACCATTCAGGATCATCATATCAAGGTTCTGGGTTAACAAATCAAAATTTCACATTAGGTTTATTTACCCAACAAGTTGGATTTTTCTATCTTAATAAAACTGCTACTGCCGGTTCGGCATTTGCTGCAAGTGAAAATGCAACTCCTACCTCTTCTAATACAAAGGTATTTGTTAATACTTCTGGATTAATTAGTACTAGTACAAATTTTTATAATGAAGAAGGATTAGAATCTAAACTTAGTGGTTTTACAACTGGATGGTATAAAATAGCAAATGGAAAAACAACAGGTACAGGGTTAGATTATGTGGTAGTTTATTTATCATCAGGAATTCTTACTACTAATGCAACAACAATATCAACTACATATCAAAACCCATCTTCTCCAAGTAAGGCATCTTTAATTCCTACAGCTGTTCCTATAGGTACTTTATTTAGACCTGCTCCTAAAACAACTAAAGATTTAGGAACTGTTAATTTTAATGGTCCTGTTAATAATAACTGGAACACACAAATTCCAGGTAATTCAGGTTCAGGAGCTTCTATGTCTACTTTAGGTGGTCACCCAAAAATAAAATCTGCAGGTACTGCTTCTTTAAAATGGGATTTCCCATCACTAACTCTAGCAGGAACACCTCCAACATTAGGTTCTGGTGGTACAAACGTATTTGTACCCTTCTCAGGGTCTAGTGTTTCATCAAATGGTGATTTTTCAATTGATCCTTCTAATGGGTGGGCAACTGTAGTTTTTGCAGATCCAAAAATGTTAAATTATAGTAGTGGTAATGTAGATAGTATGGGAGCTACTTATGATGGTGCAGTTCAAATTGATCCCGCAGGAATTGTAGATTTTATAAATGCTAACCAAGGTTCAGTAAGTATTAGTACAATTGAATCTATTAGATTTAGAACAAATGCTGAAATTATATCCAATAGTACTAACACATTCCAAGTTCAATTTGTTGCTCAAGGATGGGATGAAACCAACGAGCAACTCACTTTAGAAGAAGTCCTTAATACTGAAACATCTCAACTTATAGGTGGAGTACAAAAAGCTATCTTCAGTAATGCAATAAGCCCTATAAAGCAAACACCTTTACAATTACCTGATGGTGGTGATCCAGATAAGTATATAAAATTATTTTTTAGAATAAAAAATACAGGTGGTAGTGCTTTTACTTATACATTTAATCTAGAAGAAGTTGCTGCTTTTGTAGAGTATGATGATGAAGGTGATTCTGCTTATTATCCGGGATTAAACCAATATGATGACCTTTATACTGGTGGAGGTTCTCCAAGTGAAAGATATCAAGCTGGTACCTCTAACCAAGCCCCTACTTTAGTAGCAGATTATTATTCTGAAGCTGTAGTAGATGTTTATCTAAAAAGAACAGGATCATATCTTGGTGGTGATTATGATTATATTATTACTTCATCAGTTTATGATGCATCAACGGGACTTGGTGGATATTCAGGTTCAATATATTCAGGTTCAATATTAACTTTTAGTGATGGTCCTATTGAAATATATAATGATGTCCCTGTATCAACAAATACTCAATCTTCTTATAACCAAGTAGGTGATATGTATTATGTTGAATACTCAATGAGTAGATTTAAAAGTGGTTATTATGATAATTCTCAACAAATAGCACAAAATATTGCTTTTGAAACAGATAGTGATTTATCTAGAATAGAAATAACCCAATCAGCTGAAGGCTCAGGTGCTTCTACCTATAATGCTACTGGTAGTCTTAAATTAAGAAAATATAAATTAGGAGACCCAGTTTCTGGTTTAGGTCAAGAAGTATTATCAATACCTTTTCAACCTATTGGTTTTACAAACCCTATAACCGTAGATATAGAATCACCATTAACTGAGTTTTTTGAACATGATGATGTATATAAATTTTCAATTGCATTAGATAAAGTAAATGTAGGATCAGGTATGTTAGTTCAAGAACTTACTGCTAGTATCTTCCCAGGCCAATCAATATGGGCACCACTTGTATCCACACCTGCAGTTAATAATTATAAAACAGCATCAGCAACAGATTTTATAGTTCCAACTTACTATGGTGATGATGTATTGCCATTTAGTTTAGCACTAGATTGTCAACCTATGTTAAATAATTACTCTTTAGGAAGAGAAAATACTTGGTTAATGGATGTTTCTTATAATAACCAATCAGGTTCTATAATTCCAGTAAACCAAGAACAAATATTATCGGGTAGTGCTGTTAGAGCAACTGTTCCAGATTCTAATTATACTCAATTATCATCTATTATACCAAAATATAAGGGTGCAAAATCAACTAGTCAACAATTAAATTTATGGAATATAGGTGATACTGGAACATTTGGTAAAAACCCAACAATAGAATTAAGAGATGCTTATTTTGGGTACTTTAATGATATTTCAGATCCTTACCCAAATCTTAACGCTGTAACCCAAGTTAATATAAACTATTTAATTGATGAACAGGGTAATGCCTTACCCCCTTCACTAAATGATCAACTTAGTATTGATACTTTTAAACAAGTTTTCCCAAATACCACATTAGGTAGGTTAGCAATTAAAGATGGAAAAAATCAATATACTCCACTTTCAACACAAACACCTATTAGTCGTATTATGGAGCATGTAACACCTATATGTTACTCCCAAAATAGTGGTAATAATTATAGCCCATCAATTCCATTATCCGGATCAGGTTATATTTCAAGATATGATAATGATGATGAAAATAATATAGATTTTGCACAATTCTCAGCAGCAGGTACTTCATCAATTTCAACAGGAGCACAACTACAAAATGTAAGTTACTATTTAGACCCCTCAGAAACTAATGCTTCCCCTGTTGGAGCAACAACCCCTTATTCTGTAACTAATAATACAGGATTTGCAAGTTATCCTCAAGGTACATGGGGTGGTAGTGATGGAGATGATTTAAATAACCAACAAATTGTCTCTGTTCAACATTCTGTTGTAACTACTTATGTAAGTGAAACAAGAAGAGTAGGAAGAGAATTAGAAATGGTAATGAAAATGTTTACAGGGTCTGATGAAGGTTCTGTATCATCATTTAATCTTGAAGGTATTGATTGTAAAGTTTACACAGATACTGGACAAGTTTATTTATTAACAGATGTAGATAATTATGGATGGTTTCGTTATGAAACAGAAACCACTATTAGAGAAAGAGTTACTAGTTATTTATTAAATGGTTTTGATAGATGGGAATACTCAAGAATACCAATCCCAGGAGGAGGAGTCAGATTTACGTGTGATTGGGAGATGTATGATACATTATTTGATTTAGGTTTAATGAGAGAAAGAGCACCTAAAAATGGATCGGGAGTTCAGGCTTTAGAATGGATATTTAAAGCAAATTCTGGAAATGTTGATATAAAAGTAGGTGAAAAAATAAGTTGGAAACTGGAAGGTTCATTTAAAGATGCTCGAGGAGGATACCAACAAGGTTATTTCTTCCCTACTTCGTATGAAGGGGCTTATACACCTGCTATGATAAAAGGAATGGGTGCTTTAGATTATAAATTAGAAGAAGCTAATAAAGCAGTAACACCTTATTGGACATTCTCAGGATCAGGTATTAATGTTGATTATTCTATTATAGAAATGTCATCTTCAAACTTTAATGAAGCTTATGGTACTGGTTTTTACCAAGGTGATTTACCTTATGAACCAGGATTTTCTCAATATTTCCCTGGAAATGTAGAACCGAAAACAACCTCTTTTGATAAAATTGAAAATCCTATAGAATTTAAAGAAGGTGATGAAATAAGATTTGGTAATAATGAATCTTTTACATATAAGGTATTAGAAGTATTTGCTCCATCCGAAAATGTTAGTTCAAGCGCTGCCGGTAATTTTGCTAAGGTAAAACTTAGATTAGATAAACCTGTAGATACCTCAATTAATAAAGATTTCTTTTTAGTTAGAAGAACAATTACAACTCCTCAATCACTTTATTTGGATACGCCATTCCCTTATGGTATATTATCGAGTGGAAGTATTTATAAAGAAATAAAATCAACAGGATCTTTATTAGAATTTGGATTAACATCATCGAATGCAACAGGAAGTTTCCCTTCACCTGATTCAGAAGGTTTATATACAGCATCAATAAGTGAAGTGGAAGCTTTATCAACACCAGGTATTTTATACCCAGATTTTCCAACGGAATATCTAGTACAAAGTGCCTCTATAATAGTAAACGATTTAATTTCTAAAGGAATAATAGAATCCTAATAGAATGCATATTTATAACATATAACAACATTTATATAAAAACACAACATGGGATATTTAAACAATGCCGTAGTCACAGTTGACGCGATTTTAACAACAAAAGGTAGAGAACTTTTAGCTAGAAATGACGCTTCATTTCAAATAACACAATTTGCTCTAGGGGATGATGAAATAGATTATACTCTATATAATCCAAACCACCCATCAGGTTCAGCTTATTATGGTGAAGCAATTGATAATATGCCATTATTGGAAGCATTTCCAAGTGAGCTACAAATCATGAAGTATAAATTAACTACTTTACCTAGAGGTACAGCTAAATTACCTGTATTAGATTTAGGTTTTGCATCTATTACACTAAAACAAGGTGCTATATTAGCTATTACCCCTCAAACTTTAAATTATTTAGGTAACGAACAAATATTTGAAACATCAGGATATAGTGCAACTATAGGAGATGTAAGATTATTTAATATATTTACAGGGCAAGGAATTCAAACAGAAGCTGCAATATCAGCTAATGCTACTTCAACACAAACTTTAGGTACAAACGTAACTAAAACAGTAATTGGTACTCAGGTTAATATGACAGCTACAACTGTTAATACATTATTTGGTTCAAATACACAATTAAGAACAACATTAACTGTAACAGGATTAGATAGTGGTGCAAGATTAACAGTCCCAGTTACAATAACACAACAATCCTTAACTTAATAAGATATGGCATTTAAAAGATTAGACCCAGAAGATTTTGTAGTAAGTTCCGATTCGGTAACTTCAACAGTATGGAGTAATAATTCTCCTTCTTTGAACACTTACTTCTCATCTTCAACACAAAAGGAAGGTACATCAGGACCTTATTATTTAAACGTATATCAAACAGCATCTGATTCAGACCAAGCAGCAGTACAATTTCAAATTGCCTATGCTAATAAGAATGGTGGTGGTGGTGTCAATTTTGATTCTTCAGTACCTTTCAAATCAGCAACAACTACAATATATGGTCAATACAGAACCTTAGTATTAGAAGATGAAAATGCTTCATTTACTTTTGGTCCAACCTTTACAGGTAGTGCTGATAATGATTTTTATGTAATTTCCCCTGAAAGAGCAAGATATAAACAATCATTTCTACCAGGTTCTTTAAATTTAATATTATCAAGTAGTAATACTGTTGATTCATCAGATGGTTTATCTTTAACTGATGATTCAAATATGGTAACTCTACCAACTTATTATGGTACAATGAGAGCTTATCAACTAATTAGTGGTTCAGATGGTAGCTCATATGATGGAGGAGATGGATATACACCTAATAGTGGTTCATATGGTTTAGTGCTACCAGATATTGCTACAATTTTATTAAATGCGGCAGCATTAAATGATAATACATTAACAGGTGGTGGTATAAATTTAATTACAAATTCTGGTAGTGATACCTTTGGAGACAATCCAACAAAATTGTATGACCATATTAGCGCTTCAGTATCAATAACATCTTCAATGGGTGTAGATAATATTTTTGAATTAAATTCTCAAGAAACAATTACATCTGATTATGTATTTGTTAGAGCAAGAAATAATGAATATAATTATACAGAAAACCCATCATTTATATCAGGTTCAACGGGTGAAGTAATATTTCCATATTTCATTAATAACCCACAAACATACCCAACAACAATTGGGTTATATAATGATTCAAATGATTTATTAGCTGTAGCTAAATTATCAAGACCAATCCAAAAAGATTTTACAAAAGAAGCTCTTGTTAGAGTAAAACTAGATTTCTAAAATGAATGAGCGCTTACAAACAATTAACTTCAGAAGACCTAATAGTATCTCCATTTGAGGTAAATAAGAATTTCCATTATATTGGAGGTTTAGCTTTAACCGAATCAAATGTAGAAATTGGAAGATACATTGGACGAAACGGGGGGTATATTGAATCCGGTAGTTACTTAACAGGTAATGTACTTATGGGACAATTACCCCAAGTATTAGTTTACGATGGTATTCAACAACTATATTACTCAAACTACATATCTGGTAGTGGAGGTTTTGTGGGTGAAGCTATAACTGCAAGTATAGTTATAGGAGCTGATGAAGCAGGTAATCGTTTAAGAGGAAGTGTTGAAAATACAAATTTCTATAATTATGATCAAACTTCATTATGGCCTAGTAGAAATTTTCCAACACCAACCCCAGCAACATCCTCTATTCCTATCGGTGTAATTTCCATTCCTTCTAAGTTATGGGGTAATTACATCCAACCTGAATCTTTCTTTTTAGAAGGTAGTTCAGGTTCAATAAAAGATGATGGTGAAGGAAGATTATTATTCAAAGGTACAGAAAGTAATGCTACATTTGACTATATGTCTGGTAATATTATTTATGATCATGGTATTGTAACTATATTTGATTCACATCTACCTGGTGCAAAACCAGATCCTAATAGTGGGGGTGATGAAGATTTTTATGGTACAGCAATTTATGGTACTAGTTTATATGGAGGACAAGGAAATGCCTACTTAGATACCCCTATTTTTATAGAGTCTTTTATTACAAATAATAATGTAACTATGTCTTTTTCTAGTTCATTAACTATATATGAAACTCAATATAAAGCTACTATTAATGAAAATGAATTTAATTATTCATTAAACCCAAGTTCTATAACTGGAAGTGGGATACCAACAATATTTAGTGGTAGTGAAATAAATTGGGAAAATACCGCTTCTGTAGGTAAACAATTAAATACAATTACTGGTTCTTATTTTTCACCTTACATTACAACTGTAGGGTTATATAATGAAGATTTTGATTTAATAGCTGTTGGTAAGTTATCAAAACCTTTACAATCCTCCCTAACTACTGATACTACCATTCTGATAAATATAGATAGATAGTTCATATTTATAATAAATACCAATTAGAAAATGGCAGAACAGTTTAAGTACCAATCAGAAATAATTACAGGACAAATTGTAGAAGCACAACACGTTTCTCAATCTGTTGAAGCTTTTACAGGTGAAAAAGAATATGATATAGTAATTTCTGGTTCTACTACTTTAACAGGTTCAATGTATATTGACCCTAGTAAATTACTTTCAACTACTCAATCCCACCGTTTAACTTATAATAATGTAACAGGACAAGTATTTAAAGCACCAGCCATATCTGATGGTACCTCTGGTTCTTCTGGTACAAGTGGTTCATCAGGTACTTCAGGTACAAGTGGTACAAGTGGTTCAGATGGTACAAGTGGATCAAGTGGAACTTCAGGTTCTTCAGGAACCTCAGGTTCAAGTGGTTCAAGTGGTTCTTCAGGAACCTCAGGTTCAGGTACAAGTGGTTCTTCAGGAACTTCGGGATCAAGTGGTACAAGCGGAACATCAGGATCAAGCGGAACATCAGGAACTTCAGGTTCTTCAGGAACAAGTGGTTCAAATGGTACAAGTGGTTCATCAGGAACTTCGGGATCAAGTGGTACAAGCGGAACATCAGGTTCTTCAGGAACAAGCGGAGATTCAGGTTCTTCAGGAACAAGTGGATCTTCAGGAACATCAGGAACATCGGGTTCTTCAGGAACAAGCGGAGATTCAGGTTCAAGTGGTACAAGTGGCTCTTCAGGAACAAGCGGAGATTCAGGTTCAAGTGGTACAAGTGGATCAAGTGGAACATCAGGTTCTTCAGGAACAAGTGGTACAAGCGGTTCAAGTGGAACAAGTGGAGATACAGGTTCTTCAGGTACAAGTGGTTCATCTGGTAGTTCAGGTTCATCTGGTGAAGATGGAGATAAATATAAAACAACATCAACAACCTCCTTTACATTAGGTAATACAACAAATGATACCATAAATGTTGATACAGGTTTAGCTTATTCTGTAGCCCAATCTATAATAATAGTATTTAATACTACAAATTTTCAAGAGTGTGAAGTTGTAACTTATAATAGTGGGACCGGTGTTTTAGAATTTGCCCCACCTACAAGAACAGTAGGTTCAGGAACATATTCATCTTGGTCAGTTAATTTAGATGGTGCTTCAGGAGGTGACGGTTCTTCAGGAACTTCAGGCTCAAGTGGTACTTCGGGTATTGATGGTTCTTCAGGTACATCTGGTTCTTCAGGAACATCAGGAACTTCAGGTTCTTCAGGAACAAGCGGTTCAAATGGTACAAGTGGATCTTCAGGAACATCAGGAACATCGGGTTCTTCAGGAACAAGTGGATCTTCAGGCTCTTCGGGAACAAGCGGTTCTTCAGGTACATCTGGTTCAGATGGTACAAGCGGTTCTTCAGGTACAGCTGGTTCAGATGGTACAAGCGGTTCAAGTGGAACAAGTGGAAACTCAGGTTCAAGTGGAACAAGTGGATCAAGTGGAACAAGTGGATCAAATGGTTCAAGTGGCACAAGTGGTTCATCAGGTACTTCAGGTACAAGTGGATCAAGTGGGGGTAAAGGATTACCAGGTTTACCTGGTGAAAGAGGATCAGCAGGTTCAGCAGGAACATCAGGCTCTTCAGGAACAAGTGGAACATCCGGTTCATCAGGAACAAGTGGAAATTCAGGTTCAAGTGGTACTTCAGGTTCTTCAGGTACAAGTGGTACAAGCGGTTCAAGTGGAACAAGTGGAGATTCAGGTTCTTCAGGTACAAGTGGATCTTCAGGTACAAGTGGTTCAAATGGTTCAAGCGGTTCAAGTGGTACAAGCGGAGATTCAGGTTCAAGTGGCACAAGTGGCTCTTCAGGAACTTCAGGGTTTGATGGTACATCAGGCTCTTCAGGTACAAGTGGAAATTCTGGTACAAGTGGTTCTTCTGGTACTTCAGGTGAAGATGGAACATCTGGTTCTTCCGGTACAAGTGGAGAAGATGGTTCAAGTGGAACTTCTGGTTCAAGTGGAACTTCAGGAAAAGATGGTTCTTTTGGAGGCGCTACTTTTGATTATACCTTTGATTCTACTACCAACATGGCCGATCCTGGTACAGGTAAAGTAAGATTAAATAATAATGGAGGTAATCAAAATACTTCTACTGAAATATCAATTGATGCTACTGATGATAATGGAAATAATATAGATTCTTTTCTACAAACAATACTTTCAGTAACATCCGCAGTTAAAGGATTCGTAAGAATTTCAGAAAAATTTAATACTGATAATTTTATTTTATGGAATATAGACGATTTAACAAATAATACAGGTTGGTGGTTATTAGAAGTTGGAGCTCAAGCCTCATCAGGTACTAATCCATTTTCTAATACAGATGATGTAATTGTTTCTTTTGTAACAACAGGTGATAGAGGTAATGATGGTACATCCGGTTCTTCAGGAACAAGCGGAGATTCAGGTTCAAGTGGAACAAGTGGATCAAGTGGTACAAGCGGAACTTCAGGCTCATCAGGAACAAGTGGTACAAGCGGATCAAGTGGAACTTCAGGTTCTTCAGGTGTAACAATAATAGCACCTAATACTTATCCTTTTGAATTTTTAACAACTACTGGGACTACCCCAACAGCAGGTCAAATAAGAGGAAATAATGTACAACAAAATTTAAATACTAATCTTATCTTCTTTAATGAAGATGGCGATGGTAATACTATATCAACCCCTAATGCTCCTGGATTTATAACTATAAGATCAATATCAGATACTAACGATTTTTTAACATTTTTAGTTACTAGTGTATCTGGTCCTACATCAAACATAATAACTTGTGTTGGTAGTATTACTGCTTCAAGTGGAAATAATCCATTTACTAATAGTGAAAATGTATATATAGGTTTTATTGAAAATGGTACTTCAGGTACAGACGGTACATCAGGCTCTTCAGGAACAAGCGGAGATTCAGGTTCAAGTGGTACAAGCGGTTCTTCGGGAACAAGTGGAGATTCAGGTTCATCAGGTACAAGTGGTTCTTCAGGAACAAGCGGAGATTCAGGTTCAAGTGGAACAAGTGGTTCTTCAGGAACAAGTGGAACTTCAGGATCAAGTGGTACAAGCGGAACATCAGGCTCTTCAGGAACAAGTGGAACAAGTGGTTCAAGTGGTACAAGTGGAGATTCAGGTTCAAGCGGAACTTCAGGTTCTTCAGGTACAAGTGGTACAAGCGGATCAAGTGGAACTTCAGGCTCAGATGGTACAAGTGGTTCAAGTGGTACAAGCGGAACTTCAGGTTCTTCAGGAACTTCAGGCTCAGATGGTACAAGTGGATCAAGTGGTACAAGTGGAACATCAGGCTCTTCAGGAACTTCAGGCTCAGATGGTACAAGTGGTTCAAGTGGTACAAGCGGAACTTCAGGTTCAAGTGGAACAAGTGGGTCAAGTGGTACAAGCGGAACATCAGGCTCTTCAGGAACATCAGGTTCAGATGGTACAAGTGGTTCAAGTGGTACAAGTGGAACAAGTGGTTCATCCGGAACATCAGGTTCAGATGGTACAAGTGGTTCAAGTGGTACAAGTGGAACAAGTGGTTCATCCGGAACATCAGGTTCAGGAACATCAGGTTCTTCAGGTACAAGCGGAACATCAGGCTCTTCAGGAACAAGTGGAACATCAGGCTCTTCAGGGACAAGTGGAACAAGTGGTTCAAGTGGTACAAGTGGAAATTCAGGTTCAAGCGGAACTTCAGGTTCTTCAGGTACAAGTGGTGCAAGTGGTCCAATAGGTCCTTATGAATATAATACTCCAGCTAATACAGACTCAGGTATACAACCTGTAAGTGGTTCAAATGTAACTACGGGTTGTATTTCAACTATTGCTGGTGGTGTTCATAATGAAATAGACGTTAATTCTACTGGAAGTTTTATAGGAGGAGGAAGTGGTAGTATCATAGTAGATGATAGTGATTACAGTACTATATTAGGTGGAAGAATTCATAGAATATGTAATAGTAAATGTTCTACTGTTGGTGGAGGGTATCATGCTTATATAGTCAATTCCAATTTTGGAACTATAGCAGGTGGTTGTCAAAAAGCAACAGGTATAACAGATTCTGTAGCAGGTACTATAATAGGTGGTTGTAATAACACAATATTAAATTCAAACGCGGCAGTTGTAGGTGGAGGATATACTAATGAAATTAGTAGCTCTGTATGTTCTTCTATACTAGGTGGATTTGATAATTCCATAGGATCTAGTGCTCAGTCATTAATTGGAGGTGGAACCCTTAATTGTGTGTATTTAAGTGATTGTGCTAATGCTGTTGGTGGTAATGAAAATAAAATCATGACATCATCCCACGCTTCTTCTATAGTAGGAGGTGGAAGAAATTGTATAGATTGCTCTTCAGGATCCTTTGTAGGTGGGGGAACTAGTAACCAAGTAAAAGGAGAAGGGCAAACGTGTTATAGTTCTATTGTAGGTGGATTTGATAATTGTATAAGTGATGGTTATTCATTTATAGGAGGTGGGCTTAATAATTATATTTTAAGAGGTGATGGTTGTAATTTTATGGGTGGTGGTATTGGAAATACACTAGGAAGAGTTGGCCAATCGGCTATAATGTCCGGGATAAGTAACATAGTTTCAGGATCTAATTGTTCAGGAACATCTGTTAATTGTGGGTTGATAATAGGAGGAGGTGTATTAAATAAAATATGTGGTAACATACAGCAATCAGTTATATTAGGAGGTAGATCTAATACTATTTTCACAGGTTCTGAAAGTACTCAAATAATGTCCTATTCTACTGTAGGAGGAGGATATTGTAATAGAATATTTGCTGGAAATAATAACACAATTTCAGGAGGTACTTTTAATTTAATTCAAACAACAGGATGTGCTGCTCTAAAGAATAATAATACTATAGGAGGAGGTACAACTAATACAATCCAAAACCATTCAGGAACTTCAACTATTGGTGGTGGTACAAATAATGGGATTAGTGGTGGAATAGGAAGTGCAATAGCAGGTGGAAAACAAAATTTAATAGCATCATGTGGAAGAGATACAGGACATAGTTTTATTGGTGCTGGTGCTTGTAACAAAACTTGTTCTTGTTGTACTTTTATGGGTACTGGTCGTTCAAATACTATAGGTAGTACCAACCAAATGGGTATTATTATAGGAGGAGATCTTAATAGAATTTGTGGTGCTGCTACTTGTTCTGGTATTTTTGGAGGAAAAAATAATATTGTATGTAATAACTTATCTTATATAATTGGATCAGACCTAACAACAACAGCAGCATGTACTACATACATGAATAATGGTACAATAAAATGTCATTTACAAGTGGGTGGTACTGCAACACTCAACACAACTACAGGTAGAATTGATGCAACAAATGATATTGTAGCATATTCAACTTCTGATTGTAGGTTAAAAGAAAATATTAAACCTATTAAAAATGCTTTATGCAAAGTAATAGGAGTATCGGGTAATACGTTTAGTTGGAAAGAATTAAATACTGAAGAAATTAAAACAATACATGGTAACACTGGTAAAGATGTAGGTGTTATAGCCCAAGAAATAGAAAAAATCTTACCTGAGGCAGTTACAACTAGAAACAATGGGTATAAAGCTGTTAATTATGAAAAAATTGTTCCTTTATTAATTGAAGCAATTAAAGAACAACAAAAACAAATTAACGAATTAAAATCTAAAATATAATGGCACTACCAACATCAGGACAATTAAGTTTAAGAGATATACAAATAGAATTAGGAGCTGCTAGTACAAATATCTCCTTAGGAGCTATGAGTGATACAGCAGGTTTTCTTGCACCAGATAAAGTATCTGATTTTTATGGTTATAGTAATCTTACTGCATTTTATACATCTATCACTCAACCAAAACCTGTATTTGCTTGTGATATTGCCCTTATTAACACTTATTACCATAATGGGAGTGGTTTATTACCTGTAGTGGGTGATACTGTTTATCAATCAAACCAAACAACTTTAGATGCTAGTATAAATAGAGGTATGTCTACATCTAGTAGTGGAACTTCATTCCAAGTATATACTACTAATGGTTCTGGTGTAGTGACTGCAGTACTAAATTGTATTAATTAATAAACAAAATATGAAATTTATAGATAACAATATTCAAGATTATACAGGTACAGATTTTAATGTTTTTAAATCTGAAGATGGGGTTACTATTATGAAGTTTAATGATACTCAACAATGGATATCAAATATTGAACAATATGCAAATTTATTTTTAGGTGGGTGCGATAATTGTTCTTCTTTTTATAAAGATTCCTTTAATGGTTTTTCGTATGATTCTGTATTAGTAGCAGGTTTAGGATTTGGTTTAATCCCACAAGAATTAATTACCGAAAAAAACTGTAGTAAAGTAGACGTAGTAGAAATAAACCAAGAAGTTATAAACTTTAATAACACATCAGGTCATCTAGATTCTAATATAAACATCATTCAAGGAGATATACATAATTATACAACATCAGAAATGTATGATTTAATTATTATTGATACTATTTGGGGTGCAAATGAAATGACTGAAGACCAATGGCAGGCATTAGTAACAAGATTTACTAGTAATCTTAATACCAATGGTGTAATATATTCCCCTGTTCTTACAAAATGGGTAACAGTATAACTATATATGTAGGTTGTTGTTAATAATAACTTGATATTTATAATCAAATTAGTTATATTACATTAAAAATAAAATTATGAGTTGGACCTATAGACAACATGAAATAGGAGATATCACTCAATTCCCAGCAAACACATTTGGTTTCGTTTATATAACAACACATAAACCTTCGGGTAAGTCATATATTGGGAAGAAAGTATTATTTCATAATCAAAAGAAAAAACTAGGCAAAAAGGAACTAGCAGCCCTAACTGGGGTAGTTGGTAGACGACCTTCATATAAATTAATAGTTAAAGAATCAGATTGGCTTAAATATTATGGCTCCCAAACTGACATTAAACAACTATTATTAGAAGGTAAAAAAGATGAATTTGATCGAGTTATATTAAAAATGTGTCCTGATAAAAAATCAATGACATATTTTGAAATAAAATATCAGATGATATATCAAGTATTAGAAAAACCAGACGAATTCTTTAATGATAATATTTTAGGTAAATTTTTTACAAAAGATTTAGCTAATATTGAATTTGAAGATTTCGTGGTTGATAAAATATAGTTTCGTATATTACCACCTATGGTAAACCAGTTATTAGTTACATTAGTAAATTCAGTATTGGGTTCGGGCAAAGCTACTGCTCGAAACAATTATGCTTACCACTGTCCTTTATGTAACCACCATAAACCCAAATTAGAGGTTAACTTAACTGAAAATCGCGAAGGTAAAAATCCTTGGCATTGTTGGGCTTGTGATGCTAGAGGAACTACTGTATATAACTTATTTAGACAAGTAAAAGCAGCATCAGATAAATTTGTAGAACTAGGTAGTCTAGTTAAGTCTTCTAAATCAATTAAGGAAACACAAGTTGTATCCACTGTTGCACTACCAGATGAATATATTAGCCTAAATAACGTTGATAACAGCGATATAATGGCTAGACACGCTACTGCGTACCTAAATAATAGGCACGTGAGTAAATACGATATTCTCAAATATAATATAGGTTATTGTAAAACAGGTTTATATAAAAATATGATTATAATCCCTACATATGATGCAGACGGTAGATTAAATTACTTTACTGCTCGTTCATTTGAAAAAGAACCATATGTTAAATACAGAAACCCATCAGCAAGTAGAGACGTAATACCTAATGAACATTTAATTAATTGGAATGTACCAGTAATTTTATGTGAAGGGTTGTTTGATGCCATTGCTATAAAAAGAAACGCAATCCCTTTATTAGGGAAAAACATACAAAGTAGCTTAATGAAAAAAATAGTTACTTCTGTAGTAGATAAAATTTATATTGCATTAGATAGGGATGCAATTAAACAAGCTTTAAAATTCTGTGAGCGATTAATGGCAGAAGGTAAAGAAGTCTATCTTGTAGATTTACAAGATAAGGATCCGAGTGAAATGGGTTTCGAAAATTTCACTAAACTTATACAAACAACGTTACCATTAACCTACTACGATTTAATGGAACAAAAATTAGCTATATGATCAAAAAATCATACAAAAGACTATTAGAAATTTCAGATGATTATCAACAAGTCACAATGCCGGATTCTAGGTATTACAGACGTAATGGTAAGTATTATCCTTCTATTACACACGTTTTAAGTACTTATCCAAAAGGTAAGTATTTCGAAGATTGGCTTAAAAAAGTAGGACATACCTCTGAATATATTGTTAAGAAAGCAGCAGAAGAAGGAACACAAGTTCATGAAATGATTGAGGACTGGTTAAATGGGAAAGAAATTACATTTTTATATCCTGATGGTAATCCAAAAATGCCTGCACACGTTTGGCAAATGTTCCTTAGATTCGTTGATTTTTGGGAAACATACAATCCTGTATTAATAGAAGCAGAAGTACACCTATTTTCAGATGAACTACAAGTTGCAGGAACGTGTGATTTAGTATGTGAATTGGAATTTAACGGAAAAACTGAACGTTGGATTATAGATTTTAAAACATCTAATCACTTACAGACAACATATGATTTACAAGGAGCACTATATGCTCAATGTTATGAAGAATGTTATGGTAAAAAAGTAGATAGAGTAGGAGTTTTATGGTTAAAATCTAAATCGAGAGGTGAAGATAAAAATGGAAAACGCTTAAAGGGTAAAAATTGGGAAGTATACGAGTCGCCTCGTACACAAGAACAAAACCTAGAAATCTTTAGCCATGTAAGAGCCCTATTTAATATTGAAAACCCAAAATTAACTCCATATACTTCTACATTCCAAACGTCTTCAAAGAGGAAAGTCTAATATGTTTAATAAAATGCAGTAATAACAATTATTTATATATTTATAACAAAACAACCAATTTTAAAAATAACAATATGGCCTTTTACCCCTCCCCAAATAGCCCAGGAAACTGGAAAACATTCTTAAAAAGGAATGATATTAGAAATTTATCTCTTCAAGAACAAAAGAAGAAATATTTAATTGAACAACTTCAATTTGAGGATTTTCAATCACAACAAGCTATTTCACAACAATTAGCTTTTAATTCCCTGTCAAATCAAAATAGAGTAGCAGGTGATAAAAAAAATAAAGTAATAGATGCAGCATTTAATGCAACTCCCGCTTTACAATCAATAACTACAAATACTACTTTTATTGATATTGTATTTGAAAACCCAGTATTAGTAGACACTACAAGTGGTACACCATCTATTAGTGTTACTAATGGGAAACAAGGTGGAGGATCAGTTTCACCAGTAGTTTATACTTATGTAGCAAATGCATCACAATCAAAATTAGTAAGATTTTCTCATACCCATCCTGCAACAGCAACTAATGATGGAGGAATTGCAGCTCATGTAATTGCAGTAGGAGCCGATTTAGCAGGTTCAGCATCAGGAACAATTTCAGGTGGAGCAGCAAATACTTATAATGGAGTTCCATTTACAGGTGTAGCAGGTGTTTCTGATATAGTTGCAAATTGTATTTTAGATGGAGGAGGAGTATTATCTGAAATTTCATTTGTATCACAAACATCAGCAGCTTATGCTTTTAAACCAGGAGATCAATTAACAATTAGTGCCGCTGCTTTAGGAAGTGGAGGTACAGGTACTATTACAGTAACAATTGCAACAGGAGATTTAACTGGAGATATTTTAACAATGGTAGGATCTACGATTGCTGAAAACGGAGGAGAAATTTATAGTGCAGCTAATAGCCCAGAAGTTCAATTAGACTTATCTTATACTTCTACGTCAACAAAAACTGCAGTAGCAAGTTAAGAATAAATTAAAATAAATTATATTAAATACGCGTGTCCCTTTGGATGCGCGTATTGTTTTTCGTAATTTAATTTCCTACAATATTTATAATAAAATATATTAAATGGGATTTTTTAGAGGACCAAAAGTACAAAGAGAAAGAGATTCTTACGGAGAATGGTTCAAAATTTTTCGTAATAATACATCTACTGGAGACTTTTTTTCAAGTGCTAATGGTTGGGCTGAGGCGTACCAAGCAAATACTAGTGATACAAATAATAATAAGTATTCTATTTTATCTTCTTGGAGTAAATTTTTAAGAAATGATAAATATACTTTAAAATTAGATTACCCAAATAATAGTGTAACTAACATATGGTCACAAACATCAAACCCTGTAGATTCAGATGGTAGTGGAGGTGTAACAGGTTATACAGCTATTTCTATAGATTATTCAGGACAAGGTTGGGGAGGATTAGAAAGATACGATGGTAATGGAAGTTCACTTTTAG
>Ga0115548_1000251_pt1 | contig 32881 bp, 26 predicted proteins | sample COGITO_mtgs_1004_4_FD_87187 | JGI IMG/M metagenome (GOLD analysis project Ga0115548, IMG submission 87187) | Pelagic marine microbial communities from North Sea - COGITO_mtgs_100423 | ecosystem: Environmental > Aquatic > Marine > Epipelagic | place: Germany:Helgoland, sampling site Kabeltonne...
CCTTCTTTACATTGCCTTAAACCTACTTAACCTAGAAATCATGATAATGAACCTCAATCGCTGAGCAATCTTATTTCACCCTAAGAGCGCCAGCTTCAGCAACTAAGAACACTATTTATTGTTTAGATCAGGGTTATTGTTTAGATCAGGGTTATTGTTTAAATCAGGGTTATTGTTTAAACCAGAGTTATTGTTTAGATCATTGTTAATGTTTAGATCCAAGTTATTTGCTCAACTCCAAAATTTTATGTTTCTCCAGGCATACAATTTATTCCTAGCCCGCTTTATTAGTGGGCTTTTTTTTGCCTCAATTATCATCAAATTACGACCCCAGCTTTGCCATAAATGACTCACCTCATTCAACCTCAACAGCAATTGCCATAATGATTATCGCTAAGCAGCCACGACTCGCGATATACTTAACGCATAATCACAATTTATTTATTTATGCGGCGGCCACAGTCATGTCACAAAACATTCTTATCGTTGATGACGACATAGAACTTTGTCAATTACTCGAGCAATACTTAAACAATGAAGGTATCACTGTCTCACTCATACACGACGGTTTAGAAGCAGTAGAACACCTGCAACAAACGCATAGTCAAAATAAGCCATATGACGCTATTGTTCTCGACTTTATGCTACCCGGCATGCAAGGGCTCGATATTCTTCAACGTCTTCGAGGCTTCTCAGCGACACCCGTGCTAATGTTAACCGCACGCGGTGATGATATTGATCGCATTGTTGGGCTTGAGGCTGGCGCCGATGACTACCTACCAAAACCCTGCAACCCAAGAGAGTTACTAGCCAGGCTGCGCGCCGTATTAAGACGCACAGAACAAAGTACGCCTAGCCAACGCTCATCAAGTCAAAGCATTCATGGCATCACCCTGGACAGTGGCAATCGCAATGCCAGCATTAATGACAAGACCCTTGAACTGACCAGCGCAGAGTTTAATACCTTGCAAGCGCTTATGGCTCATGCAGGAAAAATTGTCACCAAAGAAGAACTGACCGAAATTGCATTAAATCGAAAACATACGCGCTACGATCGAAGCATCGACGTACATATAAGTAGCGTTAGAAAAAAAATTGCAGCTCATCTTGGCGAAACAGAACTTATCAAAACCGTTCGCGGCTCAGGTTATATATTAGTGAACCAAATCGATGTTTAGTCTTTATTGGAAAATTTTTCTTGGCTTCTGGGTAACCAGCCTTATTCTTGGCAGTAGCGCCGTAATACTCAGTGACGCACTTCGCCAACAAAGCACCATTGATATGCAGGGACTCACGCCCTTAAAGCTCGTCGATCGATCGGTATTTATTGTACGCCGCTTACCCGATGAAATTGAAGAGTGGAAAGCACAACTAGCAGAAAACGACATTCATTTTCACGTTGCCTATGAAGAAAAAAGCCCTTTAAGCACGCCGTTATTTGACGATAACATTCAGCAAATGATTGACGCCTTAGATACCTCCATTTATCAAACGCAATCGAGCGTCACACGACTGCGCATTGGCCGTAAAGAGCGATCAATTACCGGCGAACAAATTCGCTTTGTACTGGATATGCCAGGCACCAATATTTTAAAAGCAAAAGCATGGGTTAATGATATAGGCGTGCAATTCACATTGGGGTTAGTGCTAAGCGCCCTTGTCTGCTTTGTACTTGCACGCTACCTAACACGTAATATAAAACAACTAAGTATTGCCACACGTGCGTTAGCCAGCGGTGATTTAAGTGCACGAGCAAAGCTTTTTAACTTAAGCAAAAATGATGAACTGTCACAGCTCGGCCTCGATTTTAACGACATGGCAACGGCACTTGAAACCAGTTTAGAAAATCAGAGACGCCTAGTACGAGATATTTCACACGAATTGCGCTCACCGCTTGCACGCCTTCAAATTGCACTAGAAATAGCGCGCCAAAAAGACAGCAGCAAAGAACTTGATCGTATAGAAAAAGAAGCTAATCGCTTAAATGATTTGATTGGTCAACTGCTATCGATGCCGGATGATTCAGCACCACTTAGCGACACTATCGACTTAACTGAACTGTTAGAGTCGATTATCGATGACTGCACCATTGAAGCCGAAGTCAAACAAGTTAGCTTATCGCTGCATACCGACTGCAGGGAATCACTGGTTGCAGCAACCGTTGTACAACTACATAGTGCGATGGAAAACATTATTAGAAATGCGATTCATTACACCGCGAATAATAGTCAAATTACTATCGAGCTCTCTTTAGTTAACAAACCGAATAAAGAGAGCGCAAACCAGTCTTTCGTTTTTGTATCGGGCTCTTACTTTCAAGTATCTATTAATGACTGCGGCCCAGGCGTCCCACAAGAAGATCTAGAACAAATCTTTCAACCGTTCTATCGTGTTGACAGAGCAAGAAATCGTGATACTGGCGGCTATGGAATAGGACTCGCTATTGTGCAGCGAGTCATCCAAAGACATAAGGGAAGTGTTAGTGCAAAAAACACTGAAGCCGGCCTATCGGTACAAATATTACTGCCGGTAATGATAAACGGTTAACGCAGCTGAGGTGCCGCCGCACTAACAACGCCCATAGAAAAACTCGCGCCTATTCTGCGAGCAAATTGTTCAAAAGGATTCGGCTGAACCGTGTAATCAATAATATTATCGATACCCACAACTTCACGCGCAACAAAACCGGCACTACCTAGGCCATCAATCAACCCTTTAGCTAACGCTTGCTCACCAGTCCAAATTAACCCTGAGAAAATTTCAGGGTCATCGATTAAACGCTCGCCACGACCCTGCTTTACGACATCAATAAATTGCGCATGAGTAACATCCAAGACTGAATTCCAAAATTCAACATCGGCTTCTTTTTGGGCCTGAAAAGAATCCAGAAAGGCTTTACTCTCGCCAGACGTATAAACGCGACGATCAACGCCTATTTTTTCCATTAGCCCTTGAAAGCCAAAACCGGCACTGATAACGCCAATAGAACCCACCAGGCTAGCTTTATCGGCATAAATTTGATCGGCTGCCACAGCAATATAATAGCCACCAGAGGCGCCTAAATCGGCAATAACCGCATGTAATTTCTTCTCCGGATACAGACCTCTTAAACGATGAATTTCATCGTTAATATAACCTGATTGAACAGGGCTTCCTCCCGGAGAATTAATAGCAAGAATAACAGCCTTTGAACTAGTTGCTTCAAAAGCATTGCGCAGTCCAGCCACCACGGTATTAGCGTTAGCTGGCGCACCAGCAGCAATAACACCATCAAGAGAGACTAAGGCAACATGATCGCCACCCGCAGAAGGAAGAGTTGCATCGCTTGGCATAAACGCAGCAACAATCATAAATAAATAGGCAAAAGTGAGAAACTTAAAAAAGATTCCCCAGCGACGCGCTTTGCGCTGTTCAATCACAGACGCCGTGGCGACTTTTTCTAAAATCTGCCATTCAGGTTTATTCAATGAATTATCGATAGCACTATTCTGACTGCCACTTTCACTTGATGAGTTTTTACCAAACAAAATTGAATCCCTCTCTTTTAACTACCGAACTAATAAACTAATAAACTAACAAACTAACAAACTAACAAGCTATTTCAATTAATCGCCACATCGACGCTTAACCTATGATTTTAGACTAGCGCAGGCCATTGCAACAACTGTTCCATGCGATCTATGACAAGTGATGGCGCATACTGTTCCAACACTGAGACTTCGTGCACACCGTAGCTCACAGCAATTCTTTGCATATCGATATTCGCAGCCATTTGCATATCATAACTGGTATCACCAATCATCACGGCTTGCTCGGCGGACATATTAGTTTCATTAAGCAACGCTTCAAGCATCATTGGATTTGGTTTTGATGCCGTTTCATCGGCTGCGCGGGTAGCAATAAACAAATCGACAAGATTATCCGCAGCAAGCGTCCTATCCAAGCCACGCCGACTTTTACCCGTAGCAACAGCCAATAAATGTCCCTGCGCTTTAAGCTTTTCTAGCGTTTCAATAGCACCAGGAAAAAACTGCGTCGGTCCATACTGCTTTTTTAAATAAGTAAAATGCGAAGAATAATGCTGAGAAAATTGTTCAAGGCCGCTTTGATTAATGCCTTCTTGCTCATCGAATCCATTATTATAAAAATGAGGAAACAACTTGAGAGCGGTTTCTTGCAAACCCAGACCAATCATCTGTGCACAGCGATTATCCGTTTGTGCAGGTAATTGAAGCGTGCTTATAGCCGCTTGCATCGCAGCAACAATATGCTCACGACTATCGGCTATGGTGCCGTCCCAATCAAAAATCAATAACATTTAATACTCGTATGAGTTTATTAGCGACGTGGCGCTTTAGCTTCTAATGTCGACAAGAAAACATCCCACTCTGGAGGTAATTCGCTCTGCACTTGCAAGCGACCGCCATCATAAGGAATATCAATAGCGCTGGCATGCAGAAATAAGCGCTTATGGCCTTGTTCAGCCAGCGCCGCATTCACTTCAGTGACACCGTATTTCACATCACCGCATAGGGGATAACCCGCCACTCGGGCATGCACACGAATTTGATGGGTACGACCCGTCACTGGCATAGCCTGCATTAAGGTGTAACCTGCGTAATGCTGTAAAACTTTAAACCCTGTTTCTGAAGGCTTACCATCGGGAGCGGCAACTACCATTCGCTCACCCGACTGCAAGGTGTTTTTCTTTAAAGGCGCTGTTACAGAATCCAAACCGACAGGCCATCGCCCCACCGCCAGCGCTGTATAGGTTTTATCGACGGTCTTATCTCTTAATGCCGCATGACAAGAAACCAACGCCGAACGCTTTTTCGCAATCACTAAGCAACCGGACGTATCCCGATCTAAACGATGCACCAGCTCAAGAAAGCGGCAATCTTCGCGAATTTGTCTTAAAGCCTCAATAAGACCAAGCGACAAACCACTGCCGCCATGCACAGCCAAACCTGCGGGCTTATTGATTACCATGAGGCTATCGTCTTCAAACAGGATGGCATCTGTCAACAAACGGGCAAAACTGGGCGAAACACCCGGCATCGGTTTTTTGGCCGTAAGGTGTACCGGAGGTATTCTGACGATATCGCCTTCACAAAGCCGATAATCGGGCCCAACACGGCCTTTATTAACCCTCACCTCACCCTTCCGAAGAATCCGATAGAGTCGTGAACGAGGCAAGCTTCGCAGCCTTGCCATTAAGAAATTATCAAGCCGCTGCCCAGCATAATCGAGATCGATCGTGACCAGTTCGACGCTTTTCTGCACTATTTCAACCAAGAACACACTTCCTGTCACTCTAGCCATGGCTAAAAGTAAAGAATGAATTAAAAAATCAAAGCAATTGAGGTACTTAAAGGATAATGTTACGATGACTTCTGCTTATTTTGGCTTATTTAATAAAAGCCAACAAACAGAGAGCTTATCAGATTTTTAAAGCCCTGTTTCATTGATTTAAGATCGACACAGTATAAGTATCGAATAATAAACCACGATTATTCAAATAATGATAATTCTGTGTACAAACGAACAACCCAGACAAGGAGGTTTAGACAAAGGTAGTCTAAACTAAAGCACTAGCAGCATGACCTTATGCCGTATCGCCCCCAAAGAATGAACTTTTTGGCCGCGCGGTAGCCTGAGGACCCACTACTGCTAAATGATATTCAAATGACACAAGTCATTTAAGGCGAAAGACTAAAACGGCGACTAGATACTCACCGCTAAGATTTTTCGAAGGCTAAGCAGACCCCTATTACGGTCTGGCATTGCCAAAAGTCTAAAAGACAACAGGCTATACAACGGGTCAGTAGTTTCCGCCCAGTAGTTGTCAGCCGTTTAATTACGGCTCAAGACCAAATAACTGAAGGGCCTCGCCAGTTAATACAGATAAAGCGAGAGCAAAGACACTAACGCCAAAGTAGCAACGGAACCGCAGCTTTGGATTGATTTTTTAAATATTACGTAGCTAACAGTGATAAAACTTTCGGCAGAAAGCACATATGTAATTTCTGCCCAAGCACATCGATAGTCGAATGACGAATCGAGCGAGTAATTCACCTTACCAAGGTCAATTACCAGTATGAACAGTGCAGACAAAGCGACGCTTATATCTAGCCTTGCTTTAAGTTATCACCCAGCGATAGAGGAAAGATTTTAGCCGGCGCTCCATCGATACACGCAGTTAGATGTATTGAAAGATTCCATTGAAGCATCACTAGTAATAGCGATTGCACATGGACCGCCAGCCAAAGCAGTGCAACGCACTGCCTAACAAAGAAGAAGCGCCATCGATGCGCCCTACTCCAGTTAAGCTGGAATAAGATAAGTATCGAGCGCACACCAAAATAGAAAATGACTTCGTTCGTGTTATCGGCCGTCAACCGCCGTCGAACCCAAGCCATGGTTTAATAACAGCCTAAAACTTTAAGGCAAACCCTCTACTTCGGTCTGCAGCGCCCAAAATAGCTCAAAACTAGCTATGGCGAACTAACAAATAAGCGGTGTGTTAACCCCTTATACTGTTACCTCTCATCACTAGCCACGAGTACTTCGTTAGACTTCAAACCCTTGCCGCTAGGTTTAACCCACCGTCTCAACACGTTCCTTCTTTCGCTTCTATTCTTTTCTGACTATTGAGCTTACTGCGCGAATAATCGCGATAGCTGCCCACCAGTGAAGAGAACATTATGAAACGCATGTTAATCAATGCTACACAGCCTGAAGAACTTCGGGTTGCCATGGTCGACGGTCAAAAACTGTATGACCTTGATATCGAAAACCGCACCCGCGTCCAAAAGAAAGCCAGCATTTACAAAGGTAAAATCACCCGCGTAGAACCCAGCCTAGAAGCCGCCTTTGTCGACTTTGGTGCTGAGCGTCATGGTTTCCTACCGCTTAAAGAAATAGCCCGCGAATACTTCTACCGTTCACCGCCTAACAGCCAAGGGCGAATGAAAATCAAAGATGTCGTTAAAGAAGGCACCGAAGTTATTGTTCAAGTTGAAAAAGAAGAGCGCGGCGGAAAAGGCGCAGCACTAAGTACTTTTGTTAGCCTCGCAGGTCGTTATATGGTTCTTATGCCAAATAACCCTAAAGCCGGCGGTATTTCTCGTCGAATCGAAGGCGAAGAACGCGACCAACTGCGTGATGCCATGGCCGATCTTGAAATCCCTAAAGGTATGGGCGTAATTGTCCGTACCGCTGGTATTGGTAAAAGCTCAGAAGAGTTGCAGTGGGATTTAAGCTACCTGCTAACCATTTGGGAAGCCGTGCAAGCCGCTGCCGAACCTAAACCTGCACCATTCTTATTATTCCAAGAGAGCAACGTGATTGTTCGCGCTATTCGCGACTATGTTCGCAACGATATTGGCGAAGTGTTAATTGATGGTGCCGACGCTTATCAAGAAGCCTCACAGTTTGTTGAAAAAGTGATGCCGCATTATGCGAGCAAAATTAAACAGTACAGCGGTGAAATTCCATTATTCAATCGCTATCAAGTAGAAAGCCAAATTGAAACGGCTTTTCAACGCGAAGTACACCTACCTTCTGGCGGCTCAATTGTTATTGATCCTACCGAAGCCATGGTCGCCATCGACATCAACTCCGCACGCGCAACACGCGGTAGTGATATCGAAGAGACAGCCCTGCAAACCAACTTAGAAGCAGCAGACGAAATTGCTCGTCAATTACGTTTAAGAGACATGGGTGGCTTAATCGTTATCGACTTTATCGATATGTCATCTAACCGCAACCAGCGCGCAGTAGAAAACCGCATGCGTGATGCGCTTGAAGCTGATCGTGCACGCGTCCAGGTCGGTCGTATCTCACGCTTTGGTTTATTAGAAATGTCTCGCCAACGTTTACGCCCATCACTTGGCGAAACAATTGCGACTGTTTGCCCACGCTGTGATGGCCAAGGCACTATTCGTGATACTAAATCACTGGCGTTAGTTATTCTTAGACTAATACAAGATGAAGCACAAAAAGATCGTAGTGCAGAAATTCGCGCTATGGTACCTGTGGATGTAGCAACCTACTTGCTAAATGAGAAACGCTCAGCCATTCGCAAAATTGAGAAGACTAATAAATTACGTGTATTAGTTATCCCTAATCCAGCATTAGTTACACCGCATTATGAAGTTGTTCGTTTACGTGATGACGACACCGATGCCGGTGAAGTCGTGAGTTATGATCTTGCTCATGATGCAGAAGTTGAAGAGTCTATTCTGGATGTCAGAGAAATTGCTATAGAGCAACCGGTGGCAGCCGTTCAGCCGTCAAAGCTGACCCAGCAAGCACCGAATCGTCGTCCTGCAACGGCGCCCACTGCTGACGCAGCTGCAGTAGAGAAAAAGCCTAGCTTACTGAAGCGCATCTTAACGGCATTATTTGGAAGCCCAGCTAAAGAAGCGCCTAAACCCGCACAAAAGCCTTCCCGCTCTTCAAACAGAAACAGCCGTGGCAATAATAAACGTCGTCAAGATCAACGTGGTAATCGTGGTAATTCAAAAAATCGCAACGATAATCAAAATCGTAATAACGACGAAGGCGGAAGAAAGCCACGCGGCAATCAACAAGAGGCTAAAGCATCTGAGAAAAACAAAGAACGCCGTAGCGCCAATGACAACAACGAAAGCAATGATAGCCCTAAACCTCGCTCTAATCGTCGCAGAGGCGGACGTGGACGTGGCGGTGAAGGCAGTAACAACAATGCTAACAATACGACCAATAACAATGCTGCAGAAAAAACCCAAACTGATGCTGTAGCGCCAACCAGTGAAGGAAAAGGCAATGATTCGACGGACGTGCCAAGAAAGCGCCCTGATAATCAACGCGCTCGTTCATCACGTGGACCACGACGTCGTGGTGGAAAACGCAGCGAAGCTAGCAATGAAGCGAATGGCAATCAAGAAGCCGTCAGCGCTGATGTGAATGGCAATGTTGCCACTGATAGTTCTGCAAACTCAGCATCAACTCCAAGCTCAGCGCCAGTAACGGAAAAAACAGTTGCTAAAACGTCTGAACAAGCCGCTAAGCCGGTAGTTAAAGCAGCAGAGTCAGCACCAGCTACAACTAAAGAGACAGCGCCAGTCACTAGCGAAGCACCAGCAAGTAAAACGGTTATAGCCGCTGAGCCAGTAGTTACAGAAGTGAAAGCCGTTGCTGAAGTGAAAGCAGCCCCCGCCACTGAAGCAGTAGCTAAAGAAGCTGCTCCTGCCAGTGTTGAAGCTGTAAAAGCGGCGCCAGTAGAAGCTGCACCAGTAGCTGCAGAGACAGTGAGCCCTGTAAGTGTTACCGCTGCAGATACTACTGAATCACCCGATCAACGCGCGGGAAATGATCCTCGTGTTAAGAAAGTAAAGAAAGCTGAGCATAAGATTGCCACTAGCACACTTGAGATTAACGTTAGCAAACCATTAGTGGCTGACGCTGCTGATTTGCCGGTTAAAGATGTAAATCGTGCATCGAATGATCCAAGAGCGAAAAGAACATCTTAATAGCGGCAGTTTAAGGCGAAAAAGGCCTTGCCAGATAAAAATGGCAAGGTATACTTGCGCCTGATTTTTTGGAGAGGTGGCTGAGTGGTCGAAAGCACTGGTCTTGAAAACCAGCGACGGTTTATCCCGTCCCAGGGTTCAAATCCCTGCCTCTCCGCCATTACAATCAAAAAAGCCTCTGTTTACAGGGGCTTTTTTGTTTTCTTGGTCTGGTAAGATTGATTTTTTGCACCCTGCTTTGCACACTACTTAATAAATACAGATATAAAGCACTCTTCATGTACCCCTTTATAAATAAGTCTTAAAAGTCCTGAGGCTGTTATATAAAGCGATTAAGGTCTACCCGCATAACTTCCTCTCTTTAGCTTTAACGACATTTAACCGGCCAACAAAGTTTGATCCCAATTTAATGGATTATTTTACGTCGTCGTTAATAAGGTAAACGAGTACTTAAATTCGCAATTTGCAGCTATAGTGATTTACTTTTGCGATTTGCAGCCATTTTTGGCTATTTGCTAGCATAAACCACGTAAAACATGGCAGGCATTGATCTTGCATGATGCACAATAATAAAACGCTTTACCAAGGAGCTGAAGCTGTGGAAAGAATCAATAGTCCGCTGTGGCTTTTATTAGATAGTCGACATTCAGGTGGCATTGAAACTCATGTGCTAGAACTGGCCGCTGGGTTAAAACAATACAATATCAATGTCCAAGTTGTTTTTCTAAATAACTATGGAACCCACCCTTTAAGAGTCGCCTTACAAGACAAGCAGATTGAAACTATTTCACTTGATGGTTCGATACGTTCGCTATGGAATGAGATCCGTAAAACATCTCCCGTGCTGATCCATACTCATGGTTATAAAGCAGGAATATTCGGTCGGCTATGCGCACGATTATCCTCGACTCCCGTTGTATCAACTTATCATTCGGGTGAACGTCATTATGGCAAGCTAGCGTTATACAATCTTCTAGATCGATACAGTGCTGGGCTAGCAAATAAAGTTTATGTTGTTAGCCCTCAGATAGGACAGCGTTTAAAGGTTGATGCAGATATCGTCAAAAACTTTATTGCTACTAAAACGTTGGATATATCAAAAGGTAAGCAAGTGGCCTTTGTTGGCCGGTTAAGCCATGAAAAAGGACCCGATATTTATCTACAACTAGCACGTTGTTTTCCTAACGAATCCTTTCATATTTATGGCACAGGCACGTTAGAACCAGCATTAAAAAAATCAGCATCAAACAATGTTCACTTTCACGGACAACAAGATAACATGAGCTCAGTTTGGTCTGAGATCGGGCTATTAGTTATGCCTTCTCGTTTCGAAGGGCTGCCTATGGCCGCACTAGAAGCCATGGGCCGAGGCATACCTGTTATGGCCTTTGATGTTGGCGCCTTGAGTCACTTAATAAAATCTAATGAAAATGGATGGCTTGTAGAGCCTACAAAAATTGAACCGTTATCACAACATTTTCAACAATGGCTAGAGATGAATCCAAGCAAAAAAGAGCAATACAAACACACAGCGCAAAATACAATTAAGCAAAGATTCTCTACGCAAGTGGTCATGCCTGAATTAATTCACTCATACCAAAAAATCTCCAAGCTTGAGATAAGTCATAACGCAGATCTAGACATTTAATGAACACTAAAATAACAGCAGAATTATCGCTATGATCAGTCGATTACCTAGAGGACTAAAACATACATTAATGTATGGGTTCAGCATTGCTTTAATGAAAGGCGTTTCATTAATTATGCTGCCAATTTTCACTTATTTCCTAACAGCAGATGACTTTGGTCGACTTGAAATTATTAGTAGCCTAGCAGTCATTGGCAGCATTTTGGTTGGCATGGGCTTAGAGGCAACCCTGTTTCGTTTTGTGAGTGAATCAGAGGACCCTACCGAACGTAAACGTATAGCTGCAAATATTTTTAGCCTAGCTATTTTTATTGGTCTCTGTGCGGCTTTATGTGGATGGCATTTAGCTAGCATAGTGGCGAATTATCTACCGGGTAATCCGAGTGTTTACGAAATACAATTAACCTTTTTAGTCCTATCGTTAGAAGGCTGCATTGCCATCCCGCTAGGGTGGCTAAGACTGCATGATCGTGTCTATAAATTCTCAGCCATCACCGTAGGTAGAGCCTTGTTACAAGCACTCTTAGTCGCATATATGTTGTGGCTAGGTGGCGGTGTAACAGAAATTTTAGAATCGACACTTATTGCTGCTGTTCTAACTGCTGGGGTCCTTATTTATTTACAAATAAAAGATACCCGACTCAATGTGAACTTAAAAAATATTTATCAACTCTTAATCTATAGCACGCCATTAGTTGCTAGCGGCATTGTCGCGTTTGGACTTAATGGATTAGATCGTTGGATCTTAGCTGATCACGCCACATTAACCGATGTCGCCCATTTCGGTGTCGCGGCAAAATTCTCTCTAGCCTTAATATTGCTATTACAGCCTTTTAACATGTGGTGGTCGCCTCGACGCTTTATTGTCATTAAGCAGCAAGATGGTCCACATGAAGTGGCTAAATTTGTCACTATTGGCATCTCATTAACGCTCATCCTTTCTGTCCTTGTTGGCCTGTCATCACCATTATTAATTGCTTGGCTATTGCCCGACACCTATGCCATTTCAGCACACTATGTAGTGGGTCTTGTTATTGCGATGGCATGCAAAGAAATCGCTGAATTAGTTAATATTGGTTGCTTTACCGGCGAGACAACCTCGTCTCAATTGGTAATCAATATCATTGCTGCCAGCATAGGCATTTCAATGATGCTGTTATTGACACCCAATCATGCGGTATGGGGCATCATTTATGGATTGCTCGCGGCACAAATAACACGCCTTCTATTGTTTTTTTACACCAGCCAATATTTCCTACCGCTGCCCTATCCTAAATTACCTTTATTGCTTTTGAGCTGTTTGAGCATCGCAGTCATTGTCTTGGGCTCAATGACATCAGAATTATTCTTGCAAATAATATACTTACTCACCGGCACATTAATAGTCGGCTTAGCGGCCTTACTACTCAAATTGCTTCCCCTTAAAATGAGCGCGCAGTAATGCAGATTAACGTAAAAGATCAGCTTCGACAGCCTCTAATCATAATTCTGGCGGCGTGTATTCCTCTTGCTATCACCTGGGCTTTTCTACCTCATCCGGCGATTGCTATTGCAGTGGGAGCTTTGCCTCTCGTCATTTTACTTGTCTTGAAGCAACCGTTTTTAATGGTGCTGTTATTTGTATTATTTTCCTTCTTTCGGCTTCATGAAGTCTTTCCTCAATTGGAGCCATTCAGGATACCTCTCTTACTATCCATTGCATCCTTAACGGCCTTAATCTGGCAAGTAGCAGTAACCAAAAAACTAACAATCTATTGGACACCTGAGCTTAAAAAAGCAACGCAGTTTTTTGTGGTCGTTATACTGGGCATCGCTTTAGCGACAAATAGACCGCTGGCTTTAGATTATTTCACCAACATCTACTGGAAAATTATTGTCATGACATTTGCTATAGCGTGGCTAACACGTTCAGCACGTGATTTCTCACTGTCATTGCATTTGGTCACATTCTCAGGATTACTCGTTGGCCTAGCCGCCCTTTACAACAAGCTCTATAGCATTGGTCTTGTTGAAGGAACACGAGTCACGATTGGTCGAGATTTCGGATCTGTTTTAGGCGATCCCAATGATCTTTCACTGGTGCTGTTATTTCCTTTTTCATTTGCGTTATCGTTAATATTATCTCCCGGCCTATCAAAACCTCAGCGTCTATTTGGCGTTGTAACCGCTATCGTGCTTATTCTTGCCATTATTGCGACCCAAAGCCGTGGTGGTTTACTCGGTGTTGCCGCTGTTATCACTGCATTTGTTTGGCGAAGAGTCGCATCAAAAACACTGCTAATAATATGTGGCGCGTTAGTATTAACTTCACTGTTTTTGTTTGCAGGCATCAGTGACCGTCAATCAGGTGGCGCTGTCGAAGCTGGGATTGATGAATCGGCAATGGGACGACTATACGCTTGGGAAGCCGCATTCGATATGGCCCTCGACAACCCAATAAGTGGTGTTGGCATCGATAATTTTCACCCTAATTATTTTTTCTATAGCAACTATTGGGATGGGGTTAATCATGCGGTACACAGCACCTGGTTTGGAGTGTTAGCAGAAACTGGATTTATAGGCTTATATCTCTTCCTGGTATTGGTAGTTGCTGTCATACGCTCTGCTAGTAAAGCATTACACACCATTAAGGATAATCCTGATAAATTTCCACCGACCATATTAGCCATTGCCGAAGGTAACCTTATTGGCTTAGTTGGATTCTGTGTTGCCGGCAGCTTTCTTACCCAGACCTTCACTTGGCCTTTATATATTTTGCTGGCCTTTACCGTGGCTATCGGTCATTTTGTATCAACCAATAACAATCAATAACAACCAAAAAAGCAAATGAATACGCAATTAAAGAAAATATTATCGAGTTCTTATTTTATTATGCAGCATTTCAAAAAAATAATATTTTATAGCCTTTTGGCTATACTCCTGTATTTCTTGTTTAAAGTAGACGGAGGCAAAGAACACCATCGTTTAATAAAAGATATATGGAATTTAGGTCATATTGTTTTATTTATGCTTCTGAGTATTGTTATTTTGAATATGAAGCCATTTTACAATAAAAGCCTTATTTTTAAGTTTTTTATTATCACACTAGTCAGCTTGATATTAGGGCCGGCAACTGAAGCTATCCAGTTATTAGTACGACGTGAATTTTCTATTCACGATATTGCTAATGATTTTATAGGCGCCTACCTAGGCTTATTAATTCATATTATTAGCAATAAAACGAAGACAACGACTTCTCGTTTTGGCGCAGCTATGCTGGCCATATTTCTTCTTAGTATTGGTTTTCGTGACATTGCGCCAACGATTGTTGATGAAATAGCTATTTATGATAGCTTTCCCGTTTTAGCGGGCTTTGAAAGTGACTCCGAGATAAATCGCTGGGAATTTGTAAACGTACGTACTGTACGCGATGAGCAACACCCTACCTCAGGAAGCCATTCTCTTAAGGCTGAATATTTGCCAGCCACATATTCATCAATATCTTTACTGCACATGAAGTCTGATTGGCGTGGTCATGAGCAATTACTTTTTTCAATATACAGTGTTAATCAACAAAATATTCCGTTTGAAATAAAAGTGCATGATCAATATCACACACGTATTGGAGGAGGCTATGGTGACCGATTTAATAAAAGTATTATATTAAAGCAGGGCTGGAATTTTATTAACATTCCTCTAGACCAAATCGCTGCATCTCCTAATGGACGTATTATGGATATGAGTAAAATAAATAAACTCAGCTTATTTACCTATAAACTATTAAAACCAACGACGTTTTATATTGATGATATTCGCCTACTATAATTTAACCGCTGCGTGGGTTTAAACTCAGAGTGCGAACTTAAAGTACAAGCAACGCCGAGTCATCCCTTACCCATTTTTTAACAAGACTTTTTAAATAACAGATACAGAGTGGTTCGCTTATTAAGCCTGCCATTGTCTGCATAGATGCCATCCCTCTCACCATTTTATAGATTGACCTCTTCTAACAATAAAACTATGTTTTTTAGTGTTTTGCAATACGCAAAGCGATTTGCAATATGCCCTTTATTACAAGCGAAAAACAGGTATAAAAAACCGTAACCTACTGATTTTAAGACCTATTAAATTATGGCCCGTTTCCTGCTTATCTCTAAGTCCATTTAATGTATAAGTGTGACAAGTATGTGCGGGATCTTTACAACTCATAATAATACTCGCGTAACAGTTAGTCTGTTAGACGGACTTAATGCGTTGTCATATCGCCATTACGACTGTGTGTCTAACGAAAACCATAGACTCAACAATCTATTAACACCCCTACTCCCTATGTCAACGCTGCAATCATTGGCCTATCACATCGCCACTTTAAAAGGCTTCGATGTCGACCAGTCTCGTCACTCAGTCAATTTAGTGATTGGGGAATGACCATGGCAAGTCTTAATTTAAATCAGCTTAAACAATGGTTAAAAAACAGTGATCAGCCTATAGCTCGCGGCACTTTCAAAATACTAAAAGTGCTACTTGGCTTTTCTTTACCTGCCCCTCGCCTGATAACAACACCACTTTATTATGCTTACTGCGGCACACAGAATTTTGTTTCAACATTAATGCGTGTTTTTTGGTGGACACCTCTATTTAAAGGACGCTTAGATCATGTTGGTTCCAATCTTTATTTATATGGCGGCCTTCCTTTTATCAGTGGGCCCGTTCAAATAGAAATCGGAAGTGATTGTCGCTTCTCAGGCCAAACAACATTCACTGGTCGAACTTGCGCACCCTCTCCGCCTAAATTAATTGTCGGTGACAATGTTGATATTGGATGGATGACAACCATAGCCATCGGTAAAAAAGTTGTGCTTGGTAATAATGTTCGCATTGCTGGCCGTGCTTTATTAGCAGGCTATCCTGGCCACCCACTGGATGCTGAATCTCGCGCTGCAGGTTTACCAGAAACAGATGAGCAAGTAGGCGATATAGTGCTTGAGGATAATGTCTGGTTAGCCACCGGTGTCTCAGTAATAGCTGGCGTTCATATCGGTTGTAATACTGTCGTTGCCGCAGGAAGCGTTGTCACTCACGACTTACCTGCTAACGTATTATGTGGTGGGATACCCGCAAAAGTCATTTGCGCATTGGATGTAATGTCGAAAAAACACATTACTGATGCCAATGATGAAAAATAATATGACTCGTGACCTTTTAGTGTTCGGCGAAGACTGGGGCAGTTTACCCAGTAGCACACAACACCTTATTCTTCATTTATCAAGCGCGAATAAAACGGTTTGGATAAACTCAATTGGCCTGCGTCGGCCTCGTGTATCCCTGCATGACATCAAGCGTATATGGCAAAAAATAAATTCTGCTACGCATAGTATTTCTCATCAATCCGGCTTAGCTAATGCTGATTTTCATGCTAATGATAATTTCCATATAGTCAATCCAAAAACTATTCCAGCACCGCATTACAAACTAGAGCGTAAAATTGCACGTGAGCTTATAACCGCGCAAGTTAAACCGGTAATGAAAAAAGCGAAACTGCACGCACCTATTTTATGGATGTCATTACCCACAGCCATTGATGCGGCTGACAATCTTGAGCATTCGGCACTGATTTACTATTGCGGCGATGATTTTTCAAGTCTTGCTGGTGTTGACTACAAAAGTGTCCGTCAACATGAAAAAAAGCTTGTGGAAAAAGCTGATTTAATTATTGCCGCTAGCGAAACCTTAGCGGCTCACTTTCCAGCTGAAAAAACCAAAATACTCCCTCATGGCGTTGACTACCCCTTATTTTCTACACCTACGGAGCGAGCTAAAGACTTAATTGATGATGGACGGCCAATTGCTGGCTTTTATGGCAGCATATCAAAATGGTTAGATCTGGCGCTATTAACTCAAGCAATTGCTAGGCTCCCCCATTGGCATTTTGTCTTTATTGGCGCTGCAGTCATTGATATAACTGAGCTTGAAGGATTCGATAACGTCACTTTTTTAGGGCCGCGACCTCACCACCTGCTTCCCAGTTATGTTCAACATTGGACAGCCTGTTTATTACCTTTTATAAAAAATCAGCAAATTGAACACTGCAACCCATTAAAGCTTCGCGAGTACCTTGCTTCAGGGCGCCCGGTTATCAGTACAGATTTTCCAGCAATAACACCCTATTTAGAATTTGTTACCTCAGTCAAAACAGTAGATGAATTGGTGCTAGCGTTAACCAATTCAATACCTAAAGACATCAACCCTCATCAACAACTAGCCGTTAGCGACCAAACATGGTCGTCGCAAGCGGATAAAATATCAAAATGGATAGACCTTTTATGAACCCAATTACTCACATAGTATTTAACATTTTAACAGGCGCCTGGCGTCACCGTTATGTGATTGCATTACCTATACTGATTTTGCCTCTATTGGGTCTTGCGGTGGGCGCTCTAAGCCCCAAGCATTATTCATCACATACCAGTATGTTGATTCAAGAAACCGCCAACATGAATCCTTTTTTAGAAGACTTAGCCGTGTCATCTAAGCTGAAAGAGCGAATGAATGGTTTACAAACGCTATTACATAGTCGGCGTATTCTAGGGGCAGTTGCTGAAGAGCGTGGCTATGTTGCTGCTGACGCACCAACACAGGAATACGACAACGCTATTGTCGAATTATCAAAAGACCTCTCCATAGAGTTAGCAGGCAAAGACTTGATTCGTATTGAGTTGAAATCTCATCAACCTGATGGCATGAAAGAAACGTTAGATACTGTGAGTCGTCATTTTATTGAACAGCTACTAGCACCTGAACGCTCATCAATGAAAGGCTCAAGTTTATTCCTTTCTGAACAGTTAGAGACTCGCCGCTTAGCGCTTGATAAATCGGAGTTAGCACTTGCCGAATTTAAAGATAACAACAGTGACGACTTACCTGAAGCGCATATCGCCAATATAGCTAGACGCGCCCAATTAGAACAGAGACTTTCTGAAAGACAAGCTGAATTAGCAGGTGCCACAAAAACCCTTAGCACTTTAGCTAACCAACTCTCTAAAACCAATCCCATTGTTGGAAACATTGAAGAGAAAATTATCAAAATCCGTAGTGATTTAGCATTATGGAAAACTCGCTACACGGATTCACATAGCAAAATACAAGGCGCTATGAGAGATCTCCGTCGTTTAGAGAGCGAACGTCAACAGACTTTGGATAGCACAAAAGGTCTCATCAATACTGATCAATTATGGGATATAGCTACAAACGCGTCAGTGAACCAAGATAATGAAAATCAATCATTACTCATCTCACAACTCAGCAATTTACAACTGGCACAAAGCAAAGTTGAATCACTTAAAGCCGAGATTGTTAGCCTGCAGGGCATGATCGATAAATTAAAACAGCAAACTCAAGATTTTGGTGACCACGAACGTAAATTGAATAAACTAGAGCGTGATCTGGACGTGAACCGCGAACTCTATAAAGAACTGTTACAGCGTCATGAAATGGCACGCGTTACAGGCTCTTTAAGCATGTTCCAACAAGAAAAACGCGTCCAAATTGTTGATATACCTTATACCCCTGTTTATTCATCTAACCCGCCTCTTTTCTTTTTTATCATTGCTGGATTAATAGGCGGAGTATTTTTGGGCAGCGGTTTTGCCATCTTGCTTGAAGTTACCGATACACGCTTACGTCGATGCGATCAGCTACAGGCATTAACCAACGTACAAGTCATCAGCCGCATCCCTGGTGCATTGATGCCTAAGAATCCTGCACTGTGACAATAGTCGTTCATGTCGTTCAACACTTAAAGCCAGGTGGAATTGAAACCATGGCCTTAGATCTGATTGATTTCGGCGGCGTAAATGTGCGTACTTATATTATTAGCTTAGAAGGCAAAAAAGAGCATGCCATAGAGCAATGGCCACGTTTAAAACCGTATGCTGAAAATATTATATTTTTTAATAAACAGCTTGGTAAAACACCGTTATTAATTGTCAAGTTGGCGCGTTTATTAAAAAAGTTAAAAGCAAATGTTGTGCATACCCACCATATTGGTCCATTACTCTACGGTGGTTTAGCAGCAAAACTGGCAAGAACAAACTGCCTTATTCATACCGAACATGATGCTTGGCATTTAAATGACCCACGTCGCTGTTCTGTACAAAAAACCTTATTGCGGTTGATTCAACCGATATTGGTAGCCGATGCTCAAACTGTCGCCGAAACTATTCGACGACAACTGAACATTGATGCCATAAAAATCATACCTAATGGCATTGATACTGGTAGGTTTATACCCGGTAATAAAATTAAGGCACGCGAAGAACTGCAGCTACCAACACAGATAAAATTAATTGGCTGTAGTGGGCGCTTAGAGCATGTAAAAGGTCAACACATACTGATTGATGCATTACATGAGCTTCCAAGTGAGGTCCATTTAGTGCTTGCGGGTTCTGGCACCATGGAAGCTAACTTACATAAACAAGTGTCTCAGCTTAAGTTAAATGAGCGTGTCCATTTTCTTGGCCGCATTGACAATATGCCGACCTTTTATCAATCGTTAGATCTGTTTTGCCTTCCCTCGTTAAATGAAGGTTTTCCACTCTCGCCTTTAGAAGCACAATCCTGTGGTATCCCCAGTTTAGTGAGCGACGTCGGTGGCGCACGAGAAACTTTATGCGTTGAATGCAGTGAATACGTGCCCTCTAATAATGCGACGTTAATGGCCAAGTCCTTATTCACCATGCTGAATAAGCATTACTCCACTAGCCCAAGAGATTTCATTGTGAAGCATGGGGATGTTCGATTAATGGCGGAACGTTATGCCGCTCTTAGACCCGTAGGTAATCAAGTATGATTAACCTTCTCCTTAGCGTCATAATCATCATTTGTGTTTTGTTAATTATTTATCATCACATAGGCTACCCTTTGTTTTTAAAGTGGGCTCAGCCCGCTCATGCCGCCAATGACACCCCTATAGAACCTAGGCAATACGCTAGTCGAGTATCAGACCAGGCATTACCGACCATTACCTTAATTATTCCTGCCTATAACGAACAACAATGGATTACAGATAAGCTACTTAATTGTGCCGCTTTAGATTACCCGTCAGAAAAGCTCAACGTTATTGTGGCTGTAGACGGCTGTACAGATAACACCTTAGTGTTAGCGCAGCAGATGACTCAAGAAAAATCATGTTTAGGCTTGAATCTAGAGATCCGTGAATTCAAAAATAATCGCGGAAAAGTAGCCGTATTAAATGATGTAATCAATACGGTTGATACAGAGCTGGTTGCACTAAGCGATGTCTCTGCACTTATTTCACTTGATGCATTGCTGATTGCTGCTGCCCAGTTCACCAACCAACGACTTGGTGTGTTGAATAGTCACTACTGCTTACTCGAGCCTGGCTCAGAGGGTGAAGCAAGCTACTGGCAATATCAAAGTAAAATTAAAATAGCAGAATCATCATTTGGTTCAACGCTTGGTGCACATGGCGCGTTCTATCTCTTTAGACGCAAGTTATTTCAGCCGCTTGCCGGTGATACCATTAACGATGATTTTATTTTACCTATGCAAATTGTAGCTAACGGATATATAGCTAAACAAGACAACCGCATTGTCTCGCTAGAACTTGAACAGGCGAACAATTCAATGGACTGGCAACGCAGAGTCCGAATTGCAGCGGGTAATATGCAACAAGTATTACGTTTAAAAAGAATGCTTCACCCGCACTTTAAAGGGATTGCATTTACCTTTGCATCCGGTAAAGCTCTTCGCGTGGCAATGCCATTTTTAATGTTAATCGCTTTAATCGGCTCTATCTCGCTTGCGACTTACTCCGTGGTATTTTTATTACTAGCTATCGGCCAAGTCTCGCTCTACTTGCTTGCTTCGATACAGCTCGTTTTAAAATTCGATAACAAATTGCTGAATGTTTTAGTCTACCTAGTCAGCGGTCATGTAGCCGGGATAATGGGCGCTCTAACTTATTTATTGAATGGCAGTAAAAAGCCATGGAAACCCGTCAACTCGACCGCTTCATTAAAAGAAAATAACCATGAAAAATAGTTTTGAAATCGACCCTTTCACCAACCGCGCAAAACGTCTATTTGATATAGTCTTTGCAGCCATCCTATTATTGCTATGCGCACTGGTATTCCCTTTTATTTCGATCGCCATAAAATTGAATTCTACTGGGCCGATTTTCTATCAACAGCTACGTGTCGGTCGATCATATCCCAACCATACCCAACTATTTAGAATGATAAAATTTCGCACCATGAATAATAATGCTGAAGCTAAAACAGGGGCTGTATGGGCTAAAGATGATGATCCTCGTATAACCCGTGTCGGTCGATGTTTACGTAAAACCCGCCTAGACGAATTACCACAATTGATCAATGTCTTAAAGGGAGAGATGTCATTAATTGGTCCGAGACCTGAGCGACCTGTTTTCTATAAAAGGTATGAAATGGCTATTCCATTTTTTACAGATCGCACCTACGGTGTTTCTCCGGGTATTACAGGGTTAGCACAAATTAAACAGGGCTATGACACCAGCATAGAAGATGTACGTAATAAGGTCGGTTATGACCATTCTTATGCACTGGCGCTATCGAAGCCTTCCTCTTGGTTAAAAATGGATTTATCCATTATTCTGGGCACCATTGCGGTTATGTTCAAAGGTAAAGGGCAGTAAATTGAATATTTAATTTAATGAATAGAAGTTGCTAAAGGCGTCTTGCCACTTCTATTTATAGCAGCTACTTGCATCTTGCAAGCCAGTTTGCAAGATGCAAAGAGACTCAGCTAAATATAATTAAAATTTACTCAATATATAGCTACAGCCTATTGATCTATATAAGAATATATTAATAAAAACTTTGGCACACTCCATGCTTATAAACAAACAATATCTTTTTTTAAAAACAATGCGGAAAATGTCATGAACGTGATGAATGTTGAATATATCGATACTAAAAATAATGCCTTCAATATTAAGATTACTGGTGAGATGGATGCTAATGGTTGTAATGCTAGCCAAATTGCCGATGATCTCGAAAACCTACTGAAACCAGAAACGGAACAACATATCTCACTTGATATTGGTAACGTCTCCTTTCTTGATTCATCAGGTATCGGTGTTATCGTATTTCTATTTAAGCGCCTCAAATCATCAGGCGGCTCATTAGAAATCATTAACGTTAACGGTCAGCCTAAAGAGCTCATCAGTTTGCTCCGAGTCGATAATGTTATTCCTGTTAAATTTAATTAAATATTCGACAGCAAAAACTAGAGTTATTGACTCACACTAAAATGATGAAATGTTATTCGCAAGCTGTTGGTGTTCATCCTCACCCTTTTGATAGCAAGGCTATGGCTAACAGTAATTCTATGTCTGAACAATATGTAACAGCTAATAAACACATTAAACGTAGGTTTACTCTCGAGTCTTTTGAGCAAGACACGTCAGTGACACATACAGGAAATTAACATCATGTTATTAAGAAACTTTAATTGCCTTATTTTATTAATATTACTTTGCTTATCTAGCAATAGTTTTTCGGCTGACGAGCAAGTTCAGTCAGGTGATTTAATTCAGGTATCGCTGCCTGGGGAGGATTCACTTAAAGAGCCCTTCTCAGTCAATCGCTTGGGTCAAATAACACTACCGGAAGTCGGTGAAGTTTATGTAGCCGGTTTAACGGAAGATCAATTGGCGACTCATATTACTGAAAAACTCAGTATTGCTTATCGTGACTTAACGGACATAAATGTTTATATCTCTAAAAAGCAATTGCTTATTTCTGTACAGGGTTACGTGAAAGAACCTGGAGAATATATCCTCCCCTCTAACGCGTCTGTTCAGATGGCTTTACAGGCGGCTGGAGGCCTCCGTAAAGATGCACAGTTAAATAAAATGCAACTCGAACGCAATGAAAATCTTACTCTATTTAATTACAAACATTATCAAGATAGTGGTAAAACGTCTTTACTGCCGCCGCTACTCACGCTTGATAAAATTTTTGTGCCCGCATCTCCGAGTACCGGTAATAAAGACGATAACGTGCAATGGGTGAGTTCATCATCTGAGAAATCAATTTACGTTTTAGGCCAAGTAGGCTCACCCGGTCGATATATGTTTACCGATCAAATGCGGTTTCTAGATGTTTTATCCGCAGCTGACGGCCCCAATATGAATGCCGATCTTAAAAACGTGCGTATCACCCATCATAATGGCGGTCACGAAAAGGTGAGTAAATTAGATCTAGCGCTCTATTTTGAAACGGGGGATGAAAATCTTATACCCGAGGTGAAAGATGGAGACACTATTTTCATTCCCAATAAAGATGATAGTACCGTAGCAAAGATCCGCGAAGGACTTCGCGATGTCTTTCAAATGCTAACCATCGCATCAATATTAGGAGTTCTCTAATGCATCTTCAAAAAACCATTGTAGAGATTGATCGTATTCATTCTCTACTGTCAGAACAAAATATTCGCAGTATCGCAATCACATCTGCAAATTCTGGCGAAGGTGTTACTTCAATAGCCATGGCGCTAGCTCAACATAGCCTGCTGGCCGGCTATTCAACATTGCTGATTGATCTAAACATGTATCGTCCTAACATTAAGACTGCGCTTAAGCTCGATGACGACTCATTAGAACCAAGCCTATTCAATGCTCCTGAGTTAGTGTGTTTAGAAGGCACCTCCATTGTTGTCACTGGTATCACGGCACCTACCCAGCGAGCTACCGCCATGAAACTTCGACAGCGCGGTGTACTTGAACAATATATTCAAGAATGGCAAAAATCTTTTGATAGAATTATTATTGACACCTCGCCTATCAATAGAGTTAATGCCAATAATATCCCGGCCGAACGTGTTGCCGCAGCTTGTGATGGTAGCTTAATCGTTGTACTTGCCGGTAGTACAACAGAGTCAATGATTATCAGTGCAACAGATAAACTCAAGAATGCATCTGCACGCATCATTGGGACTGTGTTTAATGACCGAGATAATCCAAACTTAAAAAATCAATTGCTTAGTGCCATAAAACGGTTAAGTCCACGTTTTAAGTCGCAGGCAAAACGTTTAGAAGTCTGGGTCCGTAAAAATAGGTTCCTAGACTTAGAAATATAGATCATCATGTATCGACTAATTTTTGAAACAGATATACCCGCCACACTTGCAGAAGCAGGTGGGTTACGCCGTTCACTTGATTCCGTTCTCAGCTATTGCATCCATAGTGAGAAATTACAACAAACTATTTCAATCTGCTTGTCTGAATCATTAACAAACCTCGTCCAACATAACAGTACAAACGCACTAACAATACGCTTTAGCAAAGATAATCAACGCTGGTTTTTAGAGATCATCGATAATGGCTTCCCATGGAATCCAAGTATCAAATCATCGATAGACATTAACACGATGACGGTAGATGAAGGTGGCAGAGGCATTCCATTGGTGCAATCCTTGTGTCAGCATATAAACTACGAATCAGATAACAGAAAAAACACTTTAACATTAAGCTGGCCAAGACCTAACAGATCAACTAAGCCAACCATCCTTATTGTCGAAGATGACACTAGCCTTGGCCGGCTCTATCAGTCATATTTGTCTCAAGATTTTACTATTAAAATGGCAACCAATGGTTTGGATGCATTAAACCTATTAAAACATGATGACATTAAGTTAGTAATTTCAGATATCAATATGCCATCTATGGATGGATTCGCTTTAAGAGAAAAATTATCTCAACAACGAAAAAAATCTTTAATTCCTTTCATATTTTTAACTTCAAACCATAACCCCCTCATGCTTATACAAGCTACAGAGATGGGAATTGATGATTATTTAAAAAAACCGATTAATAAAACTCAGTTAACTCAATGTATTAAGCGTGTTATAAAACGATCGCAACAAGTTCATCAACAAATAACCGATAGAATTGACCAAGGTATATCATCTATATTAAAACCCGATTTACCTGATTTATCGGAAGATTGGAAATTAGTCGTTGCGTCGAGAAACGCCGGGGTTGGAGGTGGAGATTTATTACTTCATCAAACCCGTGGTGAAAGTACAGTCCTGATGCTAATTGATATTATTGGCCATGATGATAGTGCAAAGTTTTTTTCTTATGCCTATACAGGTTATCTGCACGGTCTTTTACAAGGTACTAAGCAGGAATTGACACCGGCAAATTTTCTTGCAGAGCTATCAGAAAATGCATTACAGGGAAAGCTACTCTCTAAAACACTGTTAACTTGTTGTGTAGCAAAAATTTCAAAATCGGGGCGCTTAGCGGTTGCCAGTGGTGGCCACCCTACTCCTCTGCATATTACCGAATCGGGCTTAAAGCGTCTTGATGTCGGAGGTATGTTACCTGGCCTAATATCCAAAACACACTACCAAGATCTCGACATAACGATACAACAAGGTGAGCGAGTAGCATTTTATACCGATGGTTTGTTCGAGTCGGCTAATGATCAGGAAAGTCGAAACAGTCTTGAGCAAGAGTTATGCGACCTTCTCTTATCGACATTAAAAGAACCGATTGATGTTGCACTTGCTAATGTTATGGAGCGGTTCGATCAACTTACTGGCTATACAGCCAAAGATGATGTCACGCTGATATTATTAGAACCAAAAATTCTTTTAAAAGAGCAGCAGAAGTCATATAGCATAGATGCGGCCTTATAACGCTTGAACATTGTATTGATTAAAGATTGCATTAATTAAACATTGCAATGATTGAGTGTTTAATTAATGCCGTAACTCACAACTTTAGACAGCATAATAATTATAGATAATAACCTATGAGTTTTTTACGAAAAAAATCTTTCAGACATTGGCCCTTATGGTGGCAAATTCTTGCATCACTATTAACTACACTTGTGCTCACCTCCCTCCTCACAACCCGTTTCGCACGGCAAATAGTCATTGACAGCGAGCTAAGTCAAATATCCGATCAAGTAGAAGACTCTTATACTTTACTGTCAGCATTAGCTGAGGATGCCGTTATCAGCGAAGATGTTCTTTTCTTATCCAGCTTTGCTAAAAAGACATTGCAACACTCCCGCAACATGCAAGGAATTTCCATAAAAAATGAGCACGCTGAATTACTCACTCAACATTTACGCGCCCACGATATACCCTCAAAATTTCTTCACAGCTTCGAGTATTCCTTTGTCATCGAAGGTGAATCATTGGGCTCAATCGAAATATTATGGGATAGTCAAGAAATAGAAGAGGAAATCGATCAGAATTCCCAACAAATAAAACAAATTTTTAATGCTATTTTACTAGCCTTTACGGCGCTGTCCTTAATACTCATTCATTGGATAGCAGTGAAGCCCCTCAAACGAATCACCGAACACCTTACACAATTATCAACCAATGATAATCGACCAATGCTTATCAATTCGTCAAACATCACTAATCCAGAAATGTTGCTTTTATCCAATGCCGCCGATGCTCTAAGCCAATTAATGCAAGAGCAAATCACCTATTCAGCCAAATTAAAAAACACACTCGAGGATTATCGTACTAGTCATGCAAAAAATAATGCCATTCTTTCTTCATCACTCGATAGCATCATTACAATTGACCCTAATGGCGTCGTTATTGATTATAACAAGGTAGCTCATAAAACATTTGGTTGGGCACCTGAAGAAGTAATAGGTCGGCCTATAGTAGACTTTATTATTCCTCATGAAATGCGACACGCCCATACAGAAGGTATGCAGAATTTCATGCTTACAGGTGATGGTCCAGTTTTGGGTCAACGGATGGAGCTCACGGCATTACGCAAGAATGGTGATACTTTTCCTATTGAAATTTCTATTTCAGAAATAAATACCAGCAGTAATATTATTTTTTCAGCATTTATACGTGATATATCCGATCAAAAAGAATATGAGTTGATTTTAAAAAAGGCAAAACAAGATGCCGAATCAGCTAACAAGTCTACATCAAGTTTTCTTGCAACTATGAGTCACGAAATGCGTACGCCTTTAAATGCAATCATAGGCGTTTTAGGACTACTATCACACACACCTATGATTCCAGAGCAAAAGCAGCTGCTTAAAACCGGACGTAATTCGAGTGAGCTACTTCTCATTGTCATTAATGATATTCTCGACTTTTCCAAAATGGAGGTCGGTAAGGTCACGTTAGAAGACATATGCTTTGACCTTCATTATTTACTCAGAGATACTCTAGAAATACTGCAAGCGCTTATCGGTGAAAAAAACCTTACTATTAAACTCAATATCGACCCCGCACTGCCAGAGTTTGTCATGGGAGACCCTAATCGATTCCGTCAAATACTGACCAACTTAATCCATAACGCTATTAAATTTACCCTGGAAGGCTCGATTACAATACAAGCAAGGGGAATACACGTAGAAAATGAATTTTTCGATTTTCAATGCGTCATTCAAGATACCGGCATCGGTATTTCTCGAAAAAACCAATCACTACTCTTTGAGCCATTTACGATGGTAGACCAAACTCACTCACGCTCTTTTGAGGGGACAGGACTCGGCTTGGCAATATGCCAACGACTGAGCTCACTGATGGGCGGCATTATCAATGTTGATAGTGAGATAGGAATAGGCAGTACTTTTACTTTTATGGTTCGCTTAAAAGAAGGCATAAAAGAAGACTGCTTATACCGAAATGAATCAAATAAAAATATAAGAATTCCAAAAAAGAATACTCGTATTTTACTTGCCGAAGATAACTCGGCTAATCAAATGATCATCAAAAAGATACTTGAGCTTGCCAATCAAAAAGTTGATATTGCTAACGATGGTTTAGAAGCGTTAGAGTCGGTCTCCAGCAACGATTACGACCTAATTTTGATGGATATCTCGATGCCTAAAATGGATGGTATAGAAAGTGTACGTAGAATAAAGCAATTACCCGAAAAAAATAAAATTCCAATTATTGCTCTTACCGCGCACGCCTTAGAAGGCGACCGAGAGCGTTTTCTAGCTGCCGGCATGGATCATTTTTTAACCAAGCCGATTCAGCGATCTTTGCTACTCGACAGTATTGCACGCTTAACTTCGCCGGAAAAAACAAAAGACATAGAAATTGAGGGTGACTCTCAGCTCCAACTAACTGATAATGAATCAAATAACGAATTTGTTGACGAACTAATACTAAGACAATTACTGAAAGACACTTCAGTAGAAGTTGTGCCAGAACTCCTACTGTCCTATATTTCGGATGCCAAGGTGAGACTCGACAAGATTCAACAGGCCGTTAAACACTCTGATGCCAATGCACTAGAGTTTGAAGCACATACGTTAAGCAGCAGCGCCATTACCTATGGTAACCGCAAATTACACACACAACTCCGCAAGCTCGAACGTTTGTGTATTGACAAGAACATTGAACAAGCATTTTTGCTTGTAAAACCGCTGCTAGGTATAGCTGAAGCCTCTTTTTTAATGCTAGAAAAAAGAGTCATAAAAGGATTTAAATAAAAACTTAGAAAAGATCTTAATATGACAACAAAACCGAGCGTTTTATTAGTAGAGGACTCAAAGCCTTTAGCAGCTCTTTATCAACAATATCTTAAAGATGTAAAAATCGACTTAGTGTGTGTCGGCTCTGGAGAAGAAGCAAAAACCTTCATAGCAAATAATATTCCTAGCCTTGTATTGTTAGATCTGAATTTACCCGACCTTCAAGGCAGTGAAATCCTGCAATGGATTCGTGACAAAGAATTCCCCACGTCAGTTATCGTTGTAACAGCAAGCAGTTCCATTAATGTTGCGGTCGATATGATGAAAATTGGGGCTATTGATTTTCTAGACAAGCCGATTGATGCCCACCGCTTACAAACAACCGTACTTAATATTCTCGAAACCGATCGATTAAGTGCATAGTTGAAGACTATCAAAAAACATTTGAAAGAGAGCGTTATTATGGGTTTATTGGCGCTAGCCTCCCCATGCAAGCCGTTTACCGCATCATTGACGCTGTTGCTCCGAGTAAAGCTTCTATATTTATAACCGGAAAAAGTGGCACAGGAAAAGACGTCTGCGCACAAGCCATTCACCAACATGGCTCTCGCGCTAAAGAACCTTTTATTGCTTTAAACTGTGCTGCAATTCCTCATCATCTAATGGAAAGTGAAATTTTTGGACACGTTAAGGGTGCATTTACCGGTGCCACTTCTGACCGAAAAGGTGCCGCAAGCTTAGCCGACGGCGGCACTTTGTTTTTAGATGAAATTGCTGAAATGGATTTAGATTTACAAACTAAATTACTGCGCTTTGTACAAACAGGTAAATTTCAAAAAGTGGGTGGTAGTAAAGAAGAAGCTGTTGATATCCGTTTTATTTGTGCAACCAACAAGGATCCGCAAGAGGCATTGGACGCAGGGACTTTTAGAGAAGACCTTTATTATCGTCTGCATGTTGTGCCAATACATCTTCCCGCGCTCAATGAACACAGCGACGACATTCTAGCTATCGCAAAACAGTTTCTTTTGACCTATGCCGATGAAGAGAATAAAAGCTTTAAACACTTTTCAAATGAAGTGAAAGCTGTATTGATGAATTATGCTTGGCCAGGAAATGTCCGCCAACTTCAAAATGTCATTCGTAATATTGTTGTGCTTAATGAGGATGAGACCGTTAAGATTAGCCATCTACCGCCACCACTAAACGCGGAATTAAATGGGCTGTCTAATACTTCATTCGAAAATGCTAGCCTCAATATTTCGGACAATACGCTTTATAATAATGCAGATATTAGACCTTTAGCACAGGTTGAACGAGAAGTTATTGAGCATGCTATTGCTATCTGTGGCGATAACATTCCAAAGGCTGCCGCGATACTCGAAGTTAGCCCTTCCACTATCTATAGAAAAAAGCAAACGTGGGAACAAGACTAAACACTTGAGACCATTAACATAAGCTAAAAGACCTGACACTAAACGCTTAAAATCAGAGCCTATTTTAATTAAAAAACCAAAAGGCTCAAGCTATCAAACAGCTTGAGCCTTTTTTCTTTAACCTTTCATCTGTTCTAACTCAACACCTTTGGTTTCATAAACATAAACGAAAACAAAGATGGCTGAAATAGCGGCGCTTAATGCGTAAAAACCATAGGCACCGGCTAAGCCAACGCTCGCCAGCAAAATCGGGAACGTCATAGTAATCGCAAAGTTAGCAGTCCACTGAAACGAACCAGCAACCGCCAAACCAGAGCCACGAATTTGATTAGGGAACATTTCGCCCAGCATCACCCACATTACTGGGCCCCATGACATATTAAAAATAAATACATAAGCATTGGCAGAAATAAGTGCCAGCGGTCCCCACTCACCAGCATCAAGACTACCACTTGGGCCAACATCGGCATTAACAAATGCAAGCACCATTAAAGCGAGCGATACCGCCATGCCTATAGAGCCCCATTGAAGTAACGGCTTACGACCAATTTTGTCGACTAATAAAACCGTTATGATACAAGCGATAATACTGACAGCACCACTGATCACATTAATCAATAAAGCATCAGCTTCAGAGAAACCAACTGCCTGCCAAAGTACAGCGCCATAATAAAAGACAACGTTAATACCGACTAACTGTTGAAAAACGGCAAGGCCAATACCAATCCAAACAATTTTCCTAACCTTACCTGATGATTTTTCGATAAGATCAGATAGCTTAGGCGCATGATGATCTTCAGCAAGAGACGCTTTTATTTCAGCCGCTTTTTGCGTGCCAGCATTTTCACCATACAGTTTCACCAACACTGCAAGACCGGCTTCATGCTTACCCGAAGCCATTAAAAAGCGTGGACTTTCTGGAATAAAAAATAACGCGATTAAAAATATTGAGGCTGGTAATAATTCAATCCAAAACATCCAACGCCAAGCATCAAAACCCATCCACAATTCAGCGGTAGAAAGCCCAGCTAAATCAGCCAATAAATAGTTACTCACAAAAGCCATAAACAAACCGCTGATAATAGCAATTTGCTGAATAGTTGTGAGACGACCGCGATAACGTGCTGGCGCCACTTCGCTAATATATGCTGGCGACATAACCGACGCGGCACCTACAGCCAATCCACCTATAATTCTATAAATCACAAATTCTATAGAACCTGCTGCAATACCTGAGCCCCAAGCACTCACAATAAAAAACAGTGCTGAGCAGATTAATAAATTACGACGCCCAAAACGATCGGCTAGTCGACCAGCGAAGAAAGCACCCGCTGCACAACCTAACAGCATACTGGCTACATTAAACCCCGTTGCGGCGCTGTTAGAACCAAATGCCGAGGTAAAGCCATCTATGGTGCCATTAATAACACCGCTATCGAAACCAAATAAAAACCCACCAATGGTGGCAACGATACTAATTAAAATAATAAACGGTGTATTGTCTTCGTTTTCTTTTGTGATCAAAACGTATTCCTCTTAATTATTATTAAACACAAACTCATAACTTATTGACTCATCAAGACCTTGCCTAACAAAATCTAGGACTCAACAATTATAAATAGGCTTTTATTTTCGCGTTCTCATATGAGTAGCTAATTGCTTACTCAAATCACGTAACACTGATTGATACTCTGCTTCATTGGCAAGATTACGCGTCTCATCTGGGTCATTTTTATTATCATAAAGCATTTGCGCCTTAACCTTTTTACCGCCTCCGAACCATTGAGTTAACGTAAATTGATCAGTATGAATCGCTTCTGCTCCATGATAACGTGGAAAAACCGCTGACCTTGCAGGTAAACTATCATCCTTAAGATGCTTTACCAAGCTCATTCCTGCCACCTGCGCAGGCGTATCAATACCGGCTAAATCCGTTAATGTTGGGAACACATCAATAAACTCTACCAACCCTTCAACCGTTTGTTTCGAGGGCATATTTGGCGCGCGAATAATCAAAGGCGTTTTAGTGGCCACATCAAAGGTTGAATGCTTACACCACAAACCATGCTCACCAAGACTGTAACCGTGATCACCCATTAAAATAACAATCGTATTTTCGGACAACCCCAAATGGTCCAACTCCGCTAACACTTTACCCACCTGAGCATCGGCATAACTGACCGCAGCATGATAGCCATGCACTAAACGCCTTGCTTGCTCATCACCCACTGGCTGAGGCCTTTCTGGAATATCACTATACGCTCGAAGCTCTCCAAAATTATGATATGCACGCTGTGGCGCACCTAAAGGCAAGGTATTTTGGGGTAGTGTAAATTGATTAGCATCGTATAAATCCCAATATTTTTTGGGCGCGTTAAAAGGTAAATGCGGCTTTACAAAACCGACAGCCAAGAAAAAAGGCTTCTCAGATTCAGCAAATTCATTCATAGCTTTTATCGCTCTATTAGCGTTCTTACCATCAAAATATGTTTCGTCAGGACCATCAAACATCTCTGTTGAAGGGCCTCTTTTCGTTGCCTGATACTCAGCTATATTTTTAGGTAGGTGATAATCACGCCAACCCGTTCTTTGACTTTTATCTTGATCTTTTTCAGCAGTCGAAACTTTCCCTGCTGACCAGCTCTTTTTAGCTGTATCTTGTTTGTGATGAAAAATTTTCCCATAAGCGACTGTTGCATAGCCATTATTTTTAAACTGCTCAAATATAGTGGTGGCCCCTGGGGCATCTTTATCTACCAAAGTGGAGAAGTTCTTAAAACGACTTTTTGTCGCTCTCATGCCGGTCAACAAGCTAGCACG
>Ga0115548_1000267_pt1 | contig 32276 bp, 21 predicted proteins | sample COGITO_mtgs_1004_4_FD_87187 | JGI IMG/M metagenome (GOLD analysis project Ga0115548, IMG submission 87187) | Pelagic marine microbial communities from North Sea - COGITO_mtgs_100423 | ecosystem: Environmental > Aquatic > Marine > Epipelagic | place: Germany:Helgoland, sampling site Kabeltonne...
ATGCCTGCGCTATCTGGGTAGCCCAGTGTGAGGGCGCCGGAGCCTGCCTTGACCAACAGCGAGTCGACGTGGCCGTGATAGCAACCAGCAAACTTAATAATCTTGTCGCGCTTGGTGTAGCCACGTGCGAGGCGAATGGTAGACATGGTCGCTTCAGTGCCGCTATTGCACATTCGAACCTTCTCGACTGAAGGCACCATGCCGACGATGAGTTCTGCCATCTCGACTTCGTAAGGATTTGGCGTGCCGAAGCTAGTGCCTTTTTCAAGTGCCAGGCTGATGGCCGCGCGTATCTCTGGATCATTGTGCCCATGGATGGCAGGGCCCCAAGTGCAGACGAAGTCGATCAGTTCTTTACCGTCGGCGGTGTAGAGATGCGCGCCGTCGGCACGTTCAGTAAAAAAGGGAGCACCGCCTACAGAGCGGAAGGCCCGCACGGGTGAATTTACGCCGCCAGGAATGAGTTGTTTGGCACGTTCGAATAATTGCGTTGAACCTTGTGAGTTGTTAGTTGCTTGCTGCGGTTTGTCCATTGGTCGCATCTTCAACCCTCAACCAACAATTTTCAACCAACAACGCGCTTAACTGACGTATTTTTGCACAATTGGGATCCGACGACCGACGCCGAAGGCGAGGGGTGTGGTTTTGAGGCCGGGTGCGGCTTGCTTGCGCTTGTATTCGTTTAAGTCAACTTTGCGAATGATGTCACATACGACTCCTTGGTCGTAGCCGCGCTCGATAATTTCAGCGGAGGAAAGGCCTTCTTCGACGTATAGTCGTAGGATGCCGTCGAGCGTCGGATACGGCGGTAGAGAGTCTTCGTCCTTCTGATCGGGACGCAGTTCAGCTGACGGTGGCTTGTCGATTGTGTTCAATGGTATGCGTTCGCGCGTAAGGTTGATATGACGCGCAAGCGCGTAGACTTTCATCTTCGGCAGATCAGAAATCACCGCGAGTCCACCACACATGTCGCCATAGAGGGTGCAATAGCCTACAGAGATCTCGCTCTTGTTGCCAGTGGTCAAAAGTAGTGCGCCGAACTTATTAGACATCGCCATGAGTAGCACGCCACGAGCACGGGCTTGGATATTTTCCTCGGTGACGTCGGCTTTGCGGCCTTTAAAAAGTGGTCCAAGAGCGGTTTCGGCGGCGTGTACAGTGTCAGCGATCGCGACTTCGTGATATTCAATGCCGAGGTTTTTCGCCAGTGCTTCAGCATCGTCGCGGCTATGTTGGCTGGAAATTGCAGAAGGTAGGGCGATGCCGATTACGTTCTCAGGGCCAAAGGCTTCGGCGGCAATCGCTGCGACGACGGCGGAGTCGATGCCACCACTGAGGCCGATAAGGGCTTTTTTGAAGCCACTTTTGTGGGCGTAGTCACGAACACCGAGCACGAGCGCATCCTGGGTCGCAGCATTGCCTTTGAGGTTGAAGTGTTCTGAGACTTCGGTCGCGCTCGGTGCGTCAATATCGATCACGCGATTTTCTGCGCGAAAGGCAGCCATACCGGCAATCAAGCCGCGTTGTGGATGTGCGACGAGGCTGCCTCCATCGAAAATGAGCTCATCGTTACCGCCCACAGCGTTACAATACACGGCCGTGCAATTGCAGCGATCTGCAGCATATTGCAGGAGTGGTTCGCGGGCTTCGTTTTTGCCGTCATGCCATGGGCTAGCGGATAGATTGAGCAACAGGTCGATGCCTTTTTCGGCTAATGCCGTGAGTGGGTCGACATTGTAGCGGCGGGTATTGGTAACTGCCGGGCCTGTCCAAATATCTTCGCAAATGGTGATGCCAATACGCTTACCTTGCCATTCATGGATGACTGGTGCGAGCGCGGGCTCAAAATAGCGATCTTCGTCGAATACATCGTAGCTAGGAAGCAGACATTTGCGTGCGATCACTTGGATAGCGCCGTTTTCACACCATGCAGCTGCATTGTAAAAAGACCGACCGGCTACCTCAGGGCTTCGAGCTTCGACAGTGCCGACAATAGCGGGTACAGCGCCGATCTCCGCGGCGATGGACTTAAGCGTCGCTTCAATGTCACTGACAAAGCAGCTTTTGAATAGTAAATCGCGTGGAGGATAGCCGCAGATCGCAAGTTCGGGGAAGACGACCAACTCGGCACCATCCGCGACCAGCGCTTGATAGGCATTGAGGATGAGTGTGCGATTGCCGGCTAAGTCGCCGACGGTCGTGTTAATTTGTGCGATCCCTATATGCATGATTTATTTTTAAAGCAATGGTTTGAACTGGCGACTTGCAAATGTGCGACCTACGAAGATAGTCACAATTTTATCATATTTACGATTCGTTGCGACGACTATTTTCCGATGTTTAGAGAACTCAAGATTTTCAGTGCATTACTATACGTTTCTTTCTTTGCGCTAATTGCTGGACATGCGCAAAAGATCAGTACGGAGGTCGAGATTGACTCGATTCTATCTGATAAGGTCACCGTAGTGGCTCCAGTGCTGACCTTGGATGCCATGTATCAGCTAATTAAGGATACAAGCCCTCAAGTTTTATTTGAGAAAGACACGGTGCGGCGTGCGCTAGAGAATAGTTTTCAGGAACGAGCGGCATTGCTACCACAAATCTCGCTCGTCGCTGCGCAGACGCGGCAGCAATTTGGTCGTGGCTTTGCGGGAGATGATTTTGAGTCTCCGCCGTTTAATTCCTTCGGAACTAGAGTCGAAGCGACACAAACTGTGTTTGATGCCGAAAAATATGCACGTTATCGTATTGCTGAATTAGAGCATGCAATCTCAAAAATGGATTACGAAGTGGCGATTCAAGATATCTTGGAGCAAGCGGTACAGCTCTATATTACACAAATCCGAGACTTGAACCGAAAGAGAATTGTCGAGGGCAATATTGAGCGTAGTCAACGTTTGTTACAATTGGCTCAAGACCAACTCTCTGCTGGAGCAGGTATTAAAATTGATGTGACACGTGCCAAAGCTCGTGCCTCGGAAGATGATCGGGACTTATTGATAGCTGAATCAAACATCGAGGCATCTATGCTCCGCTTAAAAGCGTTGCTTGATTTAAATTTGGATTCTGAATTAAAGTTGGATGAATCGATCATAACTATGCTGAAAGCGCCCCCGTCTATAGAGGACTATAAAATTATCGGAAGCGCTTTAATTGGCTCGCGTCCAGAGTTGGCTGGGCAGAAGAAGCGTCTCGAGCAAGCGTTGCTGGCGCGCAAGGCGGCATCGTGGCAACGTTTGCCGAGCGTCGAGCTGTTTGGCGACTGGGGCTATGATTCAGAAGAAGCATTTTCCAGTGATTATAATGAGGCGTGGCTTGTTGGTGTGCGGGCTTCGGTGCCGGTGTTTGATGGTTTTAGGATCGAATCCGAAAAGCGCGAAGCTGCTGCAGTGGCGCGCCAAGCGAGCTATCAAATGCGGGTGTTAGATAAACGTATTGAGAGTGAGTTTAGAACCGCATTATTTAATATGAATTCACGTTATAAGCAGATGGGGCTGGCGCGTAAAGAAATCGGACTAGGACTTGGCGAGGTGGAGCAGGCGGAGCTTCGTTATCGAGAGGGCTTGGCGGATAACCGTGAACTGATTGATGCCCAACAGCGCCTTGCCGATGCCGAACGCAGTCATCTAAACTCCGCGTATTTATATGGTGTGAGTCGCTTGGCTTATGCTCGGGCAATCGGGTCTGTGGAAACGGTCTTAGATTAATTCCCTCAAAGTAGCAGGTATTTTGCGGTACACTTTAGCAAATGAATCGAGCCGACTCACATCCACTACAACTTATTCTTGCCTCGGCATCACCGAGGCGCAGTGAATTACTCGAACGCATCGGCCTTCAGTTCCGAATCTGTCCGGCCGATGTCGAAGAGTATAATTCACCTGACGATGGTCCCGCTCAGATGGTATTGCACAATGCTGGTTTGAAGGCGGATGCCTTGACGGCGAATTTTCCAGACGCCCTGGTGCTTGGTTCAGATACCACTGTGGCACTCGATGGCATCGTGCTGAATAAGCCTCTGGATTTAGATGATGCACGTTCAATGCTGAGGCAGCTTTCCGGGCGTACGCATACTGTGTTTACGGCAATCGCATTGCGATGGCAGGCTGGTGGACTGAGCAACGATTTTGTTGAATCCAGTCAAGTGCATTTCAAGACTTTGGACGACGCGACTATTACAGCTTATTTTAAGTGTGTCGATCCGCTCGACAAAGCAGGTGCCTATGGCATTCAGGCCGGGCGCGAGATGATTATTGAAGCAGTCGAAGGTTCTGTTGAAAATGTTATGGGGCTACCGATTCAAGCCCTCGAGGCACGGCTAATCGAACTCGGCTTTGATTTTCGAGTGTAAAGCTGATTCACTATTTAAACTTTGGCTCAGGCATCTACAACACTACGGCTTGAAAATCCGTTTAAACAAGCGAGGCGCGAGCAATGGTGGTCGTCTGCTGCGGCTCTAATGATTGCGTTGCTGCTGCACATCAGTCTGCTCGTTGTCGTACCGGATAAGTTCCTGATGTCTAGCACAGCACTTGATCTGCAAGATGAGTCGCTCGAAATTATATTGCTACCGCCAGAACCACTCACAGCTGATGAGCTCAAATTTGTCGAGGCGAACCCTGAGGTGCCAGAAAATGAGCCAGACCGTAAAGATCAATATTCCTTTCGTGCGCAACAAGCCTCTGATCAAAGTCTCAAGGAGGCATTACTCGACGCGCCCAATGTCGACGGCGAGGAGAACTCGCAAAAAATTATTCAAGGTGCGACAGTGCCGGCAGCATCGCTGACTCCCGGTATATATGTCCCCGCCGTGCAGTTAGGCGAGGGCGAAGGTACCGATGGTGGTAAAATTGGGGCACAAGCAGCGCAGATGGTGCCGCCAGCAAAGCCACTACCAGTTCCAGACTTTATCAAACAAAAGCCGATTATTGACGATGGTCCTGGTAGTAGTCTTAAGATCACTGGGCCTGGCAAAGAGCTGGTTGAGATTCCAGACCTTGAGGCACCGATCAATCTCTACAGGCCACAGTCCCAAACAGTCCAGCAACAACTGCAACAAGAGGGGGATGGCAGCGGTGGTGCACCTAATGCTAAGCCAATGCCGCGTGCAAGGCCGACACTCTCACCAGATCTGATTCATGGTCCCGTGATGCGCTCGGAGGGCTCCGCCAGTCGTCGTGGTACACTGGCGATTGATGCCACGTTCAGTGAGTTTGGGGAATATGAACAGCAGTTCTACGCGGCACTTCAGGCTGGGTGGTATCAAGAGATCGAGTTTTTTCAACCAATTGATACTTCCACCCGTGTGGTAGTTAGCTTTCGTATTACCGCAGATGGCCTGATACATGATGTTGAGCTGTTGCATAGCACTGCGAGTGAGATCGCTACCTTGATTTGTCAGACCGCGCTCACAAAGCGTTCTCCGTTCCGCCCGTGGACCAAGGAAATGGTTAAAGTCTTCGGCCAAGAGCGCACGTTGGAAGTCGTGTTTCATTATCGCTAAAAAATATTGTGCTCCTATTTTACTCAGTCATATTTTTACGATTTCTCTATGACTTCGCCTCAACAGATAACTCAAGCCAGTGACCTACCCCTGGGCTCTGGAGTTCGCTTGATCACCTCAAATCAGCATGGTTTGGTCGCTCTGGATAAGCCCGCAGGGCTGATGTCGCATCCGAATAAAGTAGGGGATAGTACGCGTTCGCTGCTCGAGGCTAGTTACGATTACGATGACGAGGTTTACTCATGGCAGGTTGGTGACGTGCAGCATCGAGCATGGCTGATCAACCGTCTCGATTCGCCGACCTCAGGCGTGATACTGCTTGCACTTAATGAGGAGATAAACACCGCGATTAAGCTGCGGTTTTCGACCCATAAAGTGACTAAAGTTTACTATGCGTTGGTAAGACGTGTGCCCTCGGTGCCGGCAGGTTCTTGGAGTGATATTTTGAAGAAAGATGTGTATCAGGGTAAGAAAATAATTAAAGGCGGACAGAGCATACCTGCAAAGACCCGTTATCAAGTAGCCAAAGCTCCGACGGGTGGATTTCCGGTCGCGCTGCTTCGATTAATACCCCTAACTGGGCGAACGCATCAGCTCCGTGTACAATGCCAGAATCATCGTCATCCAATTGTCGGAGACCGCACCTACGGCAGCTTTAGTTTCAATAAAGAAGTGGCAATCGAAACCGGCGAAAAAAGGATGCTGCTTCATTCTGGAGAGACTTCAATGCGTTATCCCTTTCAGGGCAAGATGTATGATTTTAAGGCCGTGTCCGAATTGCCCGAGGCCTTTGATCGAGTGATGCGTTTTCGACCTGGGATCACTGTTGGCAAGCCAGTGCAGAGGGCCAAGAAGTCGGTTTCGCGCAGTTCATTAGCAGGCCGTCGTTTTCGGCGATAAAGTTTAGGATGTCTCGCCAGCCAGGAGGGCCGGCTTTATGTATCCAATTTGCTAAATCGATGTTTTAGGGAAGTATTAATACGTATCCACGATGTCTGGGTAAATTTGCCCACTCGCGCTGATCTTAAATATGTAAACCTTGCCGGGTTGCATGCGGGTGTAGATGGCATTACCAAATACGGCTTGTACGCCGTAGTCGCTGAGGCGAGTGGGGTCGTTGGCGAGTTCCCAGATAGCCTCCCAGAAAATATCCCGGTTCTTCAAATGGAGGGATTCGGTGATGGTGTAGTAGCGCTCCGGTGCCGTACCAGGGATTTCGATTGCATCGCCATTGGCGGGTGTGGTCGTTTCTCCATAGATGCGTCGCCATAGGTAGAGCGCGCGCTCGGTGCCGTCTTTTACGTATTCGTTAGTGAATTTAACAATCAACGCATCAAAGTAAATGATGTCGCCACGCACGACAAAGAGTTGTTCGGATACGGTCGTTTGGGGATTATCGGCCGCAGTTTGTACGAAGCGCACCACGCTTTCTAATTCGCCTAAATCATTGCGAGACTGCGACTGCAGCGTGGCATAGCCAATCTGTTCTTCTTGAGTCAGATTACGCACCGCTTTGTTGAGCTGATGATTCTCTGTCAGTAGTTTGTGTATACTGGCTGTCGAATGATAAAAACTAATGCCTAGGATGCTCGCGGTGACCAATGCGGCCAATACCATGAGTGAGCCGATCCATTTCCCTTTGCTGCGTTTCGCCATGGCCTAGACTTATGCATAAGTGCGCATCAAGGTTCGATCCTTAATTTGCTGGTGACGAGGATTTATCGAGCTAAAGCGCAGATGAAATTCATCGTAGTAGTAGCTCGCCAGCTAGCTGCAATTCAGCTCTGAGGCAACTTTGCTTCAAGGTCTTTAAGATACTCCCAGCTAAAAATGCCGCTCTTATGCCCGTCACTGAACCATGGGCTAACCGCATAGTTCCCTTGAAAGTCCCAGCCCTGAATCGTGACGCCGGCGAATTCTTTCGGACCATCGCCGCCGTATTGATTACCAAAAATGTCTTTTTCGCCGATGTTTTGCGCACTGGGCGAGTGCTGTCGCAAAAACTCGGCAGAGAAATAGCTCTCGCTGCCATCTTGCCAGAGGATACAGAGTTCGCTGCCGATTAGTTGAATGTCAGTTGGTTTAGCCATGGTCGGGGCTTACTGGTAAAATCCGGCATGTTGTAGTTTTTTTATCAGAGCGATGGCGGGGCCCGAACGGTTTAGAATATAGAGGTGAATCCCTGGGGCACCTCTTTTCAACAATTCGAGAGCTTGTTGATAGCTCCACTCGATTCCGATCGCTTCGACTGCAGCCTTGTCGTCGCCAGCGGCGATGAGTTGTTCGTTGAGGGTTGTGGGGATGCAGGCGCCGCACATCTCACAGAAGCGCAGAGCTTGTTTGTAGGATGTGACAGACATCAGGCCAGGTAGTATGGGAACGGTGATCCCTGCGCGACGGCAATTATCTACGAATTCGAAATAGGCATTGTTATCGAAAAATAATTGTGTGGTGACGAAAGTCGCGCCGGCATCTACTTTACGTTTCAGATTGAGCAGGTCGATTTCTAGCGACGGAGCTTCGGGGTGCTTTTCGGGATAGCCCGCTACGCCTAACTCGCATTCTGGGTACACTTCGCGAATCAGTTGCACCAGCTCGCTGGCGTATCTGAGTCCGTCTGGATGAGGTGTGAAGTTGGTTTCGCCTTTGGGTGGATCACCGCGCAGTGCCATGATTTGCTTGAGGCCTGCTGACCTGAATTCGGCAATGGTCTGTTTCAACTCCACGCGCGAGTGACCGACACAGGTTAGGTGCGGCATTACGGCGTAGCCATAGTCTTTGTGAAGCTTACGGGCGTAGTTCAGCGTGCGGCTGCGCGTGCTGCCACCTGCGCCGTATGTAATTGATACGAAGTCTGGGCAATAAGCCTGAATGCGCTCTGCGGTGTGCAGCAGCTGTTGTGCTGTAGCGTCCGATTTAGGCGGAAAAAATTCGACCGAAAAGAGTGGATCGTTGGTCGCTAGGCGCTGTTTGATCGAAAGTGTCTTCATGTTAACGAATCAACGTATAATGATATGTTGATATGTAAAGTATAATCTTGCGGTACTCGCATCGAGTGCGTGATGCACAATAAATAGTTCTGGTTGTATGTCGAAGTCAATTTGAGCGGCTGAGTTGTTATAGTGTTGATTTTGTCACGCGTGTGAGTGTCCTATATATCTTTTAGTTATGCCTTATCAAGTTCGCCTCAGTCATATTAATTCTGATTATAGTGTCGTGCCATTGCCGGTCGACGCATGGTCGACTGTAATTGAGGACGATGATGGTTTGATCATTATGTTGAATCGCGTGGCAATAACCAGCTCTCAACATCCGACACATGAATATCCAGTTATATCTATAGCTGCTGGGAGTATTCGCGCAACGATTACAGTGATCGGCGGAGAACTCTATTATACTGACCCAAATGCATTGAATCGGTCGAATATTAAGGTTGTCGCAGGTGGGGTCTTGCAGTTGCTAAAAGGCTCGTCTTTTGATAGCGTGCTACAGTCTGAAGCTGCAATGATTACAAGGGAAGCCGAGTTGGCGAATAAGTCGCGACGTTCGCGGGTCGGGCCTAGTATGCGAGAGCACTTGTTAGTCGTGTTGTTGATCGTGTTGTTGGCGGTATTGTGCAAGACCGTCTTTTCTACTTGGAAACAGTTGACGGAAGCCCCGGCCTTAGTCCCCATTTTTGAATTTACCCCAGGCGCGATAGCAGGTGAAAGTATTCGTGCTTATGCGGGGCTTTACGTGGAAGGCTACCAAGAAGGTGGAAAAGTCATTGAGCTGACGGACGAGGGGCAATTTAAATTATACGAGATGTGGCGGTCTGCTGAGCTTGCGGGATTTACTTTGAAGCAGGTTGAATCACTGCTGCTTCGTCTAGGCTCTCAAGGGGATAAGCCTGCATTGTTAGCAGGCGACTTTTATCTACTATTACCCAAGGAAGATGACCGAATATTGCTGAACGGCATCCTGTTTCGTCGACACTTTGGAGCACTCGCTGATATCGGGGAGTTGCAGTAGGTTCAGTAACTTTACGAGCAACAGGCTATTGCTCGAGGTAGTAGCGTATGCTCATTCCTGAGACTTGGAAATAGCCAGAGCCGGTATTGCCATCATCTAAATCACCGTCAATTTCGGATAGGCGAGTTGAGTCGATACGTAGCGGTTCGCTCGAGTTGGTGGTGATTTCGATATACGCATATAAATTGCCACCGCCACCGCCGTTGCCGTTGCCGTTGTTGCTATTCCCATTATTACCGTTGCCGTTACCGTTGCCGTTGCCGTTGCCGTTGCCGCCGTTGCCGCCGTTGCCATTATTACTAGCGTGTACCCAGCGATAGGTGCCGCCGATAACAGAGGACTGGATCCATGTGCTACTAATGCGGTCTGCCATACCATTAGGATAGGTGCCAGGCGTGCTTGTGTCTGGATAAGTTCCAAAGTTGAGCTCGTATTGCATAAACTCTTGAGAGAATATGCGCAAGTCGTTCTCCAAGGCACTGATGATTGCGCTTTCTTTGATTCGTTTGAAATAAGGAACCGCCAGGGTTGCTAAGATGCCGATAATAGTGACCACCACTGCGATTTCGACGAGCGTATATGCGGCGCGGTCTGAACATGATTGTTTGTACCTTGTTAAAGCCATTATGTTTAAGCTATACGAATTGTAGTTTTTATAAAGAATAAATTAATCCCCTACAGCGTATTTTTTACCCTCGGAGAAGCCAAAGAGTTCGATCTTGAGTGAATGGGCTTTTTCTAGAATGCTCGCTTTATCAAGAATTAGGACACTGCCGCTTTCAAGCGCAGCGGTGCGAATGCCTGACTCATACATCACCTCTAGTGTCTGGTGGCCAAAGACTGGTACGTCAAAGCGATAGTCTTGCCCTCGCTTCACGGTCTTGACGAAAATAAGATCATCGGCCTTGAAAGTGCCTGCACGGCTAAGCATCGAATCGGTCCCTTCGTAAGCCTCGACTGCCAGCACAGTGCCGTGTCGCACGACAACGCCTTGGCCGACATCTAAATCTGCCATGCCTTTGGCGATACTGATGCCGTGCTCAATATCCCTTAACTCTGCGTTTAATTTGCCTACAGTCATTAAGCCTTCGTTAGCAAGTTGATCATCCAGAAACGAACGGGCATCGAGCATAGAGATGTCGATGGCTTCAATCTCTTTAGCGATCGCACCGAAGATGGTCTCGGCATTTTTGATCTTTAGGCTGTTGAGAATCTTTAGGGCTTTTAGATCTGGATGAAGGCCGTGGAACAGGCGCCGCGGTGTAATTTGTCCAGCCATGAGTGCATAGCCACAATCGAGTTTCTTTAGTGATTTGAGTAGTTTTCCAAGCTGCCCGACTTTTATTTGGATGTGTTCATTCGCGGCGGTCGAATCGATTAACTCTGGCTCAGTCTCTCCTGCAAAGGACACGATTCGTAACGGTAAGCCAGCATCACGTATGCGTTTTGCTGTCAGTATCGGGTATCGACCTTTGCCGGCAATTAAAGCGATGGGGCGTTGAGCAAAGCTGTCTGGTAAGAATTTCGATAGGGACAGGGCAGGACTCATGGCAATGGGCTATTCGGGGTATTCGTAAGGTCGAATGATAGGCTGGTCGAAGTAAGTGGGTGATGCAATCAAAACTGGTTCAGGTGAATGGCCATTTTTTCCTGCTTTAAAAAAGACCCGTTTGCTGGCGTTTTCAGTGGCTTTTGCGAATTTTTCAACTGCTTTAGGCTGCGAGCTGAGTGTCATGCTTTCGGTGATCTCGCCGAGCATGGCACTTTGTGCACTAATGCGAATACTTTGCGGTTCGACGATTAATTCACGGTGCTTTCTGTCTGGGTATTTATAGGTAAGCAGGCCTGCGTAAGCGGTGATTTGGGCAGCCCTATTATTGTAGTGAATGATGCATGTAGCCGAGTGTATCTGTAATTCCCCAGTCGGCAGGAGTACACGTGCTTCTGAAAGTGGTGATAGATTATTACTGACGACTGCTAGGTCTCCATTAATGATTCGTATCGATAGGATGGATACAGATGGCTCGTAGGAGAGTTTTTCTCTTTTCTCGTTGAACGGTTTTTGGGTAAAGGTTTCGAATCGAACTTCCGATTTTTCACCTATGCCGATACCCATGCCATTCGACAGCGCTAGGAAGAGATGAGAGTTCTTGCCGGTTTCGACGGTACAAGTATTCAGATTGAGCGTGTCGTGTAGTTTAGGTTGTGAGATTTGTGAATCGGCATCCTCGATCTGAATGCTACCTTGAACGCTGGTGGCGACTGCGACTCCTTCGACCATTTCCTCGGCATTCGAGTCGACTGCCCCGCCCATAAAAAAACCTGTAGCGATGAGGCAGAAGAGAGTTTTCCGGCGCGTCTTAGATTCGATATACATTAAACAGCTACGATGTTGACGATTTTTCCTGGTACGTAGATTTCGCGTTTGATGACTTTACCTTCAATGTGTGCGCTAATTCTTTCGTGTGCCTTGGCAGTTGCGATCGCGTCGTCTTTGCAGACGTCGGCAGGGAACTGGGCATCGCCACGGTATTTACCATTCACTTGAAAAATGATTTTAATGGAGTCTTCCTTTAATTTACTTTCGTCAAATACTGGCCAACCTGCAGTTGCGATGCTACCTGTATGGCCTAGAAATAACCAGAGCTCTTCGGCGAGATGCGGCGCGAGGGGTGCGAGTAATTTGATCAACGATTCGATAGCGTCGAGTGTAAGCGCGTCGGCTTTACCGAGTTGATTGACGCAAATCATCATTTGCGAAATTGCGGTGTTAAAGCCGAGTGCCTCGTAGTCTTCGCTGACTTTTTTGATTGTGGCGTTCAGTATGCGATCAGTCTCGGCGTCGAGTTGATCGGTTGCACCAATTTTGGCTTGGCGTGTGCCGTCCTCGGCTACGACGAGGCGCCATACTTTACGCAGAAAGCGGGCGATGCCTTCGATGCCCTTGGTATTCCACGGCTTCATCGCTTCAAGGGGACCGAGGAACATCAGGTAAAGGCGTAAAGCGTCGGCTCCGTAATTGACGACGATACTCTCTGGGCTGACTACGTTGCCGCGACTTTTTGACATTTTCTCGCCGTCTTCGCCTAAAATGATGCCTTGGTGAAAGAGCTTTTTAAACGGCTCTGGATGGCTTACCACGCCAAGGTCGAAGAGCACATGGTGCCAGAAGCGAGCATAGAGCAGGTGCAGCACCGCGTGCTCTGCGCCGCCAATATAAAGATCTGGATAGCCCCAATATTTTTCTTTTTCCGGGGCGATCAGTGCGTCGGTATTTTTTGGATCTATGTAGCGCAGGTAATACCAGCACGAACCAGCCCATTGTGGCATGGTGTTAGTCTCGCGTGAGCCTGTTACCCATCCTTCGACGGGCTCACTGGAAGTGGCTCCAGTTTTTGGATCGATATAGAGGTGTAGCCATTCCTCGGCTTTCGATAGTGGGCTCTGACCATCGGGCGACGGTGTGTAGCTATCCACTTGGGGTAATGTCAATGGTAGTGCACTCTCGGGGAGGGCAACGGCAAAGCGCAGTTCACCATCAATTTGGCAGCTGACGGGGCGCTCGATCGATTTAAGCGAGTCGTCCACCTTTTCATAATCGGCCTTGCTTACCCACACGATTGGGAAGGGCTCGCCCCAGTAACGTTGACGAGAAAAGAGCCAGTCGCGCAGCTTAAAGTTGACTGTCGCTTCGCCGCGTTTCTCAGCTGCGAGTTGAATGATTATCGCCTTTTTCGCACTTTCGGAGTCTTTGCCGCTTTGCTCGTCTGAGTTGATTAAATTCCCGGGGCCTGTGTAGGCTTCGCTCAGTCCACCAGAGGCATCTTTTTCGGCGTGGCCGTTATCGTCGATGACTTGCAGGATTTCGAGATCAAATTCTTTGGCGAATTCAAAGTCGCGTGCGTCGTGCGCTGGCACGGCCATGATTGCTCCTGTGCCATAAGTCATGAGCACGTAGTCCGCCACCCAGATCGGAATTTCTTTTCCGCTGACCGGATTGATCGCAGTGGCACCAGTCCATACGCCAGTTTTTTCTTTGCTTAGCTCCGCGCGTTCTAGATCAGATTTACTTTTCGCTTTTTCCGCGTAGGCGAATACCGCGTCGCTCTGCGCACTGCTGCAGATCTGCGAGAGAAGAGGGTGCTCTGGTGAAATTACCATATAGGTCGCACCAAACAGTGTGTCTGGGCGAGTGGTAAAGACGCTAAGGTCTGCATCGTGGCCTACGATGTCGAAGGTGATCTCGGCACCTTCGCTACGACCGATCCAATTTTCCTGCAGACGCTTGGTTGAATCGGGCCAGTCAAGGTCTTTCAGGCCCGCGATAAGTTGGTCGCCATATTCGGTGATGCGGAGTACCCACTGGCGGATCGGGCGACGCTCTACTGGGAAACTGCCACGCTCTGAGCGAGGGCCTTCAGCGGTGTTGAGCACTTCCTCATTGGCGAGCACAGTACCGAGCTCGGGGCAAAACCAGACGGGTTTCTCATCGACGTAGGCTAGTCCCTTCTTAAAAAGCTGAATAAAAATCCATTGCGTCCACTTATAGTAGCCAGGATCGGTGGTGTTAACCTCGCGTGACCAGTCGTAAGCAAATCCGAGCTGGCGCAGCTGTGTTTTAAAGTGCGCAACATTTTGCTTGGTAGTGTCACGAGGGTGCATACCAGTTTTGATAGCGTATTGCTCAGTCGGCAAGCCGAAGGCGTCCCAGCCCATCGGGTGGAGCACATTAAAGCCCTTGGCCTTTTTATAGCGCTTAAGCGCATCACTAGCAGTGTAGCCCTCGGGGTGGCCGATGTGCAAGCCGGCGCCGGAGGGGTAGGGGAACATATCGAGAATATAGCAGGTCGGCTTGTCTTCAAAATCCTTCGCGTTGTAAGTTGCGTTTTGCTCCCAGAAATCCTGCCATTTTGGCTCGATTGCGGAAAAGTCGTAGTCTGTCGTCAGTGTTGCCATGTTATAGAAAACCGCGGATTTAGAAGGTTCGTTTGCAGTCAGTCAATAATGCAAAGCCCGAGACGCGCTGATTCAAATCGTGCGATAGGGCAGATTAGCTTGATATTTTAAGGAGGCGGCTTTACACATCGAACCTGTCATATGTATATTCGAGCCCCATTGATTTTTTTTATCGCCCTAGCATTTGTAATGTCTGTCGCATGCTTACGGGGCGAGATATCGGCAGTGGATGCATATAATAAGCAGGAGAAAAACCTGTCGCAAAAGCGCGTCGAACAAAAATCTTGGTCGGGCAATCAAAAGTCTGATTTGCTGCAGAAGTCGTTTCCCTTTAAGCAATGGGACTCACATTATTCCTCACTCGGCTCGAAAAAATCGAATATTTCGCTAACTGAAACTAAAGATAAAAAGCGCTTTAAGTCTGAAGTAGTCGAGTTTGAGACAAAATCGATGGATATTTCCAAGTGGAATGGACGGCTGGCCGACCTCGAGCGTCAGGCACAGATTAGTACAAATTCGACTGCGAAGAAGATCGAGAATAAACGTATGTATGAAAGGATGCTGAATAAATCAAAGGGTTATGCGCAGACCGGTGAAACACTGTCGCTGCGCGATATTAATCGCTTTCAGTTTCGACAAAATCGCGCCGATACCGCCGTGCCCGTTCGAGCAGCTGGTAGCGCCGATGGTTCCTGAATGCCGATCTGCATGTTTATTTTGCTCCGCGCTATATTTGAATAGTTTCTATCTAATCCATGACCCTTCCTCGATGCCACCTTTGCTTTTGGTGGCTGGCTTATTATCGCTGTGGACTATCGGTGGCGTGCTCGGCGTCCGATGCGCTAATAACTTGATTGGGTGGCTTGATTCGGGACGCCTGTATGGTTTTACGCATTTTCAGATGCGTGAATAAAAAAACCGCGAGTGTTTCGCGGGTTTTAAAAAGTGGCGGAGAAGATGGGATTTGAACCCATGGAACCCTTTTGAGGCTCACTTCTTTAGCAAAGAAGCGCTTTCGGCCACTCAGCCACTTCTCCATACCAATACGGAGGAAGAAAGCGGGCTGAGCGCGAAGATCAATCCTTATTTTCAGAGAATTTGAGAAACTCACCGATTCACTGAAAATACTGGATATTCCGCAGAATTTCGTCAGATGCAGCAACGTAACGTGCCTCCTAATATTAGAACCGTTGTTCTTCGATGTCATATACGTCGAACCAAGTATAAACGATTTTGTCCGCCGGGATGAACTCTGCGATGTACCCTTCGAGATACACTTGCAGCTTGACCGGCATTTCACTGATCCGCTTGAAGCGTAGATCGTTGTTCCATTGCACCAATGCCTCCTGTGTGTGCTCTGTGCCGTTGGCTTGAATCCATTCGGCGACGGCGGTATCATCGGCGCCTGTTGCGACAAAGGCTTTAAAGTTCTCAGCAGAGATCCCAGCAAAATTGAGAAACAGCTGGTCGAGTGGGCAATCAAAGTGGTATTCGCCTGCTGTGCCAGCGATCACCGCTCGGCACTTGTCGAGTGTGCGCGCAGCGATGACGTAGCCAGCCAGCGTCGTGCGCGGGCTGCGGGGAAATGCGTTGCTGAGATCGAGTGAGGTTACGTTTGATGTGGTCATGATGAATAAGAGAGTTTTTGAATGAACTGTTTATTCTAATTCTATTAGATTGGCTCTTTTTGGTTAAGGCTTTGATATTCGATAGTCACTTTCAACAATCTTTCAGGAATTTTGCCGTTACACTGGCTGTTGTAGTTTTTAGCCCTGCGACATCGCCTTGATAGAGTAACTGTCCACCAGCATCGCCGCCGTTGGGGCCGATCTCAACTAGATAGTCGGCATCAGCAATCACGTCGAGGTGGTGTTCGATGACGATTACGGTTTGGCCTTTGTCGACCAGGCGGTGCAGCAATTCGATCAGGCGCTCGACGTCACTGAGGTGAAGGCCGATCGTAGGCTCTTCGAGAATGTAGAGATTGCCTTGGCCTTTGTTATATTGGCGCTCTTTAAAAGTGGGCATGCCTTTAGCTAATTCGCTGACGAGTTTGAGGCGTTGCGCTTCGCCACCGGAAAGGGTGGGGGAATATTGCCCCAGCGCGATGTAGCCGAGGCCGGTTTCGACCATGGCTTCGAGTAGGCTTTTTAGGCCGGTGTGGAAGCTAAAGAATTCGGCGGCTTCCTCGAAACTCATGAGTAAGGCGTCGGCGATGTTTTTCCCATTCCAGCGCAGCTCGTCGAGTTCGGCGCCGTAGCGTCGGCCGTTGCAATCCTCGCATGTCACATAAGTGTCAGGCATAAAATTCATTTCTAGCTTCAGCCGCCCTGCGCCTTTGCAGGTCTCGCAGCGACCGCCCTTAGTGTTGAACGAAAAAGTGCCCGCGCTGTAGCCTCGCGCGCGAGCTTCAGGCAGACTGGCGTAAATGTCGCGGATTATGTCGAACGCACCGATGTAAGTTGCGGGCGTGGAGCGGGGAGTTTTACCAATAGGCGATTGATCGACCTCGATGACCTTCCGAACGCTCTCTGCTCCACAGAGTGTTCGAAAGCTGGTGGAAAGTGAGGAGCGAGAAGTGGGCAGTTGCTTGGACACCAACTTTGGTAACTTCGTCTCGATTGAAGCTTCGACCAGTGGTTTGAGCAAATCTCGAGTGAGGGTGGATTTGCCTGCGCCCGAGACGCCGCAGATTGCGGTGAGGCGTTGCTTGGGGATTTGTACATTGAAGCCTTTGAGGTTTCGCAGTGCCGCGCCTTGTAGACTGATCCATTGTTCGTTGCTCTTTTTTTTGCGAGGACTCCATGGCTCGGGAAGTGCACGATATGCCCCACGTAAAGGGTGCGGCATACTCTTGCGCATATATTTGCCGGTGATCGATGCCTTATTTTTTCGTAGTTGTGCGAGCGTGCCGCAGGCGACTATTTCGCCGCCGTGGATGCCAGCAGCGGGGCCGATGTCGATGATCTGATCGGCGTGTTTCATGGTGTCTTCATCATGTTCGACGATGAGGAGGGTATTGCCACGGTCGCGAAGTTGTTCAAGGGCGGTGATGAGTTGTTCGTTGTCGCGGGCGTGTAGGCCGATGGATGGCTCATCAAGCACGTATAGAACGCCTGAAAGGTTGGAGCCGAGTTGAGCGGCGAGTCGGATGCGTTGCGCCTCACCACCTGAAAGTGTGGCAGTGGCACGATCGAGGCCAAGGTAGTTGAGGCCAACGCGATCCATAAAGCGCAGTCGCTCTTCGATTTCAGGGAGCAGCTCGTCCAGTACGGGCCCGCTGCGTTGGTCGGTTTTTACGCGCTTAAGTGTGTCGATTAATTCGTTGGGTGTGAGCGCCAGCAGCTCTGGGAGGCTGGCAGTGTTGTTGGTTGGACGTTGTTGTTTGATTGATGTTTTAAGGTGTAGCTTAACGGCGCGGCTGAGCGGGTTGAGGCGTGCTCCGTTACAATCTGGGCACGTGTCGCCGTCTTCTAGGCCGTCGGGCACATCGATGGCGGCGGCTTCGTCTTTGCTCATCCAGTCAAAGATTTGGCCGTAGCCGCGACAGCTTGGGCACCAACCGCGGGCGCTATTCCATGAGAAGTTTTTCGGGTCGAGTTCAGGGAAGGCTTCGCCGGTGGTCGGATCGGTGCGTTTCGTTGAAAGCCAAGATATAATTTCGTTTTTTGCGTTGAGTAGGAAGGCGGTGCCTTTGCCGAGTTTGAGAGCTTCTTTGAGTGCGGACGACACGGAGGTCATCCCGGCCGAGAGTGTGGCAATGACTAGTTCGATATCGTGCTCACTATAGCGATCTAGCTTTTGAAACCGATTGATGGGCACGAGTTGGCCGTCGATACGTAAGGTCTCATAGCCGTGGTCACTGGCCCAGTCTGCGAGCGGCTGGTGGTGGCCTTTACGCCCGCGCACCAGCTGAGCGCAGAGGTGAAGCTCCTTCGTCTTGCCTGCCCTGAACTTGTCAAATGGGTATTCGGCGAGGATTGATTTGAGGCGCTTGAGTAGCGCGCCTTCGCTCTGACTGATCACAGCTTCGCCAGAGCTAGGAGAATGTTGAATGCCAATTCGTGCATACAGTAAGCGCAGGTGTTGAGCGACCTCGGTAATTGAGGCGACGGTCGATTTGCGCGTTCCTTTAGTCACGCGTTGCTCAATTGCGACGGTGGGAGCGATGCCGTGCAATTCATCGACATCAGCACGTGGCATTTGCTCGACAAATTGACGTGCATACGCAGACATCGATTCCATGAAGCGCCGTTGTCCTTCGGCAAATATAATGTCGAAGGCGAGGGATGATTTGCCAGAACCTGAAACGCCAGTGATGACGCTTATCTTATTGTGTGGTATTTCGCAGGAAATATTTTTAAGGTTGTGCTCTCGGGCGCCATGGACGGTGAGAGAATGAGGGTGAGAGTTGTAAGTGAAGTTTGATTCGGCTGCTTTAAGCTCAGCGGATGACGCCGAGGCCGTTCCTGCCAGTGCATCGCAAAGGTATGCCGCGGTTTCGCAGTTGGTTTTTGCGATGTCAGATGGCGTGCCTTGGGCTACGATTTGACCGCCGCCGATACCTGCTTCGGGCCCGAGTTCGACGATCCAATCAGCAATTTTAAGTATGTCGATATTATGCTCAATGACGATGAGCGAGTGACCTGCATTGACTAATCCTTGCAAGACACCGATCAGGCGTTTGACGTCAGCACGGTGTAGGCCTGTGGTGGGTTCGTCGATTAGAATGAGCGCATGCCCAGACTTTTCGGCAATCTTGCCGAGATAGCGGATTAGTTTAAGGCGTTGAGACTCGCCGCCCGAGAGTGTGTTGAGGGGCTGCCCGAGTTTTAGATAACCGAGGCCGACATCGATCATTGGAGTGAGGCAACTAGTTACTTTAGGGTAGTCAGCGAAGAAAACGACTGCGTCGTCGACATCCAGTTCGAGGATTTCGGTGATACTGAGAGCGTTGAATTGAATCTCCAAAACTTCGGGTTTGAAGCGTTGCCCCTCGCAGGTTTGGCAGGGCACGAAGAGGTCGGATACGAATTGCATCTCGATGCGTTCGTAGCCTAGCCCCGAGCAGGTTTCACAGCGTCCGTCGCCACTGTTGAATGAGAAATGCCCAGGCATCATGCCCGCTGATTGGGCGGACTCTAGTTTTGCAAATAATTTTCGGATTTCACTCCACGCATCGGAGTAGCTAGCTGGGTTGGATCGAGGTGTTTTACTGACGGGACTCTGATCGATGAGCACGACATCAGAAAGTGGTAAGGTGGAGTCGATATCTTGAATCGTCGCTGGGTCGTCTGTAATCAGCCCTTTTCGTGCGAGTAGATTTTGATAGATGACGTTATTGAGTAGTGTGCTTTTCCCAGACCCAGAGACGCCGCTGAGGCAGACAAAAGCTTGCTGAGGAATGTGCAGATCAACTTCCTTGAGGTTATGCTTACTCGCGCCGTAGATCGAGAGCTTAGGACCTTTCTTTGTGTCGCGCAGTTTCTTTGGTGCATCGATCGTTTCACGTCCGGAGAGGTAGCGACCGGTGATGGTATCCGAAAGTAGGATACGATTGTAGTCGCCATTAAAGATGAGCTGGCCGCCGTGAATGCCTGGCTTTGGGCCAATCTCGATCAGGTTGTCAGCAGCTCGCATGACGGCTTCGTCGTGCTCGACGACGACGACCGTGTTACCTTGAGTGGTGAGTCGCCGCAGAATTGAAATGAGGCGATCCATGTCGCGGGCATGCAGACCGACTGAGGGTTCATCGAGCACAAAGAGTGTGTCCACTAGGGATGAGCCAAGGCAGGAGGTTAGGTTGACTCGCATGGTCTCACCGCCTGAAAGGGTGCGGGAGGTGCGGTCGAGCGTCAGGTAGCCGAGGCCGACTTGGTCGAGGAAGGAGAGTCGGCTGATAATTTCACTGAGTGCGGAGTGATCAGTGGAGGGCAATGCTCCGTCATTGCTACGCTGAGTTGAATGCGTCAAAGACAGAGCGTTACCCTCCAATAATGTGAGTAACTCGCTCACACTTTTTTGGTAAAGGTCGGGAAGGGTGAGGTCGTTCCATTTCCAGTTGAGTGCTTCGGGTTTAAGGCGTGAACCGCCGCAGTCGGGGCAGCGCGAATAGCTTCTGAACTTGGAGAGAAAGACACGAACGTGCATCTTGTAGATTTTACTCTGAAGCCAGTCGAAGAAACGATAAATACCATACCACTGGTTGTTGTCTTCTTTATAGTTCGGTTCGCCTTCTAGTATGAAAAGGATTTCTTTTTTGCTTAATTTTGACCATGGCAGGTCAGTGCGGATTTTATGTTTTTTAGCTGCGCGCTGTAGGTCGCGCAGACTTTCGCTGTAGACTGCGCCTTGGAACGCACGGATGGCACCGTCATCGACTGACAAGCTCTTGTCGGGGGTGACTAAGTTATAATCGATCTCGATGATGCGTCCGAAACCTTTGCATTTTTCGCAGGCGCCGATGGGTGAATTGAAAGAAAAGAGCGGTGCGGTAGCTGGTCGATATGTAATACCTGTCTCGGGCGAATGAAGCCCGTGGGTGAACTCGGCGACAATTGCGCCATCTGTATCCAATATTTGGATGTGGCCTTTACCGAAGGTGAGTGCGGCTTGTGCGGCTTCGATAAAACGAGAGCGGATTTTTGTCCCAACCTTGATCCGGTCTTGAACCACAAAAAGGCTAGAGGTCTGAGGCTTGCGAGTTGTGGCCTGTGATTGGAGATCTGAGATGCGAGTGACGCTGCTATTATGTACAACTCGAGTGTAACCTTGGGCCGAAAGGGGCTGGAGAATCTCGCTCCACTCGAATTTTTCGGGGCGAGTGATCGGGAACGCGATCAGCACGGTTTTATCTTTGTGCGCTTGAAGCAGTTTTTCCCAAATAGATTGCGGGTTGTCGTCGGTGATTGGCTCACCTGTTGCGGGGTCGATCAGTTTGGCGACATTAGGAAACCAGACTTTGAAGAAATCGCAGAGCTCGGTGATGGTGCCGACTGTGGAGCGGGAGGTCTTGACCGTATTGGACTGCTGGATCGCGATGGAGGGGCGAATGTTCTCGACCGAATCGACTTTGGGCCGATCCATCAGGTCCATGAATTGGCGCGTGTAGGGGGAGAATGTCTCGACGTAGCGACGCTGCCCTTCCGCGTGCAGCGTCTCAAATACAAGAGAGGACTTACCCGCGCCACTGAGTCCGGTCACCACGGTGAGCTGACCAATGGGTAGGTCGAGATCGAAACCTTTAAGGTTATTTTGGCGGACGCCGCGAAGGTGTATGGTTTCTGTGGAGGCCATCGTGTTTGAGTCAGAGGTGGCTGAAAAATCTAAAACGGTAAAGGGTCTAAACGTGGCAGGCTGACATACCTTACACGCGGGGTCTTGTTGAAAAAAGAAACTTCTCTAGGCCACTTCTGGTCAGTGTGAATGACTCGAGCTGAGTGGCTCGAATATACCTTAAGTTTCAGCGACCGGTGTTTGGCATTTTTCGACGGCACTGCGAAGTCGACGGCGTAGGTGGGTGCGGCGGACTTGTTGGTCGTTGTTTTTAATCGCCATAGAGTAGGCGTCTAAAGAGCCGACGAGATAGACTTTCTGACGCGCACGTGTGATGCCGGTGTAAACGAGATTGCGCTGGAGGAGCATGAAATGCTGCTTGAGCAGTGGGATGATGACGATGGGGTATTCACTGCCTTGGCTTTTGTGGATCGAGATACAGTAGGCGAGTTGGACTTCGGAGAGCTCGCCTTTGGTATATTCGATGATATCACCGGTGAACTCGATGGTGATACTAGAGCTGTCGGCGGCAATACTGCGAATGATGCCCATGTCGCCGTTGAAGACATTTTTGTCGTAGTTATTGCGAGTCTGAATGACTTTATCGCCGATACGAAAGGTGCTGCTACCGTAGGGAATTTCGGCGGGCAGTGGCTTGCGTGTTTTTTCGCGAAAATGGGTTTGTTTGGCGGGCGCGTAGTCGGGGTCGGAACGGAGTCTGGATTCAGCGGTGGTTTTTGGGTTAAGGCACTCTTGGATCTCGGCGTTGAGCACTGTGATGCCGCCGGTGCCGCGATGCATCGGGGACATGATCTGAATGTCGCGAACTGCGTTTACCTTGTGATGCTTTGGGATGTATTCGCGGGCCAAATACAAAATCGCTTGGACGCACTGCTCTGGAGTATCGGCTTCGATGAAGCTAAAGTCCGTGCTAGCATCGAGATCGCGGAAGCTACGGAAGGTCGAGCCTGGATGGGATTCACCTTTAAGGATGCCGTGTGCCGTAGAGACAATGCCGCTTTCTTTGCCTTGTCGGTAAATGGTATTGAGCCGAGTGACGGTCGCGGGCGGAGCGGCCATAAGATCTCCCAAGACATTTCCGGCGCCAACGGAAGGGAGTTGGTCAGCGTCGCCTACCAGTAGCAAATGTGCACTGCTCGGGACTGCTTGTAGCAGGCTTGCGGCGAGGCGGGTGTCGAGCATACTGGTTTCATCCAAGATGAGTAAGTCGCAGGGTAGTGGGTTGTCCTCGTTGTAAGTAAATGTGCGCGAGGCGCCGTCGTATTTGAGTAGTCGATGGATTGTGCTTGCGGGCGCACCGGAAGCTTCGGCCAAGCGTTGCGCGGCACGTCCCGTAGGAGACGCGAGCAGAATTCGGGTGCGCTTGGCGCGGAGGATGTCGACGACTGCGCGAAGGATCGTGGTTTTGCCTGTGCCGGGGCCACCGGTGATGATGGAGACTTTTGAAGTAAGTGTTTTGCGTAGGGCCTCGGCCTGTTGATCGGCGAACTCAAAGCCTGCTTTTTGCTGCGCCCATATGATCGCTGGCTCGATCTTAATTATAGGTAAAATCGATGCGGTGCTGTCGATTCGGGCGATGGCGTCGGCGATGCGTTTTTCCGCGCTGGCGGTGTTGGGCATCTGACAGGCCGGGCCGAGATATTCATTTTTTTCATCGTAGGCCTTAATTGAGAGTAGTTTCTTGGCGTCGTTGAGCGCATGCATGCGGCGCTGAATGTCGACGGGATCGACACCGAGCAGCTTCGTGGCGTACTCGAGGATCATTTGTTCGGTCCCCACTGTGTGCCCTTCGTCTTCGAGTGTGCGCATGGTATGAATGATGCCAGCGTCGATGCGTTCTTTGCAATTAGTTGGAAAGCCTAGGTTAAGGGCTATCTTATCAGCGGTTTTAAAGCCGATGCGTTCGATATCTTCGGCTAGCCGGTAAGGCTCGTCTTGTAGAATTCGTTTGGCACCGCTGCCGTATTTTTTAACGAGTCGCACGCATTGGGTCGGGGTGACGCCGTAGGTCTGCAGAAACATCATTACATCGCGCACTGCACTTTGATCGTCCCACGCCGCTTTGATAGATTTGGCGCGCGTTTTGCCGATGCCGGGGATTTCGTGAAGTCGGCCAGAGTTTTCGCTAATGATCTTCAGGGTGTCGGCACCAAAGTGGTCGACAATTTTCTTAGCATAGGATTTGCCGATGCCGTGAATTAGGCCGCTGCCGAGGTATTTGCGGATGCCGTGTACAGAAGCGGGAAGTTGGGACTTGAAGCTGGCGACTTTGAACTGATCGCCGTGCGTGGTGTGACGGGTCCATTGACCATCAAGCTTAAGCGTCTCGCCGCATTGTACTCCCGGGAGTGGGCCGAGGATGGTGACGGGGCGCTTGCCGTTGGCGACGCTGACCTCGGCCACGCAATAGGCATTCTCTTCGTTGAAGAAGATGATCCGTTCGAGGACGCCTGTGATGGATTCGCTTGAGTTGTTCTCTGCCATGGTTGCGGACTTTTTAACAGATCTACAGAAGAGTGAAGGAAGGTCAATGCGTGTATGGCTAAGCACGAAAAAGCCCTCGCGGAGGGCGAGGGCTTTTAAAACTATTAAAATTAGCAGGCAGTTTTTATTGCGAGAGGATTACTGGTGGGCCCGGGGGAGATCCAGGAGGAGGGCCGGCTGGGGCTAGTTCGGCATCCATGGTGAAGATTAGATCGTCGAAAGGCACGTCGCCAATCGCAGATATTCCGCCGAAGCTGAAGGGTGCCGGTGCTGCTTGTGCTCTCTGGATGCGAAAATCGCTATTTTCCAAGGTGTATTTCGCAGGTTGAATTTTGTAATCACTCTTCAAATTTTCAGGAATATATCGGACAATGACATATCTGCGTTCGATTTCATCAAAGGTATGCTGAACGCCTGTGTTCTCGCGTTTAACCTCAACGGTAAATGAATCTTCGATGTCGTAGAAAAAGTCGCTTGGGACGCGAACGATTTGTTGCTCTTGCTGTGCTGCCATAAAGAATTCGAAATTCGAATCGCCGTTGGCGGCTAATTGTGCGCGTTCGGTATGGCCTAATTTATTCGTAAAAGTGGCGACCCCGGTTTGCTTGTCGGAAGAGAATTCTTCTGGTAAGTGGTTGGTTAGATATAATTGCAGTGTGCCTTGATTACCTTTATTAAAGTTCAAGGCGATGGTGCGCATCTGAGTCTTTTTACGTAGGTCAACAATGGCGATCGATTCTTCGTCACGAGGGAACTCATAGGAAGTGGTTGGATCATCATCCTGTAGGTTTAAGACTGAATCTAGGGCACCGCCGCTAGCATAGATGATGCGGCTGCCAGTGTAGGCTGCCCCGAAGTCGTACTTGATAATAGGGGACTGTACTTTGATGGTTTCTTCAGTTTCTTCACCTTTGCCGAGTTGAATGTTAGCTTGAGTGATATTTAGAGGACCGGTTGCCCCAAATTGTCCGAGACGCCCCTGATTGATTATGTTGAATCGCACCAGCAGGTAGCGGGTATCGACTTCTGTGAAGGTGGTCGACGGTATGTCGCCTTCTAGGAATGCTATTGGTTGTGTCAGTTTGACCCACTTTCCATCTTCAAGTGGGTTGAGGACGTTCGAGGACATCAGTTGCATAGTACCTGCTGCGCTCTCGTTGTTAAAATAAAAGCGGGACACCTTCATGAACTGACCTAAATCAATAATGTAATCGTGTTGTCCTTGAGGGATGGTGTAGGTGAGCGCAGAGTTGTCGCTGAGTAGGATAGATTCATCAAAATAGCCCACATCTGGTAGCTGAACGCGGAGAAATTGTTTGTCTTTAACGATCACTAGAGTGGCTCCCATGTGCCAGCGCGCTAGATTTTTCGGTACACGCTGCAGTTGTTGTTCGCTAGGACTTGGGACGCGATAAAGGTCGATCGGCGGGGCGGATTGCGCCTGAGAGCTGGTGTTGAGTGACAATGCAACTCCAGCGAAAAATAATACAGCGATTATTTTCTTAGATTTAAGGATTAAATTGCTCATACAAATAAATACTAATATGACTTTTTTCAGATATTTCAATCCTTATTTAAATGTACTCTACGGAAGATTGCAATATCTTATTAGTCAATCGGATAGATGCTATTTTAAGGCTTTACTAATTGCCCTGTAAGAGCCGATAATATTACATAAAATAAAGAATTTTAGTGGGTCACCACTGCCTAACACACAAGCGTAAGATAAATGAAAATGGTGATAAGTTCAAAGATATCCGATCTACGACTGATCAATAAAGGGGTAATCACCTCGGTGATGCTACTTGTCATGATGGCAATTCCCCTGTCCGCACAAATTAATGGCACACCAGATTTTGCGCCGTTTTTATTGGATAAACGTGTCGAACGCGAAGATTACAATCTACGGCTTGGGCCAGTTTTGATTGATATAGTTGGCAAATTCGGTATCGAATTTAACGATAATGTGAACACTTCGCAGAATGATCCAATTGAAGATGTGATTTTAAAGCCTGGGGTTTCATTCGGTTTAAAATGGGCAATCAATGAGGACAATGACCTTGATCTGAATATCGGTGCAGAATATTGGCAGTACATTGACAACGATGAGTTGAATGAAGTCTCCAATCAAATCGCGCTGTCGCCGGACACGGAACTGTCTTATCGTGTGCTAGTTGGCGATATGGTCTTTCGGGTATATGATCGGATTCAGTATTCATTCGATTCAGCGGATTCTGTGGCGGTGGATAACCAAGGGAATGTGACCGATCAAGATCCTGTCGCATTTACTCGTTATAAAAACGTCTTAGGTGTTCAGTCAGAGTGGTTTATTGGCGAGACAGTTTTTGCGGCGCAATTGAGTCGTACAGATGAGTGGAGCCCTGACCAAGAGTTTGAGTATATTGATCGTAAAGAGTATAAGGCTGCGTTGAATGTCGAGCGCGATTTGGCTGCAAACTTCACAGTGGGCATTGGTACTTCTTATACGACGATTGATTACGATCAGGATATTAATAATGATGGCTCTAAGTTTTCGACTGGGCCTTACTTTGATTGGAGCGTGACCGAATTGATTAGCCTGTATGCCGGTGTGGCATGGAATTCTCTAGATTATGATACTGGAGGACTGACTGATGGTACTGTTTATGGTAACGAAGAGCAACCAGATGATTTAACTTGGAATGTTCGCCTTCGTCATACTGCGAATGAAGTATTCAATCACCAACTCGAATCGTATCGTGCGATTAGTGGGGGAAGCACTTCTAATTATAATGAGATCGATGGGATCCGCTATACCGCTTCGTATAATGTCACTGCTCGCGTCCGCTTAGATGGCACGGTCGGTTACGAGGAGAGTGATAGTTCCGGAGGATTGATTAATGACGATTTCGATCGATGGATCTATGGTCTTTCGACTGAGTTGGTGCTGGGGCCGCGATTAACTGCGGAAATTGCTTATCGTTATATTGATAAGAGTTCGGACGCAGAGTTCCAAAGTTATGAGCAAAACCAGCTCCGTATTTTCTTTAAGTATGACTTCTAGCAAGTTCGATAGGAGTATGTGTAAATTGAGTACCAAGCTGGCCTTCGTTTGTGCGATTATTTTGCCGTTTATTGGGCAGGGCCAATCCGTGCAGGTTGTGGAGTCTGCTGCTGCCGTCGAGGCCGGGCCGACTCAAATGGGCTTGCTTGATGACGACTGGGAGCTGCAAGTCGGCGATCGATTGGTTTATCAAGTGCTCGAAGAGCAGGAAGAAGAGTTGCTATTGGCAGTGAACGGTAATGGTGAACTGCTGGTGCCGTTGCTTGGTTCTTTTCCAGCTGAAGGTAAGACCAGTAAGAGCTTAGCCTACGAAATTAAACAGCAGTTGGAGGTCGATTTCTTTCACCGAGCGACTGTATTAATCACGCAACGAGAAGTGGACCGGAACCGTGGGCGCGTTAAAGTGATTGGTGAGGTGAAGCGGCAAGGGGAACAACTGATTCCGGCCGATTCGCCACTAACACTGAGTCAGGCGATTCTAGCCGGTGGTGGATTTACGCTGGATGCGGATGAGTCGAAGGTGAGTGTCGTATCTGCAGGGCAAGAGCAACCACGAGTCGAAGTGGATCTCGGTGCGATGCTTTCTAGTGGTGATCTCTCTGATGACCCTATTTTGATTTCGGGGGATGTCGTTATTGTTGCGCGAGCGGATCACGCCGGTAGTCAAGTGTACGTGCTTGGTGCGGTAAATTCTCCAGGCCTGTATTCGATTCGGGGCAGTCAATTTACGCTCAGCCAAGTAATCTTGATGGCGGATGGGTTTACCCGATTCGCCAAAAAAACGAAAGTTCGCCTCGTTTCGAAAGATGGCAAAGGCGAGAAAATCGAATCACTGATAAATGTGGGTAAAATACTCGATGGTGGCAATCGCGATGATGATCCAGTAGTTCAGCCAGGTGATATGGTGATTGTGGAAGAGAAGATGATCAGCTTTACTGGCTAATTGCTAAGCGCGTATTGTCTGCCAAGATGATTTCAAGATTTCGAATACATGGACGATTTATTTCAGGATGAGCAGAATACAAAGACGGTCGATTACACGGAGCTTTTTCAGCAGATCGTTTATCGGGCAAAGATCGTTCTGCGCCGATATTGGTGGATCATTCCTTTAGCGATTGCTCTTGGGGTCACTTATAAGGCTGTCGAAAGTTTCGTTGCAGATCCCTTTTACAAATCGACTGCCCAGATGATTGTTAGTGGACGCATTGCATTGCCTGAGAATGATATGTATGCGGAGGAGCGTGATAATTTTATCGGCACACAAATAGAGTTAATGCTCAGCGATCAAGTACAGGCGCGTGCAGTCGAACGTATCCGTTTGTTGAATTCTGATTTGCACGATGCATTGATGGTCACCGAGGCATATCAGAACGACGGATTGCGTGCGTTGCTTATCGAGGCGGACGTGAAACGCGACACTTCGATTTTTGTACTGACCGCATACACGCCTCATGCTGAATATACTCAAGCTTATTTAGATGCAGTCATGGAGGAGTATATTAATCGGCGAGTAGAGATGCGCTCCAAGACTTCGGCGCGAACCTATGATGCGATTGTTGCTCAATTGAAAGTGTTGGAAGCAGAAGTGGATGCGGGGGAAGACGCAATTGTTGAGTTTCAGCAGCGTAACAATATTGTATTCATTCAAGAGCAAGGTGCTGCGGCAAGCACGTACCTGGCTGAATTGAAACGTGAGCTCGCCGAGTTAAATACAGAGAGTCGTGTTTTAACTTCAATTTTGAATGTGGATGCTGCGAAAATGAGCTTATTACTGGATCAATGGCAAGGTGCGGAGGATACTTCTATCGCTGCTAGTGGTGGTTCTGATGGGGATGATCAATCATACCAATATAGCAAAAAACAATTACAGGTGTTGCATGGCCAGTTAGATGAATTTTCGATCTATCTACAACCGAAGCATCCAAAAATAATTGGCCTGAAGAATCAGATCGAACGCACGGAGAATCAGTTAGAAATTCAACGAGAGCAGACCTTGACGCGCATTCGTGAGCGACAATCAGTGCTTAACAATACGGCAGCAAATTTGAGCTTAGAGATCGCAATTTGGGAGGAGAGTGCTCTGGATAACGGGCGCTTAATTGCAGAATTTGAGCGATTGCAGTCACGTTTAGAACGGTCAAAGGCTGCAAGCGTGAACAGTCAAGATTCACTGCAGGCAATTGATACGAATCAGAATTTACAGCAAGAGTCCGTCTCGATTTTGGTGAATGCGCGTAAGCCGATTCCGGCTGGAGTTGGATTGGTTCGGCGATTTGCGATGGGCGGATTGTTTGGGCTGATTTTGGCGGCTGGTGTACTTTTCGTTTTGGCCGCAATGGATAGTCGAATTCTAACTGCAAGTGAGTTAAGTGCCCAATTTAAGGATCCTTTGATTGGTGCGATTCCGTTTGAGGCCAGCAATGACGGAGATGAGAATTCCGTGCTTCTGCGTAAGAATGATGATCGTTATGTGTTCGCTGAAGCATGTCGAAATCTGAGGACGTCTGTTTTCTTCATGGGGGATGAGCATGAGAAGCCTAGCGTATTTGCTGTGACTAGCGCGATCCCATCGGAAGGAAAGTCGACTGTATCAGCGAATCTGGCGGTTGCGTTGTCATTTGCGCATTCGAAAGTTTTGCTAGTTGATGCGGATCTACGTCGCGGGCGTTTGCACCACTTGATGCAGTTAAATCGAGAAAACGGATTCTCAGATATTTTAGATGGCAACCTGACGCTCGACAATGCTGTGCAGTCGACTAGTTATAAGCATCTGGATTTTGTTTCGATTGGCGGCTATCCAGATCATCCCGCCGAATTATTGATGAGTGAGTATATGGATCAATTCATCAGTGAAGCGAGAGAACGGTATGACTTTGTTATTTTTGATACAGCACCGATTCTTGCCACAGATGATACGTCTGGTTTTGCTGCTAAGGTGGATGCAGTGTTATTTACAATACGTTGTGCGCATACCCAGGTTCGTCAGATTAAGCCAGCAATGGCTCGCCTACGTGAGCGTAATATCGAAATCTCCGGATTAATTCTTAACTTCGTGGACACGACTCAACCTGGTTACTATTATTATAAGTATTCGGAATATTACACCGACCCTAAGAATAGTGAGCAATCCCTCTCTCAGCAAACCACTGCCTAGTAGCTAGTACTGGTCGCACATTTCTCTTATAGACGCCTCAAGGATGGATTCTGAACCTAGAAAGCATCGCCGCCGCAAGAAGCATCGCAGTTCTCGCAGTTCGAGTGGTAAGCGTCGCAAGTCGTCATCGATAAAGGCGACGTCGTCTTTTGCCCCGGTGCATGCTTCGAGGGTCCCAATTACGATGGGAGAGATGGCGATTCAGCGACCGCCCGAATGTGCTGCCTATCTCTGGGCTTTGATGGGTGTTTGCATTTTGATCCTACTCGGCGGTGGGCATCATGTTTGTGCCTTGGGTTTTGCATTGGTTCTTCCAGGAGTGGCCTTGTTGCTTCAACCCCCGCAGCGAAGTCTCGGTAAGTGGATCGATGTTGGTATTGCTGGAATGCTGGGTGTAATGCTGGTTGCTTTTGTGCCGTTGACTTATTGGCAGGGGCCCGCATGGCGAACGACAGCGATTGATGTCTTTGGGATTGAATTACCTTCGGTTTTAACGGTGCAGCCATGGATGAGTTTTGAGGCATTCTTGTTGGCGATTGCCGGCTTTAGTTGGTTATATGCTGCGGGGAATTGGAAGGTGAATGTTGAAGGGCGCAGAAAGATTTATTTCGCGGTCTCTTGTGCGATTTCGCTGTTTGCCACTATTGTTATTTTGGGAAATTTGTATGGTTGGCGTTACCCTGGAGCGAAGGATTCAACTGCGTTTAGCTTTTTCCCGAATCGTAACCAGACTGTGGATTTTATTGCGATTGGCGGAGTGCTTGCATTTGGCTATTCTATGGAAGGGTTGAGGGGGAAAAAGTTGTCTCATGTTGTCGGCTTAGTCGCCTCATTACTATCCTTGCTCGCATTAATATCTGGGCTCTCTCGGGCGGGAGTAATGTTGTATTTTGGTGGTATCTTTCTGTGGCTTATCTTTATTCTGCGGCGTACTGCTGCATCGCATTTTTTAAAAATAGGGCTCCCGATAGTACTGCTGTTTTTCAGCTTCTTCATCACTAGCCATGATACGGCAGTGACTCGTACAACTGAATTAATCTCTTCATCTGCGAATTGGGGGAGCGATTTCCGAGTATTAATGTTTAGGGATACTTTGAAGATGATTCAAGATGCCCCGTTGACTGGAGTGGGACTTGGGAATTTTTCGACAATATTCCCTCAGTATCGAAATCTTTCACGAACTGAACACAATGTGGTGCACCCAGAGAGTGACTTGACTTGGTTGGCGACTGAAGGCGGCTTGGTTGTAATTTTATTTTTGGCGATTTTGATTGTTTCATATTTCAGGAAATGTCGTGCATCTATGAACGGACGCAGTGGCGCGTATCGAACGATCGCGTTGATCGGTGTGATTATGTTTCTGGTGCATGGCTTATTTGATGTGTCGGGACACCGACCTGGGACTGCTTATTTCGCGATTATTTTTGCCGCGTTGGCGCTGCCTAATCCGTTGAAAAATCGCCCCACATTTAAACCTGTGATCTGGCGGTGCTTGGGTGCGGGATTGTTGTTTATTGGAGTTCTTTGGATAATTGGCGGGCTATTTTATTTACCGACACATTCGACCATGGCGCTGGATATTGAGGAATCACGAGCGGTTGAAAGCCGTTCTCTTCACGATTTGGATCGAGCTAGCCAGGCGGTGGATGCGGTGATCGCGTTGCAACCGATGCAGTGGCGCGGGTATTTTCAACGTGCACAAATCGCGCTGTCGCGCGGTGGCGATCGTTTTGAAGTGGAGCAAGATTTTCGACGCGCGCGGTTTGTTGAGCCTAATCTCGAAATGATTGCTTATGAGGAGGGCCTAGTCTGGTTGCCTTACGATGTGAAGC
>Ga0115548_1000298_pt1 | contig 30119 bp, 22 predicted proteins | sample COGITO_mtgs_1004_4_FD_87187 | JGI IMG/M metagenome (GOLD analysis project Ga0115548, IMG submission 87187) | Pelagic marine microbial communities from North Sea - COGITO_mtgs_100423 | ecosystem: Environmental > Aquatic > Marine > Epipelagic | place: Germany:Helgoland, sampling site Kabeltonne...
ACGCCACGACTCCGCATCAGACAAGGGTTCCACATGCAACTTGCGATCGCCATGAGCAGCCGCCGCCGAGCGCGCATACTCAAGTAAAGCGTCGCCGACACTGGGAAACTGAGTTGGATTTTCGTATCGAGCCGTGGTGTAGAATGCGCACGCCGTTATTGCCTCTATACTGGCAAAAGGACCGCATACGTTTTCACCGGTCATTCCGCGGACATCATAGCAGCTGGGATGGTAATGATCCGTGTACATCACCGACCTAATGGGGTACCCGCCGTTGACTGTACAGAGAATCGTTTTATCGAACGCGACGCTTCTGATGTGCGGATCGCCACGGCGTAAGTACTCTTCGTATATTTTCATTCTGTTCCACCTCCCGAACGGAGATGGCGCTGTATCGAGTGGAAGCTCGCGCTTTTTCAAGTAATCCCAAAGGAATTCACGCAGGCGCCCAATCGAGCCCGAGTCTGATTTTAGCACATCAAGAAACTCGCCACACAATTTCAGGATGCTCTGGTGGTCTGTCTCGGCACCACTTAAACTGGCTTCGAAATATCTCAGATGCTCTCTGATTGGATGAATGATTTGTTTCCAATATTTCAAATCCCCAGGAATGTACTCCATTTGAAATGGATTTCAAATGGGTGAATACCTGCGGGTCCCTCACTCGAAGGACCCCCGGCCGAAGCCTTCCAACGCAGCGGCCATCCCATTTCAACCTGATTTAAGTATGCTTGACTCTCGACGTAAAAACTAGCTTTTTATTCCATTCCTTTGGTGAGCATCGATCCGGCTACTTTGTGTACACACATGTCGCTCACCGTCGTCAACTTGGCATATACGCAATCCGCCATCCGTGTAACAGGCTTACCGCACAAAGTGTAGTATTTGTGTTTGTATAGTAGTAGGCTTTGTGTAGTAGGCTTTGTTGAACAAAACATGGAATTGGTATTTCTGGCAAGGCAGGCAGAAAGTAAATTTAAAGACTGTTTCTTTAAAGCAGGCGGGTTGGTGGTAGACGCCGTCGCAAGAGGCCCGACCGAGTTTTGTTTATCAGGGTCGCAGTTTGTAACGACAATTGAGTTTTTATACAACGACGAGTCAAAGGTGGTTAGGGTGCCATTTCCAGATGGTTCGGATGTCGACAGTCTCGACGCAGACATGCGCCTAATGATGGCAGGGACCCGGTCAGTCATGTCGTCCGGAGGCACGAATGTGGACGTTGTTTCTGGGACAGCAGGCACACTACTTCTGGACATCCTCAACGCCGGCGACTCAGGGATTCTGATCCCAATGTCTTACGGCGGCTCTTCTGGGTACGTTGCCACTGTCCTGGTCCAACAAGCCAAAATAACCTTGGCAGGCAACTCCGCTGATATCATAACCCTTTGTGCGGCAGCTCGAAACTGCGAACTGAAACAAGCTAGCAGAACTCTCTTAGAGGAGGCATCGAATGCGACGTGGGAGGCCCGAACCAAGAAAATCATCTACAGCCATGCGCCCACGTTGACGAAGCTGGAAATTCAAACTGCCCCAAACTCTGGAGTGGGAAGCGGAGACGCAACGTTTACAGGCACGTTTGTGAACGGTTCTCTGCCATTTGCAATGGAAACAATTGACGATCTGATGGGATTCTCCATTCAGACTCTAATGTCGACCGCATCCCCTGGTATTCGAGCCGCATTTGCGCGCGATACCCGCGCTCCAGGACTTGCTGCAGCAGGTCACGCAGAAACTTTGGGGACCTGTCTGTCTATTCTTGTGTCGTTTATCATGGTATATAGAGGCGACAAATCGTGCACAGCCACATCAAACGGGCTAAGATCCACTTCCTTCGAAAACTGGCAGCAGAGCTGCACCAGGTCAGCATTGTTTGCTGGCGACTGTGAGGACGGGGCAAAACTCATTTGTGACATTGTGAATGCCGTTTGCTCCACGAACCCCGTGGAACTTTCGCGTTACCCGAAGTTGAAATTAATTCGTAATACGATGGTCCCGTACTACATGAGGCCCTGTCTCGCCGTGATAGGGGCGTCTGCCCCATCGGCGGGGCGGTTCGGTAATTCGCCAAACAAACGTAAAGTCGCTGGTCACTGCGCGGCCGCGTTTCTGTCCGCGTTGGAGTACGCAGAGGCGAGAGATCGCGGCAAGCGGATACGAAGGGACACACAACCGACCCGCAGAGACGGCGAACCAGACCTCGAATATGTGTTCAAGTCCATTTTTAACGAAGAGGCGAAGCGAGGTTTACCCGAACTGGAAAAGGGGTGGTTGACTGATTATGAGACCGCCCGAAAACACATACCCCACTTAACTCCGCTTATCATCGAAACAACAACTCCGTCTTCATCTCGTATTTGGGGCGCCTCCGACATAACTTCTAGCAGAGAAGTCACAGGTACGATCGAGAGACTCGGACTTGACATCCCCAGGACACTGTCCAATGTATCCTCTCGCGGCTTTTATCGCCATATCGTGGAATTGATATACCCTTACAAATTTCACCCAGAGTGGAAAGATGCTGAATTAAGAAAACTTGGAAAGGTGAGCAATCACTATGCGGTCACGTCGCGGGACGACCCTAGCGTTTGCGGTGTCGACCCTGAAAAGCTATCGTCCTCTTGCTTCGCTTTGGTACCTCTTTACGAGCACGGAGCATTCGACGCCAACATTATTGACACCTCAGTCGCCATGTCGGAAAAGAACGTAATGGGGCCCAGGAGGACACCTCACAGCTGTGATAAGCGAAGAAATTCCAATATTGACAGGTCGCTGCGTGCACTCGAGTCGACAGACGACCAAACCTACAGGATAATCGACATGGGATACGATAGCATACACCACTACCTGTCGAGCACGACGCCCGACTCGTCTTTGCCTCGAGAACACCCGTTCGCGGTGCACACAGTGCCCTACTGCGCGATATGCGAGAATCCCACTCTACTGGAAACAATATGCAAACGCATTAAACAGTCAGGCGCACACGTTGCTGTTGAGTTGTTCCGCACCAAAGGGCTCGACGGTTGTGCAGCCAGCGACACCCACGAGAGCGTAGTCGCTACGTTGTTCGAGTTCTCCGGGTGTGTATCGTAGATGGACTTACCCGAGTGTCGCCAACGTGCTCGAGTATAACAGTACGTGCCTGATCGCTAATGTGTGCGTCTGAATACAGACGATGGATCACAGTTTTACCGAACATCCAAAACATCTGTCCACTGCGATTAGGGAGCGCTATTGTTATGCAAAAGCCGGGCAGACCCCCCTACCCGAAGCCCATTTTTTCGTTTCCGAGGGATTCCATAGACGCCCATCTCGAAGACGACCGAGACGAGAGATGGCGTCTGCCCTTGCTGAGAAAAGCAATGAGTCACCACTTGGAAAAAATAGGGTGTCTGCTTTCGGTCTCATGCGACGACCGCCTGAGGCCAGACTTGATTCGCGCTCTATGCGACAAAACTGTCGATGAGGATCCCGACGAACGTGTCAGCTGGATCATCGATCGTATTTTCCTTGTCGCGCCAACTGTACAAATAGTGTGTTGTGATCCCACACCCGACATCAGTAAGAGACAAAAACTGATACCAGTCGCCGCGGAGGACAAGGTGGCAATCGTGGATTCGGAAATTGCACTGCAGGACCGAGATGTCATAGGAAACCGACGTGTTGTCGTTGTTTTCAGCGACACGGCGGTGTGCCCGGGAAAGGCCGACATCCAATCCAAGGCCACGCTCGATCTCGAGTACGTGGTCGAGGAGCGTCGGGTGTATGCTGTCGTCACCGGCACAAACGGTCTCGCAAGAAGCGAGACCATCGATCTGGAAAACGACGGAGACGAAGCCCTTTTTAGCTTTGACCTTCGGTACGACGAGGCGGAAAAAAGATTGAAGAGGAAAAGAAAAATGTACCCAGAACGAAGCGGGCAGGTGACTGCAGGTCTCATGTCATGCGTGGCTACGTTCATTCAGCAGAGTTTACACGGGGACTTGGTACGCCGCGGCATCAGAGAAAACGAGAGACCTCTGTGTTTTGAGCCGATGCAGTGCAAGGGACCAAAGGGGTCCAGAGATTCGGTGGTGATTGCGCATTTACACGCACTGACAACGTCGTGTGCGTGCGGCTCCAAATCAGGCGTGCAGTGCGAAGTATTTTTCATTCTGTCATCGTGCGGGAGGCGATTAAGATCAGGCCCACAAGGCGAAAGCGGAAATTGTGACGTTCATCAAGAAGAAACAATCGTAGACGAAGGATCTCCTGGCTTTTGCTGCTCATCCACCAAAGCGAAGCTTGTCTGTAAGCACGTCACCAACAACACCACGACCTCAAGAAGTACATCTAACTTTCCGATTGCCACACGCGACAGACGTCGCCTCGGCAGCATCGTTGCAATGGTCGCATGGGCCGGATCTTGCACAAAACCCGGAGAGGCACGGCGCAGGTCCAAATTGGCGTATCAAAAATTACAGCACTGCAGCGGAGGCTCCTGCTCCAATCCACCCGAGATTAGACGATCTCGCGTTCCCAAGTGCGACTGGTACGATACGTGGCTTTGCAGACGCAATTCATCTGCGCATGCGGTGTGATATAAGTGTACCGTCTACGACCCATACCAGTGCCAGTTATAATTGCTTGTATCAACTCCAAAGAGCTATTCTGCACGCCTATGCATAATAAGTATATCCTCCTTACCTCTTTAAGTGTAGATGCGTGTTTGACCCGCTGTGCGAGTAAGCACGTTACTTATTCAGTGCTATGTTTTTATACTCCAAAAAGTACAGTGCATCAAGATTTCGAAAAAATCCCAACGAAGCCAGATACCACGTTTGTCCTATTGGGGTCAACCCTGTAATAACCCCAGTGTCTGCCAGCGTGAAGAACCCTGTGAAATCCTTTACAAAATTCGCTGACGAATGGGACAATAAATTTCAAGATTTTGATTTGTTTAACAAATTCAAACAAGAAAAATTAAACGTCCAACAACAATCAGAACAATCTTTCAACTATTTCGATAGTTTGTATGTGCCTCCAAATTGGAAGGCATTTTACGTAGATCCATACCAGCTCAGCAGGTTGCGGGCTTCTCTCTTTAGTTGTGCCAAATATCGGAAATATTTGGATGCGTGCGGAACACTGAAAAAACACTCCAACAATTTAAAAATCACCAGTTCGGCATTTACACACAAGGGTTTGTTCGAACCAGATTTTGCTGCATTTTCTAAATGTGCAGAACAATATAAAATTGATGCAAAGGAATTGACGCTCAATTTACTGGACGTGATGTCGAAAGCTCTGTTGTATGTAAATCCAACAGACGTGACAACGGTCTGTTTTGATTCAAATGTTTCAGAATATTCAAGATGGTTTCGTGATCGGGGACGAATAATATTGCCCACGAAAGGCCCAGAAATCACACATACTTTTTACGAAGATAACCTAGAATTAGAAAATCTTTTCTTCCTCAAATATGTAAAACGCGAAATCGAAGCAAATGGCGCATTGTCGGAGAATGCGAATGCGGATGCGGATGCGGAGCTAGCAAATGAGGCATATAAGTTTGTATTGATCTACGAAGTCTGGAAAAAAATGGCCACTTCTGTGGCAAAAAAAATAACACGAAAATCCGTTTACGAAAGCTTAAATAAAGCAAATTTGTTATTTAATACAAAACTGGAGGAGTACCTAAACGCACAAGTCGTGTCAAATTGGAATTTTAATATCAAACCTCAGCTAAAAGATGCCGCACGTGAAAATCTAATACTGGAATATCAAACCGAAATCAAAAAAAAATTAGGAAGCATTAAGAGCATTGAAGGGTTTTGCGAAGCGGTGAACTTTCAAAACAGTTCACCTGGTATTACAAAATTATTCGATGCATTTCACTACAGGCACAGATTTGATGAACCTAAAACTTATGCTGAGAGGAAAATTAAAGAAATAAAATTAGAACAGAATACAGAACTACTGCAAATTGAACTGGATTTGTGGTTTGATTTGGAATTTGTCGGAGTTTGGTCCGAAGAGGAGCTGAATAATGCGATCCTCTCGTCGTCGTTGGAGGAGGAGGAGGAGGAGGGGGAGGTGGAGGGGGAGGGGAAGGAGCTGTCCGAGGAGGAGAAGGCGGCGAAGGTGGCGTTGCAGAAGGCGGAGAGGAATGCTAGGGCGCTGGCGAAGGCGGCGGCGCAGGCGGCGGCGGAGAAGGCGGCGGCGGATACAGAGGCGGCGGAGAAAGCGGAGGCGGCGGCGGCGTTGGCTAAAAGAAATGAAAACCAAATAGAACAAAACGAAAAGCGCAAAAAACAAAAAAAGGGAGAACAAGAGGAGGACGATGTGGTAATGGAGGCAACGTTGAGCGTTCTTCCCCCGCGCTCTGAGGAGGACTCAAGTTCGGACGAAGAGACTGCTAGTGATGTTAGAGATCTATTACGCGCACGTGAATTGACGGTACACGCATCAAAATAAAATACCGGAAGGGAATATTATATTATGATGGAGCAGGTGCAGATACATCAACTAAAGCTGTAGCAGTCAATCGACATGGGACTGCTGCGATGGTTGGTGCTAATTTGAAACTATACACTGGTAGCATACACCCGATTCTAAGATTCGCCATTCAATATTCGTACGGCCAATGATAATAAATGTACATAGGGCGACGTGAGATGTAAGCGTTTTACGTAGTTCGCAATCATCAGATACCTGTGTCACGGTAATGCTACTAAGATCAAATTACAATGACTTTAGTATATTCTCTGTTCACAGGTACAAAAATAAATACAATTATCATCCGATGCATACGGCTATGCCCCGCCCGGCTAAGCGCCGCCCGGATGCAGTCAGCATAAATCGAGCATACGACAAATTTGAAGGTGTTGGTGATATTTTTACGAAATTCGGTGATATATATCGATCTTGGGCTGGTAATGATGTAATTACACATACAGACCAGGACCCAACCAAGTTGCTGTCTGGATTGTACGTGCCCGGATCGTCGGCGAGTCTGATATGTAATATCCTGATATTTGGAGAATCTTTTTTACAAGCGACCCAGACGGTACAATTTTGGAACGCTTACGAAATTTTCAAATCTAACACAATTGTTGATAGCACAATTGAATTAAAATTCACAGGAGATTTACCTTCTCAAGATATCATCGAGTGTGCAACAAAATACATAAATGCTGCAAAAGAAATCACACTCAGACTCGTTAAATTCACTTCCACTGCGTTGTTGTATTACGGTCCAAACTGTTCAGCACTCATTGAAAAAAAATATGTTGCAGGTGTGGTAAAGAGCCTAATGACATACAAGGCATCAGACGTCCAGGCACCGTCAACCTTGGGTTCGATTAAACTTAATGACCTATTTGAAGCATGCATTGGTAATCTCGAAATTAACTTTGCCAGCTCTAACATAGACAAACTTAAATACATGGCAAAACTTGTGGACATTTCGGAAGAAGAAGATAAAACAAATTCTTATGTTTATACATGTGTATTGGGCTACACCGTCTGGACAAAAATGGCTAGAACTGTTCAAAATATAATGGCATCAAAAAATAACAAATACAAAAAACTTATAAATAATGAGGTATTAGACCGACTTACACAAACGAATGCGTTACGTGTCTTAAACGAGTTTGAAAATGCATTAGTACAATACCTAGAAATAAAAGTCGCGTCGAGTTGGCATTTCAACTTAAAAGGGTTGATATGGTCTACCTCGGGACAACCAAATGAGGACTCGAAACTTGTTGATGATTGTTTTTTAGACGCAACAGGACAAATCAATCATATTGCACGAACAGCCTCTAACCTTATGGCAGACACAAACTTCCAGGTTCACTACCCTAAGATCAGTGCGGCATATAGGGAGCATCTGTTATGCTTAAATGACCAAACGCAAAAGTCACCCAAAATTATAAAAAAAACAGTGGCAAGACGTACAAAAAATCTTATTATATTTACAAATCAACTAAAAACAGAGATAAATTATTGGTTTGATTCGGACTTCGTTGGTCCTCCAGACCCCGATGAAATTTCTCCCATGGATTCGGACATCGTTGGTCCTTCAGACCCCGATGAAAGTTCTCCCGTGCAACCGGTCCGCGTGAATCCACGACTTAGAAGATCGATAATCGTAGATTCTGAAGATGGAAGTTCTCCCATGGATTCGGACATCGTGAATCAAGACACTTCAGTTTATACAAGCGTTTTAGACGAAGACTGGCCATCATCTGATTCCGAAGAAGACTGATGTTATAAGATTTCTGTTTTACAAACTAGGATTTGTCTAAAAGGCAGATCGATCGAAAACATCGATGTTTGAAACGCTACATCGTAGTCCAAATGCGCACCCAATCTAGTGCGTCTAAAATACCAATCCAGAAAACCAAAGCGAAGCCAAGCCCGGTTTCACATTTTGAGTGATTTTGAATGTACGATGTGTAAGCTGTGTTTGAGCAAACTGAAACGCCCACCAGATATATACAAACTGCGAGTGCGTTATTCCGGCCGCGTAACAATGATGACATGTCGCGAAGAAACCAATTCACCGTCATGTGCAGTGCGAGTGTGATTGCTAGAAGACTAGGGCGCGAAAGCAGAATCCACAATGACCAAACTTTGGTCGCATGAAACGCCCGTCCCAGCAGCCGTGGCATGGGGCGATGTGAAAACGCACACAAACATCTGTTCCAGATTTGCTCAGCGTACAAAACGACAAGTACAGATGCCAACACGCCGACTTTTCTGGAATCCTGGAAGTGCAGTTTTAGCAGGTGTGCGCACTTAAGTTCCTCCGCGTGGGTGTCTAAGCTACCCGTCACCGCCGATGTGAGTGTACCGCTCGCTCCCAGCAAGACTGTACAAAGTGCTGCCACCAATGCACCGATCGCCCTCCAAAATACAACAACGGTGGTACGAGTACTATCCGAGAACACAGTGGAAAAAAACTTGAATGCATAAAAACAGAAATCGGGAGACAGACAAGCCAAAAATGCGCCCCACACGCACAAGACTACAGAAGAGCGCAACACTGTTATAACAGCGATGGATGCGGCTTTCGAGGCCACTTCCCCATCGTCCTCCATTTGAAACCACCCGACTGCACTGCATCGACTGACAACAGGGTTTGGTGCAACTTGCATAGCGAGCAGCACTATCATACTGCAGACTGGGCGACGATGTTTGCCAGTGTCAAGCCTCTGTGGCCTGCATTTGAGCTACCAGGAAGGGATTTTGGATATGTCGAAACGACATAAAACGAGTCTGTCGTGCAATGCATGTCCGCCAGCGGAGAAAGCTTTTCGTGTTCACAGACCATCTTAAAGGCAAACTTTCGGTGTTTGGGGGTGGTAGAACCAGACAGTGTATCGAGCGACAGGATGGTACTTGAAACCAATCCGTCTTTCATATGCGTGCAAATGCCCGAGGTTAATAAATGAATTGTCTCATCTCCCAGACGCGTTGGACGTCTGAACCCAAAGTCGCTTTCTCGAACGCGCTGTCCACTGTCGTCGTACACTAGCCAAATTCTAAACGGTATATTGCGCCACATAGTTTTCCGTGGGAGCAATTGCTTTTCGAATGCCTGCATTTGGAGCTCTTTGTCGATAAGTTTGAAGTTGATTCTAAATTTCATTCCCTTGACCACGTGGTTCGTTGTGTTCGTTTCTATTAGTGATCGACAGTAAACACCTGTAACCCGAAACACACACAGCGCATTACGACTGATTGTGCCATGTGAAGGTATCGCAAGTTTGAAGCACCTTTGAAATGAGGAAACCTGCCGTTCGTTTTCGAGCTACGTCGCATTTGGTCGTCGCTTCCCACAGGACACGTGGGATCCCGACATGTCATCCTGTACGGCATGTTTGCACCGGCTGTCAACAGAGAATCCCTTTCTGTCGTAATTGGGGGATCCTCGACAGCAGAACTCGCCTCAATGTGACTTCGTAGATCTAAGTTCTCTCGTCTCACTCGCTTGATCGTAGCCTGCATCTGCTCGATGGAACGTTCAAGTGCTTTAGTGTACGCGGCATCGACACAGGAACATGTCGATGAGTGGATCTGGAAATTGCCAGCCGGGGCTGTGTCGGTAGTTTTGGTCGATGGACTAGTCATAAGACCCTTGATATACAAAGGGTCTTCTGGTGACGTCAACGGAGCGATGGATTACTTTTCGATTTTCCGTGGTGACCCTGAAGAGCTCCTATGTTGTAAAGGGAAAGAAAGGGGGGTTCTTCGTGATATCCCAAGCAGCTGATTCGATTTCTACAGATGAATTCTAATTCTTTAATCATTTCTTAAATTAATTTATCAAATCAATTTATTAACACTGGGCGATTTGTGTAAATTAAGATTGTGTGTGGTGGTACATACGCAGTAAACGTACATACACTGTACACGAAAAGCTGAAATCCACGGTTACTCTCGCTTCGGCTGTTGGCGAGGAGGATGCGGAAAGAATGCCTTGTGGTGTCGAGAGACACGCATCCCAAATAGTCCTGCGGTTCCTATTTCCAGAATAGCGACTCTGGCTGGGGACAGACGAAGCCCGTAATTGGGGTTTGCGTTCCTTGGATGAATGATTATAATTTTACACTGTTCTAACGGGTCTCAATAAATTACATAAGTAGGGCTGATACGACATGTATTCAGATCATTCTTGAGCCGTCGACACGCTTGAAATTCAGCTGCAGACACAAAGACAAAAAAACAAGTGCTATTGCTCCCAATAAACTAAAGAACGACAATTCGATAACTTGGGAGCGGGTCATACAGTCGCCTTCCGCACGAACTTCGCGCCTAACCGCACGAAGACGATCAGCGAACTCAGTTTCACATGAACTCGATTCGAAACACTGCTGCATAAAATGGCATTTGGGTGCAGGATCCGATATGGTACCCGCTTTCGAACAGTATTGGAACGTCTGGTCGAGACCCCATGGGACGAGGAAATGTACCAGCCCGTTGTATACGACGAAGTAGTTATTCTTGAAGTCCCGCCCACAGGCACCGTCCCAGTGTCTGGTGACTAGTTCTAGTGCGTAATACCGCAGAGCGTGGTCGCGTTGTATCGAGTCCAGCGGCATATTAAGTAAGTCTACCTTTACATCTTCTTCTTGCACCGCCCCCCCCGCTCGTTCGAAGTAAGCCTGGTCGTATTCGATTTCGTGTAAAGTGTAATTCAAGCCAAAGTGTTTTTCCAAGAAGGATTTGTCGTCGACGGTTTCGACCATAGCATATTCTCGTTTGGAGATTAACGCGCCCCCCCTGTACAGCGACAGGCTGGTGTATGCTGCCATCGGAGCGGCCATGTACTTTCTGAATTCACGATATGACTCCACTTCTTTGTCGCCCTGTACCATATTGTTGAGAGTCAGCTTTTTTGACGTCCACGTGTTCAGTGTGTTGGCTTTCGGACAATACTCTTTATCGCCGCAATGTTCAGCTCCAAATGTGACTTTTTCGTCGAACTTGACCTTAAGGGACGATCCATCTTGCATGCTGCGCCAGGACGCGTTGCCTTTACGGCGAACCTTACAAGGTTGTTCGGCACCTCCCGAGTAAGCACAGATTGCTTCTTGGTAGTCGCACTGAGGTGGTCTATTTTCCATGTCATATTGCTTCTTCGTACACGAAGCCATATTATCCCAAGTAGAGGCGTCTAAGCGAATTTCAATCGACGCGCTTGGTTCTAGATTTACCGTGCAATCCTGAAACACGCCTAAAGTGCAGCCGTTGGAGCCGAGGCTGAGGACAGAAGAAACCGAACCGATGCTCAGGACAGAGAGTGTCGACCCGATGCTGCCGATGGACAAAATCGAGGCTGTCGATAGAAACGAAAGACAGCCCACGACCGTAAACACACTCACCGAACCAAAGCCAGAGTAGTAGGACAGTACACTGAACCGCCGAGAAGTTCGACACGGGTCGCCTGCACATTTTATGAATTGTGCCATGTGTGTCCCGGTTTCCCTTTCGCCTCACAGGGCCTACCACGTTGTGTGTTATATTCGAAAGGTGTGGGCGTCGGTGGATCAGTCCAAGTTTAGAAAATTGTGACCAGTGGTTTATCTTGGTATATTTACAATGTCGTGCAATCTAAGGCGGTGACTCAAGTCTTCGATTCGGGAAGAGTGCCCGCGACCGTGTGGGAATTCAAAGTACAGCCAATCATCACTCTTTGATCGTGCCGAACCTTTGTTTCATGTCAATGCAGCATGCCTCACTCACAGACATGTCAGTCTGCCCTTGGGTGGCCGCTGCCGAAGCTATGTCTTTAGTTGCCAAATCCAGACTGTTCGCACTTATGCGACTGGTGCCGATTTCGTGGCTGTGCCCAAACGAGTTCGATTGTGAAGAGTGGAAAAATTGCCCAAACTCCATCGCACAGACGATAGGATGACGAGTATCGGATAACTGGACAGTGATTCTTCCCGATCCTCCACCATGTCGGTTTTTGGAATCAAAGGGAAACACGTGGTATGCATTCATATTTACACATTCACCAACTCGAAAGTGGTCAATAATACGCAATCTCTGAGCTAATTCAACTTCCGAGTCCGATGCGACAACGACGATGTCGAATTGAGTGCCTTCGTTGGTCAGATCGTTTAAAACCGTCATTTTCTCATATGGCCTCGCGAGCTCCGAACCCACAAGGCGGGAAACGACGTTTGAGCTATAGCCGCCGGGCGGCGATACCAGTTGAATACGAGACAATTTTGTGCCGTGTTCGAGCGAGCGGTTTACCAATTTCAGTGCGTCGAGCAAGGCTTGCTCGCCTGCATGCCCGTCAACACAAACGAGGAGGCGTTTTCCTGCTTCTTCGAATGCCTCGCGACAAGGTAAGGAGTGCGGGTGCATCTCCGGAGAGATCGATGTCCCGAGAGTCGATTCCGTTGCAATTTGTGACACTGGTCGGTAGCTTGAATTGCCGGTCGAAATTCGAGACTTAAGGCGATACGACCTTCCGAACTGAGGCCGGATCGCTCCGCCATACACCACTGTCATCTAGAGGACACAGACGACGGCACGATCTGTGTTTATGCACACACCTGTGTTTATTCGAATGACAGACACGCCAAAAAACAGCGCCTCTCGGGCCAGCCATTTTTCTTGGTCCACACCACGCGTGCGTTCACCTCATCGGGCGGCGATTGATATTTTTTCAAAAAGGGGGACGGCGACAGCTTCACAATACAGCCCTGGTTCAATTGCATGCTGTTTATTTTATTCCTACGCAAGGTTGGCCAATACCTAAATGCAGTTTTACCAGTGTGGGTCGACAAATAGTCCGATTCTCTACTCCAAAACTCATCTCCCCGGGTGAATATGCCTCCGTTTGTGTCGATCCAAAGTACATTACCCCTTTGCGCAGCGGGAGGAGACTCAAGTTGCGTTTTGTAGGTCATATGGACTCTGGAAATGGATATCGAAGAAGCGTCGAGAAAAGTGCAGTCACCGGGGTTTAGGAACCAGAATGGCGGCGCTCCAGCAATTCCGAACAGCGCATCGAGTGAGACGCCAACTGCCAGGCAGCGTATAAAGGTACGTCTCTGCTCTTGTTTGTTTAAAACTGTGTAGAATAAAAGTTTTAGACCCCTTTTATTCTGGGACGATTCCGCATGGCCCAGCGCCCACTGTCGAATCATCTCTACAAGCTTATCTTCAGTTAAAGAGCCGGGTGGTGTACTTTCACTGAAAAATCTCTTGATGGAGGCGGTAACAGAGACCGTGACGGTTGACATCTAAGTACGCCGGTAAATACAGTATACGATCCTGTTATATTGGACACCTCGGGAACGCACAAAACTTCAATCGTGGTCGCGGTGTGTTAATAAAGAGTACTGTGTCGGATTACCCAGATCATCGAATCGAGCGCGTAATCGCCGCATGTCATTCAGGTACAATGTTGCGGATACAGCTCCACCGACGACAGCGCCCGAGAACGGACCGCAACTGGACCAGGACCAGTTTCATGTAAGCGAACTGGTAAAGGTAAATTGGCATGCCTTTGGTTCCCATAGCAATGCTTGGACTTTGACAACTCCAACTTGACCCATGTCCGCAAGCAGGCTTCTCCTACTTGTGCAAAGCCGGTCTTCGCGTGGCTAAATGAAGGTGCGTGCCCTCACAATGCGACCGAAACATTGAAATCTGCGATCGAGCGTGTGCTGCCTTGTGTCGCAGCTCACTACAAATCGCTCTTGTCTGATAATTGCATTTCTCCCGGACTGGCTCGTCAAATCAAGGCATACCAAAGATGTAGTTTGGTTGAAGATGCCGCTAAGCGATGAGAGTTACTCGACACTCCACGAGCACACTTTCTCGTGAGAACGACATGGACGACACTTTTGTGGTTTTCGACTGCGAGGCGGATCCGATGGACCAACAACAATTTGGCGTACAAGCGGATCGCATGCAGTGCACTTGCGCTTGTGTCGCTTCAGTTCCATTCTCAAAACTGGACCATGTCGGGGGGAGGACCCCGCAACCGGAGAGTATACACAAGTTTACATGCTGGAGAGACCGCAGAGGTGAAGACGGAAGTGCACCATTTGAGCGAATGCTGGTCGAATTCGACCGCGCAAGGCTGATATGCGGATACAACATTGTCAATTTCGACTTTCCGCTCTTGCGACGGTACTACGGCAAGACAGCAAGCGCAGATAGGCGCTACATGTCGCACCTCAGCAAAACCTGGGACCCCATAAATTATCTGCTTCAGGTAACAGGGGTGATGTTCAAGCTATCCGACCTCCTTCGCTGGAACAGCTTGTCGCAGAAAACCGCTTCTGGGGCCAAGGCGATCGAGATGTGGACAGCGGACCAACGCGAAGAGCTGGAGCTCTACTGCCAGATGGACGTAATTCTCACCATGCAACTTTGTTGCATGAAGAACCTCATCGCCGTCGTCCGGGGAAGAAGGGTGGATATCCCTTTGCCATCTCCCGCGTTAGGGCTACTGTACCGAACAAGTGATTGGGGTGTGGGGAAAATGCACCAGCACGGGCCATAATATTACGTTCCGCAGTTTAATTTATTCCAGTTTAACGATGTAGCAAAACTTTGGTGACTCACGTCAAACTAGTTGCCTAAGTCATTAATTAATTCAAAAATCCGATAACAAAGGCAAAGTCAAAATGCCATGTCACATTCTTTGGTATCACCTTTGATATCGGCCTGCGTCAGTTTTTTATTAAGCACGTGCAGGTCCCTAGACACGGCGCAGCTAAATGGGTCAATCTCCTTCAAAGAATCTGCCAGCTTGCGCGCGGCAGAGTGTGCAAGCACATAGTTGTGGGCACCATCGCCCCCGCACCTCTGCCAAATCAACGTTTGGCATTCCTGCATCTTAGCGTCGCTGCACCTACGACTAACCTCGTCGCAGCGGTAAGCGTCCTCTACGAGTGAAACCGAAACTTGATGCGCAGAAGATTGTGCATACACTTGCCTTCGAAGGCTCGAAAGCAGTAATGAAACTTGCTGCGCCGTGTTCCGACTTTCGGGACAGCGACATGCTCCCAAGGTAGGGAACAGACAACCCTCGATCTCAGTTATTGTTTGGTTAATTTCCATTGGCTTCGCACATTCTCGCGTCCCGCCTTACAGAGCATGGACTTTGAATTAGCGCTTTGGTGGAGGACTCTGGCAATGGAGGGTCATCTACTAGTTTTGAAAATTTTGAGGTCACGATAGATCCCATACAAACAAGGGAAAATAAGTTGATCTCTTCTTGTTGCTCCCGGTAGCATATATTAAAAAAATTCGGATCGCTGGTGAGAAGACGTTCATCCATGGAAAAGCGGTGTCCTGTGTTCAAAACAGCCACAACTCTTAAAACGCGACAGCATCACCCTCCTATGAGGCACGTCGGACCTGGTTTGCCAAAATGTATCTTCATGGTTGTGATAAATAGACTGGAGCAGTCAGAAAAAACACAAAACAATAGCGTGGGAGATACGCCGTCACCCTGAAAGGGAATAATTACATCATCGCCATCTGGCGGAAGACCCCCCCCCGACCCCACAGGTTCATCTGTTTTGGGGTTAAATCTCAATGAATTCCGATACATGTTCAATGGACTGGAAGTCGCCCGAAAACGACGATGCTGCTGTGCAGTGTCTGGCGGAATGCCTCACTGCAACTCTTGGCATTACATTGCCTGCCGATTCTGGACGAGAGTCGGTTGGAAAACTTCCCAGCATGGGAGAACTGATGAGAGACGAATACACATACGTCCCCAATCGCAAGGCGCTCGACCACATCTTACAGCTGCGTCGAACGTACGAGTTTGCTCAAGATTGCCACCACTTCGCGTCGAAAGCTCTTCAGATGTGTCTGTTCGTACCACACGCCGAACAAAGTTCGATGTCCAGAGACGCGGACCTGTCAACTCTATCGTCAACGTCCCCGTTTTATCTAGCGGAATATGTCAACTGCGGTCACGGTCGGCTGCAGGTAGGCGGGCTGGGTGCGTTCTTGCTCGACGACGTGCGGCGCATGGCAGAAGATTGGCTGTGGGAGTGCGACTCTGTACTAACGAACGCCAACGGAGAACACAATGGACCTCGTTCCGACGAGGTGACTAGAATCATCTCGACACTGGCGTTGAAAATAGGACGGTGTCACACGCACATGTCTCCCTCAAGAAAGGAGTTTCCGATTTGTTCAAACTCCTTTTTCACAAACGAAAAACTCGCCTACGTACGCCGTGGCCTGGAGGGGGCTCGAGCTGCTGAGTGCCTCGAACGCGAAGGTATGAAACACATCTTGCGAATCTCCTGTATGCAGATTACACAAAAAACAAGAAATGAAGTTCTGACGCACGGGGTGGGTGCGATCAGAGCCTTCTTGGGTTCTGTCTCCAAGTACATCACGATCGATGACCAGCAAAAGCTAAACTTGTCATTTGCAGCCCGCATGGTATTAGATCACGTACCGTTGGTTGTGAAGCTGGAAATCTCGGCACGCTGGGCCCTCGAACACGGTGCTGAGGCAAGGCGCATCATTGGATCGGTGGGTTACTACCCAAAGTCTAATCCCACAGACAACGAATCAATTGTGCTGGAAAGACTTTCAGGTATGCTCGAGTTGACGAGCGGCGGGAGAGGAGACGCCTTGCCTATCGTCAGTTGGACACAAAGTCATGTTACCCGGATTGGCGTTGTGGTTAAAATCGACGAAACGCTCGCCTCTAACATTGACTTGGAAACTCTAAGGTGCCTTCGAATCATCACCATGGTGGAGAAAATGGCCGACCAGGGGATGTTTTCCCAAGGAATAGTCTCCAAAGAAATACTGCGGCCGGCGTGCTTGGAAATGCAGGTTCACGCCAGGATGGCGATGGAACTTCTGTACCAAAGTAAGCTACGACTCAACCGGGGCGTGTCTCTTCTGATTATGCTGGAACTCGTATCGGATCGGTGTTCGGACGGAGCGACGATGATGGACAGGGCCCTTTGTAGTTTGAGCAGGTTCTCGATGGCATATCTGAATGACATATCAAATCCGAAATCAAAGGGATTCAGCGCGCGTCTACAAAGCATTTCACAGGCCATGCGATGCATCGGAGGACGGGGAGCAAATATCACATATCCCAGATTGGCGCTCGACACCTTAAAAATCATATTACCAATACTTCACGACCGTCGATCCGCAATGGGAATAGGTTGTCAATACCCTTCGTCCGTGGTGGGAGACATGCTACGTCTCGTGCGTGTCACCCGCACGGTAAAAATGAACGATGGAGTTTACGTGAATCTCAGATTAAAGGATATCCGAGCCGCGCATCCTGCACTGGAATTCGCGCTCGATTCGTTGGCACGGACGGATGCGAGCGTGGTGTCCACACACTATATTTGTGTTCAAAGCGCAAATCAAAAAAACACCAAACCAAGGTGGAAATCGCGCGATCGCAAGTGGGAAAAGCAGATGCCTGCTATCTTCATACATCTACATCATTTTCGAAGTCTTCTGTCCGTGAATTTCAAATAGCTCTACCAAATTTTGTGAATTGTTCAGTGACCAAACTCGAACCGAGTTGAGATTTTTTGTGCAGTGCCAACATCAAATCGGCGTGCGGAACGCGTCACTTTAAGTACATGCAGTCGTGCACGTTTAATGCACATTGGTGGTTTTGTGTCAAACTAAATAAAGTCGGGGGTTAATAAAAGGAATGTTCTTTGCATGACGTACACAGACAGGTCTGGCGAGTGTTATTAATATTCGTAAAATATAAACAGGTCCTGCCGCGTAAGATTTCCCCCTTCAAGTAGCCTATCATATTTACAAACCCAATCCGCCAGCGGTCCAGCTCGAATATCACCTGGTTTCTTTAGCTGTTTTCGTCGCCTGACTCAATGCCCATACACGATGGGATTCAGCAATTTCGCCCCGTGAGGAAACCCTTCAATTTTCGCAAGACTAAATGACGTAGATCCCACTCGAACCGGCCTCTCTCTCCCTTTGACTTGTAGGTTTAGTTTCTCCAAAGGCGAACTACAAAACGCCCACTCTCCAACTTCCCCAAGTGCAGTGCAGCCCGATAGGTCCAGTGTGGTCAGATTCGCTGATTTAAACGCGCCTTCCCCGATCTTCTCCAGAGCGACACAACCCGAAATTTTCAGCTCGGTCAACGGAGAATGGAGAAACACTCTGGGTTTGACCCACTTGAGGGCGACGCAATGCGACAGGACCAGCTTCAACAAAAGGGCCCGTGCAAACGCATTGCATCCGATATGCTCGAGGGAGACGCAATCCTTTAGATCTAAGTTGTCCAACTCCATATCACTACACGCGTAATACCCGATATACTTGAGTCCCCTGCAGCCCGAAAGTATCAGCTCCGACCGCTCACCAACGAGCCTCTGCATCGGAAGTAACCCAACCAATTTACTATGACACTTAAGCATTATATCGTTCATCCTTTTTTTTTAACATTTTCGTCATTGTAGTGGTCGTACGAATTTGCAAATGCAAGTGATCCGATGCTGCGAAGCATGCTGCAGTCCGACAGATCCACCTTGAACAACGGTGACGCCGCAAACGCATCCTTGCCGATGGTCTCAAGCTCGTCGCACGCCGAGAAGTCGACCGAAACGATTAGCCCGAACGGATCTTCGAACGCCCTGTCTGGGATCCATCGTACCCGGAATCAGCCGGTCGTCGTACGGCCTTTCTCGGGCGACGAGCACCCCGAAGACCACGTCGTACGGCTGTTCTTCTGTGCGTTTGAATGTGGTACTGTTTTCTATAAACTGCCTCCAATCTGACTGCACAAGTTTTAGCCCCACGATCGTCGCTGCGGTGGGACTCCGAAAAAAAAGAAGCTTGATAATCTCCTGGATCAAGTCGGAAGGAAGCGCATTCAACTCGTTCCCCGTCGCCAGTGGGGTCGGACACTAACTACGCGGCTTACGCGCCCGACGTGCCAGTCCGACTGGGCGTCCGCCCTGAGGCGGTTCGTGCTGGGGAAGTGAGACCGCGAGATGAAGGAAGTCGGTCTCATTAGCTACGTTGGCGGATTACCCTTTTATTTTGATTTAACGAGAACGGTGTGACTATTCATCTCAGAGAGTTGCTGTTAAAATGACCCAAGGAATACTGATTTTCGTCCCGGAAAATTGGAGTTTTGCTCCAGATCCTGTAGTCACGCTGCAACCATGCGCTTGCTCGTCGAGAACGAGCTCTCGCCAAGGCATAGAACCCTATCAATCTAAGGTCCATTTCTAGGATCAGTTACATCTGGTATGCTTATACCTCGAGAGAAAAATCTGGCGAAATCAAAAGTTATTCACTTGCCTATCCCGCGTCCGAAGCTCTTTGGCCTGGCATTCGGTCTTCCCAAGAAAGATGATCCGAACCTTGTTGAACGAGACGACATACTAGCATTTTCAGATGTGTCATCTGGGTTGGTTGGTTTTGGTACTGGGGTGTTATGCCCGTCTTCACTCTCCTCATCGCTTTCTTCATCTTCCGATGCTTCATCGGATACTTCGCTTTCCTCATCGCCGCTTTCCTGCGAATCATCGTCTGAACCAGAATGCCCCGCCGCCCCCGCTTGAATATTCAGCCCTTTATTGCCCAACTGCGCCATTACTTCCTCCAATCTCACCCCCCGCCTTCTCTTCTTCTTAATAGTCATCGTCAAAGATTCAATCGTAGTCCAAGCCTTATACATCTGGTAATTCTCCGCCCCCTGCGAGGTCGATTTCGGGGTTGTTCTTGCTACCATCTCTTCAGCCAGTGACACGACAGACCGCCAAAACTCACTCACCTCCCCCGTAGCCGCCGCTGCCCGATTCGCCCGATTCGCCTCGTCCTCCAACGCCACCTTCACCGAAGTCCAAGTAGCCTTCGTCACCGTCATAAAACGGATATTCTTCTTAACCTGTTTTACATTCTGAAACCCTTTCTCAAGAGTAACCACCTTCTGTTGCACAAACTTCAACACATCATCCCCCGCCGCCGTCGCATCCGCCTCCTCCTTCGCCTTCTTCGCCGCCGCCTCCTCCGCCGCCTTCTTCGCCTCCTCCTCCGCCTTCTTCGCCGCCGCCTCCGCCTCCTTCGCCTTCTTCGCCGCCGCCTCCTCCTCCGCCTTCTCCTTCGCCTTCTCCTTCGCCTTCTCCTTCGCCTTCTCCTCCGCCGCCTTCTTCGCCTTCTCCTTCGCCTTCTCCTTCTCCTCCTCCGCCGCCTTCTCCTTTGCCTTCTCCTTCGCCTTCTCCTCCTCAGCCGCCTTCTCCTCCGCCGCCTCCTTCGCCTTCTCCTCCGCCGCCGCCTCCGCCGCCTCCGCCGCCTCCTCCGCCGCCTCCGCCTGCGCCTGCGCCTTCTCCGCCGCCTCCTCCGCCGCCTCCGCCTGCGCCTGCGCCTCCGCCTCCGCCGCCTCCTTCGCCTTCTCCTCCGCCGCCGCCTCCGCCTGCGCCTCCGCCTCCGCCGCCTCCTTCGCCTTCTCCTCCGCCGCCGCCTCCGCCTGCGCCTGCGCCTCCGCCTGCGCCGCCGCCTGCGCCTGCGCCTGCGCCTCCGCCTCCTCCGCCGCCTGCGCCTGCGCCTTCGCTTTCTCCGCCGCCTCCGCCTGCACCTGCGCCGCCGCCTTCTCCGCATTATTAATCTCCTCTTTTGCTTTTTGCAGGTCAATTTGCGAGTATCTCAAATGGACACTTATAAAGAATTCATAGGCTTTATTCGTATCAAGAAAGGCTTCACTGTGGTCGGAGATTAATTCCAACATATGCTTCAAATAAGCATCTGCAGCATTCGATGCTTCAACTTGAATGTCGTTTACTTTGGATGCAAACCCCAAGCAGAAGCCATTAATTTCACTCTTCAAGTCAGCTTTTAACGTTTCAAATGCAGCCTCTGTCTTTAAATAGCTGTTCAAAATATTCTTTATTTTTGTCGTTGTAGTAAGCCACGGGCCAGCCATGTCGAGATTTAACTGGTCTTCAGAGGAATTAGAGTTGGCATATTCTTTAACTAATGTTGTAAAACCAAGGTGTGATCGTCTCAGTTCGTCAATGTAGGCTTTTTTTGATGAACGAAGACAGATAAAATGACAAACTAGTAGTTTTGATTTCAAATAAATCAAGCTGTGATTGACTCCTTGATCATGAATGTCAAATTTGATAAGCCCCGCAATCTTCTCATCCATTTGCTCTCGAGACCAATCTAAGACGAGCTTGTGCTGTTGCTCTGATTTGTCCACGTCTTTACCAGCCAATTTGTGGGTATTGTTGTTCTCTTGCACTGCGTGCCAGTGGTTTAGAAAAAACGACTCAACTGCTGAAATTTTTTTTTTCTCGTTGTTTCGACTGATCTGCATTTCTTCCTTGATATTATGTATCTTCCCGGAAAGATACTCCGCGTGATATGCGGAATTTGTGTCATTCAGAATCTTGATCTTTTGAGCAGCATGAGGGTCATAAAATGTCTTCTGAAAATCCTTAAATATGTCCTCATAATTTAGGTGTTTGTCCGTGTCGATTACAGTGTGTTTATTTAAATATGAGTTCATTACGAAATCGAAATGCGTTTGAATACCACTTTTTTTTGGTGTTTTCTCCGGTTCCCATTGTTTAAGGTATTCCAGGCATTCTTCAGTAGCACCATCCCCTATGAGAGATCTAAAATGGTTTAAAAACGCGGCCATCATATATTGATCAACATTGGAAACTACATCGTCTGAAGGGTATAATCTGTCGTAAACTCCATTTGCATATTCAGAATATTCGGCAAAATTTGAAAACGTGAGATTTAAATTCGATACATTGCTTGCCCATGTAGATAAAAGTTGGTCATATGATTCTTTTTTAAGCGTCTGTCCATGTATCAAACCACCGATTCCGTTTGCACGTATGTTAACATTAAGAACTCGGAGTTTGCTCCCCGCCGTGTAGAAGGTCGGCTGGACCAAGCCAGCATTGTCATCCAAAACGCGACCAACTTCAAACAAGGTAATACAGTCCTTTTGCGTGTTTTTATTACAGCGCACCAGCGAAAGCCGATAAACCAGATTTGTATTACCGTATATCGGTGGCACCGGGTTTGCCACAACATACACGGTGTCTAATAGTCCAGTTCCAGGTTTAGCTGTAATCGTCTGGGTTCCACCCGGTACAAAACGCACAAACAAGGCAGGAACATATTCTGACACATGAGCCGGTCCATGAACAGCCACAGCCAATGCACTTTGAATTCCCTCCCCGTCAGTTGACAATACAACACCGTCGCAGTTCCAATTTCCCATCACGTAGTCAACTACATCGGTCATCGAATTCTTTCCTTGTCTCGTCAACTCAGAGTTTAGAGCAGCCATGGTTGCTGGAAATGCACTTTCACCTTTACGATGGAAAACAATATCACCTCTTTGAAAACTACTGTCCAAAGACAGGAATCCTGGTTTAAAATATCTGACATACGGAATTGTCACGTTTGTAAAGCGATCATTACGTGCAGATTCGCCCGAGATGGACGTCTTATCGAACAACCTCGCTTTTGATGGTCTCTGGACGTCGAGAGGCAGGCCCGTCGCTTGCCTTTTGTGTGCACTTGGAATCGAGTTGGCGTACCCCACAGGTTGGTCGAGAGGATGTATGCCTAGCATGGCGGTTCAATATAGCTTAATCTTTATGTTTCCTTTTATTGTGTGAGGATAGCGTATGGTTTGCCACCACGCAGACGATGCAGCAACTCCTTGCAGATGAGCCACATCAATCCATGGCCTCCCAGCACTCCTTTGATATGACCGACCGCAGCAACTGCACACAGTATGCGGGAGCGCCGCGCAAGACCTCAGTACGGAGCATTTTGGTGCCGCCTGCAAAATATTCCACGTTTATCTCCGGGTAAAATGCAAGAATATCGCTCTCTTCAGCGTTTCCTGGATTTGACACTCTGATGTTTTTTTGTTGATAAGGCTCGGTGGAGTGGTTCAGTATGGTGGGGGCCATCAGCATGCGCATGCCGTCAGACGGGCTGTACACAAACACCGCCGGCATGTGTAGACCGACTTCGATCCCCAGAACGCAATCCGTTTCATGCTCTACCGCACAAAACGAAGCCGCAGTCAGGTCGTTCTGTGCATCGCGCTCGGAGTAGTGCCGAATCGCAAGTTTGCTGCACCCAGAAAGACTCTCCGCCCCTTGGGGAACCACCCAGTTACAGTCGTGCTTGGAGAAGGAAGCAGATGTTAAAGAGACCGCGCGCTCCGCGTGTAACTTGTTTTGTTCGGTGATCGAGGGCCAGGACACCCCCGTCAGGATGGCAGCAATGGCTGCTGGGATAGCCTTGAAAAGGGTTGAGTCAAACATCAATGCATTTCGTGTGCATCGTAAACGAATCGATAGCGGGGTCGGCTTTCGGCTTTCAGGCGATAGCCGAATGCAGGTGGGTCTCGTGATATCAGGAACCACTGCGCATCAACGCTAACCGACTTTGCAATCGAAAATCTCGCGGTAACCGTCCACAATGTCGCGATTTACGGAAGTCCTGACGCCTGCCGCCGGGCGGTGGGGCGAGACCATCATGCAGCACACAGGGTCTATATTTTTTGCATTGCGTAGCTTTGTGTCGAGCGGATCCGGAATCGGGCACGCGACAGGCGCAGCCTACCTGAATTCCTGGATGTATATACACGAAGCCGGTTCGGTGTTTCTTGCACCGGAAGCGCTGTTGACAACGGGTCTGTTGCTACACGGCGCGCGGAGTGTCTTTGTGTTGTACAAATCAAAAAAGCTACGCGCCGTAAACGAGTCTTCGTACTGAACCACTTTCACGACTGACTCGGTCCCGGCGTATATGCACAGAGGTGCCCACTAACGACACAGGTAAGCGTCTCACCTCGATCCGATCCAATGGTGGAGAAAATTAACATGGGTCTAATTGTCGCCGCGCTGACGTCCAGTTTGGTTATCTGTGCGCTGTCTCTAGACATCAACACCTACGCCGGCACCGCACTCCTACAGCTAGAAGCGGCTAGTGCTCGCTGGGGGTCGAATGGCAAAACCTGTGTGTCTGTAGCAAGCCCCGACGAACTGCATGTTCTCTTCGACTCAGGAACGTGGTCTACCACAAACCGGCTGGGCATCGGGACGTCGGCCGCGCCAGGGGACGTCTCCACATGCACCGACCGCGTCAAATCTCGTGTGGGAACGGACATGCTCTTGGCACATGCACACGCGCTAAAATTTGCGAGCGAGTACTGTGATTTGGACGGGGTGGAGAGCGAGTACGTCGATATTGCGAACAACGTTTCGCAGGCGGCTTTGCTCGGCTACAGAGTGGGAATCCACGAAACAGTGGTTTTCAAGGCGGTTCAGAAGCTTTCTTCCTGCCAAGTGCCAACAACATGTTCTGCGTTATACCCCGATATTGTCCCAAATACCCCCGAAAAATCAAGTTTACACAACGCAACAGCAATTCTAACCGCACAACCACAAAATAACTTACGAATCGAATGCGGAACATTTAGTGCAAGTCCAGTACACTACGACAAAGATTGGGAACGGACTCGCAATTACATACCCGTGCTGCCGTCTCCGAGTCGGTCTGGTTTGTTGCAACTCTGCATCTCGCAATTTTCGGTTGACTCTGCAGCTAGGAGAGGTGCATTGGGCGTTCCGGTTCCGAAAGTCGCCGTGGCGTACAGTTACGAGCCAATCGAGATCCCATTGCAACGGGATGCCGGCGGCACATCCAGAGGTGCCTTGGCGCTTGCAGGGGCGCGAGTCGGGTTTAGTCTGTGGTGTTTGGCCCCAACAGTTCTGTTCGCGAGCTTCGTGGCGACATACTTCACCATTTTCTTTGTACGTATTACAACAAGTGAAGTCGACAATCAAATGTCGGGAATTACAGACTGGATCAAGTCGTTTTCCTTTTCTGCCGCGCTTTCCTTGCTGTTGATAATCACCTCGTTGCGTGTTTACTTCGTGTGGCTCCCGATGTCATCGACACAAGCACCTTCTCTTCCCTACTGCGAAACGGACGGGAGCGGTTGGAGATCGTTTGGGAGCGCGACACGGGCCGAGGTGGTAAGCACAATCGGATACTTTGTGGCCTTAGCATTGCCTGTGTTGGCCAGGTACGTAATGAAAGGGTCTGATGGTCAGACCATCTGGATAACGAACTGTCGCAACTGCACGCTCCCAACTGTACCCATTTTTGTCACAATTATTGTGTCCGTGCTTTACACCATGGGCATCACAAGCGAGGCAATATTGGGACACACAATTGGAAGCGCGTGGGCGACGGCTGTGTCCAGCAGTAGCCTGGGATCCAAGACCGCGTCGCTGCGATTGGCGTTGATGATCGAAGAAAGAGCGCGCAGCGCCCTTTCCCTTTCTGCGACGACCGGCATGCTCTTAGGAGCAGGGGCTGGTCTTTCACACATGTCCGAATACAAGCGCAACCACGTTAAGGCATTCAGAGCACTGACAGTTGTGTTAGTTTTGGCGGCGTTGATTCCCCTTGCCAACGTACCCTCCCTACGTGCAATTTTTCGGTGGCCGGGTGATGCCGACGTCGATAATTGCAGCATTCTTCACCAACAGCACCACTTTGCGCTGTGCGAATGGCAATGGGTGGTCACACTCGTGTCTGGTTTTGGGATCGTGATCGTAGCTGTAGGCGTATCCGCCGTCGAGCTTATCACCTCGAGACAGGAAAAAAAAGAAAATACCGATGAACAGAATCAACTTCTTGACAAAACGGAGATGCAAACGGAATCTTTAATGTCGAGGAACATCTTGGGTCATCATTGGGTCAAACCTCTCAGAAACAAAGCAGTCCAGAATACACTGAACAACCTCCCATTGGTCAGAGTAACGGCCCCATAGATTCCGGTTGTGAGTATAAGCCAAAAATACTCAATCATGCTATCAGACCTCTCTGTGTTTTCCATCGTTCTTTTTCACGATCCTGATATTTTGTACCGAATATCTGCTCGAGAACATAATGGGGTGTGTTTCCATCGGGATCCCACGGATTTCCATAAGTTTTTATGTAATCGAGCCAATGCCCGCCGTCAACACACTCCTGTGCACTCGGTCGGCTACCGGGATTGTACTTCATTAGCGCTTGTAACAACGTCAACACGTTTTCTCTTCCATCCTCGGAGAGTCCCTTGGCGAGTAGCCTGAAATCAGCGACAAGCGACCCGACAGCCGTCCGACCAAGACAGAGAGTTTCGGCATCAGTCAAACCACCACACCCCAGGCGCGCTTCTATCACTTTCATGTGTGCTTCTGGTTGCTCAGATTTTATTGGAAACAACACGCGGTTCGTGGCCAATTCGTATATCGTACAGCCAGCAGACCACATGTCAACCGGTGTCCCGTAGCCAGTTTCCAATGGTACAACGAGCTCGGGTGCCTTGTAATAAAAAGTGCAGACCAATGGGTCCATGTATCCTGGGTTTTTGCTGTTTGTGTATCGCAACGAGCCAAGATCGGCTACTTTGACTTTACCATCGTTGGAACACAGTATGTTCTGCGGTTTGAGGTCGCGATGAACCAGGCCTTGGCTGTGGATGTAAGCAATTCCCTTGAGCAGTTGCCCAACGACAGGGAGCACTAATCCATCGGTTAGTCCGCCTTTGACATCCCGAGCCTCTATCATCCGTTTTAAGTCCATCATCGGTTCCATGTAAAGACACACTGATGCACCACCCGGACCACTCCTGCCTGCGTTGGAAAATAAAACTCCGACCTCAATCAAGCCTACGACGTTATCGTGGTTCAGCTCTGTCATAAGCGAGATTTCGCGAATAACAGACATGCTCAACGCGTCCGCTTCGACAAACCGTAAAGTCTTGCGCGCTCGGAATTGCCCCAAAGGCGACAATCTGATCATATCCACCGTCCCAAACCCACCCTTTCCTATGTTCCAATATATTCTGTCTTTCGATGGATCCGGACGCACACGGAACTTCTCTTGTACACAAGAGCTATCGCCGGGTCCGCAAGCGGCCGACGTTTGAGAGTCGTTCAAAGTTTTCTGTATATCTTTGATCGTTTGCTGTATAGCCACCGACGCGTTTTCCATTGACGCTGAATCGACATCACTCCACTCATGTGTCGTGGATGTGTCATCATTTATGGATCCGCATATGTACCCAAAGTTGAACTGTTCGAATATCAGTAGCTCCGTACCTGCAGTCAAATGAGATTCCAGTCCAAAATTACGATCAACAAGTCCACTAACATCTTGCGGAACACAAGAGCTCACTGACAGAACAAATTTAGCTGCCAGGATTGCAGACATCAACGCGAAATCTGCCTTCTCAAAACGCATCCCGGGTGAATCCGGGGTAGAATCGCGGGTGATTCTTTTTTGTAACGTTTTCGTGTTTACGGTGCGGAATACAGATTCAGCGCATTTTAGGACTCTGTCATGAAAGGAATTCTCGCCACCACGCGGTGCCGGTGCACCGATCCATCCGGCGCACGGCCCTTTCACCGTCCAATCACTGGATAAATACTGCGGCACCCGCGACTGGCAAAAAAACGGTTTGAAGACAGTTGCGTGATCGCGGCCCAGTTTGCCCAAGGATGCATCGCGTTTTGACCGGGAAGTCGCGACGACATCGAACGCGCGAATCGACATATTCCAAAATTGCTCTTCGACGGGCAGCGTGTCGGCCAACTTAGTTATGTCACGTTGACCAGGTGCGTATATTTAACGTGGTCCTGTAGTACCGCGCAATTTGTAACACTACACAATTCGCGTTTTCAATTTTTTTAAGCAAAGCTGAAATTTTAAGATCATGATCTTATTTGATGGTCCATGTTAAAGTCCATGTACCAGCCCGGAACACCAACCCAGCTTTTCGAGGGCACTACCACAAACAAACGTTCATCCGAAAGGTTATTCATTCGCGGGGGTCTTCGGTCGCGCGAACGACGATTCTGTGCCTGACGCTTATATCGGCGGATGCGAGTTGAAATGTCGGTTCCCGTGCTTAGCCTAAATTCAATTTTTTAATTCAAGATTGAAAGTGTGTCTGCCGTAAAAGAATAAGACACGGAGCCTAGTTCGAACAAGGGTGGAAGATGTCTTCACATCCGACGTTACCCAGCACGACGGGCTTGCGGGTGCGACAGACTCGTTCGTGCTCCCGCTTGAGCCAGACGTTGGTGGAACCGGACGATGTTATTCGCGCGCTGGTGGATCTGGGCGTCGGTGGTGTCGGCGTCGGTCCGCGGGGTCAACAGGATGTTGTTGGAGGAGGAAATGAGGGCGTAAATTTTAGTTTCTTGTACCAAAGACTACTTTCCGACGCGACTCCGGAGTGCCTATTTCGTTCAATGGGTATCAACCAAGCCACCAGAGAGATGGTCAAAAAAGGTATGAACGAGACTACCAGAAGGCTGATCACATTTATAATGAGACACAAAATGAACCGGAAGGGGTTGATGCTGGAGCACACTTATAAACCGTATTGGGTGGTCTGGGGTCTGCTGATTTACGATCACCGTCTTATTTACCTTCTGGGATTCGAAATTCGACACAGTAGATCATTCGAATTTAAAACAGACTCTGAGGTAAGGATCATTCCTACTATTACAAATCCTAGTATAGATCCGAATATTCGAGTGAAAAACATTGACCTGAGCCTATCAGAAAAATTGAAGTACGTTGGAAATTGTGTATTCTTTCGAAGTGGAGCCCGTGACGTTACACAGCTGGATCTGAGCAAAAATGAAAAGTTAGAGACCATCGGCGAGCTGGCGTTCCACCGCCTGCCTCTGGGGAAAGATAAATCCAAGAACGAAATGGATTCATTAAAGCTGCCGGCATCGATCAAATCCATCGGACGTATGGCCTTCCTGGCGGCAGATCTCCGGGTTCTGGACATTTCGAATTGTGTAAACCTCACCGAGATCGGAGAATCATGTTTCGAGAACTGCCAGTTGACCAATCTACATCTTCCAGTGTCAGTCAAAAATATAGGAGAACGCGCCTTCGCTTGCTCATATCTAAAATCCCTGGACATGTCTCACTGCACCTCACTAATCAAAATTGGAAAGCAAGCCTTCTGCCATTCATTGCTAGACGATGAACTTGGATTGTTGCTACCTCCGTCGGTCGTAGTAATCGACGACGGAGCCTTTCAAAGAGCGCGATTGAAATTTCTAGATATGTCTCACTTAACCAAATGCAAAAAAATAGGTGATTTGGCGTTCCTAGAAAGCAGGTTCACCGAATACACGCTCCCCGATTCGGTTGTGGACATCGGCGCTTCTGCGTTTCTCAGTGCGGAAACACCAGTCAATTTGTTAACACGGGAAGAAATTGAGTGGTCATTGTTGTTTGATGATGACAGTGAGTTTTGGGTGAATTGACACTGGAGTATCACCAAAATCCCGAACGATGCGTTCGCTAGGTGACACGTAAGTAATTTCCGTATTGAAAAGCTTAATTTTTGAAATCCTGTCTGGAACACTACACAAAATCCGGACTAGGCTTGGACGGGGCAAATCTTACTCGGCTGGGCCTGTTTATATTTACGGATATTTCTGATATTCGCCCTCGCTCCAGTTGCGATGTTGCTCTTGTATGTGTGCTCGGTGCATGCGACCGGGATGCACGGCGATGTTGCAATCCAGCGCTTTTGCGATAATGCC
>Ga0115548_1000301_pt1 | contig 30036 bp, 30 predicted proteins | sample COGITO_mtgs_1004_4_FD_87187 | JGI IMG/M metagenome (GOLD analysis project Ga0115548, IMG submission 87187) | Pelagic marine microbial communities from North Sea - COGITO_mtgs_100423 | ecosystem: Environmental > Aquatic > Marine > Epipelagic | place: Germany:Helgoland, sampling site Kabeltonne...
CATCATCGACAGTATCTGTTGCAACACTTGATTCTATATTAGATCCAGAGGAAAAAACCGCGGTGAGTTTTATAAAAATTGATACCGAAGGGTACGAAATTGCGGTGCTTAAGGGGATGAGAAATACTCTATCACACATGCAAAAAGGATCTGTACTGATGATTGAAAGCACTGAAGCGGCGATGATTGAAACTTTCCTTACCCGCTTCCAGTTTAAACACAGTACCAGCAACAAGCACGACCATCTCTTTATAAAACATGCTTAATATCATCTCACGCTCTATTGTATCCAGCCGCACCAGCGGTCCGCGAAAAGTGGTGGAAAATCTCATCAAGGGTCTTGATGAAATTGGGTATCCTTACACCATAAACGCACAGCTTGATGCTTGTGCGCGTGTCTGGATCCATGATGATATTGACGCTCTGCGCGAGGTGGTAAAATTACATAACGTGGCCGCTGTAGTTGGTCCAAATCTATATGTAACCCCTGGACAGATCCCTGAGGACTTGGATCTATCGAAAACACTATATATTCACCCCTCACCTTGGGTGATGGACATGTGGAAGGAAAATGGATTTAATCGGGCGCCGCTGGCTGCATGGCCCACTGGTATCGACACTTCAGTATTCAGTCAATCCACGCAAAACAAGACGTCAGTGCTCGTTTACTTCAAGGAGCGATACCCCGAGGAACTCGCGCATGTAGAAAAGTTACTGATTACAAAGAATATCAACTACACAATACTGCACTACGGTAACTATACGGAGGATACCTACCAGAAGCTCTTAGCAACTTCACGGTACATAATTTGGATCGGCCGCCAAGAGTCGCAAGGCATTGCCTTAGAAGAAGCGCTGGCAACAAACGTACCTGTTTTAGTCTGGGATGTTCCTCGGTTGGGTCACTGGCAAAGTACCCCAGCTTCCATGGCAGTATTCAGTGAACAAGAAAATAATTTTATTGGTGCTACCAGCGCGCACTACTTTGATACACGTTGCGGAATAATTACCAAGGAGAAAGATACACTCAGTGGAGACATTGACCACTTTGAAAAAAACTGGGAAACTTTTACCCCCAGACAATATATACTCGAAGAATTAAACCTTGCCAAACAAGCGCGTGAACTGATTATGTTTTATCAGACACACTTCAATTTGTCATATACTGATGGGTTGAACGAAACAATAAAACCTATCGGCAAATGGAAAAATGGTACGGTGGTGTTCAAAATAAAGACAAGACTTAAGGATGCGGTACGCACCATAATACGATAAGATACTGAGCATGAGCAACACCACAATTATAGAAAAAATAGAAAAATCTGCTATCAATGCGGACCTAACCATCGTTCGTAGTGCTCGTTTTAGAAAACATCCCCTGAAGTCATTGTATTTCTATACACTGGTTACGATCAACCGCTACACCCCACTGATCTTCCCTATTACAGCAAAAACCTTATGGGGTCATTCCCTAAAAGCATACGAAACATCAGCTATTGGCTCAATGTATTATCTCGGATTTTATGATAGTGAAATATCCCTCTTCCTATTAAAGCAATACAAAGGTTCTGGAGACATTCTGGACATCGGCGCAAATATTGGTGTCTACACAAGTCTTTTTACGCAAATTGCTGACTCTAAAGCAAAAATAGTTGCCTTTGAACCTACTCCCAGCACCTTTGCAGTTCTCAAAAGTAATGTGGCACATCTGCCACAAGTAAGCCTAGAGCAGGTGGCAATTGGTGACACAAATGGCGAGACGACTTTTTATGATTATGGTAACCGCTACGGAGTTTTTAATTCAACCGCTGCACAACCACTTGCCTTTCTACAGGGCAAGGGATCAAAGATTAATGTGAAGACCGAAACGCTCGATACTTGGTGTCAGCGGACAAACACCGAGCCGTCACTGATTAAACTTGATACTGAGGGAACAGAGGCTGCTATCCTAGGAAATGCCGGTGCTACCCTTTCATCACATAAGCCAATAATTCTCCTTGAAGTGGGAGGAGGTGAAGCGTGGAGTGTAAATAATAATCAGAGTTTGGATATTCTTGCTTCTCATGGATACGTCTTCTTTACTGCGACTGTGCACGGCGAGTTGTCACCTCACAAGCGTCAATTGAGTTACACATATATGAACTTGATTGCTATTCACGCAAATAACACAAACGATTATGTTACAACTGCTTAAACCTTACATAAAAAAAATGAGGAACTATTTGTTTTCTCTTTTTATTGTTTCTGATTACCGTCGTTTTATACATAAGGATAAGAACCCTCGTTTTAGCTATTCATGGAAAACACTCTTTCCACAAATTTTTGATAAGACTAAGCTCACAGGATTTGATAGGCATTACGTATACCACACTGCTTGGGCAGCTCGCCAAGTTAAAAATTTTAATCCTGCAAAGCATATCGATATTGCTTCAAGTCTCTACTTCCCTGGCATTGTATCTGCTTTCATACCAGTGGACTTCTATGACTACCGTCCTGCCCCGCTGCATCTAAGCGGACTAACCACTAAGCATGCGGACCTTACCGATCTTCACTTTGACACAAACACCATAGAATCACTTTCATGTCTTCATACAATTGAACACATTGGACTTGGGCGGTATGGTGACCCTATCGATCCCGAGGGTGACATAACTGCCTGCAAAGAGCTTGCACGCGTGCTTGCTCCTGGTGGCCAACTCCTGTTTGTAACACCTGTTGGTAGTGATGCGCGTATTGAATTTAATGCGCACCGTATCTACACTCACCAGCGTGTATTAGATCTATTCCCCACACTAACGTTAAAAGAGTTTTCATACATTCCTGAATTTGGCACTGAAGGCATTCAGGAAAATGCAAACCAAGAGGATCTTAAAAATGAACGATATGCATGTGGGTGCTTTGTGTTCACAAAATCAAACGCATGATAATTGTAAATTTAAAAGGAGGAATCGGGAATCAGATGTTTCAATATGCATTGGGTAAAAAACTTGCACTGAAAAATAACGATACCCTTAAACTTGCAATAGATACCCTGCAGAAAGCACGCAGTGTAGGTGACATGCATCGTCCGTATTCGCTCGATGCTTTTTCTATATCTGCTGAAATTGCAACTGCTTCAGAAGTTCGTACAATCAAATATCCATACGGAATCATTTCGGTGTGGGTGCGCTTTATTAATGCGCGTATACTTAAAAAAACAAACATCGGCTTCATACCAGAAGTACTTAACTGGCGCGGTGACCTATTCCTTGATGGCTATTGGCAATCTCCGTCATACTTTACTGATATTAGAGATACATTACTCACGGAATTTACACTTGAAACTCCTGTGTCTGACGTCATGTCTTCATACAAACAGCAGATTGAAAGTTCAACGAGTGTTTCCATACATATTAGACGTGGTGACTATGTAGAAAACCCACGTGTACGTAAAGAGTTTGGTATATGTGAACCTGCGTATTACAAAGCTGCCATTGTGCACGTCACTGAAAAACTAACCGCCCCAACTTTCTTCATCTTTTCAGATGACATACAATGGGTTAAGGAGAACCTGTCACTTCCGGAATCAACAGTGTTCGTTCAGGATTCAGGTCTCAAAGCTGTTGAAGAATTAACGTTGATGGCTATGTGCAAGCACAACATCATCGCAAACAGCACCTTCAGTTGGTGGGGTGCGTGGCTTAATGCAAACAAAAACAAAATTGTTGTCTGCCCTACTCCTTGGTTCGAAAATAATTCTTCCGACTTAAACCTTATCCCAAAAATATGGATACAACTTCCCAAGGCATAAACAAGGAACCGTTGGTAAGTATTCTTATGCTTACCCATAATCGTGCGCAATATATCAGCACGGCAATTGAAGGTGTCCTTGCTCAAACATATCAAAATTTTGAACTAGTTATTATCGATGATGGCTCAACAGATGAGACTGAAGGTGTTCTTTCCAAATATGACGATCCTCGAATTTGCATCATCTCCTATCCTGAAAACAAAGGGTTGCACGTGCGGCGCGCTGAGTCTCTTGCATACGCACAAGGCGCCTACACTGCAATTATCGACAGTGATGATGTGTGGACTGACGCGACGAAACTGGAGGCACAAGTTGCCTATATGCAGCAGTATGATGACTGTTGCGTTGTTGGTACGTTTATTACACTTATCAACGCCCAAGGGGCAGATATTGGCGAAAATCACTATGCTGTAACTGATCAAGGCATCAGAAACAGTATTCTTAAGAGAAATCAATTCACCCATTCAAGTGTCCTTATGCGTACAAGTGCACTTAGCAAAACACTGGGATATCGAGATACGAAACTTGCGGAAGATCTTGATCTATTTCTCCAGCTGGGAATACACGGAACATTCGGAAATATTCCAAAATACATGACCTCCTACCGAATACATACTAAAAGTTTCAATCCTCAAAGAACTGCTATGGCCAAAGCCGTGCTTGGTATTATTAAAAAATATAAGCATCAGTATCCTGGATACTACACTGCTATAGTAAAAGCTTACATACGAATACTAATCACGCGGATCTACTCTTCTTCGGAATCTTCCACTAAATACTGATGCAACTCCTAATGAGAGGACGCCAAATAATCCGACATACGGCACGAATGTACGTGGGGTGTCAGGAGCTGAAGTAGCGGCTATTTGTGATGAAGAAATACCTTCTTCGATAACTGCGGCGGTAGACAAGCTACTCGAAGTGCCCAGAGTAGTCTTTTCTTGAGTAACTGGTGCTTTTACAAAAGTGTGTGGGACGGACGGTGTAGTCACTCTGTTTGTATAAACAAGAAATTGTTGTGTTGGTATTTCCATAATGGTTGCAAGTAGCTGGTCAGACAAAACGACACGACCACCTTGCACATACTCTATTTTTTCTTTTGGGATAGTGATGCGTGCACCGGGGAGCACGGTAGTTCCTTCAGGAAATCGGACTGTCTTCCCTGCGGTCACCCGGTACCCAGAAATATCAATTTCGTGTGGTGCATCATTCCTTATCTGTATATCGCCCGCACTACTGGTACTCAGCGTAAACGAAACCGGTAATACCACTATGTTTGTACGTGTATGTGTTTCATATTCTTTATACTGTGCATGCACATGCACTACATATTCTCCTGGATACATAAATCGATGTTGCACTTTATCACCCACAGCAGTGCCCAGATCCCCAAAATTCCAAGAGTACGCCATTGAACGCACAATGCCGTCCGCCAAACCTTCTGAGGAGGCTACCAAAGGCACTGCTTGGTGTACGTATACTTGTGTAGGCGCATCTATTGTTGTCTGAGCTTCTCTGGGCTCTACATGGAGCGTTGATACTGAAGACTGCTTATCAGCGCTGTCCTTCTTCTGTACAGGCTCTTTGTCATCTGTTTCATCCTGTACTGACTGGTCCTCAATAACCTCAGTTTCTCCACTACCTGGCGTTGCTACTGCAGTTACCCAGCTTCCGTTGATATACTGTGCAGTTTCTTTTGTACTATTATTTCCGCCTATATTTCCCCAGGCATCGCCCCCGATTACTCTATTCTCCAATGAACCATTCGTACGGTATAAAGAAAGGGTTGTACCTACATTACTCAATGCACCTGAATACAAATTAAATGCGGGTCCTACAGCTGAATCATCATCGGTGCGTTCTAGCACTGCATATGTATTTGCGTCGATAGTACCTGAGAGCGATACTGATAAGCTTGTGTCATCTTGAAGTGTCCATCCATCTACTGATACTGACGCACCGTCGTTATATAACTCAATCCATTCGTTACTCGCTGAATCGGCATCCCCCATCCACGCGACCTCGGTGATACGCACTTCCGCATGTGTATGCACTGGTACAAGCAAAGTGAGAAACACGCTACTGCTATACAATATTTTTTTCATACAAAAAAAGTAGCATACGTTTCTTAAAGAAAAGATATGCTACTTTTGAGTTAAAAATAAACTACTTCAATGGTGGTTTATCCTGTGTTGTTACCCGCATCATACGCTCAAGTTTTTTTGGTGAGAGTGGATCGTCGATATTTTTCATCTCAGCGTAGGCAGTAACTTCATCAGTGGCTGGTTTTGCAACTGGTTCAGAAGATTTTTCTAGGTTTGGGACAACTACTTTTCCTTCCTTGTGCTTATGCGTGTGCTTGTCCTCTTTGATTTTTGAGGTCGCAACTGATAAAAATTTTGAGGATGTCTTCTTATTGGTTTCGGTAATCTTGTGAATCTCTGCAGCGTACCGATCTTTTTTCTCCACCTGCTTATTTTCAGTTTTCTGCTGTGGCATCTTTTTTGTTTCAATAGGTGCTATCTCAGATGCGGAGTTGGTGTCCTTTTTTGTGACATCTTTCATTGCCGCAGCTAAGGCATCTTTAAGCGAACTCTCTGAATCTTTTGCTTCAATCTTGTTATCTTTTTTTTCAGGAGATTTTTCTGAAGACTTTTTATCGTCCTGTTTAGGAGTATCCCCCGAAAGATTTTTAAGTACTGAGCGTAGGTCATCTAATGACTTTTCGTCTTTCACAGGGCGCCCCGTAGTGCGCTGTGGAGGCTGTGTTCGTGTCCGTTCTGACCTTGGTTCTTGTGTTGTGCTTGTGGCAGTACTTTCTGCACGCGGTTTAGAAGCTGGAGGACGACCTTCTGATTCCGCAGAAGATTTTGCAGGTGCAGATTTTGTCGTATGTGCTTCGTGCTTCGCTTTTGTATACGCAACGGCATTTCTTTCAGTATCTTTCTTAGGTGCTGATGGTGCGGTAGTACGTGATTTTTTTTGCCCACCGGATGAACCAGTGGTACGCGCGGGTCCCGTAGTTCGTGGTGGTCCAGTGGTCCTTACTGGGGGTTTTCCATCAGTGCTTTTTACTGGGGTGTTAACATCAACAGCATCAGCTCCTTCACGTAAATGCTTTGGGATATATGGTGGTTTATCACTAAAACTCTTTGCATGCCATGCGTGGATTGTTTCCTCTACCCCACCACGCTTGAATGAGAATTTTGCACGTGAGCGCGCGATAACCATTTCTTTAAACGATGGTCCTGTTGTTTCAATCGGAGGCAAAGTGACGGCGGAAAAGGGTTGTGACCCGATACCATCAATCATCAGGGTGAGATAAATCTGCGCAAAACCGAGGTTCACAATATCAGGAGCAAGGAATTTTGGTGTATAGACAGTTTCAAGAACCTCCGCATCGAACGGTCCCACGCGAAACGAAATAATCGTACCGACGTTACCAAACACCGCGTTACGCACCTCTTCTTCCATCTGCTCGATGTACTGGTGTGCAATAGTGAGGTTCAATTTGTATTTACGTGCCTCAGAAAGAATATCCGCAAAGGTTGCGTTAGCAAACGACTGAAACTCATCTACATAAAAATAGAAGTTGGGTGCTTCTTTCATTTGGGGCGCAGTCATGTCCGCGCGACTCATGGCAGCAAGGTAAATACGCGTAGTGAGCATAGAACCAAGAAGGTTTGCATTTTGCTCACCTACCAATCCTTTAGAAAGATTGATAATCATAATCTTCCGCTGATCCATTATTTCTCGAATATCAAAACTCGAATGTGGCTGTCCGATAATATTTCGAATAAGCGGGTTGCTCGTAAACTGCCCGATCTTATTTTTGATCGCATCACCTGCCTCCTGCATATACCGTTCGTTATACTTCAAGAATTCATCAACCCAAAAAGACTTTACTGCAGGGTCAGTAATATTATCAATCACCCGCTTGCGGTAGTCTTTCTCTGAAAGCATGCGGTTCACTCCAAGTAGTGTCGCGTCTGGATACTCCAAAAGAGCTAACAGCGTATTGGAGAGAATGTACTCCATGCGAGCAGACCATGCATCAACCCAAATCTTCTTAAACACGGACATCAATCCCGACACTACCAAGTGTCGCTTGTCAGGCCCCACATCTTCCATCACGTTAAAAGAAATAGGATTATCAGTATCAAACGGCGCAAAATAAAGCACATCGTCCATACGTTCTTCGGGAATGTAATCAAGAAGTGTTTCCGCTGTCTGTCCATGCGGATCAATAAACGCAAGACCGTTTCCGTTTTTAATGTCCTGTACTGCCATGTTTTCAAGCAGAGTCGACTTACCCATACCAGTCTTCCCAATCACATAGACATGCTTGGTGCGATCTCCTGCTTTAACACCAAAAGGTACCTGCTGCCCACGGGCATCAGTTTTTGCAAAGAAAGTAATCTGTTCTGGATCGTACATTTGTATGTGTAGTATACCAAAGGTACATAAGAAAAAGGCAATGGGTTTTGAAAACCCATTGCCTTTGCTTGTCTATCATTAACTTCGCCATCTCTTGCCTGTATATTTTTCATACCCCATTGTACAAAAACTCAAGAGTAACGGGATAACCGACAGTACAAAAATAAGATCATACAGCAGGTGTGGATCTTGCGGTTCACGCGCAATTGCATTTGCAATATGTGTCTTAAGTGTAGACATTAGCTACTCCTTTCTTCAAAAAACTATTTCGCGACCGCTATTTAATCATTCTTTGGAATGTGTGGCAAGTGTATAACTACGGAGTGGTTTCGGTATCCACTTCAAGAACTCCTGGAGCCAGCAATGCCGCCTTTGTATACCGATTACTTGGCGCCCAAATCATCCAGCTCATTACACCTGCATCATACGATGCCTGAATTTGTGCACGCACATCAGCTGCGTCATAGTCTCCTCCGTAATCAAAATCTTGAATCCAAGTACGTAGTCGATCCGCGTCATACACAGGCTTGGTGTACTTCCCCGTAAAGCTAGTGGTCCCGCTGGCGTTGGTGGTAGTGATCGGTGTGTGCAGGAATCCTTCCATTGGCGTACTTGAAGAACGCATGCGATCTACCCCTGCCTGCATCGCGTAGTTCACTACCTTATACGGATAGTCGTTTGGATTACCTAAACCAAGGAAACTATCGGGATAATGTGATGGATATACCATAGGTGCGATAAAATCAAAGTACGGTGCTGCTCGATCTTGGACTTGCCCAATAGAAAGGTCATCGTAATTAGTAGTGGTCATACCAAAGAGGTCAGCTGAGAGGTAAGGGGTGTTTGAAGCACGTCCTGTGTTCTCGTGTTTAAATTCAGCAAACATTGACTCATCACTCATCTTCTCATTGAGATATTTAAAGAATGCCTCGAGGTTCGCCTGCTTATCATCCCCCCATGGCCCTGCGTCACTATGCGGGAACGAGATGTCACTCATTGGTCCATCAGACGGATACCGCACATAATCAAAGTTTAATTCATCGAAACCGATGTTGTATGCGTCAACGGATAGTTCTACCATATGATCCCAGTAGTCGGTTGCTGCAACGTCTATAAACGAAAGACCTTTATAATCTTTCCAATTAGTTACTCCATCAGCCTTCTTTACCGCTAGGTCAGGACGAATCTCTGTATAAAAAGGATCTTGAAAGACGGTAATACGTGCCATGACAAAAATACCATCTTCGTGCAAGCGCGCAATCAAGTCTTTCATATCACGTGTACCACACCGTGCGTTTTGCCATGCTGCGTCCCAGCTTGGTGAGCTTGCTGGAAACGAAATGGTTCCGGAGTAGTCTTTTACATCAATGATCACTGAGTTAATTTCAGTTTCTCGCATCAGTTCAATAAGATCATCTCGAAAGCTTGGCGTGCCCGCCACACAGGAAGTCATATAAATAGTCTTTGCTTGTGGTGGCAAAGGAACATGCTGTATGGCTTCTCGCTCATCAGGTGCCTCTATTTTTTCTGCAATATTTTCAGGAAGAACTTCTGCTAGTGTTTCAGTAATGTCCGAAGTGACTTCCTTTACATCATACGACACCGCAAAGTACTGTGGTCCTGCAATAGCCACTGCTCCCAAACCTCCTAATAGTGCCAGTCCCGTAATAGAAAGCCTTACCATATCTTATGTATTGTCTTCAGACTCCGCAGGAGTATTACGTGATCCTACGTTCTCAACAAAGGACTCTGCATCGCGTTCGCCGTCTTCATTCTGGATACTACGCACATAGGCACTATGTCGTAATGAGTATCCTGCAATCATAAAAATAATACCTGAAAGCGTATACACATACGTCTTCCATGTATCAGGTACCCCGATATACGGTGTAATAAAAACAATAATTCCGAAGAAAAATATAAGTGATTCTCTGCTCATAGTCACAGTATAGCTATATTTTCCAAAGCTGTCACTGTGGAGGAAATTTAACTTTTGTTGTCTACAATTATCACGAACTCCCCTTTTTGTCTTACTGGCTCAGTTTCTAGCTGTTGCATGATCTCCTTCGCGCTCCCTATTATCATCTCCTCGTGCATTTTAGTAAGTTCCCGCCCTACATATACCTTTGCTTCAGGAGATGATTCGCTGAGACTTTCCAACGTCTTCATAATTCGATGTGTTGATTCAAAGAAAATAACTGGTAGGTCGTGTGATGAGAGACTTTTAAAAAATGTCTGTCTCCCTTTCTTTTGTGGGATAAACCCCAAGAATGCAAATTGGTTCCCAGCAATACCTGCGATAGAGAATGCGGTAGTTACTGCTGATGCACCAGGGACCGCATCAATACGGACCTCTGGTAGCTCAGCACGAATCTTCGCAACTAAGAACACACCGGGGTCACTCACCCCCGGAGTACCCGCGTCAGACACAAGTGCTATATGCTTCCCTTCCTCAAGGTCACATAGAATTTCCTCATGTACCTTGTCGCTAGCATGTGCATCATACCGCCTCATCCGCACTTTTATCTCGTGGCGCGCCAGCAACTTCCCTGTTACCCGCGTATCCTCACACAGAAGATAATCAGCCTCAGAAAGCACGCGAAGTGCCCGAAGCGTAATATCTTCGAGATTTCCAATGGGTGTAGCAACTACTGAGAGTAGTCCGATTTTATCTTCTTCCATATACTCACAAAACTACCACTGTCACAGAAAAAAGACCAGTGTCCGCACTGGTCTTTTCTTCTTGTTTTTTATTATTACGCTGATTATTTCTTCACGCAGTGCAGCATAAGGTCATTGCCATCTGGATCGGTAAAGGGTGCCATGTAGCAGACGGGGTTCTCGATGGTTTGATCACCCCCGAACACAACACCTTTCTCCTCTAGTTCTTTGCGTGCTGCTTCTATATCATCGACGTGAAGTGCGATATGTGCATTCTTCTGCGGAGTAAACGGAATACCCATCTTCTCCGGTTCCCAAATCGCAAAGCAGGTGTCACCCACCCAAAATTCAGTCTTAGCTTTCTCGTCTGGCCGAAGACCAAGGGTATCAATGTAAAACGCTCGTGAGCGTTCAGCATCAGTTGACGGCACACCTATAAAGTCGAGTTTCGTAATTTGATTTTCCATAATTAACATTTACTGGTTAAAGAGATAGTAATAATACTACAACTAGGAAATTATTTATTTCCATTCAAAATTCCTTCCGAAATGTCCCCATTCGGCAGTTTTGGAATATACCGGTCGATCCAACTTCAGGAACGACTTGATGCCATTTGGCGTCAGGTCATACCCTTCTACCTCTTCTGAGACGCCGTCTACTACTGCTACGGCCATAAGTGCTTCAGGGTATCCGATTGCGTATGCAAGCTTCACCAGTACCTCTTGCGCCTCTGGGTATTTCTCTAGGTAATCTACTGCTACCCGTCGTGCCATATATGCACCAGAACGATCTACCTTAGAAGGATCTTTCCCTGAGAATGCTCCCCCTCCTACGGCTACTTCTGGACCATAGTTATCTACAATAATCTTTCGTCCAGTCAGACCTGCATCAGCATCGAATCCTCCTTGCGACCAATCTCCTGCTGGATTGATGTGATACTCTCGCGCACCAGGAATTGCTTCCTTCGCAAGCTTTTCAAGGTCAGCCGTTGGTGCGTTTTGGAAACTGCATACTACTGAGAAAATAGTTCCATCTTCACCAAGTGTCACTTGCGTCTTTCCATCGTATGGATATTCCTTGTACGCTGCCTGACACAAACCTCGTGCAAGCTCGTATTCCTTTGGCATGAATGTATCTGTCTCACGTGTTGCGTAGCCAGTCATAATTCCCTGATCACCAGCACCTCCGGTATCAACTCCCTGAGCAATCTCTGGACTTTGCTGCACAATGTGGACCGAAATATCTAAATCGGTACCTGCAATGTCTTCAACAATTTTCACCACATCCACATCTGTTGCGGTAGTGGTCACCTCTCCAGTGACCCACACCTTTCCGTGCGACCCTACTGATTCAACTGCTACTCGGCTTGCTGGGTCCTGCGCTAGATACGCATCAAGTACTGCGTCACTGATTCGGTCACATACTTTATCCGGATGTCCTGGAGACACGCATTCTGCTGTTTTCATCATATTATTGTCGATTTAATTAATATTTAAATTACAAAAGCGCCTATACAGGCGCATCCGAGGAGTTTTTGCATCTACCTAAACTTTCGCTTAGTTGAATGTCGCACCTTATTACCATTGTGGTAAGAGGTTGCGGACGGGATCAAAAGGTCAATTCCTTCACCCGTACTCTGGATACTCTTTATGTAATTGTCACAGTATTATACACGCCTCTTATAGAAAAAGTTACATGCCATTATAATAAAACACGGTGCTGTAAAGCACCGTGTTTTATGTACGTTTCTATTTCCTAAAAACCTTGCATCATCTCTTCCATGGTTACAAATTTAAGATTTGATGGAGGCGTTACAACATTTTTATCATATCGCCATGAACTACAGTCTACTGATACGCCAGCAACTTGTTGTTCCTGCATAGATTGTGCAATAGCTCGGGCACTCCAGTCTTGTCCTTTGAGGGAATCAAGTGGATTCGTACCTGCAGGCCATTCAATACTCATTCCATCAGCCCCACCAGGCATCGGCTCTCCTTCCGTTATAATGTACATTCCAAACTCATCAATCCACATACGACTTGAGGGGGTTCCTTCAGAGTCAGTTTCTATATACCCTTTAAACTCATTTCTAATTTCTGAAGTTTTAAAATACATCACAGACTCACCCACCTCATCTTTTGTTGTACATTTAATTGAGTCCCCTCCTGATACCTTATCCGCTATATTACTTAATAGGCCAGATTTTTCCTCTGTTTTTGAATTACTAGATACTGAAGAATCTGCATTACTCTTACTATCTGAATCAAACATTCCCGATGCAAAAAGCATTCCTCCAATAACTAATACAATAACTGCCATTATCCCTAGAAAGGCTATCGTTCCGAGTCCCTTATTCGATTCTTTATATTCCATATATTACAAACTTACTATATTACTAAACTACACTCGCAGGCCAAAAAAGATTTATGCCTCAGGTGGCGCTGGAGGTGTCGGCGCGGCAGATTCTGACATGTATCCATCTGCACTAGGTGGTGCATCCACAGCAGGAGCTGGTGCAGGAGCCTGAGGTGCAGCTGGAATTGGTGCAACTGTGGCAGCTGGTGCTGGTGGAGCTGCCGGGGCAGGAGCCTCTGGTGCGGGTGCAGCAGGAGTAGACGGAGCTGGTGCAGGCGCTGGGGCCGCTGGGGCAGGACTAGGTGCGGGTGCTGGTTGCTCTCTAAGCACAGGCTGTTCTGGTTTACGTGACTTTAGAGCCATCATAATAATAATGATCATAAGTACGATAAACGACAAAGCAGCCGCAGTTTGCCATACCCATGGGGGTATTGACCCTACAGCCGACCCTCCTGTATCTGCATCTGTGTCTCTTCCTTGATCATCTGATGGGGATTGACTGTCACTGCCTGCTGAACCAGAACCGTTGGTGTTACTTGTTCCTGTGTTACTTCCTGATGTACCTTGTTCTGATCCTGCGTTGGTCCCTGTACTTCCTGAACTGTCGTTAGAAGAAGCCTCTGTATCAGCAAAGTTTGAATCATTCGTATCAGTAGACCCTCCTATAGTAGTTCTCTTGATAGTAAGTGGGACATCTTTATTCATTCCATGAATACCATTTGCTCCAAATTTAAAATATAATCGGTCAAAATTTCCAATCAACGGGTGGGCATTATAACCAAATCCATCACTACCACTCTCAAAGTGATGATCTTCCGTTATATGAATAGAACTACCACCATCATAATTAACCACCGCATACCCCTCCTTGTTACTACCACCAGAATTTGACAGGATAGAGGTTAAAGATTTTTCAGTGCGGCCGTCGTGACTTAGGAAGTGAATCTTTCCTGCTCCTCCAAAACTTTTACCATCATCTGGATCTGTGAAACTGGGAGCAAAAAAAGTATCTGTTTTTTTATCGTAATACACATCATCAAGAGTGAATCCTACCGCAATGTAGTATTCATCACCTGGCACCATATCTATATAGAAATAGTCATACTGCTCCTCTTTCTGATGATGATCCAATCGATACTCTCCTTCAGCTATTGGTACAGCAGTAGCGATCTCGTTTCCTCCACGTACTGAAGTGGTCACTCTTTCGATTTTTGTTTTATCAATCCCATCATCAATTGCACTAAAGCTGCTTGCAAGTGAGGCTGTATCAGATGCATCAAAGTACTCACCTCCTCCTGCCTGAGCAATCCCTTGTAGCTCGGTACGTGTTTCTGCGTCTACACCAAGCCCAATTACATGAACCGTCACATCAATCCCTGCAGCTCGAAGTGCTGCGGCGGCAGCAGCAGGATCACCATCACAAGTCTCTTTTCCGTCAGTCAGCAAGATGAGCGTATTGTCATTCCCTACAGTGAAGTCTCCAGCAGCTTGCGTCAACGCATACGCAGTTGGTGTATACGAGCCCACTGCCTGTGCTTGCGTAATCTGAGTCTTAATACTGTCATAACTTGCAGTAAAGTCGGTTACCAGTGCAGTTTCCACACACGCACCAGGCTGATCCCCCGCATGGTTTACATGTGCATACATACGTAAACCTACCGCATTGCCACTTTGCGTATTCAAGAAGTCAAAGACAGCTCCTTTAGCAGCAGCTAGTCGCGTTCCTCCATCAAACAACTCAAGCATAGAGCCCGAAGCATCAAATACAATCAGTGTATTAGTTTCAGTACTCTGCGCGTTTGCTTGCATCGCGAAGATGACGAGTATCAGTGCAAACAACGTTCCAAGGATTTTATGTATTTTTATAGACATGTGTGAATACGATTATGAGAGTGTTAATATATACCAGCATACCAAAAATATGTTTGTTTTACTGGATATTAATCAACACCTATCTGATTTCTTTTGTTGAAATCTTTAAAGATCTAAATGAAGTTTATCTTCAGTTTATTAATCCCCATCATTTTCATCTCTCAACCTTCTGTCTGTTGCTCTCCTTGCATTTATTGACTCAAGAGAATTTAATTCATGGTATGTAAGGTCAAGATTCCACTGAAGTTTTTTAAGGTCAGGTGTCCATTCTTTACAGGTCATATTAAACATATCTGTCCACATAAACTCTAATTCAGTAACCTTTTCATCAGCATTTTTCTCAGAGAGGTATGGTTCGAAATAAGTATGACCAGGCCCAGAATAAAGCACCCCGTGACCATCTTTCGCCCATTCTTCCGAACTACGGTACGATTGTTCATTTCCTAATCTTATATTAGATGCCTGACTTACTTCAACAACAGACGCAACCTCTTTCCCAGACAGTGTACCGATGTTTTTTTGTAGTATTACCCACTTAGAATTAGCTTTATTTTCGGGAGCTGAAGGCAGTGCAAAAAAATCATCTGCAGAGACAACCCCCGTGTACACGAAATGATCTTCTTCTTCATTTTTACACAGCATGCCTGCTCCCCCATCTAGGTGCTTATAAATTGCATCAAACTCTTCGGAGTCATGCGCGTCAGGAGAAAGATTTTTGGACACATCAATTGAGTAATCCATACAGGTACCTTTAGCTGTATTTCTATGAATTTCATCATTATGGCCAAGTCCTAAAGTATGCCCTAGTTCGTGACAGACTGTGTGACTAGCCCGAAGGGAATCAGCTCTAGTCATATCGAATCTACCCTTCAGCTGATCAATACTCAAACCATTTTTAAAGGCTGCCGATGGTTTTCCTGTTGGATGTAATCCTGAAATAAAATCATCATTGAGAACAACAGCTGACGCCAGGATATGATTCTCGCTATCAACTGTTGTATGAGTTAGCCCATACCAGCCAGTATCTCCATAATTTCCGTTACAGACATGTATGGAATTTGGTAACAATTCACAGTTTTCTACAAAATCTCCAATACCAAACCCCAGACCCTCAGGGAATAAGGAGCTTGACACTACTTCCATCTGAAGCCCATTCAGATTATTCCAAACCTTCGTAGATCTGCCAATGAGGTCCCTCCATATTTCATGCGTTGTTGAATCGTAGACCACTACCATAAAATCTCGTGTGTTGCGTTCCCAGTGCCCTGCATTTTCTGCAGGGATATCAGTTTGACCTATATTATGACGCACCCAGCTATGATCTGCAGATACAAAAAAGCTGGTACCTATAAACAGTACCGCTGTGACACTTATGAGAACTATTATATTTTGGATAGATATATGCATACACTTTCTTATAATTACTCAGAAGCCCAGTTTACCAATGTTTCTCCTGTGACTCCGTTTGGTAACTCTTTTCTAAAAAGAACCGGCTGTCCGTCGGCATTATACCTCTCAGCAGTACCCCATGTAGACATATCATTTGGATCAAACGGGACTGAAGGATCATGTGTATCATTATTCGTCGATACATTATCAGACTGTTCATCTGTATGTATATGGGAAGTTTCATCACTTGAACCAACGTTATTCTGAATTTGTTCGTCATTTGAATACGCGCCTACAGACGGAATGTTTGTATCTTGAGTATCACTCAACATCATCGCAAAACTTCCCACAACGAGCATGAGGAATAGGCCGAAGGCAATAACAATATATTTCCATGTACTACTACTTTTTTCAGGAGTTGCCTCCCCTGCTTGTGGAGAGAATGTTCCAAAGGCAATATCAATATCCCCTGCACCCCATCCACTACTCAAAAGCTCCTGCTTAATAGCATCATCAGAAACCCCAGCAGTTCGCTGGGTTTGGATGTATTGAGTTAGTTGGGGGTTTTGCATGGGTTTGTTTAAAAATTAACTACGTTCATTTGGTGTGATTTTTTTGCCGGAAATTACTTTTATCCTCTCTCGGCCAAGAATTCATCAGCAACCGAAGTTGGGAATTTCGCTGCTTCCAATTTTTTTACTAAATCTTTAAACTCTTGAGAATCGAAATATGCAAATACTTCCTCGTAATCCATATAAAGTATTTTTGTATACATGATACGTTCAATCCTATCGCCTACCTGCTGAAGTTTGTTCACTTCTAAATACGATTTTCCATCACTCGACTCAATAGCATCAAACCACGAGCCCACCATATATGTCTGATTCTCAGGAGTTAAACCTAAATTAAGAAGACTATCGTCGCTGAGCCTATGCTCTACAGTACTCATTGTTGCTCCCGAAGAATCCCTTACATAATTCGCATAATCTAGTATTTCTAACGGATCATCGGCTGAAGAACCTTCAAGTACAGCGGTGGTGACTACCTCACTCCATGAATCATCATTTTCATTTGAAAGATACCATCTATATATTTTAATCAAATAAGACAAATCCGACGTATCCATCCCCTGTTCTTTTTCAAAAGTTTTATCCATAAAGTGCAGCGTTTCCCGCTGAGCGTTTCCTACATCTGAAGTATCAGGATTCGTAAATTCACTATCTTTGATACTTGCACTGTCCCCTGCTCCTGACTCGAGCGCTCTCAATGTTTGAACGTAGTAATACTTCCCAGAAAGCCAGTCATCTGGCTCATTGTCTGAAGCAGGTGTAAGCAAGGAAACACTCACACCGCCCTGGGTTGTAGAAACAGCGCCAGAGAAAGAACCTCCCTCTTCATTCTGAAGCGTGAAAACTGTTTCTGATCCAAAATCACCAGAATCAGTTGCCAGTATTTCAAGCCTCATATCAGAGAGTTCTTGTGTAAACCTACGGACATTCTCCGAATGAACTTCGTTATTACCTGTTTTTAAAATAAGTAAGATTGAACTTTCTGCAATCGACGCACCATTATGAATAACCATTGCCTTTAAATGATCTTCCGATCTTTCTTCTATTGTAAAATCATCCTTAAATTCAAGGTCACGCTCGGCGAATGGTACTTTTTTAATGGTATCCAAATTTCCCCAACTTTCACCAGAAAGGGTAAGGGTTGACGTGATGGAATCTACTAATGGGTCAGATTCCTTTCCTCTTCCTGATATTAAATAACCTTTATTTCCTGCTATGGCCAAGTACATCACTCCAGAAGTCTCAGGATTATCGTCAATACTGTATTCCACGGTTCCTATTCGCAACGCATCTTCATTCTCTATCGTTCGAGCAGACGTTGCATCTATCCCTGCAAACGCTACATATGCATCAATCCAATCAACATGGTGAAAATCAAACCCAATATCAAATGTATCAATTTGTGCTAGCATCCCTCCCCAATCAACCCTAACCAAAGGCTTCCCATTAGGCAAGAAATCATTATTTAACTCTTCAGTTCCATTTGCACGTAATATAAAAGCATTTTCCGGTAACAAAAATGTCACTGGAGATTCGTCATCAATAAATTTTTTACGTGTAGTGAGATTAGGGTCAGTAGCTACAGAGCTATCATGTGATGTTTCTTGACTGAGATCATGCTGTACTTTATTTTCCTCGTCTTGAGTACTTGTACGGTCCCCTGCCCCTGAATCATTCTCAATTGCACCAGACTCAACTTCGTCAGAGCCTGGCAAAGCCCATCCTCCGCAGCTCAAACCTACCCCACCAGAAGGCAACACCGCAAAGCCTTCAGCATCTAAGCAAACGTGTTCACCAGAAGTAAGTGAGGTGACCACAGCAAATGTTGTACCGTTTGCTTTGCAGTAGATTTGTCTATTTGTATCCTCTGCCGTTTCTTCTAGTGAGATCTGTGTATCTTCACAAAATCCTTGATACGAACCAAAGTGATCCTCAAAATACTCTAGTGATGTCATTTCAAGGTTTCGTAGCTCAGTTTTAGCAATAACATCCAGTGCATCATTCCTTGCTTCGTTTATTTTTTCATCCGGGGAGAAGTAGGTAAACGCTGTACCAACAAAAACTATAAGTGCCATTATTACACCAATAACAATCCAAAGGGTGTACGAAGTCTGTTCAGTGGGCAGTACTGCCTGTGGTACAAGAGGTGCAGCGGGAACTATTGATGTAAAAGAAGCTTCGATGTCAGCAAGAGTCCACCCACTATCAAGTAACGCCTGCTTAATAGCATCATCAGAAACCCCAGCTGCGCACTGGGTTTGTATGTATTGGGTTAGTTGGGGGTTTGGCATAGGTTTAGTATATGGGATGTACTTTGAATGATCAGACACTATCCCCTTAATAAAGTTAAAGGTGCTTTAAAACAAACTTTAATGTGCAATTTACCTAAACTTCTTTGAAGGTTACCGCACTCGGAGCTTCAAATACTGATTCATCAACATCCCAGCTTTTACACGTTTTGTTAAGAATAGATTTTGTTACTCCGTGCATGATCTCACGGTTCTCAAAATCATTTGGTTCAGATTCATCTATAACAGAAACAGAATGAGTTCCTGCTCCTCTTGAGTCTGTCGTCCACCAATACTGTTCTGTTTTAATATTTGCACCTTGCTTTGATTGAGTATTTATCAAATACTCAATGCTCGAAGGATTTTCAATGGCAACACTTTCCACATATGTCTTGTGCTCATACAGATACTCAGTAACGTTCGAACGATCATCAGTCCAGGTACAGATTTCTGAAAGAGAAACAGCTCCTGGTTTAGCTTTTTCCACATTATTTACTACTCCAGACCTATTACTATCATCTCCTCCCGTCAAAAGAAACACTCCTCCTAAAAGAAGTACGAGCACTCCTATAACTATGTATCCTGTTTTGTTCATATCTTTATTATTTTACGTTTTTAATTACCTTGCTCTGCCATTACCTCTGACTGTGTCATGAATCTAATATGAGAAGGTACATCCAACATACTGTTTTCAATCCTCAGCTAAGGTCACCAAATAGGCACCTCATCTCCAAATGCATCCCATGTGGGAACAAATTCAGGTTCTGGCGCTCCAGCATCAACTGATTGAGCTTCATCACTTCCAGGCTCGAATGTACTGGTATCTACACTTGCAGAACCAGTCGGATTATCAGGCCGTACCGAAGGGCTTCCGTATCCACTTCGATCCGATTCGTATTTATACAATAACGGAATGCCGTTGGGAAGAATTCTATCTACAGAACCTGGTGTTGGAGGCTGAAATCTCCCAGAGTTAACTGAAGACCTCTTTGTACAGTTCACAGCGTATGGGATGTCTGCTGCTTCACGCTTTATTATATCCTCAAACCATTCATCAGAATTTTGGGAATCATATCCGTCACTCGCCATACCCATAAAACCAACACCAACGCTAGCATACGGAGGTTCATCATATTCTATGTATGAAGCCATCCCACCAGGCTCCCACTGATAATATAGATCTTCCTCTCTATAAGAGGAATCAAAAATATATTCTATTCTTTCAGTCGCAACTCTTCCATCAACAATGAAAGTAAAGCGTTCTGCGATTGCACTTTTTCCGTCCACCAGCACTCGTCCGTATTCTTTAGTATGTTGAGCACCATCAAAGCGACAACTAAGTCCTCCAATAGTGTTTTGTCCTGTTTCACTCATACCATCATCTCCAGACGTTTCATCTATACAATTTGTACCATCCCACCAACCATCACAATTAGGATTATCATCCCAGTCATCACTACAATCATCCCAATCATTACAATCATTCCAATTTGGAAACTCCCCTGTTTCCCCTCCTCCAGTCTCTGGAACACCTCCACCAACATCCGGAACAACCACATCATCACCACCGCCAACAATCCAGTCGATAATGTCAGCAATAGGTCCATCACCACCTCCGGTAATCCAGTCGACAATACCTGAGAAGAATCCTCCTTCGTCTTCTTCTTCCTCATCTGGGGTTGTCTCAAATTCATCATCGGTACCTGCGTCTGGGTTGTCTCCAATCGGTGCATCGTCATTTCCGGAATTGTCATCGTTAATGATTTCATTGGTGTCGTCAGTATCTCCGCCACTACCTTCATCGTCATCGTCTCCAGTATTAGTGTCATCATCGTCAGTTGAACCTCCTCCTGCGCTACCACCTCCGTTGCCGTTGTCACCTCCACTACCGTTGTCGTCATCGTCTCCATTGTTAGTATCATCGTTGTCTGTCACACCGTCTGATGAATCGCCTCCTCCGCCACTACCGTTATCGTCTCCTGTATTAGTGTCATCATCAACTGAACCACCTCCGCCATCTCCGCCTCCATTATCGTCATCGTCGCCTGCATCAGCATCATCGTTGTCAGTCACATCGTCAGATGGACCTCCACCGTTGTCAGTGCCATTACCATTATCGGTTTCGGTACTACCATTTCCAGCACCAGCATCACCTGAATCTTCTGAATCTTCTGAATCTTCTGAATCTTCTGAATCTTCTGAATGAGGATTGCTTGATTCCTCTGGAGCTCCTAAGTTAATACCTGCGATGGTGCTACCTTTTTCAGCACCAGGCTCAACGGTGTCATTTTTTGAAAACCATCCTAAGATATTACTTAGAAATCCACTGCTATTTTGAGTTACTTGGTGGGTATCAGAAATATACTCATGTGAATTATCTGAGCGTACATTGGTATCAGGAGGATGCGTAGGTGAATCTTTCATTGCTGGGCTCACAATCATAATTGAGGAACCTAGGAAAATACTCAGCATCAAGAAAAACAGAATAACAAGCAAAGCCTTATGATCTTTTTTTTCTTCTGTTGGTTCCATATGTTCTATTACTTACGGTGTGTTTGAATTAATACTGTACTGGTCTAAAGCTCACATTGCTGGGGACTTCAAATACTGATGTATCAACCGACCAGCTAGTACATGTTTTACTGTAGAATTCTTTTGATGCTTCATGTTCCGCTGCAGAACTATTGAAACCATTAATTTCATCTTTATCAGTATTGAAAGTCCTTACAACACCATCACCATCTGTACCTGCACCTGTCATCCACTGATACTGAAGTGTTTCAACACTCGAGCCCTTGTCAGTTTCTATGCTAAGCAAAAATGTTCCATCTGATGGATTATTTTTATCAGAAATTTCAGCGTAGAGTTTACCGATGTGTGTATACTCAACAGCGTTAGTGTCCCTATCGGACCATGTGCAGGTTTCAGTAGGATATACATTTGTAACCCCAGCTCTACCGAATAAATTATCATCAACACTGCCTGATACCTCAGGCCTGCTGTTGTCGTCTTTTCCTCCTAAGAGCGTAAACGATCCTACTATAAGAAGTGCCAGTAACCCTATTATGATATATCCTGTTTTATTCATACCTGTATTATTTTGCGTTTTTAATTCTCTGCCATTACCTCAGCTGTCGTCATAACTCTGTAATCAGCAGGCCAAGTGAACATGGCGTCGTTAATACTCCAATCGCTACAAGTAAAACTACCGTATGGTACGGTTTCATAAAAATTCCGAGTGGCCTTTTCAAGTATATTTGCTTCTTGTATAGTCATACCGCTATAATCTACACCAGTAATATTTAGCGAATTAGCAATAACAATATTTTCATCTTCCTTCTCCCAAACACTACTCCATCCGTAGGTAACACCCGGATCAACATAGCCGTTTCTTACATGTAATACGTTAACTTCCTCATTTTCGTCAGGAAAAGCTGTTCTAACGATAAAACTGTAGCCATTGTCAGTAAAGAGACCTCCATCGCCGAAATCACGTAGTAGGGTACCTCCAAAAAATATTTCCACAGGATCTTCGTCATCGTAAGAGCCCACACACTTCCCTCCCTGCAAGACTCCAGCATTCCGACTTGTGTTTCCGCCCACTTTTGTATCCTGTGTTGTCTGAGCATCCCCGCCTATCACTCCTGTAAGAACTGCTCCTGATCCGGCGAGGATAACTAGGAGCGCTGCAATAGCAAGAAATAAAATAGTTCCTATTCCTGTGTTGTACTTTGTTTTATTCATATCTGTAGCTATCCTTATTTAAGTAGTGAGAATTTTCCAATAACTGGAAGTGGTTTCATTTGACCGTTAGAAACATTCATAATTCCCATAACGATAAGTGCGAGAAATGCTACTCCTACAGCCAGACTAACCAGGCTGATAATCAAAGCCAGTAGACCGAAGACCATACCTCCATATCCAATTCCTGAAAATAATACTGTTTCAAGAACTTCTGAAATAACAATCCAGACAATCCCTACGATGAGCATATTTAACTGTTGTCCTGCATGAAAACGGGCAAAGGGATTATGTTTGCTTACTGGATTATTTAATGGAATAAAAAATAAGAAAGGAAGTACGTATCCAACAATTGCCATGGTTTTATGTTCAGTAAGGCCATCGGGCATTCCTGTAGCACCTGCTTGAGCGTTCTGCTGTTGTGCGGGTGCTGCTTGGTTTTGCAAAGGAGCTGCCTGAGTTTCTGGTGCAGGTGCAGCTGACTCAGGAGCGGGTGCTGGTGCAGCAACTGGAGTGTCTCCTGCAAAAGCTGCATCAACATCAGCAGGATTCCAACCACTGTTTACTAAAGCATTTACAATAGCGTCTTTTGTAAGACCTGCTGCCTGTTGGGTTTGTATATATTGTGTTAGTTGTGCGCTGGTGTCATCTGACATAAGTGTATATTAGGTAATTTAGTAATGGCAATTATGCCCGATAACATCCGTCTTACTATCCATACTACACAATATATGTTGCATTCTAATAATTTTATCCACATTTTATGTTTCTATCGCACAAAAAAAAGAGCAGTCGCATGACTGCTCTTTGTATATTTTATATCGCGCTTTTGGGTAGGTAGCGATTTGCCATTACCCGAAGCCACTTCTGCTTTTTGTCATGAACTACCAAGGTAACAATCCATTTCAATATTTCAACACAAAAACGAAATGGTGTTAACGTGTCATGAGCTACAATTTCATACGATGCGTACGCAAGACGTTCTGGATGATATTTCCATAACAATATACGTATTCGTCGTAGGTGGTATGCACCGCTTACGATAGTAAATGGCTCATTCTCTGGGACTGTTGCAAAAAATTTGCGTAATTCCCCACAGGAACTCCAGTCCTCATCCTCCAGCAAAGCAACGGCTCTAACATTTGGATCAAGTTTCCGTATGGCAGTTTGCATCATTTCTGCCATATCACACGGCATAGCAAAGTGTCTGTCACTGCGCGTTGCTGCAGTATAGCCAGTTGCCCCAAGGTTTTTGTTTAGTACCGCCATGCCCTTGATAACGCGTGTCCATGTCCTCCAGCCAATCTCCTCACCGTTTCCAGAAAGATCACAAGCCATAATCAGCACATGCTTTACTTCATTTTTCATGATCAACCCCCTCTTGTTTCGATCAGTTTCTGATTCTAATTATAGAAGAAAAATCTACTTTGTCAACTTCTCTGCAACCTTCGTTATGTCCCCTGCTCCCATGATAATCACTACATCATCTTTGGAAACAGTTTCTTTAATTTTTAGCGCAGCAGCTTCAAGCGTATGAAAGAATTTTGAGTCTATCCCCTTTCCTGCAATTGCCTCAGAAAGCTTCTCAGCTGATACACCAAATTCATTCTCTTCTCGTGCTGCATAAATAGGAGTCATCAATACTCGGTCAGCCTTTGCAAGCGAGTCTACAAAGCCGTCAAATAATTCATGGGTTCGTGAATACGTATGACTTTGGAACACAACCGTTACTTTCTTTTCTGGGTAGAGCTCTCTTGCCCCTGCAATTGCTAATTCAATAGCTGTTGGATGATGTGCGTAGTCGTCGTATACCTTGGCTCCGTTACACTCTCCTTTATATTCAAATCGGCGTTGCGTGCCAGCGAAGTTTTCTAATGCTTCGCCGATGATGTTCTTATCAGCTCCGAGCACCAATGCAGCTGCACGTGCAGCCCCTGCGTTCATACGGTTGTGCAGTCCGGGTTGCTTCAGGGCCAGCGTACGGAATACTTCAATTTTATAATCAAAAATCTTTGCCTGTGCGTTCTCGAGCACGGGATGGATATTTGGATCGGTTGCGAGTGTGATGATTGCTCCTTCTTCGGGAACCATGTTTACCAGCTGTGTGAATGCGTCTTGTACGTCAGCGAGGTCTTTGTAGTAATCGACGTGGTCATGTTCAATGTTGGTAATGACTAACACATCAGGAACGAGCGTGAGGAAATCGCGCTTGTACTCGCATGCTTCTACAACAAAGTACTTACTCTTCCCCGCTCGGAAGTTGCTGCCTGTTTTGGTGCGTAGTGACCCTACAATTGCAGTTGGATCAAATGATGCTTCTTCGAGAATATCAATAAGCATTGCGGTAGTGGTGGTCTTTCCGTGGGTTCCTGCTACTGCAATAAGATAGTACTCGTTCGCAATTTCGCCCAGAGCCTCAAAGTAGTTGACGGTGCGAATACCTGCACCGCGCGCTGCCACTAGCTCGGGATGATCTCCTGCCATCGCCTCGGTGTACACCACGAGTTCGAGTTCAGGTCTCGAGCTTATATTTTCTGCAGTTTGCTCGTAGGTAACAGAAATACCTTCAGTGATAAGCTTCTTCGTGTTTTGAGTTTCGGTGCTATCTGACCCGCTGACGGTTGCACCTTCGTGCAAATACAGTCGAGCTAAGCCAGACATACCGATGCCGCCGATTCCTATGAAGTGGATGTTTTTTATTAATACCATGCTTATATTTTTGAAACTACATCAACAAACTCATCATTACGTTCATACTCGTTTACATACGCTCCAAATGATGCAAAGGCTGGACTAAACAGAATAACATCACCGTTTTCTGCAATCAGGCGCGCTTCTTCAATAGCCTGCTCGAGACTTTCTACCACCAACGCATCGGGTACATGCTTCAAGAGCATGTCGGTTCCAGTTCCTGGCAATAGAATAGTTTGTTTTACATGCGTTGCAATAGGATCTACCAATGGTTTTGGGTCTACTTCTTTATATGCACCACCTGCAATGAGGATGACATTCTTTCCATTTTGTACTGCGTTGATGCCGGCAATGGTTGCGTTTGGAGTGGTCGCATTGTTGTCGTTGTAGATTTTTACACCATCAATCTCCTTGAGATATTGCAGTCGTCCTTCTACCCCACCGAAGCTTGCGAAACCATCGAAGATCATGTCGTCAGAGAGACTGATGGCCTTCAGGGCCTCGTATGCGAGTGCGGCATTCAGACGGTTGTGTTCACCGGGCATTGCCAGTAAACAGTCCTCAGGAAGTGCCGAGGAATCTGCAAGGACTACTTCTTGTTGGAGTGTAAGGTTCTTGCCTTTTGCGTATTCAAAGACCTCAGGCGTTGTTACAAGCACTCCGGTTCCTTCTTGGTTTTTGAAAATATTTGCTTTGTCTAAGAAATAAGCATCCATGTCGCCACCATAATAATTCATATGGTCTTTCATGAAGTTGGTGAACACCGCAATCTGAGGTGAGATACCAGCCCATCCGAATCCTTGCAACTGCCATGAGTCGAGCTCCATGACGCATAGTGAATCTTCGGTTACTTCGTTGAGGAGCTGGAGGTTTGATACGCCTCGAATGTTTCCGCCAAGGAGAATAGGTTCACCAGTTGCCAGAGAAAGAGTGTGGTGGATCATCTGCGTTACGGTTGTTTTACCTCGAGTACCGGTGACACCAATAATTGGTGCTTGTGAAAGTTCAGCAAAGAGTGCTGCTGACTGTTTAAGTGGCACGTCAGCAGCACTCGCGTGCTTGAGAAATTCCGAGTCGGTAGGAACGCCAGCTGCAACAAGAATCATATCTTTGTTTTCAAAATCTGCTTTACGGTGTTCTCCTAATACAAAGGTGATGTTGGTGTATTTCTTGAGTTGTTCCACAGAGTCTGCGAGTTCGTCTTCTGATTTAAGGTCGGTCACGATTACTTCGGACGCACCTGCTGCCGCAATATACGCAGCGTCACCAACGCCACGTCCAAGGAGACCGAGTCCCATGACGGTGATTTTCTTGCCTTTGAAGTAGTCAGTGTGTGTCATGAGGGTAGTGTAATGAATTATGGTGGAAAAAGAAAGGGGTATGCTATTCTTTTAGATTCTTAGTGATTAATTGTTTCTCGTTTGGGGTCAAGTTTCTAAGTATAATTTTCACTTCGTCAAAATTCTACTAAGAACTTCCTCCCCGGACTCGACCGTTTTGGCATTAGGAATAGCCAAAACATGTCTCCGTCTCACACAAAAGCCGTACGTGACGCAGGTCACGTACTAGAATAGAAAAACACCATCCTTGGGGATGGTGTTTTTCTATTCTGCTTTTGTGTGCGGCTGCTAGGATTTGAACCTAGGACCTTTCGCGTATCAGGCGACTGCTCTACCAACTGAGCTACAGCCGCAAGTGAAGAAAAATATCAAAGTTTGCTTTTATGTTGTTTCTGAACGCAGCGGATGGAAGCTTTTGCTTACAGCCGCAGATGAGGAGGAAACAAGTTACTACTTTGTGCCTTATTCTAACCTGCAAACTTGTGTGGACCCACAAGTGACCGCTACTATACCAAATAAATCTATAAAATGTAAGGGTTTAGGGGGAAAAATAAAGGCCCACGATATATCGCGGGCCTTGCATCACTTTATCTTGAAGGATCATATATTGGGAAGTAGCATCCCAACAGATAGAACACTACTCCAACGAATACCAAACCCACGGCAATCATGCAGGCAATGTTGATCGGGTGTTTCTTAAATTCAGAAACAAAAGAACGCCAAGAATCAAGAAATTTCTCTTCCCAACTTAATTCTGCTGGCATTGGCATGCGAGTAAAATCAAGTTTATTTGAATTGTTGCTCATGATTTAGTCCTTAGTTAAGAAATTCAATCACTTACTATAAAGTAAATGACTCCTATAAAAAGTGCGACTATTACAGTATATCCACGATATAACCACTTGTAACGCGAAAAATGTCCACGTTTTTCAAGCTTATTGACTTCAAATTCTTCAGACGCTTCACTCATTTTTAGTACCTCAATGATCTATCGCTCTATGACGATTGTTTAAGGGATAATTCCCGATTTCTAAATAATATTATATATATAAAAATAATTTTGTCAATCTGGGGTTTAGCACCAAATACCTGTGTCATAGTGCGGTATTATAGTGATATGAAAAATATCTCTATGGTGTGTGCTGGAAAGTTTCGATTATTACTGATTTTGAGTGCTCTGCTTCTGATTCCTTATACTACTTTTGCGCAAGGCGACACGGCACAGGAGTTACTGGTTACGGTAAGCTTGTTCATCAACTACATCCTTCTTCCCTTCTTTTTTGGGATCGCGTTTCTCTTTTTCATGATTAATGTGGTTCGCTACTTTATCATTGGAGGGGCGAATGAAAGTGACCGTGACAAGGCAAAGCGCAGTGCATTTTATGGTATTGCTGCATTTGTATTATTACTAACACTTTGGGGTATTGTAAATATTTTTGTCAGGGGTATTGGCATTGAAAATAGGACTTCTTTGTGCCCTGACTATCTACAAGGTAGGTGTGGTGATAGTGCCGATGGGTCATTCACGGGAGGAATATTCCCCAATCCTAATCCGACCCCAACCCTGATTCCAAATCCGACCCCGATTCCAAATCCGATTCCTAATCCTAATCCGATTCCTAATCCTAATCCTAATCCTAATCCGACCCCAACGCCTAATTCGAACTTTAGTATCACCGATCTTATTTTTGGCACTGGAACAGACAGTGCCTCTTTTGCATCCTACACAGGTGAACCGCGTTCACGATTTAGTGTTCCTAATATAGCAACTAATGCGACATGTGAAAGTGGTCTACAAACACTCCTAACTGCTAATCGTACGGCAACTACACAAGCTGCATACGCTGTGTACAAAGACAGTGTAGGGGCCACTGGATGGACAAACATAACTGACCTAACCAGCGCGAATCATATTACCTATGATGAAGACACCCTTGATACATTATTGGCAACAAATGTTACTGACGTACATATCATCAACACGCATCCACGAGCTCGTTCTGAGAATCTTGATCTAACCATGGATAGTCACGGCCCCAGTACAGCAGACATGGAGGCAGTGTGTACATACAATAGAACAGATATCACGTATGGGGTTGTAGATTGGGATGGTATCTGGCTGTTTAATCAAGAAAACGGCACCTGTCCATACACCACAGCATCGCGTGCTTTACTTCCAGTTATTGAAACCTACGCTGCTCTTGCGTCAGTTGAAGCTTCACAACGTGAATCGGAACTGGCAAAGTACCTAAGCTCTCCACTAACTCCTGGTATCCATAAGACCTTTTTTGAGGCTGTTAACGGTACAGCACTAGCTTCGCTCAGCCCTGAGCAAGTACTAGCGGAAAGTGCACCGCTGCAATCTTCAGCAAACATTACGGTCGAATATGCAACTGACGTAGATACATTCTGTAATTCATTTTAAAATAAATATACACATATAAAAGAATAACCACCATGCATAGCATAGTGGTTATTCTTTCTTTGAATATTAAATACGTGTTTGCATCATTGCAAAAGAGATATTCCATCCTCTTTTGTCTTATCCTTTTTCCTAGTCTTTTCCTAGTGTCAAATACCAGTTAGGGTATGAGTATTATGTCCCATTTATGTGCTCAATTGAGGCACATAATATCGACCAATTAGTCATCATTGTGAAACTGTTACCAGAGTCACGACAACGTATCCAATTGGAATTAATCCACGACCAGCTTCCGCTAGCCGTGCCTTGTTACGACTTAGTCCTTGTTATCGAGCTTACCGTCGGCCATGACTAGCATGGACTTCGGGCACTCCCGACTCCCCTGACTTGACGGGCGGTGAGTACAAGGCTCGGGAACGTATTCACCGCGGCGTGCTGATCCGCGATTACTAGCGATTCCGACTTCATGTGGGCGAGTTGC
>Ga0115548_1000303_pt1 | contig 30013 bp, 29 predicted proteins | sample COGITO_mtgs_1004_4_FD_87187 | JGI IMG/M metagenome (GOLD analysis project Ga0115548, IMG submission 87187) | Pelagic marine microbial communities from North Sea - COGITO_mtgs_100423 | ecosystem: Environmental > Aquatic > Marine > Epipelagic | place: Germany:Helgoland, sampling site Kabeltonne...
GGCAAACAGTTTGGAAAAAATAAGTTATACCCATCTGTATCTCCAAAAAAGACTGTTGAGGGCGCCATTGGCGGACTCGTATTTGGACTTTTAGCCGCTGTATTAATAGCTCAAATAGACCCACTGCTGTCTTTATATCAGTGGCTACTTCTTGCCACGGTCGTTGTGATCACAGGAAATCTAGGTGACCTTCTTGAATCTAAATTCAAACGTGTTGCTGGCGTAAAAGACAGCGGCGCTATATTACCTGGCCATGGTGGTATGCTAGATAGACTAGATAGTCTTATATTTGCCGCACCATTTGCATATTTGCTCATCATTATCTTTAATTAGTTATGTTTCACAGAGAAGGTTTTAAAATTATTGCGATCACTTTTATCATTGTTGGAGTCATTGCCCTTACGGCCGATACCTATATTACTCAAGACCTCATTAAATACGGAGTACAAGGCGTTGCTTTAGCCGTATTGGTCTTAATTTTACAATTTTTCAGAAACCCAAAAAGGGCCGTACAATTTAATCTCAATGAAATTATTGCCCCAGTAGACGGTAAAGTTGTTGTTATAGAGGAAGTAGAAGAAAAAGAATATTTTCAGGGGAAAAGAAAGCAAGTTTCTATCTTTATGTCTCCCCTTAATGTTCACGTGACTAGGTACCCAGTAAGTGGTGTAATACAATACTCAAAATACCACCCTGGAAAATATTTAGTCGCATGGCATCCTAAAGCTAGTGAAGAAAACGAAAGAACTACCATCGTAATAAAAACACCTAAATTTGGAGATATTCTATACAGACAAATTGCAGGTGCTCTAGCCAGAAGAATTGTTAATTATGCCAAAAAAGGAGACAAAGCCATACAAGGAGCAGACGCAGGTTTTATAAAATTTGGCTCAAGAGTAGACCTATTCTTACCCCTAGATTGTATTGTCACTGTAGGGCTCAATCAAAAAGTAGTGGGGGCAAAAACAGTCATAGCTACACTAAGCGATGGGGATGAGTAATCCAACAGAATCGGATTTCAACAAAGCGGTTATAAAGGTAAATAGCAGCAATAAGCCGCTACCACCTGACACCATGCTCAAATTATATGCACTCTACAAAATAGCCACTAAAAATCAAGAAAACCCTAGTGGAGACAAGCCTTTGATCAGTGCATTTAAAGCCAATGCATTGTTTCAAGCAAAACACATAAACATAGAGACAGCTATTTTAGAATATATAGCTATCGTGGAGAAAGAGGTCTCCTAACAGAACCAATAGATCTCATGACAAAAGCTTTGAAAACTAACGCGAAATTTCTTTTGTTGTGTGGGCTAATTTCGGCTGAAAAAAGCCATGGGCAAGTCCCATTAAGCTCAGTATAAAGTAACAGTACAATACTGTTCTCCAACTATAAAAGTGAGCAGGGGCATCTCCAGCATTTAAAAATATAACACTGGCTATAAGTCCCACAATTATTCTAACTGCCTCAGTAAAGTAGGCACCACTCCAACGGTCCATAAACATAGAATAGCTAAATACGCTCAGCGCAATATACAAAGCCAAAAGAATAAATTCAAATACTTCTATCCGGCCTACTTCTGAAAGACCTAGGAGAAGGATCATAGAAACACCGAGCAATTGAAAAACGGCATAGGCCTTAAATATGTTACTACCAGACTCTGGGTACCGTTTAAAATTAAACACGTCTTCTATAATTTCTACAGGGTAATTTTCTGCGACATCGGCGGGACGCCAACCAGTGGGCATAAACCAAATTCGCAGTTTATCTACCCAGGATTTTGTACGCCAGGCATCTTTTGTTATTTGCCAAAAATGCATAAAATTAATGGTAAATGGATTCCATGTGTTCACCTGTTTTAACACACCATATTGTGGAGGATCACTGGCTAACTCTTCTTGAAAAGTCCCAAACATACGATCCCAAATACTAAAAACTTGGCCTAAATTTTTATCTATATAGCGTTCATTTATGGCATGGTGTACCCTGTGTTGGGAGGGCGTAACAATAATATATTCTAAAAATCCCAATTTTCCTATATGCTGGGTATGGTACCAAAATTGGGCAAATAATTGTACCGGCGCCAATATAGCAATCACTTTATAAGGCACCCCTAACAAAGCTGCTGGAAGCAGCAAAAGGGGGAAATAGGCAAAAAGATTAGATATGGATTGCCTTAAAGCACAAGCTAAATTAAAAGACTCACTGCTGTGGTGAATCATGTGTTGGTTCCAAAAAATATTGATTTTGTGACTCAACCTATGGTTCCAGTAACCCCCAAAATCTATACAGATAAAACCTATGACCCAAACCCACCAATGCACCTCCAAAGGAGCTACTTTAAAAAAAGACAATATAGTTGGATAAGACACTAATACAATACCCAAACCAAGGGTATCCTTTAAAATATTTGTGATACCAGAACTGATGCTAGATACGGTGTCCAATACACCATAGGTGGTTTTTTTTCGCCAATACCCATACCCAATTTCAATTAAAATGAGCAGTAAAAATAAAGGTATAGCAATTAATAAAGCGTTCGCATAAGCTTCCATAACTCAATAAGGCTTGTGCTTTAAAATTCACTAGCCTTTCAAATATAATAAACTTTGCGCTAATGTTTCTATTTTAGCCATGGCGTCTGACTGCTTTTTCTTTTCTAAAGCCAAAACAGTTTCTGGCGCATTTGAAACAAATCGTTCATTCGAAAGTTTCTTTTCTACAGCGCTTAAAAATCCTTTGGTGTAATTTAACTCTTCTGTCACTTTAGCTATTTCTGCGTCCACATCAATGGCCCCAGTAATAGGGATAAAGTATTCATAAGCGTCTACCCTAAAACTAAGCGCGCCTTCAATGGGTGCGTCTGAAAGTTGAACTGGTGTTAAATTGGCTAATTTTTCAATTCCAGCAGTCCAGTAAGACAATGGATTAGAGGAATGCATTACAAACATGTCTAAAACTTCTTTTTGGGCAATCTGCTTTTCTTTCCTTACCGTTCTCACCTCAGATATCACTTGCTTGGCCCATTCAAAACCAGCTAATAAATCTGCTTGATCTAAGGGACTTACCTTTGGCCAATGATTCACTATAAGGGCTTCTTCTGGTGATCTTTCTGAAATTTGCTGCCAAATATCTTCTGATAAAAACGGCATGAAGGGATGCAAAATCCTTAAATTATTCTCCATTAAAGCAATTACCTGAGCTTTTGTCGTACGGTCTACAGGCTGCTGATAATGCGGTTTAATTAACTCTAAAAACCATGAACTGTAATGCTCCCACAACAACTTATAAGTGGCCATGAGCGCATCTGAAATTCTGTACTTGCTGAAGTCATCTTCTATTTCTAACACTGTTTTGTTAAACAGTGCTGTATACCACTCAATGGCTTTTTTTGCGGCTTCTGGCTGTGGAATATCTGCTACTTCCCACGATTGAATGAGTCTAAAACCGTTCCAAATTTTATTGGCAAAATTCTTTCCTTGCTGGCACAATGCCTCGTCAAACATGAGGTCGTTTCCAGCAGCAGAACTCAATAAGAGACCTACCCTAACACCATCTGCACCATAGTCTTCTATAAGTTTTAGGGCGTCTGGTGAATTCCCTAAAGATTTAGACATTTTCCTACGTTGCGCATCTCTAACCAAGCCGGTGAAATATACATTAGAAAAAGGTTTTTCTCCCCTAAATTCATATCCCGCAACAACCATTCTCGCCACCCAGAAAAATAAAATATCTGGACCGGTCACCAAATCATTGGTAGGGTAGTAATAATTGATCTCCTCATTATCTGGCTCGAGTATGCCATTAAACACACTCATAGGCCACAACCAGGAAGAAAACCAAGTGTCTAAAGCGTCTTCATCTTGTCTTAAATCTTGGGAAGTTAGGCTTGAATTACCAGACTTCTCCTTGGCGAGTATTAATGCAGTGTCAATATTTTCAGCAACGACAAAGTCTTCTCTTCCATCTCCAAAATAAAAGGCAGGTATTTGCTGTCCCCACCACAATTGTCTAGAAATATTCCAATCACGAATATTTTCCATCCAATGTCTGTAAGTATTTTCAAACTTTTTGGGAAATAACTTCACCTCTTTGTCCTCCAATACCGCCTTTAAAGCAGGCTGGGCTAAAGTCTCCATTTTTAGAAACCATTGGTCGGACAATCTAGGCTCTATTACGGCTTTTGTTCTCTCAGAAGTACCTACTTTATTAAGGTGTTGCTCTGTTTTTACTAAAAAATTTAGGGCTTCTAAATCTTTCGAAACCTTTTTTCTAGCGTCAAACCGGTCCATTCCCTCGTAGCCCATACCAAAAGAATTTAAAGTAGCATTGGGGTTGAAAATATCGATGCTCTCTAAGTGGTGTTTTTCACCCAGTGCTTTGTCATTTAGATCATGCGCCGGGGTCACTTTTAAACAGCCTGTTCCAAATTCCATATCTACATAAGGATCTGCAATAATTGGAATCTCTCTCCCACAAAGGGGTACAATGGCTTTCTTAGCATGAAGGTGCATAAAACGCTCATCTTCAGGATGAACACAAATAGCCGTATCTCCAAATATAGTCTCAGGTCTCGTAGTAGCAATGGTGAGCTTCTGATCACTTCCAGCTACCTGATATGAAATGTAGTACAATAAACCCTGTTTCTCCTCGTAAATAACCTCTTCATCTGATAGTGTGGTGAGTGCCTCAGGATCCCAATTTACCATTCTATTGCCCCTGTAAATGAGGCCTTTATTAAACAAGTCTACAAAAACTTTGATCACTGAATCTGATAAAGTAGGATCCATAGTAAAAGCGGTCCTATCCCAATCACAAGAACAGCCTAATTTTTTGAGTTGCTCCAAAATAACGCCTCCATACTCGTTTTTCCATTCCCAGGCATGGGCTAAAAATTCTTCCCTGCTCAGGTCTGATTTAGAAATACCTTGCTCTTTAAGTTTTGCTACAACTTTGGCCTCTGTTGCAATTGAAGCGTGATCCGTTCCAGGTACCCAGCATGCATTAAAACCTTGCAATCTTGCTTTTCTGATCAGTACATCTTGAATGGTATTGTTTAGCATATGCCCCATATGTAAAACTCCAGTGACGTTTGGTGGAGGAATGACTATGGTATATGGCGTTCTCTCATCTGGCTTAGAAGCAAAAAAATTGTGCTTCATCCAATAGTCATACCATTGGTTTTCAATTTGTCGGGGGGAATATTTGGAAGCAGTCTCCATACAATATAGTAGTTAGGCTTGTTATTAGGAAATAATAAGATACAAAAATAAGGATACTCTGCCTCTCTTGAAAGAATTTTGTCCCTTGTTATGAAAAGAATTATATTTGATATAGTTCTAAACTAAAGAAAAAATGAAAAATTTACTTTTCTTACTTGCGGTAATCTTCATGCAAAACACTGTTTTAGCTCAAGAAAAAACGGCAAAAATAAGCTTCAAATTTGAAACCATCGACTATGGAACAATAGCGGTAAATAGCGACGGAATTAGGGTGTTTGAATTCACCAACACCGGAGACGCTCCACTGATAATAACCGAAGTAAGCTCCAGCTGTGGTTGCACTATTCCCAAAAAACCAGAGGTGCCTATTTTACCGGGAAAAACAGGAGAAATTCAGGTAAAATACAACACAGCTTTAGTAGGCCCTATCAGAAAGGCCGTTACGGTTAAATCTAATGCAGAGACACCTACTAAAATATTGACAATCAAGGGAATGGTTAAAAAAGAAGAATAATTTTTAAAAAAACAAGCTGGGCTTGTTTTTGATTCCTAATTTCGCAAAAAAAAATCCATGCCAGTATTGTCTAAAAAAGGGCTTTCTATGCCCGAATCCCCTATTAGAAAACTTGTCCCCTTTGCAGAAAATGCCAAAGCGAAGGGTATTGAAGTAATTCATTTGAATATTGGTCAACCAGATATTAAAACACCTCAAATAGCGCTAGATGCCGTATCTAATGCTAAAATTGAAGTCTTGGCTTATAGTAGAACGGAAGGGTCTGACACCTATAGAGATAAATTAGCGCAGTATTACAAACTACACCATGTAAATATCACTAAAGAAGATATTATTGTAACCACTGGGGGATCCGAAGCCTTGTCATTCGCTATGGGCAGTGTGGCAGATCCAGGAGATGAGATCATTATTCCAGAACCCTTTTACGCCAACTACAATGGGTTTGCAGCTGCCAACGATATTAGAGTAGTACCTGTTGTTTCTAGCCAATCCGAAAATTTTGCCCTACCCCCCATAGCTGATTTTGAAAAATTAATTGGGTCAAAAACAAAGGCTATTGTCATTTGCAATCCTGGAAACCCAACTGGCTATCTCTATACAATAGAAGAGCTAGAAGCCTTGTCTGCCTTGGTTAAAAAGCACAATATTTTTCTAATTGCAGATGAAGTGTATAGGGAATTCACTTACGAAGGGGCTGTACACCACTCTATTTTAACATTAGAAGGAATAGCAGACTACGCTATAGTCATAGATTCTGTATCTAAGAGATACAGTATGTGTGGTGCTCGTATAGGTTGTTTGGTATCAAAAAATAAAGCATTTATTGATACGGCCATGAAGTTTGCGCAAGCGAGACTTTCCCCTCCCACCTATGCTCAAATTGCTGCAGAGGCCGCTTTAGATACCCCTACGTCCTATTTTAAAACAGTAAACACAGAATACCAAAAAAGAAGGGATGTGTTAATCTCTGGTCTAAAAAAAATTCCAGGGGTAGCTGTTGCTAATCCAAGAGGGGCTTTTTACTGTGTAGTAGCTTTGCCTGTTGCAGATGCAGATAATTTTGCCAAGTGGCTACTCGATTCTTTTTCTGTAGGTGGCAAAACAATCATGGTTGCCCCTGCAGCTGGTTTTTATGCGACTCCTGGCTTAGGTAAAAATGAAATTAGAATTGCCTATGTGTTAGAAGAACAGCAATTAATTACCGCCATAGAAATTCTAAAAAAAGCTTTGGAGGTTTATCCAAATTAATGAATATTTCTAAGAACATATCCATTAAATCACACAACAGTTTTGGTATAGATGTTTCAGCAGCTTACTTTTCAGAGAGCCACCATTTAGAAGATTTAAAAAACCTTTTATTGAATCGCTGTCATCCTGATATTTTTATTCTAAGTGGAGGGAGCAACCTCCTACTGACTAAAGACTTAAACGCCCATGTTATAAAAATATGTCATAAGGGAATTCATTTGGTTTCTGAAACTGAAAATGAGGTTGTTTTAGACGTCGCTGCAGGAGAAAATTGGCATGATTTAGTACTTTGGTGTTTGGAACATGATTACGGTGGGCTTGAAAACTTATCACTAATTCCAGGTTGTGTGGGTAGTGCACCAATTCAAAATATTGGCGCTTATGGGGTAGAGTTAAAAGATGTTTTTGTGTCCTGTGAGGTACTGGAAATAAAAACACTTAAAACACAAACGCTCCTTGCAGAAGCATGTGAGTTTGACTACAGGTCATCTGTTTTCAAAACAAGGGCCAAAGGAAAGTATATTATCTACAATGTTAGGGTTTGCCTTTCAAAACAACCCCATGTACTACACACCCAATACGGTGATATTCAAAGGGTCTTAAAAGAAAATAATACAGATAAAAATCCAACCATAAAGGATGTCTCGGATGCTGTTATCAGTATTAGAAAATCAAAACTACCCGATCCAAAAATATTGGGAAATAGTGGTAGTTTTTTTAAAAACCCAACGGTTGGAAAGGATATTTTTAATGCATTTCATTCTAAATGGCCAGAAGCACCATTTTATAAGATTACTGAAAATCAATACAAGATCCCTGCTGGCTGGCTCATAGAGCAATCTGGATTAAAGGGATACAGAGAAAATGACGCTGGAATTCACGAAAAACAAGCTTTGGTCATTGTAAACTACGGAAATGCTAGTGGAAAACAGCTATTAGCTATGGCTCAAAAAGTCATTCAAACAGTCAAAGAAAAATTCGCCATACACTTAGAACCTGAAGTAAATATCATTTAGCCAACATTGATGGGTATAGACACGAGAATTGTTGGACTCTTAAAAGCTAAGGATGAAAAAGCCCTTAGCTTACTCTATGACAATTACTCAGAGGTGCTTTATGGGGTTTGTTTTCAAATATTAAAAGACAGCTCAGCTGCAGAAGACGCCCTACAGGATAGTTTTATAAAAATTTGGAAAAATAGCCATACTTACGATCAAAAAAAAGCGAAATTATTTACCTGGATTTTAAGGATTACACGCAACACTGCTATTGATTTATATCGGAAAACAAACAAAACAAAACCCTTAGAAGTCCAAATAGGGATTAATACCGTAAATATTAGGGACCAAGGATTTGACAGTGACCACCTTGATGTTCAGAATCATATGGACCAATTGGCCCTTAAAAACAAAGCGGTACTAGAAGCTATTTTCTTCTTTGGCATGACGCAAAGAGAAGTGGCTGAGTTTTTAAACATTCCTTTGGGAACAGTTAAATCTAGGCTTAGAATTGGATTAAAAGAACTGGGCACTATTTATCAGTTTAAGCAATAAAAAATGGAAGAAAATACAGCAGCTATAATCGCATCTGGTGATCTTGAATTATATGTATCCGGAAGTCTTGATCCTCAAGAGGCCCTTCGCATTGAAAGTCTCATTGAAAATAATCCTGATTTAAAAGCACACCTAGACCTATTAGAAAACAATCTTTTAGAATTTAGTAGTCAATACAAAAAAGCACCTGTAAAATCTTTAAAAGCCAATATAGAACGACAGGTAAAAAGAATTGAACGATTGGCTAAATTTTCATGGGTTTCTATTGTGTTAGCAATTGTGGTTTTTTTAATGACTGCGCTTTATGTACTTCAAGAAACGAAAAGAATGAGAACCCAGCAGTCTGTGGTCAATGATCAAATTAAAGAACTCACTACAAATTTTGACCAAAAGTTAGAAGACTTAAGGAATCAGTTTATAGTTCTTCAAAGCCCTCAAACTGAGAAAAAAGAGCATGAGTCTAAATACAATCAAGTTTCCTTTAATTTTTCTTCTTATCTAAATAAAGAGAAAAGATTGGGGTTCCTGCAATTCGATAATTTACCCAATCTACCAGATAACAAGTGTTTCCAAATATGGGTAAGTCGCAATGGAATAATTGAGAATATTGGGGTGCTTTCAAAAATTGACAAACAACAATTAATTCAAATACCCTTTAAAGAAAAAGGAATCATATATATCACCATTGAAGAAAAACCTGGTAATCCAAACCCAAATCCAAAAGAATCCATAGCCAATATTCCCATTGGATAAGTGTGTCACAAAGGCATATTTTGTACCTTTGTAAAAAATATAATATATGAAGTTAGTTTTCATTACAATTGCACTTTTAGGATTAGGTTTTGCTGGTATTGCCATAAAAATTTGGGCCAAAAAGGATGGTGTATTCTCAGGAACATGTGCCAGTCAAAGCCCTTTTTTAAATAAAGAAGGGGAGGCATGTGGGATGTGTGGAAAGCTTCCTACTGAACAGGATTGTAAAAATGAAATAACCCAATAAAGATTCGTTGATTTTAGCTCCCGAAAACATATCAAAGACCATACAAAACGCCAAATCTGGTCAACAACTCGCATTTAGTAATCTCTTGGATACCTTTTGGAATGATGTGTATAGTTTTCAACTGCTTAGAACAAAAAATGAATTAGAGGCAGAGGACATTACTATTGAAACATTTTCTAAAGCTTTTGACAAAATCAATAGCTATAAAGAAGAGTTTGTGTTTAAAACCTGGCTTATTACCATTTCAAAAAACCTACACATAGATCTTTTGAGAAAACAAAAAAGAAGCCTAGAAAACAATACTTTTTCTTACCAAAACAGCGCAGGAGAATCAGAGGTTTTAGACAGTACTCCCACTGCTGAAGATCAATTGATTCAGCAACAAAATTTAGCAGATTTACTCACAGAAATAAAAAAACTAAAGCCTGCTTATCAAAAAGTTATAAACCTGAGGTATTTTAATGAAATGAGTTATGCTGAAATGGCATTAGTACTAGAAGAACCCGTAAATAACATTAAAGTTAAGGCCCTTAGAGCAAGAAAATTATTGTCCGAATTGATTAGGAACAAGCCCTCGATTTAAGGCTTTTATCCCCATTGTTTATTATATTTGTTAAAAAAAAGATGGCTACCGATACAATCACTACCACCAAAGACAAACCTAAGGCTGGAAAACCAAAATGGTTGAGGGTTAAACTTCCCACAGGCCAAAAATACACCCAACTTAGAAGTTTGGTAGATAAGTATGATTTACATACCATTTGTACTTCTGGAAGTTGTCCAAATATGGGTGAATGTTGGGGTGAGGGTACGGCAACATTTATGATTTTAGGAAATATTTGCACCAGATCTTGTGGCTTTTGCGGTGTTAAAACAGGAAGACCTGAAACAGTAGACTGGGAAGAACCTGAGAAAGTGGCACGCTCTATTCAAATAATGGGTATAAAACACGCTGTAATTACCTCAGTAGACAGAGACGACCTTCAGGACATGGGATCTATTATTTGGGAAGAAACAGTGGGTGCCATTCGTAGATTAAATCCTAATACTACCTTGGAAACACTCATTCCTGATTTTCAAGGAATCACAAGACACTTAGACAGAATTATAAAGGCAAATCCTGAAGTAGTTTCTCACAATATGGAGACCGTCAAAAGACTTACAAGAGCCGTAAGGATTCAAGCCAAATATGAGAAAAGTCTGGAAGTCTTAGCCTACCTTAAAAAATCTGGGATAAACAGAACAAAGTCTGGTATTATGTTAGGACTTGGTGAAAGAGAAGAGGAGGTCATTGAGACCCTTAGGGATTTAAGAAATGCCCAAGTAGACGTAGTGACTATTGGCCAGTACTTACAACCTTCAAAAAATCACTTACCAGTAACAGAATTCATCACTCCTGAACAGTTTAAGAAATACGAAACAATTGGCTTAGAAATGGGCTTTAGGCATGTAGAAAGTGGTGCATTAGTGCGGTCTTCTTACAAGGCACACAAACACATGCTCTAACAGCACAAACTTTAGATGAAAAAAATTAAAATAGGTATTAATGGCTTTGGCCGAATTGGCCGAACACTCTTTCGCCTTTTAATTAACCATCCCTCCATTGAGGTAGTAGCCATTAACGATCTTGCCCCGGCAAAAACCCTTGCCCATCTTTTAAAATACGATTCCATACACGGAGTCTTAGACACAGATGTAATTGGCTTGGATCACGCCATAATGATTGCTAAAAAAACAGTCCCTGTGTTTAATGAAGCAGCCATTGAGTCAATTTCATGGCAGGATACTGGAGCAGAAATAATTATAGAAGCCACCGGTAAATTCAAGCGTAAAAGCATGCTATCCCTTCATCTAAAAGACCAAGTAAAAAGAGTCATTTTAGCAGCACCACCTGAAGAAGACAATATCCCTATGATTATTATGGGTATTAATGAACACACTTTAAAAAATAGTGATCAAATTATCTCTAATGCTTCTTGCACCACAAATAATGCGGCGCCAATGATTGCAATAATCAAAGATTTATGTGGCATCAGAGAGGCTTATATCACTACGATTCATTCGTATACCTCGGACCAAAGTTTGCACGACCAGCCCCATAGAGACCTCAGAAGAGCCAGAGCTGCTGGGCAATCAATAGTACCGACCACTACAGGTGCTGCAAAAGCACTCACAAGGGTGTTTCCTGATCTGGCTGAAGTGATGGGCGGTTGTGGCATTAGGGTTCCAGTAGCCAATGGTTCTTTGACCGACATTACATTTAATGTGATAAAACCTACTAGTATTACTGAAATAAATACTAAATTTAAGGAGGCGGCAGCTGGAAAATTTAAACATATTTTAGCTTACACCGAAGATCCTATTGTGTCTGTAGACATAAATAACAGTCCTTTTTCCTGCACATTTGACGCCCAAATGACCTCTGTCATTGGTAATATGGTTAAAATCATAGGATGGTACGACAATGAAACAGGTTACAGTAATAGGCTGGTAGACTTAATTTTACACACAAGAAAAATAGCAAGCCCATCAATATGATCCTTTCCGCTAACATCTCAATTACACCTTTTCTGTTGTCGTTGATATTTGGTGTTTTTGGAATTTTATGTATTGTTATTGTTTGCCTACTTGTCATAAACAAAAAGGAAAAGCACCATAACGCCCTCAAAACAAATGAGATCTTGGCTTACAACACCCACTTAAGTCATGAGCTAAGAACCCCTTTACATGCCGTAACTGTCATATCTAAAAGCTTATTAGAAAACGCACCAAAAGCTTCGCAAATAGAAGACCTTCAAATACTGGAAAGGGCCTCAAATTATTTGGTTAAATTAATTAACGATTCCCTTTTATTGAAGAAAGTTGATGCAAAAAAATTAGGTCAGCATCAGGAATCTTTTGAATTAGACAGCTTGGTTTACCTTGTGTCAAAAACTGTCAAAAAACAATTAACAACCAAGGGTACTGAAATAGCAATAAATATTGATCCCAAAATACCCAACCACCTCAATGGAGATCCCGTAAAACTCACCCAGGTACTGATCAATTTACTCAATAATGCCGTAAAATTTGGAGAAAAAAAACCAGTATTACTAAAACTGGAAGGCCGGAAAATAACGAATAAAAGTTGTGAAATTAGCTTTAAAGTATTGGACCAAGGAAAGGGAATTCTTAAAGAGGATCAAAGGGAAATCCTCAAACACTTTCACCAATTAGAATCAAAAAACAAATCTTTTGGAAGTGGACTAGGATTGCCCATTGTCGTGGCACTTTTAAAAACATTAAACAGCCAATTAATCATAAAGAGTCAGATAAACAAAGGGAGTGAATTCAGTTTTTCTCTTGGTTTTAAGGTAAATTCAGCGGCTGTAAAGCTCCCTCAAAAAATCAATACCGCTCTAATTGAAAATCTATCTGTCTTAGTGGTAGACGACAATCTGATCAACCAAATGCTCACCATAAAAACATTAGAAAAAATTGGTATTAAAGCAATGCCTTGCCACTCCGGATCTGAAGCCGTTCAATGGGTTGCTTCTAAAAGTTTTGACCTTGTTCTCATGGATCTATACATGCCTGTAATGACAGGCCAAGAAGCTACTAAAGAAATCAGAAAAACAAATACCTCCATTCCAATAGTAGCACTAACTGCATTAGAAAAAGACAATCATTGGAAAGAATTGGCCCAAATAGGTTTTTCTGCCATGCTTCATAAACCCTATGAAGAAGATGAACTATACCAGGTTATTTTATTGACTCAGACCTCAGGTAAAGCTTTGTAAAAAGCCTGTTTGTCCCTTTCACTGAAATCATGAGAAACAGGGAGGTAAAACAATTGGGGTATTTCATCACTTAACTTTACAAAATCCTTGTGGGTGCAAATAATACGATTGTATTGTTTCAATAAATTAATTTCACTTGGCGTAAAAAAATGGTGGTCTGCATATTTGAGGTGCTTCACTACTGCCCCTATTGAAGTTAGAAAAACGACCAAAGGTTCTGGGTTAGCAATTGCAGTAACCAATACAATTTTCTCTCCCTTTAAAGTATCTAACGAAATATGCTCCTTGAGTCCTACTAAAGTGCTGGCATATTTCAAATGACTGAAAAACACTGGTTGGTTTGGTCTGAGATTTAGCCTAGAAACAAAAGATTCATTTTTATTCTTATCTAGAGGATCAGGAGACTTAGTAACCACGACAACTTCTGCCTTTTTCACCCTTAATTGGTGGTCTCTCAAAGTACCAGCTGGCAAATAAAAATCTTTAAAAAAAGGCTTGCTATAGGTGGTGAGTAAAATATTAAACTGCGCTTTAATGGCCCTGTGCTGAAAAGCGTCATCTAAGAGTACTAAATCAGGTGGAGATTGACTCCCTGATTGATTAGGCCCTAACGAAATCTTTTTTTCTGCAACTCCATGGAAATGACTCGCTTCTAAATAAGCCATTGCTCTTACTCTTGAAGCACATACAACCATCCTAATCTGGGGGAATGTTCTATAGATTTGAAAAGGTTCGTCGCCAATTTGACTGGCAGTTGACTCAAAATTAGCTTCAATTAAACCATGGGTCTTTCTTCCATATCCCCTACTCACTACAGCAATATGCAAACCCTTGCTCAAATAGTATTCTATTAGTAAAGCAATCATCGGTGTTTTTCCGGTACCGCCGAGACTGAGGTTTCCCACACAAATAGTAGGGGTCTTGAAAACAACACTCTTAATTAACCCTAGGTCATAAAAAAGATGTCTGATTCTCAACCCCCATGCATAGAGGAGTGATAAAGGCCATAAAAGCAATCTGATCTTCATAGGAACGAAATTATAATAATTATATTTGTCAAGAACACAATTTTACAATTATGACCGTAAAAGATATTACCAATATATTGGAAGACTTAGCACCATTAAGTTGGGCTGAAGAATTTGACAATGTAGGATTATTAGTGGGTGATGCACAAACAAAGGTATCTGGAATATTAGTAAGTTTAGACACTTTGGAAAATGTAGTAGAGGAAGCAATCCTAAAAAATGCCAATATGATTGTAAGCTTTCATCCAATCATTTTTAGAGGACTCAAGCAACTGACCCCGTCCGATTATGTATCTAGGGTTGTCTTAAAATGTATTCAACACGGTATATCCATTTATAGTATGCACACCGCTTTAGACAATGCTTCACTAGGTGTAAATTATGAAATTGCAGAACGCCTTGGCCTACAAAAAGTTGAAGTACTTATCAATAACCCAAGTATAAAACCACAAGACCCAGCCGGGAAATTAGGAATGGGAAGGGTTGGATTACTCCCCGAAGCAATGGAGGAAAAGGACTTCCTAAAACACTTGAAAGCTGTTTTTGGTACGCCTTGCATAAAACATTCCCAATTACATGGAAAAAAAATAAAAAAAGTAGCTGTGTTGGGTGGTAGTGGGGCTTTCGCTATTGACAACGCAAAAGACTGTAAAGCAGATGTTTACATCACTTCAGATTTAAAATACCACGACTTTTTTAAAGCAGAAGATACTATTCTACTAGCAGATATTGGGCACTACGAAAGTGAGCAGTTTACAAAAAATCTTTTAGTGGGCTATCTTACGAAAAAAATTCCTAATTTTGCAATCTCTTTATCGGAGAGTAACACCAATCCCATCAAGTATTATTAATTATGGCAACAAAGAAAGAGGTAACAGTAGAAGATAAGCTTAGGGCTTTATACGACCTTCAATTGATAGATTCAAGGGTAGACGAAATTAGAAATGTAAGGGGAGAACTTCCGTTAGAAGTAGAAGACCTTGAAGATGAAGTTTCTGGATTAAATACCAGAATGGAAAAACTTAAATCTGACTTAGAAACCATCAATGTAGAAATAGCTGCAAAGAAAAATCTAATTGAGGATGCTAAGTCTGCCATAAAAAAATACGCAGAACAACAGAAAAACGTAAGAAACTCTAGAGAGTTTAATGCACTCTCCAAAGAAGTAGAGTTTCAAGAACTTGAAATTGAATTGGCTGAGAAAAACATTCGTGAATTTAAAGCACAAATGGAACAAAAAAAGGCAGTTGTTGAAGACTCTAAAGAACGTTTAGAAGCTAGAGAAACACACCTTAAGCACAAAAAAGAAGAACTAAACGATATTCTTGCTGAAACAGAAAAAGAAGAAGCAGCGCTTCTTAAAAAATCTGCAGAGTACGAAACCCAAATTGAAGAAAGATTAATCAATGCATACAAGCGCATAAGGACCAATGTAAAAAATGGTTTAGCCGTTGTAGCTATTGAGCGAGGTGCCTCTGGAGGCTCATTCTTCACCATCCCACCACAGGTTCAAGTAGAGATTGCTTCTAGAAAGAAAATCATTACAGACGAACACTCTGGTAGAATATTAGTAGATCATACACTTGCTGAAGAACAGCAAGAAAAAATGCAAAAACTATTTGCAAGTTTGTAATTGCAGTATTTGAATAACTCCAATATTAAAATCTCCATTTATGGAGATTTTTTTTTGCCCCTGTTTAAAAAAGAGTATTTATATCAATAGAAAAAAAAATATCACTGTTTATGGCCATATGCTTTCTTATATTTGTTTAACAAAAAATAAGAAACGTGAAACAATTTAAAGCGTCAGACTTAGAGGAACTTCCATCTAGATATAGGGCAAACCTCATTAACAGTTGCACTGGATATAAATCATTAAATCTAATAGGCACGCAAGACAGTGATGGAAATAAAAACTTGGCGGTTTTTAACTCTATCATTCACCTTGGCAGCAACCCAGCGCTGATAGGTTTTACATTCAGACCACTCACTGTTCAAAGAGACACCTATAAAAACATTCAAGAAACAGGGGTGTTTACAGTAAACCATGTTCAAGAGGGCTTTGTAGGCAAAGCCCACCAAACCGCTGCAAAATACCCCACCAATACTTCTGAATTTGAAACAGTAGGATTAGAAGCTGAGTACCTTGAAGGTACTCTGGCACCCTTTGTTAAGAAGAGTACTATTAGATACAGCTGTACTTATGTGAATGAATATCCCATTATTGAAAATGGGTGCATTATGGTTGTTGGAGCCATAAATGCGCTTTATTTGGATGAGGCATTTATAGCTCCTGATGGCTGGATCGATTTAGCAAAAGCCAATACCATAGCAGGAATTGGAATTGACGGATATGTTAAAGGAGTTGCACCCATTAGATACGAATACGCCAAACCAGAAACAAAACCACAAAAAAAATAAGATGCATAAAAAGACCTTACTTCCTTCTAAAGTTTGCACAGTGTGTCAGAGGCCATTTAATTGGAGAAAGAAATGGGAAAAAAACTGGGATGAAGTGCGTTACTGCTCTGAAAAATGCAAAAGAAATAAAAAACAAAGTGTATGAAATCTATTGTATGGTTTACAAACAACCTAAGGGTTGCTGACAACCCTTTACTCACAGCTGCCTGTAAAAACAATGCAAATGAAGTTGTGGGCGTTTATTGTTTAAATCCGGAGAAATTAGATGGAGATTTACCTAAAATAGGTCCATTCAGGGCCAAGTTCAATGTAGAATCATTGTTGGATTTAAAGCGAAGTCTGGAAGAGCTAAATATTCCATTCGCTATTCTTATAGGGGATCCAACCAAGCGATTGCCCGAATATATTAATGAAAATAATATTGGAACACTATACTTTCAAAAAGTATGGCACGAGGAAGAGGTTTTAATAAACAAAGAGATAGAAGCTAAGATTTCACCAAATATTCAGTTGGTCAGTCTTTATGATCAATTTCTATTGGGACCCGAGATAATCCCTTTTGAATTGTACAAACTTCCTAAAGTATTTACACCGTTTAGAAAAAAAGTAGAAGCGACTTTAAAAGTACCTGCGCCATTAGAAGTTCCAGCCAAGCAAACAAATACCTCAAATACGCCCTTGTTTTATTCTGACGCTCTTTGGGCATCTATTTCAAAAGAATTGCTTTCTATAAAAATAGATTCAAGGTCTGCATTTCCATTCAAAGGTGGGGAAAAGGCGGCACAAGAAAGAATAGACCATTACTTTTTTAGCACGGATCATGTAGCCCAATACAAAGAGACTCGTAATGGATTAATTGGATTAGACTACAGCACTAAATTATCTGCTTGGCTTGCCAATGGTTGTATATCTGCAAGAACTATATACTACCAACTCAAAGCATATGAAAAAACAGTAAAAGCAAACGAAAGTACTTATTGGGTACTCTTTGAGCTTCTGTGGAGGGAATTTTTTAAATATGTGGGGCTAAAACATAAAAATGACCTCTTTAAGAGTGGTGGAATTAACCATAAATCTTTTGCGCAAGGAAATGATCCTAAAGTGTATAATGATTGGATAAGTGGCACTACTCATAGTCCATTTATCAATGCTAACATGAAGGAATTGTCTCAAACTGGATGGATGAGCAATAGGGGCAGACAAAATGTGGCCAGCTATTGGTCAAAGACATTGGATCAGGACTGGAGAATAGGAGCCACCTACTTTGAAAGTCAATTGATAGACTACGATGTAGACAGTAATTGGGCCAATTGGATGTATACTAGTGGAGTAGGAAATGATCCAAGGGATCGGATTTTTAATCCCGATAGACAAGCAGATATGTACGACCCTCAAAAGGCATTCCAAAAGCTTTGGAATAATTAACGCTAAAAAAAGTAAGCCAATTCTACCATTCAAATAAAGGCCAGAGATATGTCAGATACAAAAAAACTTAGATTCATTTTAGGGGATCAGCTCAACTTATCGCACAGTTGGTATAAAGAAGTAAATAATCAGGTGCTATATCTCATGGTGGAAATGAGACAAGAGACGGATTATGTGACCCATCACATTCAAAAAATAGTAGGATTTTTTGCGGCTATGCGAGAATTTGCATCGGCCGTTAAGGCCAAAGGCCACCAGATCATATATATTAATATTGAACAAGCTGAAGCCAAAGAGGATTTAGAAAAATTAATCCATGCCCATATTAAAAGCCATGAGATTGGTTTATTTGAATACCAAGAACCCGATGAGTATAGGCTAGATTTACAATTTCAATCCATTTGTAACGCTTTAGATATTCCTACTAAATCATATTCAACAGAACATTTCTACACAGACAGAAAGCGTTTAAAAGACTTTTTTGAGGGAAAGAAACAGCTAATCATGGAGCCTTTTTACAGGCAAATGAGAAAAGAGCATCAGATTTTAATGACGCCTGAAGGACCGCTTGGAGGGAAATGGAATTACGACCAAGAGAATAGAAAAAAATGGAAGGGACAAATTCCTGTGCCCACTGGTTTTCCAGTCTCAAATAACCTCTTAGAAATATATGAAAGTATTCAATCGCAATCCATCCAGACCATTGGCTCCATAGATGCTAGTCAATTTAATTGGCCCATAAACAAAAATCAAGCACAACAAATACTAGATTATTTTTGCGAGAACCTCCTTCCCTATTTTGGCGATTTTCAAGACGCTATGCACACCCAAGAAAAATTTCTTTTTCATTCTAGACTGTCTTTTGCTTTAAACTCAAAAATCATCAGTCCAAAAGAGGTGGTGGATCAGGTATTAAAGACTTATTACGGGCAAAAAGAAGATAAAATAAGCTTAAATCAGGTAGAGGGTTTTGTGAGACAGATTTTGGGATGGAGAGAATATATGAGAGGGATTTACTGGAGAGAAATGCCTGTTTATGTTAAAAAGAATGCCCTGGATAATCATGGAAAGCTTCCTGATTTTTACTGGACAGCAGAAACCAAAATGAATTGTATGCACCAGTCTATTAAGCAAAGCCTTGAGCATAGTTACGCCCACCACATCCAACGGCTCATGGTTACTGGAAACTACGCTTTACTCACACAAACCCATCCCGATGAGGTAGATAAATGGTATCTAGGCATTTACATAGACGCCATTGAGTGGGTAGAAATGCCTAATACAAGGGGGATGAGTCAGTTTGCAGATGGTGGCTTATTGGCCACAAAACCCTATGTAAGTAGCGGGAATTACATCCAAAAAATGGGCAATTATTGTGAGAGCTGCCAGTACAATCACAAAGAAAAAATAGGGAAAGATGCCTGTCCTTTTAATTCTTTATACTGGAACTTCTTAGATGAAAAGAAGGCTTATTTTGAGAAAAATAATCGGATGGCTATGATGCTCTCCCTTTTGAAAAAAATGAACCCAAATGACCTTAAGGAGCTAAAAAAAAGGGCTTCCCATATAATAGAAAACCCTTCGGAATATTAAAAACCCTTCAGAATAATAAAACCCTTCAGAGAATGGGTGAGGTAAATTACAACATGGCATCTACAATACCGTAGGCCAAACTCTCTTCTGCATTCATCCAGTAGTCACGGTCAAAATCTTTCATGACCTTGTCTACTTTCTGACCACAGTTGTCTGCTAAAATTTGAGCACTCAACTCCCTTGTTTTTATTATTTCTCTGGCTTGAATCTCTATATTTGAAGCTTGTCCTCTAGCACCGCCACTTGGCTGGTGAATCATGACTTGTGCATGAGGCTGCATGAATCGCCTTCCTTTGGCGCCCGCAGACAATAAAATGGAACCCATAGAAGCAGCCAAACCACTACATACTGTAGATACAGGGCTTTTTAAAGATTTAATAGTGTCGTATATCGCAAAACCAGAGGTCACATAACCACCTGGACTATTAATCACCAATTGTATTTCATTGTTGTTTTGCAAGTCCAAATACAACAACCTGTCTATGACGTGTTTCGCAGAGGCGTCGTCTACTTGTCCCCACAAAAATACTTTGCGTTCTTCTAAAAACTTTTCTTCAATTAGTTCTTGTACTTTTCCTTTCTTGGCACTCATAACTCGTATTTATATTCTTCAAAATTACATAATTTAAGGATAATGTCCTCTCAAATAAAAGCCTTATTTAATTAATTGACCTTAGCTTCTAACCGTATTTTTCTTTCTGAGAAAATAGGTCAATATAAGAACGAGTAGCACACTGATAAACAAACCTAAAAAGCCCACTGATAAACCGAAATTTTCAGACACGACACCTAAAACCACTGGGGTTAATAAAAAACCTGAATACCCAAATCCAGCGACTACAGACATGGCTTTAGTAGGGTCTATTGTATTTGATTGGCCAGCTATTCTAAATACTTCTGGAATGACTACTGAGAAACCTAAGCCATTTAAGGCAAATCCGATCAGTGCTAGATAAGTGTTTCCGCTGAGAACTAAACAATAACCTATTCCAGCTACTAAAGCCCCAAAAGCAATAATTTGAATACTACCAAAGCGTTTGCTCCACTGGTCTCCAAAAAAACGGGCTATGGTCATACATAAGGAAAAGAGAAAGAAGCCACCTCCTACTAAATACTCCGGCGCTAAGGCTACTTCCTGAAGGTATAAAGCACTCCAGTCTACAATAGCTCCCTCTGATCCCATCACTATAAAAGAAATCCCTCCTAGGAGTATAAATGGTTTTATATGTCTTAGAGATACTGCAGATTTTGGTACTACTGCTGCCTTTATTGATTGGTAGGCAGGATAGAAATACAGGTTCACTAAAATCACTACAACCAACACAAAAAACATGTGTATTATTGGATTATTTAGCCAAGCAATGCCAAAACTGCCCAAACCTGCAAGGACACCTCCCAAGCTAAAAAAACCGTGGGTAGCAGTCATGACGCTTTCTCCGTCTTCCTTTTCTATATGAGCCACTAAAGCATTCATAGCAATGTCTGTGAAACCTTGGGCTGCACCCAGTAAAAACAAAGCGATAATCAGTTGTGGATAAGAAGGCGCTAAAAAAGGAAATAAAGCGGTGCTTACGATGCATAAAACACCCAATCCTGTACTCTTTCCAACCCCAAAGTATCGTATCAAACGAGACGCAAAGGGCAAAACAGAAAAAGTTCCTAAAGCCAAACAAAAAATTGCCAAGCCCAAGGCAGATTTATCTATATCTAACTGGGTTTTTACGGTGGGTATATAGATGGCCCATGTGCCAAATACAAAATTCAAACTGGCAAAAACTAGGGCGGGACCCAAGTAACGTTTACTTGAAAGAAGGCGTTTTAAACTATTCATTACAAGTGCTCTTATGCCAAAATAGCTTTACTAATTCCTTCTTTTAATCGCTCTCCTAAAGTATAAATGTCTTTAAAGCTATTGTACAGCGGTACTGGCGCAAATCGCATGACATTGGGCTCTCGCCAATCCGTGACCACCCCTTGAGACATTAAATAATCAAAAATAGCCCTTCCGTGTTCGTGAAAATACACGGAAAGTTGTGACCCCCTGTGTTCAGGAGTCAAAATTAAAATATCAAACGGTGCCGTAGCGGCTACAGATTCAATAACAAAGGACATATAACTTACTAAGCGGGACTGCTTTGACCACAAATCTTCTTGAGGCACTGTTTTAAAAATATCTAATGAAGCTAAAAAAGGGGCCATAGCTAAAATAGCTGCATTACTAACTTGCCACGCGTCTGCATTGTCCATGGGCGTAAAATTAGGCTCCATTTTAAAGCGAAGCCCTTTCTCTGTTCCCCACCAACCTTCAAATCTAGGAAAGTCAGTTCTGTTTAGATACTGCTCATTGATGTAAATAGCGGCCGCATTTCCAGGCCCTGAATTCAAATATTTATAACTACACCAGCTGGCAAAATCTACGCCCCAATCGTGAAGTTGTAAGGGGACATTACCCACTGCATGGGCCAAATCCCATCCTACAAATGCACCCTGCTCTTTTGCCTTTGCTGTGATACTTTTCATTGGAAAAACCTGCCCATTGTAATAATTAACCCCACCCATGAGCACCAAAGCCAATGAATCTCCATGAAGGGCTATGGCCTCTAGCAAATCTTCTTCTCTCCAAGCATTTTCTCCCGGACGCTTCTTTACCGTAACTATAGCAGTATCTGGGTCATAGCCATGAAACTTTACTTGGCTTTGAAGCATATATTGGTCTGAAGGAAAAGCCTTTTCCTCACACAATATCTTAAAACGCTTTGGACTAGGTCTATAAAAGGACACCATTAAGAAATGAAGATTTACCGTTAAAGTATTCATCACTGAAACCTCAGGTGTTTTGGCACCTACCAATGATGCTAGCGGAGCCGCTAATTTCTCATGGTATTCCCACCAAGGTTCCTTAGAATAAAAATGTCCTTCTACCGCCATAGTCTCCCAATCTTTCATAACCCTTTCAACATAAGCACGGGCAGACTTGGGTTGTAAACCTAGGGAATTACCAGTAAAGTAGGCTACCTCAGCCCCATTTTGGATTGGTATATGAAACAAATCCCTGTAAGATTTAAGCGGATCTGAAGCGTCTAATTCTAAGGCAAAATCCAATTGATTTGAAAAATTCATAGCAAAATAATTAAAGACCTAAAATACAATTAATAGAGACAATAAAAAGGAATTAGTCTCGCTTCTAAAAAGGTGTATTTTTGTAAAAACTTTGTAAAAATAGTTCATGCACTTTTTATCAGACACTTTAGAGCAATATATTGAGCAGCATTCAGATGCAGAACCTACATTATTGCAAGCGCTCAGCAGAGAAACCCATCTTAAAATCATTCAACCTAGAATGATCACAGGACACTTTCAAGGGAGGTTTTTAAGCCTTTTATCTAAAATACTGGCACCAAAAAAAATACTTGAAATTGGCACCTATACGGGCTATTCTGCACTATGTTTGGCAGAGGGACTGTCTAAAGACGGTACCCTTCATACCATTGAAGTAAATCCAGAATTAGCTGCGATCCAAAAAAAGTATTTTGACAAGAGCAATTATACCACTCAAATCAAGACCTATATTGGGGACGCATTAGATGTTATTCCTACATTAGAAGGTCCTTTTGACTTGGTCTTTATAGATGCAGAAAAAAAACAATACGACGCTTATTTTGAGGCAGTAATCAAAAAGTCTAAACCAGGTACGGTTATTCTTTCTGACAATGTGCTTTGGACCGGTAAAGTAGTGGAACCTTTGAATCCTAAAGACAAGACTACCCAAGTACTTCTGGACTACAATAAAAAACTAGCAGAAGACCCTCGTGTTCAAACCTCTTTACTACCCATAAGAGACGGACTTACGATGAGTAGGGTCATTTAAAGGGATTAAAAAAAGACTTTTTGGATATCATTTGCCAGCTGTAAAACAAATAAGCAAAACCACTGCCAATCAATGCCCCTGCAATGCTATCTAATGGATAATGCACCCCAATGTAAATTCTACTATAGCTATACAACAATGCCCAAATATAAAACACATACACCCATGGCTTAGTTTTTCTCAGTAACAGGCAAAGAAAGGCAACTATTGCAAATGAGCTCGCCGCATGCCCAGAGAAAAAACTGTAACCGCTAATAGGTTTAAGTGCCCTAATATCATATGCCATATCTAATAACTGATGGGGCCTTGGCCTTGCTACAGTGTATTTTACGAAAAATCCCACTAAAGCGACCGTTAAAATCATTAGAAAAGCGGTCCAAATAGTGTTGTAAAATCTATTTCTTTCCAGTGAAATAAAAGCCAACCAGATAAAATAAATAAAAAGTGGAATCCAAAGGCTACTTAAAGTAATGGTAAGAAAAAAAGCATCCCATGAAGTATTACCAGCGCTGTTGAGAAATACAAACAGATCACGGTCCCAATCTATGAGCTGCTGGTACATTTAGTTTCTCTTTATGCTACCGGTCACTTCACTCACCTGCTCTTTGACTTTGTCAATCTCTTGCTTAATGTCTTTAGCAAAACTTGTATCTATACCCTGTTTGTCTGCAGTCTTATAGATTTCCTGTTTAATGTCTTCCGTAGCGTCTTTGAGTTGACGCATACCTTTACCAAGGCCTCTGGCTATTTCTGGTATTTTATCTGCACCAAAAACCATGACCACAATAAACATGATGAAAAAGATTTCACCACCACTAATGAATAGAAAATACAACGCATTCATAAGACAAATATAAGGAGAAGTTTGAAAGCGAAATAAAAAAAGCCCCACCAAATTGGTGGGGCTTTAAAATTTATACCCAGAGGGATTTTAATTTCATGAAATTAGTCTTTTATTCCCGCCTTAAAAGTGTCAAACTCAGAACGAGCTTCTGCTTTAGGCCATGAATTGTTTGAAGTATCTATATCTGCAGTTTCTGCTTTTGGATCTACAACAATACCTACAATTTCTTTTTCTGTAGAAAGCACTGTTTTTACTTCTGCGTCACTTTTTCTCCAGATTTCTGCAGGATAAGTGACTGATTTTGTGGTCCCGTCTGCATAGGTGTATTCTACAATAAGAGGCATTGGAATACCACCTGGCTTGTTAAAAGTAACCTCATAGAAATACTTAGGTTCTTTTACTGCCGCTCTTTCACTCTCTGTCATATTATCCATCATGAAAGCATTAAGTGTTTGAGAAGACTCAGAGGGCTTCTTTCCTTTTAACTCAGGATTGTAGTCTTCACTGTCTTCAGCTGCCAAATAAACCAATGGAGGTAAATCTGCCTCTGTAATATTTCTAGCAGCCATATACTCTTTCATTTGTTTGGTTGGCTCATTGCTTACATAATATTTCTTCACCCCTTTTACACCTATATCTACAAAATCTGTGGTGTAAAACCATCCCCTCCAAAAATAATCTAAATCTACTGCAGAAGCATCTTCCATAGTTCTAAAGAAATCTTCAGGAGTGGGGTGTTTAAACTTCCATCTATTGGCATATGTTTTAAAAGCATGGTCAAATAATTCCCTACCCATTACCGTCTCTCTCAGAATATTCAATGCTGTGGCTGGTTTCCCGTAAGCATTTGGACCTAACTGGTATACATTTTCTGGATTAGACATAATAGGTGCAATAAAACTTTGGTCACCCGCCATATAAGGAACAATTTTAGCTGGAGCACCTCTTCTAGAAGGATATGCTTCTAAAGGAGCGATCGCCTCTGGAAATGCCTCTCCAAATTCTTGTTCTGCCATATATTGCATAAAAGTATCTAAACCTTCATCCATCCATCCCCACTGACGCTCATCTGAATTTACAATCATAGGAAAGAAGTTGTGACCAACCTCATGAATAATTACAGAAATCATCCCGTATTTAACACCGTCTGAGTAGGTACCGTCTTCATTTGGTCTTCCGTAATTCCAGCATATCATAGGATATTCCATCCCTTGGTTTTTAGCGTGAACAGAAATTGCCTTTGGATAAGGGTAATCAAAAGTATGAGAAGAATAAGATTTTAAAGTAAGTGCTACTGCTTTTGTAGAGAATTCCTCCCAAAGTGGGTTTCCTTCTTTTGGGTACATAGAAACAGCCATAACGTCTCTATTTCCTAATTTAACGGCTTGCATATCCCAAATAAATTTTCTAGAAGTTGCAAAACCAAAATCTCTCACATTCTCTGCTTTGAGCTTCCATGTCTTTGTTTTGTCAGAGAATCCTTTTTCAGCAGCTTCAGCTTCTTCTTGCGTAACAATTACAACAGGGGTGTCATAAGATTTTTTAGCCTGGTTGTATCGCTTAATCATTTCCTTAGAGAATACTTCTTTCATGTTTTGAAGCTCACCTGTACCGTCTAATATATGGTCTGCAGGTACGGTAATACTTACTTCGTAGTCTCCAAAAGGAAGTGCAAACTCTCCACTTCCCCAAAACTGGTGGTTTTGCCACCCTTCTACGTCGCTGTAAACAGCCATTCTTGGAAAGAATTGAGCAATTACATAAGCCCTATTGCCGTCTTTAGGAAAATACTCATAACCAGAACGTGCTCTGTCTGTAGTGTGGTCTGGAATATTATACCACCATTTAATAGAGAAAGATACCTGAGAATTGGCCGCCAATGGTGTTGGCAAATCTACACGCATCATGGTTTGGTTAACGGTATATGGCAATGGTCTTCCATTGGCATCTTTCACAAATTCAATATTAAAACCTCCGTCAAAAGATTCTTTCATATAAGAAGATACAAAAGAAGATGTAGGTGCCGCTAAAGGAACCCCACCGCCATCTCTAAGAGCAGACTTGGTGTCTTTAGTCCTAACGTTTTGATCCAATTGTACCCATAAAAATTCCAATACATCTGGAGAGTTATTGGTGTAAGTGATGGTCTCTTCTCCATAGATTTTTGCATTCTTGTCATCTAAGGTAATGTCCATTTTATAATCCGCTTGTTGCTGATAATAATTAGGACCAGGTGCACCTGAAGCAGACCTATAAGAATTTGGTGTAGCAAACTCTTGGTAGAGTTGTCTAAATTTACTCTGATTGGTGTGTCCGCCTTCTTTTGTTACTTCTGCCTCTTGTGCTTGTGCAAAAGCCACTGCAGCAAATAACATTAAAAAAGAAGTAAACACATAAGTGATTTTTTTCATGAGGTGTATTTGTTAGTTTATGGTTTTAATTTTAGTGGGTTCAAATTACGGAATTTAATTTTATTAGCTATTTATTTAATCTAATTTTAGTAGTCCCGAAGCTTTGTCTTTCATGAGTAAAAAACTCTTTTTTTGGCCTTTTATCTTGAGGTGAACTACATTTTGTTGGTCGTCAAATAAATCTGTCAATAGGGCATTGTACACCTCTAATTCTTGAGTATCAGTGAAATAAACACCCTTAGCCTCCAAAAAGAAAACCACCATATCTGTATCTCTTTTTTGACCTAAAATCTGATATTCTAAAGCTTCACCATTAATTTTTAGTTGAAATTTTTTTTGAAAATATTCCTCTATGTATTTCATCGCCATTGGGTGCTGATCCTTTGTTTCAAAATGAGATACAATACCATAGCGCTTTGACAATAAATTATTTAGGTCATCTATAAAAATACGAGAGGTCATTTGCAAGCTGTGCTCTTTTTCGCTGTAGTTCACCTGAGTGACACTCAAATAAAATTTATGAAAATCCGACCAAGAAACCAGGCATAAAAAAAAACACCCTACGGCTATAAATCTAAAATATCTTGATCTCATTTATACTTTTTTACATCAATTAAACCGCACGAATTTACATGGAAACAGTTGTATTTCAATCTACCAACACCCCTTTATTATTTAAAATATAGGACTCACTTTTTTCTTTTAAAAAATCCCAGATAAGCAACAAGTTATTGGATTTGGCCAGTGGCAAAAATTGTTCATCTATTTCACAGAAATAGAAAAAATCTGAAAGCTTTTCTTCCCTTATTCCCAACCTGTTAATATATAAGCTATCTGGAAAAAAAGTTCGCATTTGCTCTGAGAGTATATAGCGTTTGTCTCTGGCCACACGCTTTTTAAGCATCTTGGTACGGCCGGTAATTTCATTGATAATGGGATTAAATGGCAAAGAAAATAACATCCCTATATTAAACTTAGGCATAGCAGCCTCTCTCAGTAGTCGCTCACTTTGCATGAGGGGTTTTACATTTGCATTTGGCAATCCTAATGTACTTGCAGTCACTACCTTTTGCACCCCCAAAGAATTGGCGTCTCTAGATAAATCTCCACTTAAATTATAGGGCATAAGTACCACTCCCTGAAGTTCCGTTATTTTTTCTTCTAAAGGAATATATACCAACTGCTGTTCCAAATGATCTTTGGTGACCACAAAAATCTTTTTTTCAAAAGACACTCCAGAAAGTAATAGGCTGTCTTGAGCTAATGCCCTTATTTCAAAAAACCCTTCTTCATCCGTAATGGTCGCATAACCTCTTGTGGTATTTTGAATAGAAATCCCGCCAATATCTTCTGCTGTAGAGACCACCCTAGCCTTAAAATTATCAGGGTAGAAAAAAGATTGCGCATGTGCAGAGTTGGCACAAATCAAAAGACCTACAAAACAAAAAAAACGCGAATATGTTGTCTTTAATAATTCCACAAATAATTCTCTATGCGAGCATTTTAAAATTTCAAAAACTACTCTAATGCATGTAATCTATTCCTCAATGCTTTTAATAAAATCCCTGCTCTGATTCACTAAAAAATCAATCAATTGAAACTCATTTTTTTTCTTAAGTAAATTCTTTGGGCTAACCTTGCTGTCTAAATAGTAAAGAAACGGTTCAATTTGTGCTGGAGACAACTGTAGGTCCTCAGTAAAAAAACGTTCTTCATAGATTAGTCTAAGCGCTTCGGACATTTTTAATACAGGCACAGCAGTAGGATTATTGCCATCCTTAGGTTGAAATAACAATTTAAAAATATTGACAAAATTTAAACCGTTTTGCATGCCTTGCACTGTTCCTGCTTCCGCAATATTATCCACTTCTGTACTGCGGTCTATTTCGTAATCATAGCCTTTAAACTTTTCACTCTTTAGGGCCAAAAATTTCTCCGTATTCTCTGGACCAACCACTACTTCATCTAAAGCAGTTACTTTTTCCTCAACAGCAACCACCAAACGCCTGTTTTCCAAAATTTCAGCTGTGATCAATACCGCAGTGATTTTATAATTAACCGCAGTAAAAACCAATTCGTCTCCTACAGCGACTTCAATTTCAAAAGAGCCGTCCTCATTGGTAATGGTCGCTAAACTAGCGGTGGTATTCAGCACGTTTTCATTGACTACATTACTACCCCTATACATCACCTTACCTTTGAGCGGCACCCTATTTTGAGACCAAAGGCCCAATGAAATAAAAAGAAAAAAACAGAAAAATAAATAAGCCTTTTTTAGTATCATAAATCAAAATATTCCATGCCACAGACATGGGTTAATACCTACCACCCTATAAAGAAAACCTATCTTAGTTAGAAATAAAAAAATAGGAAGGCCAAACTTTTGTTAATTTGTAAAAAATAATATTTGTGAAACACCTTATACTAGCCAGTACCAGCACACTACCCGATGAAAAATATTTGACTTATTTACTTCCAGAGCTCAAAATATTTTTTAAAAATACAAGCACCATCACTTTTATTCCCTATGCTAGACCCAATGGAATAAGTCACGACCATTACACCAGGCATGTGGCCCAAGCATTTTCCAAAATAGGAAAAAAAGTTAAAGGACTTCACGAATACAAAGATCCCATAACGGGCATCTCAGAGGCAGAGGCTATATTCACGGGAGGAGGGAATACCTTTATATTGGTCAAAGCCTTATACGATTTAGACATTATAAAACCATTAAAAAATGTCATCCAAAAAGGGGTTCCATATCTAGGCTGTAGCGCAGGAAGCAATATCATTGGACAAAGCATGCACACCACAAATGATATGCCAATAACTATGCCACAAGACTTTAAAACACTTGGTGTAATACCCTATAATATTAATGCCCATTACCTAGATCCAATCCCCCATTTAAAACACAATGGAGAAAGCAGGGAAACCAGGATAAAAGAGTTCCACACCTATCATGACACAGACGTCATTGGACTTAGAGAAGGGAGCTATTTAGAGGTAATTGGTGCTGATATTTTTATAAAAGGCCCGCATTCTGCCCGCTTATTTCAAAAAAACCAAGAAACTAAAGAGGTTACGGAAATAGCAGGAAAAGCAA
>Ga0115548_1000327_pt1 | contig 28486 bp, 23 predicted proteins | sample COGITO_mtgs_1004_4_FD_87187 | JGI IMG/M metagenome (GOLD analysis project Ga0115548, IMG submission 87187) | Pelagic marine microbial communities from North Sea - COGITO_mtgs_100423 | ecosystem: Environmental > Aquatic > Marine > Epipelagic | place: Germany:Helgoland, sampling site Kabeltonne...
GCAAATACGTTGCGCAGCATCCATAGGGCAGTGTCTTAAAAGAATGCCAAATTCATCACCGCCAATACGGGCAATGGCATCGCTAGGTGCGCGTACTTTTTGTTTAAGAACGGCAGCCACTTGCTGCAGTAGTTTATCACCAGCGCGATGACCGCAAGTCTCGTTAATCATATTGAATTGCGAGAGTGATAAATGACATAGGGCATGCTGTGAATCGCTACCTTCTACCTCATGAATTGCGAGGCGAACTTCTTGGTCAAATATTTCACGATTATGTAAGCCTGTTAGCGGGTCATGACTCGCATGAAATGATAATTGTTTTTCAATTCTTTTAGCTTCAGTGCGATCGCGGAAAATTAAAATGGCACCAATGGCTTTACCCATAACGTCACGAATAGGGGCAGCCTGTTGTTCTATAAGGTGCTCACTATTATCTTTAGTTTTTAATACGTTTTTTGCAGCAGAGTAGAGAATGCTGTTTTCTGCAATGGCACGCTTCACCAAGTTGGCAGTGGGTATGCGCGATATTTCATGATAAGTATGAAATACATCTTTAATTGATTTGTCGCGTACTTCATCCAATGTGCAGTTTAATATTTTTTGCGCAACGGGATTAATATAGTCGATACAACCCAGCGCATTGGTTGTGATAACGCCATCAGCGATGGATTCTAAAGTGATTTGTGCACGGCTTTTTTCTGCCGTTAACGCATTTTGCTTTTCTTTGAATTGTTCATTACTAATAATAAAGTCTTCACGATGCGCGGCAATACTGCATACATGGCGTAGCTGTTCAGCCCGAAAAGGTTTAGAGATGAAATCGACAGCACCGGCAATAATTAACTCGCCTGCTTTTTTTGCATCTCCATGTGCCGTCATCATAACCACCGATTGGTTTGGATTATGACGAATGATTTCATGGAGTACGGCTTCACCAGACATTTTGGGAAGCATTAAATCGAGTAAGACAATTTCGTGTCGACCTTCTAGCCAGGTTTGCAATCCTGTTTCGCCATCGGCAACGTGAGTGATATCAAAACGTTTACTCAGTACGCGTTCAACGAGCTCGGCTGTGTCTTGATAATCTTCAATAACAAGAATGCGAGCCTTAAGGACGCGCGAGTTACTCTCTTGCATTAATTCTTTAGCGATATCACCTAGCTGATCGAGTTTCGATAATGGGATAAAGCGATTAATTTCGAATTCTTTTGAGGTTGCTTCGGCAATACGCTCGCTGTAGGTCGATGAAACGACAATTACTGTTGTATTGGCTGGGGATGCCAGCATATCGGAGCGAATGAGGCGAGTTAGCCGCCATGCGTCAAGATTATGAATTTCGATATCAGTGACAACAAGGTCGTAACTATTTTCGCCCAGCAATTCAATGGCTTGTAGCCCATCTGATACGTCAGTAATATTGGTAAAGCCATCACGTTGTAGCTGCTCACAGATATCTTCCCGAAGTGTATGTATCGGATTTATAACGAGAATTCTTGTGTTAGCGTGCGATGGCATGCAGGTTCCTTGAATAATACTCTATCGCGTTAAGTGGCTGAATAGAGTTGCGTGACATTAATGCACGCATTAATATTTTTGCTTATTAGTCAAAGTATAGATTGCTCATTCGCTTCTGCCAGCTTGTTTCATCTTTTTATTGGTAAAAGAATCAATAACTTATAATTATTCTTTGAAAAAACAGAAAGCGATAGGGATTAGCTGGACCTTATATAGGCGTTGCCAGTAAAAATGGCGATTTTCAGCAGGGCTGAGTTAGGGTTTTAGGATGTCGAGCTCTTCAAGATATAGCTCGACTAATAGGGTTAATTCTTCAATATCTTCGGTTGAGAATTGATCGCTGGAGTACGAGAATTCAGCGCCAAGATCCGGCAGTATATGTGAGTCACTATTTGCTTTAGCAAGCTTGATTTGTAGTTGCCTTGCCGACTTTGCCGAGCGAGTTGCATTTTGTGCCAGCCTGACACCGGCTTTATCGGCGAGTAGGTCCCAAGCGCTAATGGTTTTTCCACCCATTAAGTCAGAAATTTCTTTATCGAGACCAATTAACTCCGCTAGCCCTTCGTCAGCTACTAAGGTAAGTCCTGCCGACAAGACCATATGCAATGCTAAATCGCGTCGACCATAAATGGTGTAAGGCTTTGCATTGGCTTGGAAATTAGCAATGGAAGCTGGGGTCAGCATGGTTGTTAGTTCGTCACCGCCAAATGATTTAGCCATGGCGACTAAAGCCGCACGGTTTTCGGCAACGGGATCTTTAGATGTTTGGCTGCGGCGGTATGCGAATTCAAATAATGGCGCCATTAAAGACACAAGCTGACCTTGTTTAGGCAGCTGTAAAAGTTGCTTCTCGTAAATGGCTATTAACTGCTGCTCATCAGGCGAAAATAACAATGATTCATAGCTACTTAATGCGGTCTCTCCTTGCTGAGGAAGCACATAGTCGACAGTGATTTCACTGCCTTGATGCTGAATGCCCTTGATGTTGCCCCAAGCAAGCAATGCGGGTTTTGCGGCGGGTTGTTTTAATGCTTCAGCCAGTATGGCATCGCTAATATCTTGGCTAATGGACTGGCTGAGTTGAATGCTGCCTACTCGAATACGGCTAGGTTGTATCCATTGCCCAGACGCTGCCGCACTATCAATAATGATATCAAGCTCTAGGTTAACCCATTTTTCGCTGGTCCAGTCTTGCAGAAAATTAAACGCAGTGAGTTGAATATCACTGAGTTGATTTTTGAACTGTCGATAAAATTGATCACTCACATAACTTGCAGGCAGAGTAACTTCTACAGCTTGTTGCTGTTCGGTAATGCCGACGCGGGCATAACTGTTTTTTGGCAAGCGTAATGTAGCAGGTCCAAAATGGCCAATGCCTAGATTGAGGTCACGCTCACTTAATACCAGTTGCTGTATGCCTTGCTGTTGTAGCTGCCCACTGACTTCGATAGCCACTTTTTTTATACGCTGAATATCCGCTAGGCTGGCTTTCTCATATTTTAAAAGAGAGGGTTGATTATCCAAGAGTAAATGAATAGTTGTGAATAGCCCAATAACGCTCAGTGCCAGTATGGCAAGCGTAAAGAATAAAAGCGTTTTGATAATGTTATATATTGTTTTCATTACTGTGGTCGACTTATTAATACTTATCAATGGTTGGTTATGCAGCGCCAAGCAGTGCAATGCCTTTAATTTGCGCAAACACCGATTGACCGACAACGAGGCCTAGCTGTTGAATCGATTTAGCGGTAATGCGTGAAAGCAATAGGTGATTATCGCAGTTTAATTTCACAATTGCTTGTCCATTTTTCACTTCTGATATTTCGCTTATAACGGCGGGTATAATATTTAAAATGCTGGATTGAGTGGCGGCCTTTAAACTGATGCTCACGTCTTTAGCATAAACACGGATACGGATATTGTGCGGTGGTTTGGTGCTCGCATTCGCATCGCTAATCCATAAAAAATGACCGTTACCTAAATTCAATTTAAGCAACTGGTATTCGTCATCAAATAAAGCAACGGGGCCTTCAATAATAACGCCTGAGTTTTGCTGTTGGGATAAGGGTAAAGATAAATCAGATAGAATATTGCCGATAGGTTGATTGGCAATTAATTGTCCATTCTTTAAAAGCAAAACATGGTCTGCCAGCCGCATAAGCTCTTCAAGATTATGTGTCACATATAAAAAAGGAATACGAAAGGCTTGATGTAATTGCTCAAGATGATGCAGTACTTCTTCGCGATTATTTTCATCGAGTGCGCTTAATGGCTCGTCGAATAATATTAACTGTGGCGCTGATAGTAAGGCGCGCGCTATAGCGACACGTTGTTGTTCGCCACCTGATAATTGTTCTGGGAACTTTGCGAGTAGAGAGTGAATTTTTAATCGCGTACAAATATCATTAAAATCTATATTTATTCTATTATTAAATTCACCGTTCTTATTAGTATCCATTAAGCGACGGTCGATGGCATATTGCAGGTTTTTTTCTACACTTAAGTGTGAGAATAAACAGGCCGTTTGAGTTACATAAGCTATGCGCCGCTGATGAATAGGTCGATGAAAAAAGGGTTCTGTTGCAGTGTTTTTTAGCCAGCTTTGACCGTTAAAGTTAATCGCATTACTGTGCTTTTTATGGGGTAAGTGAAAGCCTGCAATAATATTGAGTAAAGTACTTTTGCCGCTTGCAGACGGGCCGAAAATAGCGGTAACACCATCGCTGGCTATTGACGTATCAACATTTAGCTTAAGGTTGCCGAGCGTCTCATTAATATTAATGTCCAGCATGTCGTATCCTTAAGTCACTATTTTTATTACGACTGCTGCCACGACGATCAATCGCATAAATAATCAGTAAGCTGAAAAACGACATCGCTAATAAGGTGAGTGCAAGAATATGAGCTCTATCATAGGCAAGCGATTCAACGTGATCATAGAGTGCCATGCTAATGACTTGAGTCTCTCCGGGTATATTGCCGCCAATCATTAACACAACGCCAAACTCGCCCATAGTATGGGCAAATGCGAGAGAGGCCGCTGCAATCGTTGAGCGTTTTGTCATAGGTAATAAAATACTAAAAAATTGATCAACTTTGTTAGCGCCTAAAGAAGCGGCGGTGAGTAGTGTGAGTTTTGGAATACGCTCATAGCTACTTTGCATTGGCTGTACGACAAACGGCAGTGAGTAAATGACCGAGCCAATTACTAGTCCGCTAAAGCTAAACGCTAATGATGTACCAAACCATTGCTGCCAGTGACTAGCCAGCCAATTGTCAGGCGAGAACGCGAGTAATAAATAAAAACCAATAACGGTTGGCGGTAAAATTAGCGGAAGAGCAATTAAAGTTTCGATAATCGGTTTAATACGATTTCTCGTGCGTGCAAGCCACCAGGCTAGAGGTAAGCCTAGCGCCAGTAATATGGCAGTGCTGACGGCTGCTAGTTTAAGTGTAAGCAGAATCGCCGTAATATCTTCAGGCATCAAAAACATTATACAGGGCCTGTTTTGATTAAAAGCATAGACGGCTTATTGTGTTCATTATTTAAATAGCCATTTGATGAGATAATTGATTGTGCTCTTTCTTTTTTAATAAAATTAAAAAACTGATTGAGCAGGTGTTGCTGCCTACTCGCTCGATGATCTTGTTTAATGATAACCATGGCTTGCTCTATAGGTGTGTAAAGCGATTTATTAATTAGGCAGAATTCATAATTATCCATGGCTACATGGGTGGCTTGCGCTGCACTCAGTATCGCTAAATCGGCATTACTATTTAACAGCAACTGCTGAGCATGCAGTACGTTTTTTCCCTTCACTATTCTATATCGAGAAAAGGCTTTTTCCGATAGCTTAATAATGTTATTGGCCGACCAACCATAGGGTGCTATTGCTGGATTTGCAATGGCCAGCGTTGGCTTTGACGATGCCTGAAAGTTATTGAAGAAATCAATTAATGACTGTTTGTTATTGAGGCTGCGATCACAAAGTTTTTGTTCTTGTGCTTGAAAAGCCAATATTAATTGCCCGTGAGCATAACTGTAGTAGCTGTCTTTTTTAGCATGCTTCTTTTCTATTAATAGCAGAGGCCTTTTTGTGTCGGCAGCAAAAAAAATATCAAAAGGCGCGCCTTGTATTATTTGGCTATAAAGTGCGCCAGTAGCGCCGCTAATAATTTTTAACTGTTTTTTCTTAATGTTTGGTTGCTCTAATGCAAAAGCATTAACTAACTGTTGAAGTGTTGATTTAAAGTTTGCCGCAACGGCTATATAAATAACAATATCTTTATGGCTGTTATCAAGTTGTGAGTCTGTAAATGCTTGGCCAGTATTGCTGGTTATTTTTTCTGCGGCATAGGTCTGTGTTACGCATAATATTAATGCGCTCAAAAAAGCGGTTAGCGATAATTTTTTTAGCCACAAAAAAAATTGTGAGTAATGCATAGCGGGTTTCATACAAGCATGAGGTTGGCAGAAAATAGGTGGCGCTATGTTAGGTGACTGCGGGTATTAAAGCTATACATGAGCCGTATATTCTCTATTTCCAGTATGGGGCTTATTGTTTTCTCGGCGTGCGAGAAAAACACCAGATGTCGCAGCGAGCTGCTCCTGCATCGAGTAAGCTTTTTGCGACGGCATTGGCCGTGGCGCCGGTAGTGACTACATCATCGACAATGGCAATATGTTTACCTTTGATGTCTTTATTGACAATAAACGCACCGCGTAAATTTTTGTGTCTCGCAGCCAGCCCCGCTTGTTGCTGGGGAGGATTGTCAAAGCGCCGTTGACAGAGGTTAAATGCCAGCGTGAGGCCTAATGCTTTACAAATGGGTTTGGCGATTTCATTGGCTTGATTAAAACCACGTTGTCGTAGCCTATCAACATGCAGCGGCACAGGAATCACTAAGTCGATATTGGCGGGGCTCTGTGCATAATGTGATTGAATAGCCTCTATCATGTTAGTGGCAATGGGAATGGTGGCCGATAGCTTGCTGTGGTGTTTGAGCTGGTTAAGTAGCTTGCCAGTTAAAGGATTGTAAGAGGTTGCTGTTACGCAGCAGTGAAAGAGTGGGGGTTGTTTGATGCATTGTGCGCAATGCAATGCTCCATCGTTTAGCCCGCTGTTTAGATCAACAGCACAGCGGACACAGCGCTCGGGTCTTTGGTGTTGATGCTCAAGGCTCTGCTGCCTACTTTGCCTCATAAATGCGTTGCAGTTTTCGCATAGGCGAGTGGCGGAGTCGGCAGATTGTTCGCAGATAAGACAAGATGGCGGCATTAGAATATCGGCCAGAGCGCTTAGGCTAGGCTTTAATGTGTCTAATAGCTGTTTAATTAGCTTGTAAACCTTCCGGCTCCTTTTTGGTTGACAGTAACGCTAGGTCCTTTAAAATCACTCGCAATTCTAACCACAATCACTTCTTACTGTTATTTTGCTTGTTTTAGTCTTTCTTAACCGTATTTCGGCCAGAGGACTGTCTTGCAGGGCGGTAAGTTAGCAACTAGCGGTGCGTTCTATGCCTCATTCTTCATCTTCTGTGACATCTATGCCTTCAGCTCAACCCGAGCTACGAAATGATTGGGGTCGATCTGAAATTGCTGCGCTTTTTGCCATGCCTTTCAATGACTTAATGTTTAAAGCCCATTCTATTCATCGGCTTAACTTCAATCAAAATGCCGTGCAAGTGAGTACCTTATTATCTATTAAGACCGGCGCTTGCCCAGAAGATTGCAAATATTGCCCGCAAAGTACGCGATACGATACGGGCCTAGAAGTAGAGCAGTTAATGGAGGTTGAAAAGGTTTTAGTTGAGGCCCGCGCGGCAAAAGAAACGGGTGCGACCCGTTTTTGCATGGGTGCAGCTTGGCGATCACCGAAAGATCGCGATATGCCAGCAGTTATTGCCATGGTAGAAGGCGTTAAAGAGATGGGTTTAGAAACTTGTATGACGCTGGGTATGCTCAAGCCAGACCAAGCAAGCGCGCTTTCTAAAGCCGGTTTGGATTACTACAACCATAACTTGGATACCTCGCCAGAATACTACGGCGATATTATTACGACACGAACGTATCAAGATCGCTTAGATACCTTGCATCATGTTCGCGAAGCCGGCATTAATGTCTGCTCTGGTGGCATTGTGGGCATGGGTGAGACAATTGATGACCGCGTTGGTTTGTTGTTAGAGCTGGCCAATATGCCTGAGCATCCACAAAGCGTACCGATTAATCGCTTAGTGCGTGTCGAGGGTACGCCAATGGCAGATGAAGCTGATTTTGATAATTTTGATTTTATTCGCACCATAGCGGTGGCGCGTATTTTAATGCCAAAATCGTATGTGCGTTTATCAGCTGGTCGCGAAACCATGAATGAAGAAATGCATGCATTGGTTTATTTTGCAGGTGCAAACTCTATTTTTTATGGTGAGAAATTACTCACTACGCCAAATCCTGAGGGGAATAAAGATCTCGATTTATTCCGTCGTCTAGGTATTTCTCCTGAAGGTGCTGAGCCTGTAAGTGAGGCCGATTTAGCGGCTTCTGCGCACGCGAATGGGGCTGCATTATTTTATAATGCAGCGTCTCACTAGGGTTAAGTTTAAATTGTAGTGTAAGTGCTCACTTTTGTTTTAAGTCATTTATTTACTACAGTTTAGCTATTATCTGATGAGTCGCTGGCTATCTGACTTGGCGCCCGCGCTCGCGGCGCGCCAACAAGAAAAATTGTACCGTCAACGGTTTACGCTGGACACGGCGCAAGGGCCGTTAGTGCAATTAAAGGGCCGTGAAACGCTTAATTTCTCAAGCAATGACTATCTAGGTTTAGCTAATCATCCGGCTGTTATATCAGCCTTCCAAGCATCCGCCCAACAATACGGTGTGGGCGCTGGAGCTTCTCATTTGGTGGTCGGTCACCAACAACCACATGAGCAGTTAGAAGTTGCCATAGCTGAGTTTACGGGACGTGACCGAGCGCTACTTTTTTCTAGCGGCTACATGGCAAACCTTGGCGTGCTTAAAGCGCTGTTAGCAAAAGACGACGTGATTATTCAAGATAAGCTCAATCATGCTTCGCTTATTGATGGCGGCCTTGCCTCTGGTGCGCAATTACTTCGTTATCGACATAATGATCTAGACCATCTGGAGCAGCTACTCACTAAGTCAGCAATTGCTGATAGTGGTGCGCGAAAAGTTTTAGCGGTAGATGGCGTGTTTAGCATGGATGGCGATCTAGCACCGCTGGATAAGCTGGCGAACATTTGTGATAAGCATGATGTCGCTTTAATGGTTGATGATGCGCATGGCTTTGGTGTTTTGGGTGAGCAAGGCGCGGGTTGCAGTGAGTACTTTGGGTTAGATCAACAACGCCTGCCTATTGTGATGGGTACCTTGGGCAAGGCATTTGGTGTGTCGGGTGCTTTTGTGGCAGGTAGCCATGAACTGATAGAGACCTTAATTCAATTTTCACGCACCTATATTTATACCACTGCATTGCCACCGGCTTGTGCCGCGGCAGCTTTGCAATCATTGAGTATTATTAAAGAACAGCCAGAACGGCGCCAACACTTGCAAGATTTAATCGCCTATTTTCGTAAAGCCATTAATGATTTAGATTTTAATGTGCTGCCTTCAACAACGGCGATTCAGCCGATTATTATTGGTGATAGTGAAAAAACATTAGCGCTAAGCCAAGCGTTATTAAACGCTGGATTATTAGTGACAGCTATTCGCCCGCCCACAGTGCCTATGGGAACTGCGAGATTACGAATCACTTTAACGGCAGCGCATTCCTTTGCACAGATAGATCAATTAATTGATGTGCTTCGACAGCATGCGCATTTAGCATGACTGTAAATGCGCTGGTAGACATCACGCTGAACGCAGATTCAGTAGAGAATAAATCTAACGATATTAATGAGTCGCTAGTGCTGACGAAAGTTGATTCCTATAGTGCCAATGCTTCTGCAATAGTGTTGATTCATGGCTGGGGTTCTAGCAGTGAAATTTGGCATGATTGCATCGAGTCGTTGCGTATCCATTTTGATATTTATTTATTAGATTTGCCCGGTCATGGAATCAATATCACTTCATCGTTTGCCAATGTTGATGATTTTGTAAATCAGTTTTCACAGCAGTGTTTGTCTTCGCTGCCAAAGCGTTTTGCACTGATAGGTTGGTCATTGGGAGGCCTGTTAGCCTCTTTATTAGCGCAGCAATTTCCAACGCGTATTACGGCCTTGGTGACTATCGCGACTAACCGTAGTTTTGTGAGTAGTGATGATTGGCCGCAAGCAATGCCTATCGCTTTATTTGAAAATTTTAAGCAGCAATTAAATGCGAGTGATCAAGCAGCTGTGCTGAGTCGCTTTTTCTCGTTGCAAGCACAGGGTGCGCCATCGGTTCGTAAAGACTTAAAGCATGTAAAGAAATTACTCACTAACGTGAAGCATTGTAATAAAGGTTTACAGCAAGGGCTTAACTGGCTTGCCGATTATGATTTGTTATGTTGTTGGGATAATTTAAACGTGCCAATGCTGCGTCAGTTTGGCGCTCATGATAATTTGGTGCCACGTGCTGCCGCTGAGTTGCTTGCTAATCAGTATCTTAATAGTGACTTAAAAATATTTGAAAATTCTGCGCATTTACCGTTTTTAAGCGAACGAGAGAGTTGGCTTACTTCTACGATTGATTTTATAAAATCAAATGAATCTCAAGCGATTATTGATAAGCGAGAAATAGAAAAGTCATTTTCTAATGCGGCAGACAGTTATGATTCGATTGCAGTATTTCAGCATGAGGTTGGAGAAAATCTTCTTGCTTTGTTGCCAGAAAAAAATATCAATCGCGTATTAGATTTAGGTTCTGGCACGGGTTATTTTTCTACTGCATTGCGACAGCGTTATCCTACTGCAGATATTTTTGAAATGGATATTTCTTCCTGCATGCTGTCCCACTGTCAATCAAGAGCTGTTGATAGCTTTCAGATACAAGCTGATATTGAAAGTTTACCTTTTTTACCGAAGAGTTTTGATGTTATTTACTCAAGCCTATCTATTCAATGGTGCCATGATTTAGATAAAGTATTTCAAGGCGTGGCCGACAGTTTATCGGTTGGTGGTGTGGCGGTATTAACTACGCTAGTCGATGGTTCTTTGTTTGAATTAAAGCAGGCATGGGCCAGTGTCGATAATGCGGTTCATGTCAATGAGTTTGAAAAAGAAGCAGCGCTGAAAAGCAGCTGCGAGAAATCAGGTTTGCGTTTGCAGCAATGGTCGGTGCATGATGATGTACAAACATTTACAACAATGCGTGATTTAATTCGAAGTGTAAAAAATATTGGTGCCCACAATATGCATCCTGGTCGACCTAAAGGATTGATGGGTAAAAATAAATATCGCCAGTTCGTGAGTACCTATAATGCATTACGGACAGAAGAGGGTCGGTGGCCTTTGACTTATCGTGTTTTATATATGGTGTTGCAAAAATAATGACGGATAATAAAAAACCAAAACGTATCTTTATTACCGGCACAGATACAGATGCTGGTAAGACAGTTGTCGCTACGCATTTATTGCATGCCTTAGCCTCAGCCGGTTATCGAACGGCGGCATTAAAACCATTAGCAGCGGGTGTCGATAATTTAGCATCGGCCTCACGTAATAATGATGCCGTTCAATTACAAGCCGCTGCCACTGAGTCGCACAGTTATGAAGCGGTCAATCCTTATTTATTTGCCGAGGCTATTGCCCCACATATTGCCGCGAGTAATGAAAATCGTATTATTGATTTTGATGAGTGTGTGACGCGCTGTATGCCTTTACTTGAGGCAGATGCCGACGTAGTTGTAATTGAAGGCGCTGGTGGTTGGTTGGTGCCAATAAACGCGCAACATACGATGGCGGATTTAGCCGTAGCGCTCGATACGCAGGTGGTGCTGGTGGTAGGCATGAAGTTGGGTTGTATTAATCATGCCTTACTAACGGTGGCTTCTATTGAACAGGCAGGTTTAACCTTGTTAGGTTGGGTGGCGAATCATTTGCATGAGGATATGTGTGAATCGCAAGCCAATGTCGCAGCCTTAACAGATCGCATCAACAGTCCTTTATTGGCCGAGTTACCTTTTTCGTCAGCGATTGAGTCGGCTAATTTTGTTGATCAGTTCGACCTTTCGCCATTTACATAGACTTTTTTCTCGATGACTTCACTTATCCGACCAGCGGTATTCGTCTATAGAAGGCCTTTCTGCTTAAATTGGCTTTGTTGGATCTTACGATAAAGGTAGAAGTCATGATGAATCATTCTTTGTTAAATATTGGTACGTCAGCTATGCAGTCGGGCATGCAGCGAGCTAGCCAGGCGGCAGCTGAAATAGCTGGTGTGGCCAGCAATAATGACGCTTCGCTGACTCATTCGGTAGTGGATTTATTACAGGCAGAGAATCAAGTTAAGGCCGCAGCTCAGGTGGTGAAAACGGCGGATCAATTAATGGGGTCGATAATAGATACATTTATATAGCGCTTAGAAAGCGCGGTGTGATAACGCTAAAAATGATTGAATTCGCTTCTGGTTTATCGGCAAATCTGGCGTTATGATAGTTATTGCAAATGATAGTTATTGCAAATGAAAGTGACTGTAAAAACGAGTCATTGCAAAGAAGAGAAGAGCTGCTGCAAATAATAAATAGTTGCTGACAATAACGGCCACTGTCCATTCGGGCTCCTCTAAATACGCACCCTAATTCTATAGAGCAACACTGCCATGTCTAATTCTACCGATATTGAAACACCTCAAGGTAATGTTGATCAGCCAAGTGCTGCCGATCTGTTAGTGAAAGCGCAACAAGCCGATCAATCTAAACTATCACCAGAAGATCTTGCTCGCGTTCAGCAATATCTTTCATCGCCTATTCATTCAGTCGAAAGAAAGCCGTTTAAACCTTGGATGATGATGTTGGCGCTAGTCAGCGTTGTCGTTATATTGGGCTTTTTAAGCCAGTTGATTGCTTGGTTTGTACTCTAGAAGGCTATTTTAATAAAGCGTGGCTTTGTTAGAGGAAGGCTAAGCCGAGATTACAGCCATTAAGATAAACGACTTTCATGGCGTATGTTTCTAAGCGGGGGTTATCCTCCCCCGATACTACGCCATTTAAATGCAGTTGAACGTCACTGCCTATATCAACTTCGCAGTTGCCAAGCGTATTAAGTCCAATTCCGCCTTCAGATATATTTTTAGTATTAATCATTTCAACACCCATGCCAGGAATCCTTAACGCACCCTTGAGCATGACTCTTGCGCGTCGAAAGCGTCGGGCATCTGCCCCTTTTTCAACCTTTAATCCTAGCTTACTCATTCATATTCCTGACAATAGATAACAATGAATCCTTTCGTCTCAATTCTTAGAGGCGCCTTAATTCTGTAATAACGGCTTACATTGTGTAATGGCAATTTACATTCTGTAATAGATGGCTATTTTACGTCTGTGTGGCTGTCATATGCACCATTCTTAGAGTAAATAAATGTAAAAGAGCTAGGGGCAGTAGGGTCCTAGAATGTCTAACGATTTTGATAAATAAGGCGGTGTTTAGCCAGAAAGACGGTAAATAGGCACCTAGTTATGGATATTTTTGCCAAAAAAAGAGTCTGAACCAGATACGCCATTTTTATCATTTAGCCTAACCAGTGGAGTTATTATCGGTTTAGGGCTGAATTGATTACAATTCATAGAAAACGAAAAAGGGAAATAAGACATTGAGAATCGGTTATCTAGAAGATGAACAGTCTCAGGCTGAGCTGGTTAAATCTTGGCTGGCAGGCGAAGGTTTTTCGGTGACTCATGCGTCCACAGGCAGAGATTTCATTCATTTACTGAACGATAACCCTGTAGATTTGTTAATTCTTGATTGGCAGTTGCCCGATATGGAGGGCATAGACGTACTTGCCTCGGTCCGTGGCCAGCTCAATTCTAACGTCCCTGTCTTGTTTGCTACGCAGCGCGATGCCGAAGTAGACATTGTTAAGGCGCTTCACGCCGGTGCCGATGATTATTTGATCAAACCGCTCCGTAAAGCCGAGTTGCTTGCAAGGCTCAATGCGTTAGCACGTCGTGCGGGCGTAACGAAAGAGGATACTTGTCTGAAACTGGGTCCCATCTCGCTAGATTCTGCCTCCCAATTGGTCACAGTTAATGGTGAGCTCGTTAAGTTAACCCCCAAAGACTATCAACTTGCTTATTGCATGTTAAAAAATGTCGGCAAGTTGCTTTCGAGAGATTATTTGTTGCGCGAAGTATGGGGCATTGATGCCACGCTCAATACGCGAACAGTCGATGTTCATGTCAGTAGAATAAGAAGAAGTTTGAATATAGGGCCAGAGATTGGCTACTGCATTAAAACGGTTTACCAGCATGGCTATCGATTAGAGAAACTCGAAGCGCTAGTGGCCGTAGAATAAAACTCGATACGAGATTAAATAACCCTCAATTTTTGTCTAATTATTGATTGAATAATATTGTTTGGAGTAGTTCAATGGTGGATTGATTTCTGCCTATGAGGTGTTCCTGTGGCTATAACGATGAAAAATATAAGCAATTCTTTTTCACGGAGCATTCTTTGCTTGTCTCTCATAGCTACCATGGCTACGTTTGCTTTGCTGAGCGTTCAATCCCATGCGGGTGATTGGCGTTATAGCGTCCGTCCTGGCGATACTCTCTGGTCCATTTGTAACGAATATACAGTGCATGATAATTGCTGGCGTGAACTCACCAGCTATAACCGTGTGGCTGATCCTACGTTGCTATCTATAGGTACGCAGTTACTGATTCCAGTAGAGTGGTTAAAGCAGGCACCTTTTGCGGCGCGAGCAGAATATATAGTCGGTGAAGTTGTATTTTCGAATGCCAATAAAAAATTAACCGAATTGGTGACTGGGCAAAGCTTACGAATAGGTAGCAAGGTGGTCGTTAATCAAGGTTCGGCAACACTACGATTTTCTGATGGCGCGGCTATAGTGATGAATGCAAACAGTGAATTAATGATTAATTCATCGTCAGCAATTAAACAGGGTAGGGCGCAGTCGATTGAAGTTAGCTTGCCACGTGGTGAAGTACAAGTGAACGTGCCAGAGCGAATGCCTAAAACACAATTTAGAATTAAGACACCTAGTGCGGTTGCGGCTGTGCGAGGAACAAAATTTAGAGTTAGCGCAACAGTGCCGTCGGCAGATAACCAAAGCGGACAGACGCGTAGCGAAGTGCTTGAAGGGACTGTCGAAGTGTCATCGAGTAGCGATAGTCAGAGTGTGACTGCTGGTCATGGTATTAGTACGGTTGAGGGGCAAAGTTTATTAGAGCAAGCCGTTTTAATTTCAGCGCCACGATGGAATCGAGATTGTACTGACCCAGGTTATGTCGAGTGGCAAACCTCGTTGTCGGCAACGCAGTATCGCTTAGCGTTAATGGAAGACGATACCAGCATCGATAAAGTTATTTCAAGCGTAACCATAACGGATGCTAATTACACATTTAAAAAATTAAAAGAAGGTTGCTATCAAGTTAAAGTCAATGCTGTCGATGCTCAGGGCTATAACGGTTTAGAGTCACAGCGACGCTTGTGTTATCAGCCGCAGTTGGGTGTTCCAAAAATTATTGAGGCAGAATTCAACCGTGCAGGATTGTTGGTTGTCGTTGACGAATTACAAAATGCTGTTCGTTATCGTATTGAAGTTAGCGAGTCTGCGGATTTTTCTAGTCTCATCGAAACGCAAACAATTGAAGCTTTAGAAGCGAGCGCGTTGTTCAATAAAAGCGTTAAATCTATTTACGTTAGGGCTAAAGCCTTTGGTGAAGATATACCCGAAAGTGCTTATAGCGAGGTCGTTCATCTTGAGAGAAAAGATTATAAAGATACGATTATTGGTATAGCTTCTATAATTTTTGCGTTTGCTATTTTATAAGTTTGTCTCTAATCATTAGCTGACAATAATTGTCGAATAATAATAATACTAAGCCGAAAGGTGATTGGAAAGAAACTATGCGTAAGGGTAGAAAAACCTCTCCTATTCTAACAATCGCTATTGCCAGTATGATTGCCGCTTTAGCGAGTATATTTAATTGGTTCTCATCAGTTGATACAGCGTACTACGATTTTTTACTTAAGAAGCACTTACTGGACTACCCAGATGATGTCATTGTTGTCGCTATAGATGAGGCTTCAATTGAGCGTTTAGGTGCTTGGCCTTGGGATCGCAGTTTTCACGCACAATTATTGGAGCAGCTTCAACCAGCGGATGCCATTGTTTTTGATTTAATTTTTGCTGAACCACAGTTGAATAGACTGGTTGAGGGCGAAGTAAATACATCTTCAGATCAGCAGCTTGCCAGCGCAATTAAGGCAAGTGGTAATGTTATTCTTCCTGTCTTTATTGAAGAGGTACGCTCTCGTGGCGAATTGCGAGAAGTGATGCCTATTCCACTGTATTCAAATGCGGCCGCAGGTTTAGGCCACGCACATGTTGATTATAGTGATAATGGTGTCGCTAGAGGGCTGTATTTAAGAGAGGGGTTGGGTCGACCTTATTGGTCTCATCTTTCGCTGGCGTTAACGGATATGCTCGGTGAAACACCTGAGAATTTAAGCGGTAAACGTAGCAGTGTAAATGAAGACGCGTCGCCGTTTATTATCTATCGAGATTACTATAATTTACTGCGTTTTATTGGTCCTTCAAGAACAATCTATCGGGTCTCCTATATTGATGTTTTGGATGGCTTAGTATCGCCCGAGCAGTGGCGCGGTAAGAGAGTGTTTGTTGGGGCAACGGCTAAAGGTCTTGGTGATGAGGTTCCGACGCCTTTGGGGGCGCTTCCTGGTGTAGAGTTTAATGCTAACGCTTATCAAGCGCTCAGATCTAATGCTTACATTTCTGAGGTGGCGCTTTTTACACATGCCTTTTTCAGCGTCATTATCGTTGCAGTTTTTACCTTCTTGTTTAGTCGTTTAACACCGGCCAGATTTTTATTAATGACTCTTGCTTCAATTGTAGGCTTAAGCGGCTTAACAGTGGCTAGCCTTCTATGGTTGGATTTTTGGTTTTCTCCTATCGCGGCTATATTAGCTATGTTAGTTTTTTATCCGCTATGGAGTTGGCGGCGAATTGAGATTGCCTTGAGTTTTTTGCAGAAAGAATTGTCTCTATTGCAGAAGAGTTCACCTGTTATTGCGTTTGATTTACAAACCCTTAGAGAGAGCTTAAAAAAATTAGCAGGCGTCGGCGTTATTAGCAGCTGGTCTTTAGAAGAGCAGGCTGTAGATGCTAATAATGCCTGGCCTAAAGTCAGTTATTTTAATGGCGGTGTAATGACGGATTTTTATTATCAAGAATCTCCTTTTCGTTTAAAGATTGATGGTGGTGATAAAGATGGGCAATGCATGTCGATTTTATCTGCGCTCTTGTCGGACTTACATGAGCCAGATAAATTTCCGACGGATTCTTATGAATTAGTTGAGAAAACAGTAGCAGAAATTTATTCGATAAAAGATGTGGCTAAAAAGGCGCAGCTACGAATGAATAAAAGCATGGCCGAATTACAAGATGCAGTGATGGTGGCTGATGCTGCCGGTAAAATTATATTTACTAATGAGAATTTCCGCAGTTTGTTTTTCGATTCGTTTGTTGGTCGTTCAGTTATTGATTTACAAGATTCTATTAGTGCCTATGTTTGGCTGGGTATTCTTAGAAGTTTAATGCAAGATCAAGAGCGCGTATATCAAGAAATACAAACGATAGGTAAGCGTTGCTTACTATGTCAGGCGGCTATTATTGCAGATCAACAAATTGCTAACGATACCCTAGTGTTTGTTTTTACTGATGTTACACAGCTACGAGATTTAGAGCGCGGAAAAAATGAAGCATTAGCTTTTTTATCGCATGATATGCGCTCACCGATTGTTTCTTTGATTTCGTTAATTGAAAGTTACCACATTAACAATACCGATATTAGTGATACTAAGTTGGAGTTTATGGAGCAGATAGAATATTTTGCCCGTAAAAACTTAAAGTATTCAGAAGATTTTTTACAGTTATCACGAGCCGAAAATATTAGCCGAGATGTTTTTCAGTTGGTGGATATGCACGGGGTTATTGATGGTGCTTATGCGCAGGTGTTCGGTTTTTCAAGTCATAAAAATATTGAAATTGAGATTGATCGCACCAGTGAGGATTGCTGGGTGTCGGGCGATGTTAATTTACTTGAGCGTGCAGTCACTAATGTTTTATACAATGCTGTACAGCATACGCCTGCTGGCAATAAGGTGACGATCCGTTTGTATGCTCAGCAGGGTGTTCAAGTGGTTGTTAGCGATACGGGCACTGGGATAGCAGATGAATTGATTCCCCATTTATTTGAGCCGTATTTTCGCGCCAGAAAAAATAAGCAAAATATTGCTCAGTTGGGGGGGGTAGACAATGATTCGCTACAAAAGGACTTGCCACAAAAGAATTTGCCACAAAAGGACTTGCAACAAGAAGACCTGCCGCGAGAAGCGCCTACGAGTACCCATGGTGCTAAGAGCTATGGTCTAGGCCTAAGCTTTGTACATACCGTTGTTGAGCGTCACGGTGGAAGCATTAATGTCGAGTCCGTATTGGGAAAAGGCACCTCTTTTGCTCTTAATCTCCCCTCATTGAGGGTTGACTGATTAAAAGTGAAACAGTTACATCTGTTTTTACATTCTTTGACACCTCTATCTAGTCCAATTGCTAGTAGAATACGCATCCCATCAACGGGTCAAGCTGTTATGTTTATAGCGGCTTATTTTTAATTCAGTAATTTTTATTTAAGTGTTTTTATGTTCACTTTAGTCAGTCCTTTTTAGTCGATGGCTTTTAGCAAATAGCTGTTAATAATTGGCTTTTAAATAGCCAGTTGTAAATAGTCTGTTTTTATTAGCCACTTGAACCATTCACTTAACCTTAATAACTAACCTTCAGTAATACGTGATCAGTGATATACATTTTTAATGTGTAAGTAGTGAGCGATTCGTAACTGATAGATATGGAGATGATATGAAAAATAAATTATTAATGATGATTTGCACGGCCGGCCTCATTCAAGCATCAACGAGTGCTGCGCAAGAGTCTGGATTTACGCTAACGCCAAGTGTTGGGTATTATAATTTTGATAGCGAACGCGGTTTATCTGCTAATCCAAACGATGAGTATGAAGATGATGAAACATTTTTTTCCATTGGTGCTGGTTATCGTTGGAATAATCCTTGGCAGCTCGAGCTTGTTTATTTAGACGGTGATACAGAAACAAATGCCGGCGATTTTGATTTTGAACAATGGCGTATAGATGGTCTTTATCATATCGAAACAGATAACAATTTCACCCCTTACTGGTTGATTGGTGCGGGTGAAAATACCTTTGAAGAGTTTACGGCTGACCGTGACGAGTCTTTTGTCAATTATGGCCTCGGCTTTAAGTATGCCTTTAATGAGGTTGTTTCATTGCGTTCTGATATTCGTGGTATTACGAGTCTTGATGAAGAAAAAACTGATGCAGCCTTAACATTGGGTCTGCAGTTTTTATTCGGTGGTTCTTCAGCACCCGCTGCGCCAGCCGCTCCTTTAGATGCAGACAATGATGGCGTTGTCGACAGCTTAGATAATTGTTTGTCTACACCAGCTGGTGTAGAGGTTAATGAGAATGGTTGTGCATTAGATAGCGATAATGATGGCGTCGCCAATTATAAGGATAGTTGCTTAGATACAGAGGCAGGAGCAAAAGTAGATGCTAAAGGTTGTTATGTTATTTTGAGTGAAACGCATGAAATTCAATTGCAGGTTAATTTTGCTAATAATACAGCAGCAGTGCCTGCTGAATATATTAGTGAGATACAAGCAGTTGCTAATTTTATGACAGCGTATCCAGCTACTGCAGTGGTTGTTGAAGGCTATACCGATAGTCGTGGAGCTGCTGATTATAATCAATCACTATCTGAGCAGCGAGCAGAGGCTGTCGCTGGTGTTTTGGTTAATAATTTCTCTATAGCTTCAAGTCGTGTATCAGCCATAGGTTATGGTGAAGCGCGTCCGGTTGCCGATAATGAAACGATAGAGGGTCGAAGTGCTAACCGTCGTGTTGTTGCTGTTATTTCGGCAACGGTTGAGAAGCGTGCTGAATATTAAGTAATGAAAAACCTATCGGCGCAGAGTGAATTATTATGCGTTGATAGGTTTGTATTAAATCCGAATCTTTTTCATTAAGTAAGGAGTGATTTATGTCAGATTTTAATATGGATCAGTTGCTTGAGTTAGTCATGTTTTATGGGATTAAAATTCTCATGGCATTGGCAATTTATATTATTGGTAAATGGATTGTTGGTCTTGTAGCGAAAGCGATGACATCGGCAATGAGTAAGCGCAATATTGACTCGACCGTTGCTAAGTTTGTGGGCAGTATTGTTTATTATATAATGTTTGCCTTTGTTATTATTGCGGCGCTCAGTCAATTAGGTATTCAGACTGCATCGGTAGTGGCTATTTTAGGTGCTGCTGGCTTAGCCGTTGGTTTTGCATTGCAGGGCACGTTATCTAATTTTGCTGCTGGGGTAATGATTATTATATTACGCCCCATTAAAGTGGGTGATTTTGTGGAGATAGCCGGTGCGGCAGGTATCGTTTCAGAGGTAGCTATTTTCGCTACCACCTTGCATACCGGCGATAACAAAACCGTCATTATGGCAAACGCTTCGGTTATGGGCAGTAATATTGTTAATTACTCAACGCAAGCTGAACGTCGTGTAGATTTAGTCGTTGGCGTTGGTTATGACTCCAATATACAACAAGTCAAAGATGAGCTTAAGGCGATTGCCGAGTCAGAGAGCCGTATCTTACATGCTAAAGGTATTACTATTGGTGTGTCTGAATTAGCCGATTCATCAGTGAACTTAGTGTTTCGTAGCTGGGTAAAATCAGCGGATTATTGGGATGTATTTTTCTATCTTAATGAGCGAGTTAAAACGCGCTTTGATGAAGTAGGTATTGAAATTCCTTATCCACAAATGCAGGTGCATAATAATAGTCAAGCAGCCTAACAGTCTTGTATAATGTTAAAAGGGCGGTTATATAACCGCCCTTTTTTTTATTCATATTTTAGTTTTAAAATAAACAATTCTGTTTTTTTAAAATTCAGGCTTTTTAGTGTCGTTTTTAAGTGCCGCTTTTGTACTTTAATCTATTAATTTTATATAAAGGGTTTTAATCGTTATGTCTAAATTTTCTATAGGGTGTTGCTCATTGTTAGCTTGTGCAATCAGCATTGCTGAGCCAATAAAAGGTGAAGCTGAGTTAGGCTTTGTCACCAAAGAAGGCAATTCTGAAACGCAGACGATTAACGCCAAGCTTCAGTTAAGTAAAGAGTCCTTAGATTGGGCGCATCAAGCGCATTTTACCGCATTCAATAATGCGAGTGGTGATGAAACTACGGCTGAGAAATACAGTATCGCTCTGCAGTCAGATCGAAAGCTCGATGATCGTGCTTCACTGTATATGGTTGTTACACATGAAGAAGATCACTTTAGCGGTTTTGATTATCAATCGACTGTTGGTGTTGGTTATGGCTATAAAGTAATGGACGAAGATGATAGAAGTTTAACCTTAGAAGCCGGTCCTGGTTATCGTGTTAATTCTGTTGTTGATGGCGAAACTCAAAGTGAAGTGACGTTGCGTCTGGGTGAAATTTATTCTTGGAAATTCAGCGAGACCGCCGAATTAAATCAGCACCTAACGATTGAAGGCGGTGACCTAAATACGATAAGTAATTTTGGTGCATCGATTAAGTCTTCATTGACAGGTTCGTTAGCACTTAAGGTGGGTGTTGATATTAAGTACACCGATAAAGTGCCAGCAGGTCGTAAAGATACCGATACAGAAACTTACGCTACGGTATCTTATGCCTTTTAAGGTTTAATCAATCCTTAGCCATTCAGGAACAGGTAAGTTTTTATTCTCTAAGAACACAGGGTTAAAAAGTTTACTTTGATAGCGCGTACCATAGTCACATAAAATCGTGACTATGGTATGTCCTTTCCCTAGCTTCTTTGCTAATTCAACAGCGCCAGCAATATTAATGCCCGATGACCCACCTAAGCATAAACCTTCATTTTTTAATAAATCAAAAACATAGGGAAGGGCAATGTTGTCACTAATCTGAAACGCTTTATCTATTTTTACACCGGCAAGGTTGTTAGTAATATGACTAATGCCTATGCCTTCAGTAATTGAATTACCTTCCGATTTTAATTCACCATGTTCAAAGTAGTTATACAGTGATGAGCCCATAGGATCAGCAATGCCGATACTCACGGTTGGATTTTTTTCACGCAGTTTTTTCGCTACACCAGCCAGCGTGCCACCGGTACCCACTGCACAAATAAAGCCATCGACTTTACCATCGGTTTGCTGCCAAATTTCCTCACCTGTGGTCGCGTAATGAATATCGCGATTAGCCGTATTACCAAACTGGTTGGCCCAAACGGCACCGTTAGCTTCGCTGCTGCGTTGCTCTGCAAGTCGTCTAGCGGTATGCGTGTAATGATTGGGATCATCGTAGGAGGTGGCCGGAACCAAGTGTAATTCGGCACCAAAGAGTTCTAAGGAATCAATTTTTTCTTTGCTTTGTGTCATGGGCATAACAACAACGCTTTTATAGCCCAGCGCATTAGCCAGAATAGTTAAGCCTATGCCGGTATTGCCAGCCGTACCCTCAACGATAGTGCCGCCAGGCTTTAATTTACCCGTTAACTCAGCATCACGAATAATACCCAGCGCGGTGCGATCTTTAATTGAACCGCCAGGGTTCAAGAATTCAGCTTTACCTAATATTTCGCAACCGGTTAGCTCTGAAGCTTGGTTGAGGCGCACGAGAGGCGTGTTGCCTATCATATCGATAATATTGTTGTGGATGGTCAACGGTTGGCTTCCTTTGGCTCTGACGAGCGAATAGTGTCTTGTATGGGTATGCTAATGCATTAATCTGAAGTTTATCATTGTTCAGCCAAGTTCTCGTTATTTCAGCTGATTAATGTGGTCTTAATATAGCGGTAATGGGCGGCTAATTTAGCGTAATGGTTTGAATGCAGTGTTTTTGCTAGTTGAGCGATCAGCAAGGGGGCTAATAATCATTCAAAAGCGAGAAAACAGTTATAAAAGGACGATTTTGGCATCGATTTAGTGCGAAATTCGATTAAAAAACTTAAATATATCAATTTTTAGGCAATTAAATGGGAGATTTACTTGACGATTTCTCTCTGTGTCGTATAGTGCGCCGTGCTGAAGCAAGTTTTCATGGTTTGTAATCCTATCGACGTATTTTTCGCAACGCGTTTAGCTCGTACTGATTAAGACTTTAGAAACACGTGTTGGCACAACCGCCCGCGCTATATTGGTGTGGGCTTAAAAATCAGTATTGTTATCAAAGTGTTAACTTAGTTGCCACCCGAAATAACAAATAGTACAGAGTAATAAAGAGGATACACCATGTCAGATAAAGTCAGCGGAACAGTTAAGTGGTTTAATGAATCTAAAGGATTCGGATTTATTGAGCAAGAGTCTGGCCCAGACGTTTTTGTTCATTTCAGTGCTATTCAAGCAGACGGTTTTAAATCGTTAGTTGATGGACAAAAAGTAGAATTTACAATCACTACTGGACAGAAAGGTCCACAAGCTGAGAACGTTATGCCTTTATAAGACCTCTGCTGCAAAGCAAAGTCTTTTAAAACATAGTTCCACTTGTTGTAGATACCCGTCCCGTCTATACCGTTAGCTTGCTGACATGTAGTTGGTTTTACGAGTCTACTAAAAGAAAAGGCGTTTAAGCTTAGCTTAAACGCCTTTTTTATTGCCTAAGATTATTCATTAGGCAATAGGTTCTTTATTATATTTTAGAAGCTGTACTTAGCTTGAAGTGCCCATGATTTGGATCTTTGGACAAAGCCGAACTTAGTGACTGTACCAAATTGTGATGATGATAAAGGCACATCGGCAGCATAAGAGATAATTGATTCATCAAGAATGTTTCTACCAATTAAAGCCACTTCCCAATTGTCATCTAAAGAAGTAAGACTAAATCTTACATTGTAAACTTCGTTACCCTCTTGCTTGGCTAGCGGGTCCAAATTCTGAGTTGGGTGGTAGCTGCCGGTATAGTTCATATCAAATGTACCACGAAACAAATATTTATCGGCAAGTTCATCTTCATAGTTAATAGAGAGAGCCCCAGAGTAACTTGAAACATATTGGTTGGTTGCACCGCTAAAGTCGGCAGCATATAAATTACCGCTGCCTAAGCTAGATGTTTTAGAGCAGTTGCCATCAAGTAAAACTGTGGTTGTGATGTTATCGAGTGCCGATAAGAACGGAGCGTCAGGTTCGTCCCCTAAAAAACCGTTAGGGCCAGGGTCTACGACTGTCGTAAATTCATCAGGTGACGCATTAGCTAATGCCAATCGATCAGTAGCGGTACAAACGCCGTCTTGATAATCTTTAAATTCAAAATCTAACCAGCCTACGCTACCTGTGATCATCACTTTTTCTGTCACAGCGACACGCCAGTCAATTTCAACACCCTGTGAAACGGCTTCTGCTGCATTGGTAACATTAAAGCCTACGCCGCCATCAAATACGCTGACTTGTAGGTTCTTAATTTGATTATAAAAGTAAGAGGCATTGATCTCAGCAAAACCACCAATCGATGTTTTAATGCCAATTTCATGAGCAATGGATTCTTCGTCGTCAAACTCAAAAGAGCCTGGTACAAAAGCGCCCGGAGCGTTTGCTTCAGGGTTAGTAATATACTCACGTTTATTATTGATGATAAACTGCTTCTCGGTGGGGTTATTTGATCTGACGTCATAGCCGCCAGACTTGAAGCCACGTACGCGTGAGGCATACCCTAGAATATCTTCATTGATATCCCACTCTAAAATAAGTGCATAAGAAGTTTTCCATATATCACGCTCGCCTGACTGTCGATGCGGTGAAACATTCAACGCTAAATTTAAAGCAGACCTAACTTTAGTTTTGAAAAAGATTTCATCATCGACTTCATCGATTACGCCATCTAAAAAATGAGGTATGGATGGGTCGCTTAAATCCAGGTTCGATTCTATGCTGCTAATTCGGTCAGCTTTGGTAAAGGTTAGTTCGCGGCTAGCAGATTTTTTTGTGTTAGAGCGCCTCATGCCAGCCATAATGCGAAAATCGTCACGTACATTAAATGTGAATTGGGCAAAGGCAGAATACATATCTGTATTCTGATCAAAGCTTCTTGGTCCTGCGATATCACTTAAAGCTTCCGTTAGGAAGGGGTCTGCTTGTATTGTATTTAGTAGATCAGATAGCGCAGAATCTTGCTCGGTAACGAGTGCGTCATTAAATAATAATTCATCTTTTTGATAATAAACACCAGCAATAACTTCTATTAAATCACCTGCATTTGAGGTGTAGCGAAATTCTTGACTTGTTTGCTTATAATCCTCATCCGATTCATATTGAAGAAGTGATGCGCTACTAAAATCGCAGTCACAGACATCGTTATAAGTGTAACCAAGATAGCCCGTAATGGATTTAATCTGAGCTTCTCCAACATTAAAATTGAGCGTTAAGACAGCGTTGTTGGTCTCATTAATACTAGAGTCATTATTCGAATATCGAGTATCGAGGCTACTGGAATCGAGAACTGTTTGACCATTAGCGCTAGGAAGGCTCGATAAAATATCACTTAAATCTAGGCCGGTGGTGTTTTCCTTCTGTGTGTAGTTTGTTGTAGCCGTGGCCCCTTGTGAAATACTGTCTTGAAAAATTGCAATTTGTCGACCTTTAACATCAAAGGTCGAGTTTTCAAGTAATAGACCGGCATCAAAAAAATCTAAGTTACTCGGCTTGAAAATCAGATTAAGTCGAGACGTTAAATAGTCACGTTGAGGCTCATCTCTGTTAAGTGCGGCATTAAACATATAGCCGCCAAGATTATATTTTCTGAGTGATAAGCGTGCGCCAAGATCATCTGTGAGTGGCCCTGAAAGTACAGCAGTGGTTTCTTTTTCGCCATGATCAAAATCACTTAAATGTGCAACAAAGCCCTCAAGCTCATCAGTGGGTTTTGAGGCCGCCATACTGACTGCGCCGCCTATACTGTTGTTGCCAAAGAGGGTGACCTGTGGTCCACGAAGTACTTCGACTCTTTCCATATCAAAAATAGGTGCGCGTGCCAATTGAGCTCGTCCATAATAAATACCATCACGGTACATGCCTACCGATTGCTCAAAGCCTTGGTTAATGCCAGAACCAATACCTCTAATATAAATAGTGGTACCTATTCCCGTTTCTGACATAACAAAGTTAGGAACATAAGCGGTAATTTCTTCTAGCCGCGCTATACCGAAATCGCTAAGTTTCTCGCCAGATAAAGCAGTAACGGATACGGATACATCTTGCAGACTTTCCGTACGTTTTTGCGCCGTAACAATAATTTCTTCTAGCTTTTGGCTTAATACGCTTTGCGTAATAAATAAAGTCGATAAAGAAACGACAAATAAAAATTTGGCGATAATTTTTTTCTTGCTATGAAAGCTAGTGCGCATTCTTGATGCCCCTATTTATTATTGTATAAATGTTTATAAATTATTATTGATAAGTTACATCATAAAGGATTTTCCATATCATCAAAATAACAATTTGTATGATATTTTGGCAATGTATATTCATTTAGATTTATAAGCTAATAATTGCAGAAAAAACAATCATACATAGTTATAAGTCTGCGATGAAAGATCAATTAATAGGCATAAAAAAAGCATGACCCTAAGGCCATGCTTTTTTGTTTAGCTTGTTACCAGCGGCGTTAAATTTAAACGCCCATATTAGCTAGTAATTAAGCTACTCTTCGGCGAAGTCTTGCTGCAACGGCAATTAAGCCACCGAACAATGCAACTAAACCAAATGCACCCATTGCAGGAACGTTCTTACCTAAAACAGCTGCTGTTACTAGCGTGATTTCATAATATGACTTGTTGCTAGTTTGTGCGCGAAGAACAAAAGTATCTCCACCATTTGCAGTTGGCGTGCCTTCCATAGTCCAGCGAACACCGTCTAAGTTTAGCGAAGGTAAATTCCCGCAATAGCCAGATGCATTTACACAAGTGTCAACAACACCTTGAGCGCCAGCGCCAATATCATTAAAGGTTGAAAAATCAATTAGCTCGGCAAGTCCGTTGTTTGCCAGAGGGCCGCCTTGATCGAAGTTAGCGTCATCACCACCATCAATAACATTCTTGTCACTAAGTCGGATTGCTGCACCTGCTGTCTCAGTAATTAGAGTCTCAGTGGGGCCGGTAATGATTGTTAGTGTCATATCGGGCAGTTGAACACTTAAAAGGTCCATTTCTGTTCCGTCAAAAGTAATTGAGCCGCTGCCTGTAAAGTCTCCATCAGTAGTTATTTGAATAGCACGGTTCGAACCATATACTGGGTTTGCGATATCAGGAACTTCACCAAAAAATGAACCGTCATCAGAAACACTCTTTGAGAAGACTAATCCGTCAAATGTAGAGCTGAATAATTGGTTTACGGTTGCACTTTCAATCGAGTACGTACCTGCTTGTGCGATTGATGCAGTGGCGGTTAAAGCGATTGCGGCTGTTATTAATTTTATTGATTTCATTTGAATTCCCCATCTGGCCTAAAAAAAACGGTTAAAAGATATAACCGTTTTTTATCAGGTGATTGATATTATTGATAATGATTTATTTTCTTGCTTTTTTTAATCCACCAACACCAACGAGTGCTGATAAGAATAACCAAGCGGCTGCAGGAACTGGAACTGCTGCCACGTCTAAGTTGTTAACAGTGTTTAATACATCAGCAGCTAATAGAGCATGACCAGCTGTTGTAGGATGAATTTCATCCCACCACATGTAGTTCTCAGGATCAGAACATAAAGTTCCTGCGGCGGCATTTAAGCACATGTCAACTACGTTCAAGCCATCGGCTGGGCCAGAAGCTACAAGAGCACCAGTCCAAGTGTAAGCATCATGGATAACAATATCTCGCCCATCAGCAATGGCGTTAACAGAAGCTGTAAGTGCATTGTTAAATGAATTTGAAACAAGGTCACCCCCAGCTGCTGCTGCCGTATCAACATTTTGGCGAGGTGTAAGTCCAATGTTGGGTAGATTCATTATTAGTACGCTAGTGGCGCCGGCATCCATTAATTGGTCAGCAATTGATGCAATGGCGCTGGCGGCTTGAGGTACAGCAGCATAATCAAAAGTTGCTGCAGCATATAAAGCATCATTAGCACCACCCCAAACTGTATATAAAGTATTTGGATCGGCAACTCCATTATTTGCAGCGAGATACGCATTAACCTGTGTTTGAACGGGTACATTTGGTATGCCTGGGTGCCCCACGGCAAAAATATCTGGAGCAACAAGGAAGCTTGCCTCTGCAGCTCGAGCACCTGCCCAGCCATGAGCTGTGCCGCCAGTTTGTGAGCCGGTATGAGCTCCCAATCCAAGAGATTCAGATAAATGACCAACCCAGACTGGACCATTAGAGTTGAGGCCTGCGTAAGGAGCTACGAAATTCCCTAGGGTTGCATGTACGTTGCCTGAATCAGATAAGCTATCACCGAAAGAAACTAAATTTGTAATAGCAGCATGAGAAGTTTGAACCATAGCAGCACTTGCTACTGCGGCGAGAGTGATTGCGGCTTTACGCGCGCTTTTTGATACGTAAGACATGATGTCTACCTCCAGGTAGTTTTTTGTTATTAATATCAACACCTTATTGCAGGGGAGCTGTAGGGTGTGATGAGTTGTTTTTATATATCTATTATATTTTTTATTGATCTAACTTTTACTGATTTGTGCTTACTTTTTTATAGGTATTATTATTTTTTCTTTAACAATCTTCCAA
>Ga0115548_1000329_pt1 | contig 28440 bp, 26 predicted proteins | sample COGITO_mtgs_1004_4_FD_87187 | JGI IMG/M metagenome (GOLD analysis project Ga0115548, IMG submission 87187) | Pelagic marine microbial communities from North Sea - COGITO_mtgs_100423 | ecosystem: Environmental > Aquatic > Marine > Epipelagic | place: Germany:Helgoland, sampling site Kabeltonne...
ATATTGCTGCTGAACATCTTCAACATCATTTACACCCGTTTGATGCACCACAGAAATATCGTTAAACGAAGTGTTTTCACTGCGTAACTGCGCCAAGGCCTTTGGCAATACACAATTTAATGCATGTGCACCTAGGCTACCGCCTAATATCAATAAGCGTAATGGAGACGCATTTGCAGCCATTCGCACGCTAGGCTCATCGATTTGATAAAGCGCAGCGCGAAGCGGATTGCCAGAAAAGTGAGACTTAGCGCTGGCTTTAAACGCAGCGGGAAAACCAGTAAATATTTTAGTGGCTAAAGGTGCCAACAATCGATTCGTTGTACCAGGAATCGAATTTTGTTCTTGTAAAATTAGAGGGACTCGGCAAATAAAAGCTGCAAAACCCGCAGCAGCAGAGGCAAAACCACCCATACCTAATACGCAACAAGGTTTAGTCTTACGAATAAGTGATACACTACTGATCACCGCCATCATCAATAAAATAGGCGCTTTAATCCAAGACAATAAATTTTTACCACGAACACCAGCAACATTAATAAAATGAATGACAAATTTATTTTCCGGCACAATTTTTGATTCAATGCCTTTACGTGTTCCAAGCCAAACGACATCTAGATCAATAGCGCGCAAGCCTTGCGCAACTGCTAAAGCTGGAAAGACATGCCCGCCTGTTCCCCCAGCAGCAATCATTACCGTTTTACGCGAAGGCTTTAGCTGATCAATAGTATCGTTATGCATGATTAGCTCCCGTCGCTCGTCTTGAGGGTTTTACTGCCGATTGGAGATCAGTTAATAAGTCACGCGTGCCACGCACACCGTATTTTTTAACTGAGGCATCTGCTGCTTCAAACATTAATTCGCGATGAATACGCATAATTAAAGCCACAAGAACGCAGCTCACTAATAAGCTACTGCCGCCATAACTTAAGAACGGCAAGGTCAAACCTTTTGTCGGCAGCAAACCAATATTGACACTCACATTAATGATTAGCTGCGCAGAGAAAACCAACGCCACGCCATAAGCGACATAAGCACCAAAGGCTCTACCCATAGATTCAGCTTTTCTTGCTATTACTAAAACGCGGCCAATAAAGACAACATAAATAAACAATGCAGTTAAACAACCTATAAAACCTAACTCTTCTGCCATAATGGCAAAAATAAAATCAGTGTGAGCTTCGGGTAAGTAAAATAATTTTTGAATGCTATTGCCTAAGCCAAGACCAAACCAATCACCACGACCAAATGCAATTAATGACTGAGTTAATTGATAACCTTCACCAAATTGATCTGCCCATGGGTCAAGATAAGCATAGAGACGCTGCATGCGGTAATCGGAAGAGCTAACAACAAAAAAGGCAAAAATAGCAAGCGCAATAGCCGAGAGACCGAATTGCCAAACGCGCACTCCGCCCAGAAAAAGCATACCCAATGCAGCGGTAGATAATACAACCACAGCGCCAAAATCAGGCTCTAAGATTAACAACCATACAAAGAAAGACATAATGATCAACGGATTAAGAAAGCCTAACCAATGGCTTCTAACTAATTCATGCTGTCGCACTAAATAGTTACCGAGATAAACAATAACGCCAAGCTTTGCGACTTCTGAACCCTGCAAAGTAAAAGGCCCCAGCGCTAACCAGCGCGTTGCACCATTAGCGGTTCGACCAAAACCCGGAATTAAAATTAAAACAAGTATGACAAAGCTAGCTATTAATAAATAAGGTCCACTTCTTTCCCATAAAGACAGCGGAATTTTAAATGCGACTAATGATGCCACACAGGCAATCACGATATAAACCAAATGACGACGCGTATGAAATAAAGCATCACCATAACGCTCACTGGCATAATCCATCGATGCCGAACAAATCATTACTAGCCCAAGCGACACTAATGCGCACACGCAAGCTAATAAGATAAAATCGATAGAAGGCACGTTAGCACCTAAAGATGATGGAGAAAGCCGAGGCATTATTGTGTTGCCTCCTGATGATTACTCTCTAGCTTGGCAACAGCTGCCTTAAAAATATTACCGCGCTGCTCAAACCCACTAAACATATCAAAGCTGGCACAGGCTGGTGATAGCAATACTAGATCGCCAGTCTTGCTATTGGATTCAGCGACACTCACAGCCTGCTCAAGAGTATCAACGCGGAATATTTCATGCTGATCAGAAGCTAAGGCAGCAATAGTATCTGCACCCTCGCCTAACAAAATCAACTTGCATGACAACGGCTTTAAGGCTGCGATGAGTGCTGAAAAATTCGCACCTTTCGTTTGGCCACCCGCAATCAAAACGATATTACCGCTTACAGAAGAAGACAAACCTTTAAGAGCCGCAACCGTTGCGCCCACATTTGTCGCCTTGGAATCATTAATATAGCGAACACCGTTAACGTCACCCACCCATTCGCAGCGATGTGGCAAACCCTTAAACTGTTTAATAGCTATTTGCATAGCGGTTAACGGAAAACCTGCTGCATCACCAATAGCTAATGCAGCTAAGGTATTTAAAATATGATGATCACCCATTAAAGGAATATCAGACACAGGCATGAGTGATTCAAAGCCTTTGACCAAATGACGCTGGCCTTGAATTTCTTTAACGCCGAACTGACCTAAATCAGGAATATCCAAGCCAAAACTTTTTATTGAAACATCAACAGTTCTTAGTGGCGTAGTTAAATGATCATGACGATTAAAAACAACATGTTTCGCGCCACGATAAACTCGCTGCTTAGCCTGATGATAAATCATCATGGTTTGATGCCTATCCATATGATCGGCACTGACATTTAATAGGCAAGCTACTTTTGGCTGCAAATCAGAGCAGCGCTCTAACTGAAAACTAGATAACTCAAGCACATAAGCTTCACGGCTTGGTGATAATAAATTTAAAGCCGGCTCACCTAGATTGCCGCCAACACCGGCATTGATATTCGCGCACTTCGCCATTTCACCCACTAGGGTAGTAACGGTGCTTTTTGCATTAGAGCCGCTTATCGCAATAACTGGTGCGGTGACATCGTTCGCGAATAAATCAATATCACCAGTAATTAAAGCACCACGTGCAATGGCCGTCGTAAATAAAGGATCATCCTTTGAAATACCCGGGCTTACATAAATCTCATTTGCACCATCAACCCATTCTGAATGTCCATCGCCAAAGCGGATATCCACATTAGGAAACTCTTTTAATACAGCTTCAATTTCTGGCGGTTGCTCACGCGTATCCAGAACACTAAATGACAAACCCAGACGCAAAAAATGACGTATGCAGGATATGCCGGTAATGCCCAGCCCCACAATTAAACGTCTTTTATCTGTTTGGATTAAATTCATTAAGTTTCTTTCAGTAAATTCATTAAGTTTCTTTCAGTAAATTCATTAATAATTAAATTGTCATTTTCTATACGGGCCACATTGGCAAACATAGAAATAACGATTTAGCGCAGCCTTAACTAACGTAGCTTTAACGTTGCTAAACCAAATAACACCAGCATTACGGTAACAATCCAAAAACGGACAATTACGCGCGGCTCAGGCCAGCCTTTTAATTCAAAATGATGATGCAAAGGCGCCATCATAAAAATACGCTTACCCCTCAACTTAAATGAGGCAACCTGTAAAATAACGGAGAGTGTTTCAGCAACAAAAATACCCGCCATAATAAAAAATACAATTTCATGTCGCGTAATTAAAGCGATAACACCCAACGCAGCACCTAATGCTAAAGCGCCAACATCACCCATAAATACTTGGGCGGGATAAGTGTTAAACCAAAGAAAACCTAAACCTGCGCCGCCTAATGCGCCACAGTAAATAACCAATTCGCCGGCACCAGGAATATAAGGAATATGTAAATAGCGCGAAAACTCAGCATGACCAGCCAGATAAGCAATAATCCCAAGCGCTGAACCGACTAGAACAGTAGGAAGAATAGCGAGGCCATCCAGCCCATCAGTTAAATTAACGGCATTGCTCGAACCCACAATGACTAAGTAACCCAAAACTAAGTAGAGCCAACCTAAATCAAACATAAAATCTTTGAAAAAAGGCACTATCAATTGCGTTTCAGCAGGTAATGTTGACGTAAAGTAAAGCGTAGATACCACTGTCATGGCCGCAGCTGATTGCCAAAAATATTTCCACTTAGCAGCCAAACCTTTTGAGTTTTTTTCAATGACTTTGCGGTAGTCATCAACCCAACCAATAGCACCAAACATTAACGTAACGGCTAATACAGCTTGAATGTAACGATTACTCAGATCAGACCAAAGCAAAGTACTCATACAAATACTTAATAAAATCAGTGCACCACCCATAGTTGGCGTGCCAGCCTTAACTAAGTGTGTTTGCGGACCATCATCACGAATACTCTGCCCAACTTGGTGGTAATTCAATTTACGAATAACCCAAGGACCAACCATTAAGGAAAAAATAATGGCTGTCATAACGCTTAATATGCCGCGTAAACTTAAATACTGAAATACCGAAAAAGCACTGATATATTGCTGTAAGTATTCAGATAATAAAATCAACATAGGCTTATTTCGATCCTGTATTTGCTAAATGGATAGACTCAGCACTGACATCTAAAGCTGAGACGACACAATCCATTGCCGCACTGCGAGAACCTTTTACTAAAACGACTGACGATTCACATTCGCTCGATAATAATTGAGAAATCAATGCGTCTTGACTGCTAAATGTTTGCGCCAATAACGCTGAAGACAATTTTTCATTTTCATTTTCATTTTCATTTTCATTTTCATTTTCATCATGCTGATTAAAACCAGCCAATGTCTGCGCAGCAAATTCACCTATAACATAAACGCAATCAACACCTGCAAGCGCGGCATACTGCCCTACATTAAAATGCATAGCCGCGGTATCGTCACCTAATTCAGCCATATCGCCTAACACAGCAATACTCTTTTTTTCTTGACTGTTAAAAGACACTAATACATCAATAGCCGCATACATCGACTGTGGATTAGCGTTATAACTATCATCTAATAACTGCAAATGGTTATGGCCCGCTATGCGGCATAATCTTCCCTTCTCAGGGGCTACAGCCGCTAAGCCTTTAATAATATTGGCATCACTCACGTCTAACGCTTTTGCCATGGCAGCTGCCATTAATGCATTGCACACATTATGAATGCCTAAAAAATCCATCTTAATTGGCAAAGTACTGGTCGTATTAGTGAGTCGAATATTGGCATTAAAACTTAAGCCATCAACATTCTGTGTAATGTCACTCGCATAAACATTGGCATAACTATCTGTTAAAGCACACTCAATCAGTTGACCCTTTGCAGCTTGAACTGACAAACTTTCACGCCAATCACTCGCAAAAGTATCGTCTCGATTAATAATGGCCCAACCCTCTGCAGGTAAGTCTTTATAAATTTCAGCTTTAGTATTAGCCGTATTCTTGATACTGCCAAAACCGCCTATATGCGCTTCATTAATATTGGTAATCGCACTAATATGTGGCTGACCAATACCGACTAAATAACTGATATCACCTGACTTAGCTGCTCCCATTTCTAGCACAGCATAATCGTGACTTTCATTAAGACGTTGCACTGTTAATGGCAGGCCAATCTCATTATTGAAATTGCCATGCGTGGCGCAGACAGTGCCAACTTGTTCGAGTATCGCCGCTAACATATTTTTACAGCTGGTTTTTCCCGAGCTGCCGGTAATAGCGACTACCTTACCTTTATAAGCTTCACGATTAACTTTCGCGATAACGCCTAAGGCATACAATGAATTCGTCACTACAATTTGCGGCAATGGCACATCTTGAATTTTTTCGACAATAGCCGCTACTGCACCCTGCTTCGCTGCATTGGCAAGATATTGATGACCGTCTAATTGAGAGCCCGTTAATGCAACGAAAACATCGCCACTAACGGCTTTGCGGCTGTCGATACAAACGCCAGTTACCGCAACATTTTCACCGGTTAATAGTCCGTCATTAGCCGCAGCTAACATTTGTAAATCTATTCCGCTCATCATGACTGGCAATCCTCATGAAGCTCACGAGAAAGGCATTGACGTACTTCATCGGCATCACTAAACGGTCGTTTTTCAGTACCAATAATTTGAAATTGCTCATGGCCTTTACCTGCCACTAAAATTAAATCGCCAGCCGCTGCCTGCGTAATAGCAAAGGCAATCGCTGCTGCGCGATCAGGCTCAACATTGACGTCATGCATATCGTCAATGCCAAGTAAAATATCATCAATAATTTGTGCAGACGGTTCACTTCGAGGATTATCAGAAGTAATAACCACGCTATCAGCCAAGTTTTTCGCAATACGGCCCATGGCTGCGCGCTTATCATTATCACGATCACCACCGCAACCAAAGACACACCACAACCGCCCTTTGGTATGTGATCGCAAAGCGGCTAGCGCTAACTCTAAAGCTTGAGGTGTATGTGCATAATCAACCACAACGGTTTTATCATCGATTGACTGTGACAATGAATCACTAACGATTTCCATTCGCCCTTTCACCGCAGTCACTTCACTAAAAGCGGCTATTAATGCATTAAAATCACCACCTACCGCCAACATAGCTGTAAGTGCTGCTAGCGCATTACTTAAGTTGAACTCACCAATTAGTGGAATCGTTATAGTGGCACGCCCCCAAGGAGATACCACATCACTGCTGATTGAATTTAATGAATAACGTGTATTTTGAGTAAAGATATCTGCCTGCGCGTTATTCACTGAATAAGTGAATACCTTGCTATGCGCTCGTAATTCTTTAGCTAAACGCTCACCGAACTCATCATCGGCATTAATCACCGCAGCATCAATACCATCAAATGAAAACAATCGACGTTTAGCTGCCGCATAGCTGGCCATGTTTTTATGAAAGTCGAGATGGTCATGAGATAAATTAGTGAAGACAACAATATTAAAATGTATGGCATCAACACGGTGCTGAGCTAAAGCATGCGAAGAAACTTCCATCGCAATAACATTACAGTCATCTGCTTGTAACTTCTGCATGCAAGCCTGAAGCTGAACAGCATTGGGGGTAGTAAAACCGGTTTGCTGTAATTCAAGATCACCTTTTTGATAAATACCATAACCCAAAGTGCCAATCAAACCACTTTTTTTGCCTATCGTAGTGGCAAGGCTAGCAATCAAATGACTACAGCTGGTCTTACCATTCGTACCGGTAACACCAATAACGTTAAGGTTCTTTGTTGGCTCACCATAAAAACGACCAGCAATTTTACTCAGGTGCTCAGTGAGGTTTTGCAAACTGATAATCGCAACCGACCCTTTGTGACGAATAGAAAAAGATTCATCAGCCTCAGCTAAAACTACAATGGCACCGCGTTCAATCGCATCATTAATATAGCTGCGACCATCAACCGTTAAGCCGTTTAGCGCAATAAAAATATCACCAGGAACAACTTTACGGCTATCGGTCGCAATACCCGTAATCACTGTATTGGCACAATCATCAGCTAAGGTGTTTCCAGCCAACAACCCCGAGAGTATATTCACGAGACGATGCGACGAGCTCTGTATTGGCGACTGATTAGTCATATTAAACGCTTCCATGCTGTTCTCGCACTGATTCTATCTCAGCGTTAACAGGGGCATTTAATACTCCAACATGCTCGCTATTTTGCTCGCCTAATTCATGTAAGCGATCGGGTGTAATGTTCATTAGGCGCAATGCTGATTGCATAACACGCGAAAAAACTGGGGCAGCAATTTCGCCGCCATAATATTTTTCACCCTTGGGGTCATTAATCGTAACAACCGCAACTAATTTTGGCGAAGAGGCCGGAACCATGCCTGCAAAGGTCGATCGATATCGCCCTTCTTCATATCCAGAAACACCGACTTTATGAGAGGTACCTGTTTTACCGGCAACACTAAAGCCAGGAATACGCGCCAATGTTCCTGTACCACCTTTTTCAACAACGCCTATCATCATTTCGCGTACTTCACGCGTGACGCTGGCAGAAATAACACGATCACTTGTGAGCCCAAAATTTCTCGCAGCATGCTCTTTATCACTAAGCTTTAACAAACTAACAGGATGCTTGATACCATCATTTGCTATGACGGCATAAGCACGCGCTAGCTGCACAGTATTAACAGATAAACCATGACCAAATGACAAAGTAGCCTTTTGAATATCATCCCAAGTTTGATGATTAGGTAAATACCCTGCCTGCTCGCCAGGAAAACCCGTCGCGCAATACTCACCAAGCCCGGCACGCGCAAATAAACCCTGCATTTCCTCAATATCAAGATCCAATGCAATTTTACTGGTACCGACATTACTCGATTTACTTAGCACAGTCGCAAGATCGATTTTTCCATAATCTTTATGATCAAAAACGCTCTTTTTATTTAAGCGAATATAACCCTTGGTTGTATCAATGATGGATGAAGCATCAAAGTCGCCAGACTCTAGCGCCGCCATAACTGTAAAAGGCTTCACTGTTGAGCCAGGCTCAAACAAATCAATTAAAGCTCGGTTGCGCATGTTTTCAGGCAGCAACTGACTACGATCGTTAGCGTTGTAAGAAGGCTGATTCACCAGCGCTAATACTTCGCCCGTTTGCACATCAAGAATAACCATGGATCCTGATTTTGCTTTATAACTTGTGACCGCGGCTTTTAACTCTTTATAAGCAATATATTGCAATCGCATATCAATCGATAAAGCTAAACGCTGACCATCTGTGGCTGCCTTTACTAATTTAATATCTTTAATAATTTCGTGATGAGCGTTTTTCATCACCTGTTTAATACCGGCCTCGGCAGTTAATAGGCTGTCATACGATAATTCAATGCCTTCTTGGCCATGCTCATCAACACCCGTAAAACCGACGAGGTGCGAAGCTACTTCACCAGCTGGATAAAAACGCTTGTATTCCGTTTCAAAAAACACGCCCTCTAACTCAAGATCCCGAATACGGTCGGCTTTTTGTGGATCGAGCTGGCGTTTTAAATAAACAAATTGGCTTTTACTCGATAGTCTTTTACGAACCGCTTTTTCGCTCATCGCAACGGCAGTGGCTAGGCGACGAATGCCCGCATCACTTTTATCGACCAATGACGGATTGACCCAAACCGATTTAACCGGCGTGCTAATAGCAAGTAACTCACCATTACGATCAACAATTTCACCACGACTCGCTGGGATTTTTTCGGTACGCAATACTCGCGCATCACCTTGCTGCTGTAAAAATAAACGACCACGCTCGCTATCCGTAACCTGTAACTGACCCAAGCGCACAACAATCGCTACCAGCGCCACCAACAATAAAGCCCAAAGAGGATAGACCCGCCATGACCATTTATTAAAGCGGTTTTTATTCGCCATCAGCGATCACCCTGCTGGCGTAAGGTGGAGACAACAACGAGTTGATCGGGACGAGGAACCGTCATGGAAAGTTGAGTGCTAGCAGTATGCTCGATGGCAGCCAAAGAAGACCAAGTACTCTCTTCAATGAGTAGGCGACCTAACTTCACTTTTTGCTGAGTGGCTTTAAGCTGCAAGGCTTGCAACTCAATAAACAACTGACGATTTTTAAAAGACGTGTGAGCTACAGCTAACGCAGACAGCGTTACAACAAATAGCAGCAAAGCGGCTATACGAAGATGTCGATGTGACAAGCTCAGCGCAGACATTAGTATTTGAATCCCCTCAGATTCGATTCTTTATCAACGCGTTCAACGCGCTTTACTCTTTCTGTTTTTCTGTCTAGGTTTTTTCTGTCTAGACTTTTTCTTTAACAGTCACTACAAGCGCTCCGCGACTCGTAATATGGCACTGCGTGAACGCGGGTTACCTTTAACCTCTTCGTCACTCGCCTTACCGGCCTTAACAACCATTTTCATACGACGATTCAAATCATCATCGCGAATGGGCACAGAAGCTGGAGGCCTATCACCATTCACTTGATCTCGAATAAATCGTTTAACGATACGATCTTCCAATGAATGGAAGCTAATAACCGCTAAGCGCCCGCCATGACAAAGCAATTCCACACTATCATCCAAAAAGCTTATGAGCTGCTGTAGCTCTTGGTTGATATGAATGCGCACACCCTGGAAGCTGCGTGTCGCTGGATGCTTGCCCTTTTCAACAAACGGCATAGCATTATCAATAATCGCTGCGAACTGATGGGTTGTTGTTATTGGTGTTTCAGCCCGCACTTCAACAATCGCTCTAGCAATGCGCGTGGCAAATTTTTCTTCGCCATACTTACGCAACACATCTCGTATTTCGTCTACTTCGGCAATGGCTAACCATTGCGCCGCGCTTTGACCCGAATTCGGATCCATACGCATATCTAACTCACCATCACGCATAAAACTAAAGCCGCGCTCTGCTGCATCCAACTGAGGCGAGGAAACACCAAGGTCTAACAAAATACCCGTGACCTTGCCCTGCCATTGTCGATCAATCACTAACTGCTCCATTTGCGCAAAATCGCTCTGCGCAACGGAAACCTGCTTAAACTCTTTGGCCAATTGCTCGGCAACCACTATCGCTTCAGGATCTCGATCAACAACCAACAACTGACCCTTGCTCGATAAGCGCTCTAGCAGTAAACGACTATGGCCACCGCGACCAAATGTACCGTCAATATAAATACCATCAGGATCTGTAAACCAACCATCAACCGTTGCTTTATCTAAAACCGCCTGATGCGTTAACACTACTGGCTCACTTGTTTCGTTAGGTGCCATTAAAGTGAAATCGTAAAGAGTTCTTCAGGTAACGGTTGTTCCGCCGCCTGACCCAAACCACTTTCTCTCTCAGCATCCCAAGCAGACTCACTCCAAAGCTCAAGCTTTTTACCTTGGCCGACGAGTACCACTTTTTTATCTAAACCGGCATGCGCTCTTAACGCACTCGGCAACAACAAACGACCGTTGCCGTCTAAATCAATATCGGAGGCGTAACCAAGTAACAATCGCTGAAGGCGACCAACTTCGGGCTTTAAGGTAGGGAGCTCTTGGATCTCTTGCTCAATGTCTTCCCATATCGGCAATGGGTAAATTAATAGACATTTCACTTGCAGATGAATCGTGGCAACCAATCGACCCCCACAGGCATCCACAAGACGATCGCGATACTTGCTCGGCATCGCAATTCGGCCCTTGGCGTCCATGTTGATTGGATTCACACCTCTAAACAATTTACTTCCTCAACGGTATTTTCATTATCTGAATAGATTTGGGCTTATCTGAAAAAAATAGCCGATTGGAAGCATCAGCTAAATATGTCTCAAATTAGCGGTGAAAAACCATGGAATATCCACAAATCACCACTTTACGCCACATTCATACACTATAGAGCGACAGAGAGTGGTATGCAAGTACTGTTGAGTACTATTTTTATTATATAAATCAATCAGTTAATAGAGGTATTGCGAGGTGGAGTATAAGCTAATCTTAAGCTTTTGAAGTGAATACATACAGCTAAATCCCATACTTAATGTTCTACATTAAGTATGGCTCGCAATATATTTTTATTGGATAAAAATAATGTTTTTTAGATGATTAAGCTATTGAATTAACTGGGAATAATCATGAATCAGCCTAAAAAAGACTAATTAACAACCATAATATGACTGAAAATAGCCTTAAAATGGTATAGCTACCACCCCAAAAAGAGAATAGTAGCCAAAAAAATCAAGAAGAAAGCAAGAAAAAAAAGCAAAATTAAGCAGCGAGAAGCCCCGCTATCACATCCAGCAACAGCTGATTCTGCTCTTCAGTACCCACTGTAATACGAATAAATTGCGCAATACGTGGCGTAGCAAAATAGCGAACAATAATCTTATGCTCGCGTAATTGCTCGGCAAGCTGTTTAGCATCGAGCTGGTCATGCCGCACTAAAACAAAATTCGCCGATGATGGCAGGCAATCAAAATCCCATGCTTCAAGTTGATCAATCAATTGCTGACGATTAGCAATTATCTTGTCTTTAACCGACTGAAAATAAGGCTCATCCTGAAAACTCGCAATGGCAGCAACTTCTGCCAAGCGATCAACCGGATAGGAGTTAAAGCTATTTTTAACTCGCTGCAAACCTTTTATTAAATGAGGGTGCCCTATCGCATAGCCCACTCGCATACCAGCAAAGGCACGCGATTTAGATAAGGTATGTACCACCAGTAAATTATTATATTGCTGGGTTAAATCAATCACTGAAGCAATGCTATCTGCCGATGTATCAGCATCTGAACGCTGAGAAAAATCAATATAGGCTTCATCAACAATGACAACCGAATTGGGGTTAGCTTCTAGCAACGCGATAATCGCCTGCCGCGCCAAGCCAATACCGGTAGGCGCATTAGGATTAGGGAATATAATGCCGCCATTAGGCTGCTGGTAATCACTTGTATCAATCTCAAACTGAGTATTTAGTGGGATAAGATTGTATTCAATATTGTATAGCTGGCAGTAAACCGGATAAAAACTGTAAGTTAAATCCGGAAACAGTATGGGCAGATCTTGTCGAAAAAATGCGTTAAAAGCATGCGCCAATACTTCATCTGAGCCATTTCCCACAAAAACATTATCAGACTCAACCGAAAAATAATCAGCAATCACAGCTTTTAAACGCGACGATTCAGGGTCCGGATATAAGCGTAAACTCTCGCCGGCGGCATCAGCTATAGCAGCCAAGGCCCTAGGTGATGGCGGATAAGGGCTTTCGTTAGTATTGAGCTTAACCAAGCCCTGCGTCGCTGGCTGCTCACCAGGTACGTAAGGATCGAGCCCATTAACTAATGGACTCCATAATGAAGAGTTGTCAGTCGATTTATTCATAACACACTGCTTTTTAAAAACGGCTTATTAAGATTTTTTTTGCGCTGCATCTGTACGAAGCTCTTCTGCCGTTATACGGAGCTCGGCTGAACGCGCATGCGCAGTCAATGATTCACTGCGCGCTAATACAGAAGCTATTTGACCGATATTCGCAGATGACTGCGGCGAACACTGAATCAATGAACTGCGCTTTTGAAAATCATAAACACCTAACGGCGACGCAAAACGCGCTGTTGTCGATGTCGGTAAAACATGATTAGGACCTGCACAATAATCACCTAACGCTTCTGGCGTATGACGACCCATAAAGATAGCACCTGCATGCTGAATGGCGTCTAACCACTGCTCAGGATCATCAATAGATAATTCGAGATGCTCTGGCGCAATCGCATTAGACACAGTCATTGCCTGTGCTAAATCATCGACTAAAATAAACGCGGCACGTGAGTTAATTGAACGCTCAATAATATCGCGACGCTCTAGGGACGGCAGCAATTTATTCATACTGGCTTCAACGGCATCCAGGAATTCTGGATCTTGTGAAATCAATAATGCCTGCGCATCTTCATCATGCTCAGCTTGCGAGAACAAATCCATCGCTATCCAGTCAGGATCAGTTTTACCGTCGCATATCACTAAGATTTCTGAGGGCCCTGCCAACATATCTAAGCCAACATCACCAAAAACCATTTTCTTAGCACAGGCAACAAAGCGATTACCTGGACCAACAATTTTATCGACACGTGGAATGCTTTGCGTACCATAAGCCAAAGCCGCTACCGCTTGAGCGCCCCCCACACTGAAAATAGTATCAACCCCAGCCACGGCCGCCGCAGCCAATACCGTTTGGTTAACCTCGCCCGCTGGCGTAGGCGTCACCATAATAATTTCTTTTACGCCCGCCACTTTGGCAGGAATCGCATTCATTAATACACTCGAAGGATAAGCCGCCTTACCACCCGGTACATAAATACCGACTCGCTGTAGCGCCGTTATTTTTTGGCCTAGCAGAGTGCCTGTTTCATCGGTGTACTGCCATGACTCTTGCTTTTGCCGCTGATGAAACACATCAATTCTTTGCGCCGCTTGCTCTAACGCTTCACGGATAGCAGGATCAATATCCACTAACGCCTGCTGAATCGTTTCACGATTAATCGTAAGTTCAGCCATTGATGACACAGGAAAACGATCAAATTTAGCGGTGAAATCTACCAGCGCACTATCACCACGAGAGCGCACCTGATCCAAAATATCACGCACTGTCGCATCTAGCGCGTGATCAGCCACTGCAGACCAAGCTGTCAGTGCCGTTAAATCGGCAGAAAAATCGGCATTATTAGCAGACAAGCGCCGCACTGACAATGACTTAGCAGAAGCGTTAGATTCCATCATTCACTAACCGCCGCTGCAATCGCATCACTTATAATTTTAAGCTCTGCATGCTTTACTTTCATTGATGCCTTATTAGCGACTAAGCGCGAACTAATATCAGCAATAAAATTAGCTTCTTCTAAGCCATTAGCAACAAGCGTTTTGCCGGTATCAACAATATCGACGATTTCATCGGCTAAACCCATAATGGGGGCTAATTCCATACCGCCATAAAGTTTAATAATATCGGCCTGCACACCTTGCTCGGCATAATAACGCTGAGCAATATTGACGTACTTAGTCGCAACTTTAATTCGCGATTGGTAAGCGATACCGGTCTGATTTTTCTTCGTCGCCGTCATCAAACGACAGCGAGCAATACCAAGATCATGCAATTCATATAATTGAGCGCCACCATCTTCCATCAACATATCTTTACCCACGACACCCATATCGGCGGCACCGTAGCGAATATAGGTCAACACATCAGCCCCTCTTAGGACTAACAATTGCACGTCGGGCCGATTGGTAGCAAAAACCAATTTGCGGCTCTTCGATATATCTTCTTCAGGCACAATACCCGCTGCCGATAATAATGGCAGGGTGTCTTTTAAAATGCGTCCCTTAGTTAAGGCGATGGTAATCATGCAATCTCTTTCTATAACGTTTTAACTGTTGTTTTAAATAGCTGCTAATTAAATACTAATGCTTAAGCCCTCAATTTCAGGGCTAAGCTTCAGGGCTAAACTTCAGAGCTAGGCTTCAGCGTCTTCATCTGAGTTTTGTTCGCGACTTAAACGTCCTGGCACACGTCGAACACTGGCGCCTAACAGCTGCATTTTCTCTTCAATACATTCATAGCCGCGATCGATATGATAAATACGATCAATCAGGGTAGCACCGGTTGCGCAGAGCCCCGCAATAACCAAACTGGCAGATGCTCGTAAATCAGATGCCATAACCGGCGCTGCCGTTAGCATTTCAATGCCTTCTACAATAGCTGTATTTCCTTCAATACGAATTTTAGCGCCCATTCGATTCATTTCATGCGTCTGAATTAAACGATTTTCGAAAATAGTTTCAACCACCGTACTCACGCCATCGGCAACACTGTTCATCGCTGTAAATTGCGCTTGCATATCGGTTGGAAAAGCTGGGTACGGCGCCGTGCGAATATCAACAGCTTTAGGCTTGCGACCTTCCATATCTAAGCTAATCCAATCTTCGCCTACTTCTAATTTAGCACCGGCCTCTTCTAACTTAGCTAATACAGCTTCTAATGACTGCGGATCAACATCCTTCACCTTAATGCGGCCACGCGTCGCCGCTGCAGCTACTAAAAAAGTCCCCGCTTCAATACGATCGGACATCACCGCATAGTCGCAGCCAGATAATTCTTCGACACCATCAATAATCAATTTATCAGTGCCAACACCTGTAATCTTTGCACCCATAGCAATAAGGCAGTTCGTTAAATCAACGACTTCAGGTTCACGCGCCGCATTTTCAATAATAGTGCGGCCTTCAGCTAATGTTGCAGCCATCAAAATATTTTCTGTGCCACCCACAGTGACTTTATCCATAAAGATATGCGCGCCTTTTAAACGCCCATCAACCTTAGCTTCTATATAGCCACCATCAATAGTCACGGTTGCACCCAACGCTTCGAAGCCGCGTAAGTGTAAATCAACAGGACGGCTACCAATAGCACAACCACCAGGAAATGAAACTCTCGCCTTACCTAAACGGGCCAACAACGGACCTAACACTAAAATTGAGGCGCGCATGGTCTTCACTAATTCATAGGGCGCAGTGCACTCCTCAATGGTAGAGGATTCAATTTCAACACCTAGCTTTTCATCAATCATTAAATCGACGCCCAAACAGCTGAGTAATTCGATCATGGTTGTCACATCATTTAAATGTGGTAGGTTGCGAATTTTAACCACACCTTTACTCAGCAAACTTGCCGCCAAAATAGGCAGGGCCGAGTTTTTAGAACCTGAGATACGGATTTCACCATCGATACGCGATGGGCCATTAATTAATAATTTATCCATTAAAATTTATCTTATAAGTTTTAAATTAAACAGTGGGCTGCCACTGCGAAGGAGTGAGTGCACGAATGTTAACGGCATGAATCTCACCAGAGGCAATTTTTTCATTTAAGCATTGATAAATACGCTGTTGTTTTTTTACCGGCGAAAGCCCTTCAAAATCAACACTAACAACAGTAACGGTACAATGATTGCCGGCCATCTCAACCTCTAAATGCTCAACCGCTATCTGTTCGCGTATCAATCGGGATACTTCTTCTTGCATGTGACTAACTCTCTGTTAAAGCGCGCTTATGGCGCTGTAGTTTCACTGAATAGTTTTTATTTAAAATCGTTTACTTAAAATTAATTCTTCATTGCCGCAGCTTCTGGCGCGCCCGACACAATCCAACCATCAATAACACGATCAATATCACCTTCGTAAACTTTAAAGGCATTATCAAATTGGTTGCGATAAATTTTACCTAAGTTTATAGACTCAACAACCATATTGCGTAAGCGCCACTGCCCTTCGCCATCCAACCGCATTGAGTATTGCACTTCATAAGGCGTTTTCCGATCGCCGTAAATAAGCTGTTTAACAACAACCTTTTTGGATTGCGGCTTATCGGCATTAGCCTCTGGCGGAACAACTTCAATTTCTTCGCCATCAAAGGCTAATAAACCTTTGCCATAGGTTTGAATTAGCGCACTTAAAAAGATCTCACTAAAGCGATCAATTTGAGCATTTAACTCTGTGCTCTCTGCGTCAGTTAATGAAGCCATTTTTTTAGAGCTGGCATGCCGCCCCATTACCGCACGAGCAAAAGAGCGAAAATCGATAAAAGGCCGCAGCAAAACATCAAGCTCAGTAAAAAATCGCTCTTCATCTTCATCGACATACTGCTTAGCATCATCAATCAGTATCAGCAATTGGGCGGTAATCGTGTCCACTACTTGATAAGCCGATAACGACTGCTCTTGCGCAGAGGCTGGTGGAACCTGAGGCACTGACTCAGCGCTAGCAAAAACACTAGCGAATACTAACAACGCTAACATTAAGCATTTTCGGCCAGCTGTAAATCCATTCTTAATTATCCATCTACTCTGCATCATTAAACACTCTACCTTTATTCATACTGGATTGATAATTTATAGGCAATCTATTGATCATCTACTGATAAGCCACAAGACTAAACGTTGCAGCAAAACTATGACCGCAGCCTTAGCTGATAGTCCCACGGGCGGATAGCCTCATAAAACCATGCCTAACCTTTAATAAACACAACTTAAAGGAAGAAGTTCATTGGTCAGCGAGCAACCACTCATTGAGCATGACTTGGCCCTACTGTATAGTCGCGCCCTTAATAATCGACGGTGGTAACTATTGGTTGGAGCAAAATAACAGACGTTATTTTCTCATGCTTAAGTGATAAATCACAAAGGTAAAATACCAGACAAATTTGCAGTATATTTGAGTACTGAATAGCCCATAGTATTGACAACCAAGCCATCGTTCAACTGTGACCATTTAAGATAACTGTGTTTAACTTTATGTCGATTCCCGTTCTTGCTCTACTATTCCTCATTATTGGCTTAATCGGCCTCGTTTGGAGTGCTAATTTATTTGTTAGCGGCAGCGCCTCTGTCGCTAAACATGTAGGCATGACACCTATGATGATCGGCCTCACAGTGGTCGCTTTTGGCACCTCAGCACCCGAGATGATCGTATCGGCCGATGCTGCATTGAACGGCATTCCTGCCATGGGCGTGGGTAACGCCATTGGCTCCAACATTGCTAATATTGGGCTAGTACTGGGTGTTACAGCACTCATTGCGACAATTCCTGTCAATGCAGGCCTAATGCGCCTCGAAGTACCACTGCTTTTAGCGGTAACTGCTTTAGCTGCTATCTGCTTATGGGATTACCAACTTACTTATATAGAAGGCTGGATTCTACTGGGCTCGACTATTCCAGTCTCAGTTATTCTTATTCGCCACGCACGCAATGCCAGCAAGCAGTCAAAAGCGCTTGGCGATATCGAGGGCGCTGTAGACGAAAGTGCAGAGATCGATGTCGATATTCCTGATTTATCACGCTGGAAGTCAGTCCTATGGCTGATTATTGGCCTAATTGCCCTACTCGGCTTTGCCGACCTCCTCGTATCATCTGCCAGAACTTTGGCCGAATATATGGGTGTCAGCCCCATGGTTATTGGCCTCACTATAGTGGCATTGGGCACCAGCCTGCCTGAACTGGCCGCGTCAGTGACCAGTGCATTGAAAGGCCATCATGAAATAGCCATTGGTAATATCGTAGGCTCCAATATTCTCAACTTATTGGCGGTCATGGCTTTACCGGGCATTATCGCGTCCACTTCGCTCGAATCTTCCGTTATTAGCCGCGACTTACTCACTATGACCCTACTAACTTTAGCGCTGGTTATTGTTATGTGGATCAAAACACGCATCAGCAATACCAGCCAAGGCATTGGCAGAGTTATTGGCTTGCTATTTATTGCCGCCTATATTGCCTATTACGCCGTTATATTTCTTAACAACAGCTAAAGCTTTTCGCGCTGATTACTTTTCAGTCAACGAGTTGGGCATCCACAGGTGCCAACTAATCACGAGCACAGGCGCGGCATCTCAGCGGCGACCGATTTACAATAGTCTTTTAACCGTTACGGATAATGGTAACTACAACTATGCCTAATACTCTTGAAATACAGCAGAAGCCGATGACAAAACACGCATTTATTGAAGCCGGACAACGCACCGTCCGCCTTGAACAAGAAGCAATCGAAGCTCTTTATAGCCGAATCGATAGCCATTTTAGTGCCGCCTGTGAAACCCTACTCGCCTGTACTGGCCGCGTTGTTGTTACTGGCATGGGGAAATCTGGCCATATTGCGAACAAAATAGCCGCCACATTGGCCAGCACCGGCACACCTGCTTTCTTTATGCATCCCGGTGAAGCCAGCCATGGTGATCTTGGCATGTTGACCAGTAGCGATGTCGTTATTGCTTTATCGGGCTCGGGTACCACGAATGAAGTCATTACCCTGCTGCCTCTCATTAAGCGAATTGGCGCACCATTAATAGCGATGACAGGAAACCCATCATCGACACTAAGCCTCGCTGCCGATGTCCATTTAGATGTTCATGTTAAAGAAGAAGCCTGCCCTCTTGGCCTCGCCCCCACTTCAAGCACTACAGCCACATTGGTGATGGGAGATGCCTTAGCCGTCGCCTTATTAGAAGCGCGCGGCTTTAGCGCCGAAGACTTTGCTTTTTCACACCCTGGTGGCGCATTAGGTAGACGACTTTTACTCAAAGTCAGTGATGTCATGCAGAGCGACTTTCCACAAGTTAAACCTGAAACGCTTCTTAGTGATGCACTTATGGAAATTACCCAAAAAGGTTTGGGTATGACAACCATTATAGGTAGCAACGGCACATTGAGCGGCATCTTTACTGATGGCGACTTACGAAGAGCGTTAGATAAACGACAAGATTTACACACCACTGCCATCATTGAATTAATGACTGCCGATTGCAAAACGGTACACGCTGATATGCTGGCCGCAGAAGCGTTAAATATTATGGAAGATAATAATATCTCAACACTCGTCGTCGTTAATGCAGATAACACGCCTTGTGCGGTTGTTCATATTCATACTCTTATTAAAGCAGGTTTAGCATAATGAATTCGCTGTCAGCCAAAAACACAATTAGCGCCGAAACACGTGAGCGCGCCCGCGGCATCAAACTACTAGCATTGGATGTCGATGGCGTATTAAGCGATGGCAAACTTCATTATGGTAACAACGGTGAAGAGCTAAAATGTTTTAGCATCCTTGACGGACTCGGCATTAAACTACTGCAAGATCAGGGTATTATTGTTGCCATTATTACCGGGCGCGAATCTAATATTGTCAGCCGTCGCGCTCGTGAACTATCAATTCAATATGTAGTGCAAGGTCGAGAAGATAAAATCACGGCACTGAATGAGCTACTTAAACAGACAGGCTTAACACTTGAGCAAACCGCTTATATGGGTGACGACCTACCCGATTTAAGCGCTATTATGCAATGTCGCTTCGGAACAACCGTAGCTAACGGCCATGACGTGGTTAAACAATATGCCGATTGGATTTCAACTAAGAGCGGCGGTGCTGGCGCAGTAAGAGAACTCGCTGATGTGTTATTAAAAGCAAACGATTTATTCGATGCCAGCATCAAACCGTTTTTAGGCCCACAGTCGTAAATACAGGTATAAATATAAGCTTGATTTAACATTATCTGGCATTAATTATGATCACAAAAACACGCAGAAAACGTACTCGAAATATTCTAACGCTTGCCATTAGCATCGTTATTATCACCTATTACGTTATCGGCATTAGTCAAAATCAATTTTTACCTACCGGGAAAACAACGCTTGATAACCCAAGCGCCTCTCCTGACAGCAGCAGCACAGGTGTTGTCATTAAACGTTTTGATTCAACTGGACAATTACATTACACAATGAGTACGAACCAAGCCGACTTCTTTTTGGCTAAAACCATAGATTCACCAATAAACACGCAAAAAATCGACAACCCTTTACTTGATGACACACTAAATATCGACAGCAAAATAATATCAAGCAACTTAGAAAACGCACATAATCAAAAACCAAAGCAGCAAGATTATCTAAGAATGTTAGATCCCAAAATTACTGCCTTTGAAAACGGCAAGCCAAGTAAGTCCATTGCTGCAAACCTAGCTTATTTAACCAATAATGGTGATACTGCGGAACTGATAGGTAGCGTGTTAGTCAATGACTCAGCCACAGCAGTACAACTTCAAACACAGTCGCTAACGTTAAATACCACCTTGCAACAAATACTGACTCAAAGCCCCGTTATTATCAAAACACCGATATCCACCACCCATGCAACAGGGCTGCAAGGAAACCTAATTGATCAACGCTGGCAGTTACTTTCAAAAGTAAAAACAGAAGTAAAGCAGAGGTAAAAAGTATTGTTCAACCGTAACCAAACCCCTACAGATTTTTTGACAAAGAGCCTAACGCTAATTATTAGCTTCTCACTGCTTCTTTGTCATCAAGCGTATGCCGCCAACTTAAATGCCAGCGACCATAGATCGGCACCCATTGCTATTGAGGCAGACAGCGCCGAACAAGATGAAAAAAACGGCGTCACTATTTATCGCGGTAATGTCTCCATAGAGCAAGGTGACCTCACTATTAAAGCCGATACCGTCACTATTCAAAGCTCGATAAATTCGAACCAAACTGACGCAACACCCAGCCGGAACATTTCTCACATTATTGCTAACGGCAAGCCTGCGCGTTTTACGCAGCAATTAGACAATGAGCCCAACCCTATTAATGCTGAAGGAAACACTATTCGCTACGCTATAGAAGAAGGTATTATTCTGCTTGAAGATAACGCATCCATTGATCAAATTGGTTCTAAGGTGACGGGCGAAAAAATTGAATATTTTATTCGTGAAGATAAAGTGAAAGCGCAAGCTGATCCCAATGATAAAAACACTCGCGTACATACTATTATTAACCCCAGCTCAACTAACGGCACCAAGTAATTATGGGTAAGCTCACCGCACAACACCTCGCTAAAAGTTACCGACAACGTCAAGTTATTAGTGATGTATCGCTAGAAATTAATAGCGGTGAAGTTGTCGGCTTACTAGGCCCTAACGGCGCAGGTAAAACCACCTGTTTTTACATGATTGCCGGTATTGTGAAAGCTGATGAAGGTACCATTATTCTGGATGGCGCCAACATCACGCATAAAGCCATCCATGAACGCGCCAGACTCGGCCTTGGCTACTTGCCGCAAGAAGCCTCCATATTTCGAAAACTAACCGTTGCCGATAATATTGCTGCCATCTTGGAAACGCGTAGCGATCTTCGTCGTGCAGAGCGCATCCAAAAACGCGATGAACTGTTAGAAGAGTTTCATATTAGCCATATTAAAAATAGCCTTGGCATGTCATTGTCAGGCGGAGAAAGACGTCGCGTAGAAATTGCCCGTGCACTGGCCAGCGATCCTGCCTTTATGTTGTTAGATGAGCCCTTTGCCGGCGTCGACCCCATCTCGGTCAACGACATCAAAAACGTGATCACGCAACTCAAAAACCGTGGCATCGGCGTTTTAATTACCGACCATAATGTTCGCGAGACGCTCGATATATGCGAACGTGCCTACATTGTTGGTGAAGGAAACATTATTGCTGAGGGCGGCACTGAAACCATCCTTAATAACCAAAAAGTCCGAGACACCTACCTTGGTCATCAATTTCAAATATAACCTCTCCTAAAACCCTATCCACAGCCTTTTAGCACCTTCAACGCTAAAACCTCTCTACTCTTTAGGTAGCGATTAGACTGCGATTTAAAAGGCTAATAGCGGTTGATTACATTAGACCTTTAATAAACATCTCTACAAAAAAGTCAAGTTTTTTATCTTTTGGCATTAGTCTTGCTTACTACTAATCACGAGACTACACTCTACCTATACAAGGCGATTTTTTGATCTTAACCGCTCCTACTATCGAGCATTATTAGCCAATATCATTAGATCGCATTAAGGCAGTAAAGACGACGGCAAGATACCCCTCTTTCAAACCCGCTCGATTTACACCAACTCATCGCTATTACCGAGATCATTGAATAGAAAACGTCTATGAAACAATCGCTTCAGCTAAAAATGGGTCAGCATCTGACAATGACCCCCCAGCTCCAACAAGCGATTCGCCTATTGCAACTGTCTACCTTAGATTTACAACAAGAAATTCAAGAAATCGTTGATACCAACCCCATGCTTGAGGTATCTGAAGAAAACGATACCAACAATGACTCAAGCTCTGAAGCCAACGATAGCGCGCCAGAGCTGCAAACCAGCGCTAATAACAGTGATGCCACACAAAATCATTCAGATACTGACACGGTTGGTGATGACTATATTGCAGCCAATGCCGCTGAAACAGCCATAGATAAAGACGACACAAGCAGAAGTGATGACTCCGACTGGCAAGACAATATACCGGGTGAGCTTCCAGTAGAAAGCAACTGGGATGATGTTTACACCACCGCGCCGACCAGCTCTGGCAGTCAAAGCCTTGATTTCAATGAAATGGCCGATTTAGACAATCGTAATTCTTCTGGTGAATCACTTAGCAGCCATTTAATGTGGCAGCTTAATTTAACGCCAATGAGCGACACCGACCAACTAATTGCCACCGCAATTATCGATGCATTAGCTCCTAGCGGCATGCTCAGCATATCGTCAGAAGAGCTACTCGAAACCTTTGATGACGAACTTGAAATTGAGCTAGATGAAGTTGAAGCTGTTCGGCATCGTATTCAACAATTTGATCCGCTTGGTGTAGCTAGTATCGATTTGACAGACTGCTTAATGGTTCAACTGGCGCAACTTCCGTCACAAACGCCGTGGCGTGAACAAGCAGCACAAATCATTAATCGGCATCTTAACCTTTTAGCTTCTCGCGATTTCACACAACTTATTCGCCGCACACGCTTAAAAGAACATGAGCTTGGTGAAGTGATTCAGCTTATTAGAAGCCTAAACCCACAGCCGGGTGATGCTTACCAAGACAATGCCGCTCAATATGTCGTACCCGATGTATTCGTTGAAAAACACAAAGACCGATGGCTAGTTCAATTAAACCCGGATATTGCCCCTAAAATACGTATCAATACCGAGTATGCCTCGCTAGTTAAACGCGCCGATAGCAGCTCTGATAACACGTTTTTACGCGACAATTTACAAGAAGCAAAATGGTTTTTAAAAAGCCTACACAGCCGTAATGAAACATTATTAAAAGTGGCCTCGCGCATTGTTGAGCACCAACGTGAATTTTTAGAACACGGTGAAGAAGCAATGAAGCCTTTAGTGCTTCATGATATTGCTACTGATGTTGAGATGCATGAATCAACCGTGTCACGAGTCACTACGCAAAAATATATGCATACGCCAAGAGGTATTTTCGAATTAAAATATTTCTTTTCTAGCCATGTCGCCACAGCCGAAGGCGGCGAATGCTCATCGACAGCTATTCGCGCCATAATAAAAAAGTTAGTTGCTGCAGAGAATACACGCAAACCACTCAGTGATAATAAAATCGCTAACTTACTTGATGATCAAGGCATTAAAGTGGCGAGAAGAACTGTCGCCAAATATCGTGAATCAATGTCTATACCGCCCTCTAATGAGCGAAAAAGAATTACTTAAACGATATGCGAACTACAGGCTTGGAATACAGTCAAAATTACGATACTCTGTGCACAAGATGAAATATTAAATACGTCAATACAGTACACATTCAATGTATTTATTGATGCTCAAAACCGTATAGTAAGCTACTCATTCGCTATATGTATAACAGCATGTATTTAAAAAGCATTTAGCTATTACGCTATAAAATATTTAGTGACCCAATGTTAAAACGGTACTAAAATAAGACCATCACTCTCAACTAGGTCAATAATGTGAAAAAAATAAACGCTACTGATCCGCGTTTAAAGCCACGCCACAGACCCTTCGAATCGAGTTACTCGCTCGCAATCTTGACGAACATCCAAATTTTCAATCATGCTTTTTTACAAAGTGTGTTCTGCAAATCACTTTCAATACAATCGCCTTACTTTAATCGACTTAAACCATCATCATTCATTGTCAATTCGTTAGCCGTCAAAAAACAGCTAGCCATTTTTTTTCAATCAGTGCGTTAATTAGGAGAAGTCTATGCGAATCAATATCAGCGGTCATCATGTTGAAGTCACTCATCCACTACGAGAGTATGTATTGAGTAAATTTGACCGACTCGAAAGACACTTTGATCAAATCACCAATATCGACGTGACCTTAGTTGTTGAGAAAGCCATCCAAAAAGCAGAGGCCTCGGTACATGTATCCGGTGCTGATTTATTTGCCAACTCAAAGAATCAAGATATGTATGCAGCCATTGATGGCCTTGCCGATAAGCTCGATCGACAAATAATAAAACACAAAGAAAAATCACAAGGTAAACACCATCGTGAAAGCCTTAAACAACAGCCACTCGATATTGTCACTAACGATGATGACATCATGGAGTATGACGACTAACCATGCTCGACTCACTACTTATGACAGGACGCATACAGCTTAACGCTAGTATCGTCAGCAAAAAAAAATCGCTGCAAACGCTCTCTTGCCTTTTTGCAGAAAACGATAAAAATCTTGATCAAGATTTAGTTTTCGATGCATTTACCAGTCGAGAAAAGCTCGGCAGCACCGCGCTAGAAAACGGCATTGCTATACCGCATTGCCGTTTCTCTGGTTGCACAAAAGCCCAATCAGCTATTTTAACTTTAGATAACGGTATTGATTTTGATGCCCGCGATGGTAAGCCAGTCGATTTACTTTGGGCATTAATCGTGCCCGAAGAATCTACCGATGAACACCTCGCCATTTTAGCGTTAATGGCAAAAATATTAAGCCAAGAAGCTCTCTGCCATAAGATACGCCAAGCAACGGATGCCAATTCACTAAAAAACATGCTCACGCAACTCGACTTAAACGAATGATTACTTTGAAATAATTTAATCCATAAGAACACGTTTAATTTTAATCGAGAACCTATAATCGAAAACCTATAATCGAGAATAATAGTATGAAACTTGTGATAATTAGTGGCCGATCTGGATCCGGAAAGAGCTCAGCTCTTAACATGCTTGAAGATTTAGATTTCTATTGCATCGATAATTTACCCGCCGGCTTACTCCCAGCATTGGCAAAACAAGCTATCGACGCTGACCATCATGCCGACCACAGTAATGTCAAAATCGCCGTGAGCATTGATGCACGGAATATCCCTACTGATTTATCATGCTTCCCGCAGTTAATGGCAGAAATTCCAGATGAAGTTGATACGAATATTATTTATCTGGACGCCACCAACAGCACACTGATAAAACGTTTTTCTGAAACACGCCGTAAGCACCCGCTTAGCAATGAGCACATGTCTTTAAAAGAAGCGATTGAAACAGAATCACTACTGCTTGATAGCATCTCAGCGATGGCCGACTTAAGCATTGATAGCAGCACCATGTCATTACATGAATTGCGACAAGTCATTGGTGATCGAGTGGGCGGAAAATCATCATCCGATATGTCTTTACTGTTTCAATCTTTTGGCTTTAAAAGCAACATCCCCATTGATTCAGATTTAGTATTCGATGTGCGCTGCCTGCCTAATCCGTATTGGAATACCGAACTGCGCGAGTTCACCGGCCAAGATCAACCCGTCATTGATTTCTTAAAAGGCAATGATGATGTCCAAGCAATGATTGCCGATATCACCCAATATCTTGAAAATTGGCTACCGAAATTCAGAGACGCCAAGCGCAGCTATACCACGGTATCGATTGGCTGTACGGGCGGCAAACACCGCTCAGTATTTATTGCCGAAGCACTCCACAAACACTTTAGCGAACCAGACAACGTGGTTCAGGTTCGCCACCGCGAATTTAAGCATCATTAATTAGCGCTAATTAAAATGAATAGGCGAGCTCTATTGACAGTAGCATACACATAGCCGACTCTTGGACACGCTATTCAACCACTCCGTTTATTGACCTTCGACACAGCTGAAAAATCATGCCACAAGTGACCATCATCATACAAAACAAACTGGGCCTACATGCCAGGGCAGCCAATAAACTGGTCGATATCACTACACAATTTGCCAGCGTCGTAAGCATTGAATACAACAGCAAATCCATTGATGGCAAAAGTATCATGTCGGTAATGCTTCTCGCCGCAGCCAAAGGCTCCGAACTTATCATTACAACTGAAGGGCGCGATGAAACAGAAGCGATGAACGCCATCACCCAGCTTATCAACAACCTCTTTGATGAAGGCGAATAAAACAGCTCTCCTGCCCTAACATCGGTAATCTTGCCTGCATCATTGCTTGTTGATACAAGCCCTATCACGCATAATCTTGTTAATTAGGTACCCGTTAAAGTTTGATTTTATGCACTGAATATACGCATTGACTAATAACGCTAGCGCTTCGCGCTAATCATCTATTTTTAGTGAGCATATGAGTCAGTGTTTCAAATAGCGGTTCAAAAAACCGTCTATATAATAGAAACAGCCTTAACATCGTAATGCTAACAATTCATCGCTAATAGCCAGAAGTGCAACATGCCAGCAATTGCCGATCACAATCAGGATCTTTCGCGCAGCCAAGAAGTGGCCGACCTGCTGCAAAGCGGCACTTTTCAACATGCCCGTCATATGCTGAAAGTATTAGCGGCTGAAGAAACAGCGCACCTTATTGAATCCTCGCCTCCGCCTTCACGACAAATCTTATGGGCGTTAGTCGATGAAGAACGCCGCAGTGATGTACTACCCTTTCTTGGTGATGAGTTACAGACCCAATTCGTACTTGCCATGGAGAACGCTGAGCTAGTTGCTTTATCAGCCGAGCTAGAAACGGATGATATGGTCGACATTCTGCAGCAACTGCCAGATCGTCTTACCCGTGAAGTCTTGCAGGCCATGACCATACAAGATCGTCAACGCGTCACTAGCGCATTAAGCTATCCAGAGAATACCGCTGGCGGCTTAATGAATACCGATACCATCACAGTACGTGCGCGCCACTCGATTGATGTCGTACTGCGTTACTTGCGTCGTCATGATGAAATTCCTGATATGACCGATAATCTCTATGTTGTGAATCGCAGCGATGAGTTTATCGGCATTCTGCCGTTAGCAAAAATACTGGTCTCTGACCCGAATAAAACTGTCCGCGATATCATGCTCTCCGATGTTAAGGCGATTCCGGTCGATATGCCTGACGATGAAGTCGCACGTCGCTTTGAACGAAAAGATTGGGTCTCGGCACCGGTTGTGAATGAAGATGGGAAATTACTCGGTCGAATTACCATCGATGATATTGTTGATGTTATTCGTGAAGATGCCGATCACTCATTAATGAGTATGGCCGGTCTAGATGAAGAAGAAGATACTTTTTCGCCGGTTATTAAAACGACGCCCAGAAGAGCGTTATGGTTAGGACTCAACTTAATCACTGCGTTTATTGCTGCTGCAGTCATTAATTTATTTCAAGAT